>ERZ795053.1714-NODE-1714-length-27484-cov-12.064056_pt1 | contig 27484 bp, 22 predicted proteins | sample MGYA00375137_ERZ795053 | MGnify/ENA primary metagenome ERZ795053 (study PRJEB30182, sample SAMN05720284) | activated sludge metagenome | isolation source: Anaerobic digester | place: Hong Kong | collected 2014-12-17 ...
TGATCTCGTGCGCGGCCACGCGGCCCGTGCCGTCCTTGAGCTTGCACAGCGTCTGGGAGATGACGGCCACCAGCGATTCCGACAACATGGCGCGCACCATTTCCTTTTCCTCGGCCGGGAACACGTCGATGATGCGGTCGATGGTCTTGGCGGCCGACGAGGTGTGCAGCGTGCCGAACACCAGGTGGCCGGTTTCCGCGGCGGTCATGGCCAGGCGGATGGTTTCCAGGTCGCGCATCTCGCCCACCAGGATGGCGTCCGGGTCTTCGCGCAGGGCCGAGCGCAGCGCGTTGGCGAAGCTCAGCGTGTGCGGGCCGACTTCGCGCTGGTTGATCAGGCACTTCTTGGATTCGTGCACGAATTCGATCGGGTCTTCGACCGTCAGCACGTGGCCGTATTCGGATTCGTTCAGGTGGTTGATCATGGCCGCGAGCGTGGTGGACTTGCCCGAGCCCGTGGGGCCCGTCACCAGCACCAGCCCGCGCGGCTTGAGCGCCAGCTCGCCGAAGATCTTGGGGCAGTTGAGCTGCTCCAGCGTGAGGATCTTGCTGGGAATCGTGCGCAGCACGCCGGCGGCGCCGCGTTGCGTGTTGAAGGCGTTGACGCGAAAGCGCGCCAGGCCCTCGATCTCGAACGAGAAATCCACCTCCAGGTGCTCTTCGTACACCTTGCGCTGGGAATCGTTCATGATGTCGTACAACATCGCGAACACCTGCTTGTGTTCCAGCGGGTCGACGTTCAGGCGGCGCACGTCACCGTGCACCCGGATCATGGGCGGCAGGCCCGACGACAGGTGCAGGTCGGACGCCTTGTTCTTGACGGAAAACGCCAGCAGTTGCGTGATATCCACGGGGCCTCTTCGTTCTCGGTGAAGGTGGTTGCAGTTTGATACGCTGAGGCATTATGACGACGATTGCCCAGAACCTGAAGCGCGTGCGTGAGCGGATTGCAACGGCGTGCCTGGAGGCCCACCGCAACGTGGAGGAAGTCACGCTGCTGGCCGTCTCCAAAACCTTCGGTCCGGAGGCGGTGCGCGCGGCCTGCGCGGCCGGGCAGCGGGCCTTCGGCGAGAACTACGTGCAGGAGGGCGTGGACAAGGTCGTCGCCCTCGCCGATCTGCCGGGCATCGAGTGGCATTGCATCGGCCCGCTGCAGAGCAACAAGACGCGGCCGGTGGCCGAGCATTTCGACTGGGTGCACACCATCGATCGCCTGAAGATCGCCGAACGCCTGTCGGCCCAGCGGCCGGCCGGCTTGACGCCGCTCAACGTCTGTATCCAGGTGAACGTGGACGGCGGGGCCAACAAGTCCGGCGTGGCGCCGCAGGAGGCGCTGGCGCTGGCGCGCGCCGTGGCGGGCCTGCCCAGGCTGCGCCTGCGCGGGCTTATGACCATCCCCGAGCCTGCTCCTGATTTTGCAGCTGCCTGCGCCCTCCACGCAAGGGCCAGAGCCATTTTTGACCAGTTGAATGCGGCCGGGCTGGGGCTGGACACGCTGTCGGCCGGCATGAGCGCCGATCTGGAGGCCGCCATCTCCGCCGGCAGCACCATGGTGCGGGTGGGCTCGGCCATCTTCGGTCAGCGCGAAAGGGTTGCAGCATGAGCAAGCTGCGCGCGGCCGGGGTGGCGCTGATCGGCGCGCCCACCGACGTCGGCGCCAGCGTGCGCGGTGCCAGCATGGGCCCGGAGGCGCTGCGCGTGGCCGGCATCGCCCGGGCGCTGCGGGGTCAGGGCGTCGATGTGCTGGACACCGGCAACCTGGTCGGGCCGGACAACCCCTGGCAGCATCCGGAAGGCGGCTTCCGGCACCTGGCCGAGGTGGTTGCCTGGAACCGCGTGGTGCATGAGGCCGTGGCGGCGCAACTGGGGGCAGGGCGGCTGCCGGTGCTGCTGGGCGGCGACCATTGCCTGGCCATCGGGTCCATCTCGGCCGTGGCGCGGCAGGTACGGGCGCAGGGGCGCAAGCTGCGCGTGCTGTGGCTCGATGCGCACGCCGACTTCAACACCGCGGCACTCACACCCACGGGCAATCTGCACGGCATGCCGGTGGCCTGCCTGTTCGGCGACGGACCGGCCGAACTGGTGGAGCTGGGTGGCTTCAGCCCGCAGGATCCTGCCCTGCGCGCGCCGGAGCTGCGGCAGATCGGCATCCGCAGCGTCGATCCGGGCGAGAAACGCCTGGTGCGCGCGGCCGGCTTCCAGGTGTTCGACATGCGCGCCATCGACGAGCTGGGCATGCGCATCGTCATGGAGCGCGCGCTGGAAGGTATGGACGAGACCACGCACCTGCACGTGAGCCTGGACGTCGATTTCCTCGACCCCGACATCGCACCGGGCGTCGGCACCACCGAGCGTGGCGGTCCCAGCTACCGCGAGGCGCAGCTGTGCATGGAGATGCTGGCCGACACCGGGCGCCTCGGCTCGCTCGACGTCGTCGAACTCAATCCGGCCTACGACGTGCGCAACCGCACCGCCGAGCTGGCCGTCGATCTGGCCGAAAGCCTGTTCGGCAAGAGCACGCTGATGCGCTGACCGGCCTGGAACGCCCCTCATGCGGGGTATGGTTTCATGCTCGCCTGATGCGCATGGCATGTGTGCACGAAAGAGGGCCGGGCTCGACGATGGCCTGATCTGGCCTGATTCGGTTGCTCCAAACCTAGTAGCAATTGGCCGCCGAAGCACGTGCCGCTAGTGCGAAAGACATACCCCGAATAGGGGGTGGAGCTAGCACTTTCTGTCTTGAATTCCAAGCTCAATTCGTAATAATCCGTAGCGAAGAACAACTTTGTCACGCCCCGGGGCAAGGTCAAAAAACAACAAACGGGGAAACGGGAGAAAGAGTCATGCACACACATGCGCCTTTGCGTCGCTGCGCGGAAGCAGCTGAACTCCGACCTGAACTGCAGGCCTACTGCAGCCAGTTCGGCACCGTCGAACGGCTCGACGTCCTGACCGCGGCACACCACGGCGAGCGAGAAGCGATCTGCTTTCTGCGCATGGGGTCCGAGGCGCGCCAGCAGCAGCTGATGCAGAACCTCGGCGCGGACCGCGTGGGCGAATGGCTGGTGTTCGTCACCGGCCTGGACACCGGTCTCTCCAGCACCCTGCTGCACGGCGCACCCCGCGTCTCCTGATCGCGCAGGCCCTGCCGGGCCTTTCGGCCGGCAGCGGCCGCGCGGACCGTCTTTCTCAAGAGCTGGGTTCGAGCATGGAATCGATTCTCATTGTCTCCGGCACACGTCCCGAGATCATCAAACTGGCGCCGCTCTACCATGAGCTGAAGCGCCAGCCGTGGGCCCGCGTCGTCTGGCTGCACACCGGCCAGCATGCGCAGATGGCCGAGCAGATCATGGGCAGTTTCGACATCCGCCCCGATCTCACGCTGGTGCGCCAGGGCGATTCGCTGCTGGATTTCAGCCTGGGTTGCCGCGCGCAGCTGGAAGCCGTGCTGACGGGCGAGCGCTGGTCCACGGTGGTGGTCCAGGGCGACACCGAAAGCGCCTTCCAGGGCGCCCTGGCAGCCTTCTACAACGGTGTGCCCGTCGCGCACGTCGAAGCGGGCCTGCGCACCTACAACCTGCGGCGGCCGTTTCCGGAGGAGGGGCTGCGTCAGATGATCGGGCGCATCACCCGCTTCCACTTCGCGCCCACCGCGCGCTCGCGCGACGCCTTGCTTTCCGAAGGTGTGTCCAAGCAGCGTATCTGGGTGACGGGCAACACAGTGGTGGATGCACAGCAGTGGGCCTGCGAGCACCGCGGCATCCATCGCCGCGCGAGCGGGCGCGGCCACATGCTGGTGACCATGCACCGGCGCGAGAACTGGGGCCAGGACGTGGAACAGGTGTGCCGCGCCATCGCGCAGATCGCGCGCCAGCACCCGGAACTGGACGTGCTGTTCCCGGTACACCTGAACCCGGTGGTGCGTGGCCCCGTGCACGAGCTGCTGGTCGACCTGCCCAACGTCAGGCTCACGGCGCCGTTCGACTACCTGGAAATGCAGCAGGCACTGGCCGACGCCTGGATCGTGCTCACCGATTCCGGCGGCTTGCAGGAAGAGGCGCCCACCTTCGGTGTGCCTCTGCTGGTGCTGCGCGAGGAAACCGAAAGGCCCGAGGCGCTGGAAGCCGGCTGCGCGGGCATCGTGGGCACTTCCACCGACGCCATCGTCGCGCACGTCAACCGCCTGTGGAACGACCCGGCCGAGTTCCGTCGCATGCAGCGCGCCGGCAACCCTTTCGGCGACGGCACTGCATCGCGACAGATTGTCCGCCATCTGGCTGCTGAACTCGGTGTTGGCCATTCCTCCGCTGTCAGGGAGCAGGCGGATGTGGTGGCTTGATTACGTCTCCACATACCTCTACGGTCTGAAGACCGTAGCGCTGGTGCTGGCCCTGATCATCTGCATCAGCGGCCTGGACGACCTGTTCATCGACATCGTCTACTGGGGCCGTCGCGTCTGGCGGCGCTGGACGGTGTACCGGCACCACGACCGCATGGAGCCCGACCAACTGCTCGACCAGGACGAGAAGCCGCTGGCCATCATGGTGCCTGCCTGGCAGGAGCATGGCGTGATCGACCGCATGGCCGAACTGGCCGCGAGCACGCTGGATTACGAGAACTACCACATCTTCGTCGGCACCTACCCCAACGACCCCGAGACGCAGTCGGATGTCCAGAAGGTCTGCGCGCGCTTTCCCAACGTGCACAAGGTCGTGGGCGCGCGTGACGGCCCCACCAGCAAGGCCGATTGCCTCAACAACGTGCTGGACGCCATTCTGCAGTTCGAGGAGCGCGCGGGCATCCAGTTCGAGGGCTTCATCCTGCACGATTCGGAAGACGTGCTGTGCCCCATGGAGCTGCGCCTGTTCAACCATCTGGTCGGGCGCAAGGACCTGATCCAGTTGCCGGTGTACCCGCTGCCGCGTCCGTGGAACGACTTCACCAGTGGCCACTATCTGGACGAGTTCGCCGAGTCGCACGGCAAGGACATCCTGGTGCGCGAGGCGCTGGTCGGCCAGGTGCCCAGCGCTGGTGTTGGCACCTGCTTCAGTCGCAAGGCCGTGATGGCCCTTCTGACCCACGGGTGCGGCATCGCCTTCGACGTCAAGAGCCTCACCGAGGACTACGACATCGGGCTGCGTCTCAAGAGCATGGGCATGGAGGAAACGTTCGTACGGTTCCCCATGAACCCACGAGGGTTGGCTGGCCGGTCGGAATCCACCAGCGGCTTCGGTCACAGCGCGCGCGAAGCCAGCACGGTGTGCGTGCGCGAGTACTTCCCTTCGGTGACGCGGGCAGCCATCCGCCAGAAGTCGCGCTGGATCATCGGCATCATCTACCAGGGCTTCAAGACCATGGGCTGGTCCAAGCACTGGGGGCTCAACTACTTCCTCTGGCGCGACCGCAAGGGCGTCATCACCAACTTCGCCGGCCTGCTGGCCACGTTGCTGCTGCTGCAATTGCTGGGCGTGTGGGTGTACCAGCGCGCGGTGCCCGACAGCTACAAGTTCCTCTCGATCTTCGAGGACAGCCGCTGGCTGGGCGTGCTGCTGGTGCTCAACCTCGCGCTGCTGGGCAACCGGGCGCTGCAGCGCATCTACTTCGTTTCCAGCTACTACGGGGTCTGGCAGGGGGTGCTCTCGGTGCCGCGCCTGGCCTGGGGCAACGTGATCAATTTCTTTGCCAACTGGCGCGCGCTGATGCAGACGTTGCGCGCCCAGGACGTCCGGCGCATCGCCTGGGCCAAGACCGACCACGACTTTCCCACACTGGGCGAGGACCACGGCATACGCGAGCCGCTGGGCCAGATCCTCGTCGCCCAATCGGCGCTGACCCAGGAGCAACTTGACGAGGCACTGGCACGTCCTGTGCGCGGCCTGCGGCTGGGGGCCCTGCTGGTGCACCGGGGGCTCGTGACGCCGGAGCAACTGGCCGCTGCGGTGGCGGCGCAGTGCCGGGCCGAATGGGAGCGCTTCGACAGCCGGCGCGTGCCCGCAGACCTCATCGACGCCGTGCCCGATGCTGTCGCCCTGCACTACGCCGTGCTGCCCGTCCGGCTGGAGGACGACAAGCTGGTGCTCGGTTGCGAGTCTTACCTAGATCCCGTGTCGCTGGCCGCCATTTCCCGCAAGCTGGACCGCAACGTGCGCTACGTGATCGTGCCCAAGGGGCAGGTGACGATCGGCCTGCGGCTCTGGTACGGTGACTCGGAAGACCGGCAGGTGCAGGACGAGTTCGAGGCGGCGGCGCGCAAGACCGGGCTGTCGCCGCAGGCGGCCGACCTGATGTGGAATGTCTACGTAGGCGGCCAGTTGATACTGGGCGACATCCTGTGCGCGCTGGGCCGCATTGATCCGGCCGCACTGAACTCGGTGCTGATCCAACGCGCCAAGGACCACACCAGGCTGGGCGAGTTCATGGTTTCCCGCGGGCTGCTGGCCCAGGCCGCACTGGATGAGGCGCTCGCGCTGCAGCAGGAGCTGCAACTGTCCATGCGTGAGTTGCTGCGCAGCACGTCGTTGTGGCGCCGCGTGGGTAGCGGGCCGCTGGCCACGGAAGCCTGAGCATGAAGCGCGCACGGTCCATCGCTGCCTTGACGCTGCTGCTGGCCGCGGCGGCCGTGCACGCCCAGTCGGTGGATCTGGGGCCGGATGTGTCCAGCTACACCAGATTTCTGGTCTATCCCCATCTGCAGAAGGGCTTCGAAGCGATCCAGAGCGGTGACCGGGCTCGCGCCTACCAGGAATTCGGGCAGGCACTGAAACTGGCACCCCAGAGCTCGGTTATCGTGGGCTACCTGGCCGACGCCTACCTCCGCTTCGGCGAGCCCGAAAAAGCGCGCCGGCTCTTGCGCGAGCAACTCGCCGCGCATCCCAAAGATCCTGACTTGCGGGCAGCTCTCGCAGCACTGACGCCACCCGCGCCTGCTCCGGCGCCACGGGTTCGCAGGAGCACCGCTGTCGCGGCGGCAAGCGCAGCGCCCAAGCCTGCGGCAGAAGCGGCTGCCAGCGAGCGCCCGGCAGTACCCTCCATGCCGGAAGTCGCAACGAAGCCGGCGGAACAGGTGGCAAAAGTCCAACCGGCTTCCAAGCCCAAGGTTTCGCCTCCCGCGTCTGCAGCGCCGGTCGTTGCGGCTCCCCGGGCGCCAAGAGCCGCTGAAGCCCGCGCAGTGCGCTCCAGACAGCGCTCCTCCGTCAAGGCCTCCAGTCCGGCCCCGCCACCGCCACCGCCGCCGGAGCCGAGCGCAGCTTACCGTTTCGCGGATGCAGGCTTCAAGGCCAGCGCGCGGGGTGATTTCAAGAGCGCCGCGGTTGCTGCGCGCCAGGCGCTGGATCTGGAGCAGGAGAACGACGATTACCGCCGTCTGCTGGCTTACGCGCTGCTGGAAACCGGTGCCTACGACGAGGCCGAGACGGTTGCCGGGCAGGGTGCCAAGTCTGACAAGGCGTTGGCTGAACTGGCGGGCCAGGCCCGCCAACGGCGTGCCTATGCCGATTTCGAATCCGCCAACCACGCGCTGGCCGATGGGAACACCACGATGGCCGTGGAGCGGGCACGCCGCGGTGCGGAGCTCGAACCATCGAACGCCGCCCAGCAGGTTCAATGGATGGGCGCCCTGGCAGCCGCTCATCGCTGGACCGATCTGGACGCCACCACCACGCAGCTGCTCGGCCGGCCCGGCATGGATGGCGCTGACCTTCTGATGCTGCGCGCCCACGCCCGCCAACGCCTGGGCCGCGGGAGCGAGGCGATGGCCGATTACGACCGGGCCCTGGCGCTGGGCTTTGGCAACAACACGCTGGAGCAAAACGCACGCCTGATCGCCGCCGATGCCGCGCTGGCGGACGGCCAGCCCGGCCGTGTGCAGACATTGCTCAAGCCACTCCAGGGGCAGGCTGAGCCGGCGGTCGAGGCCAGGCTCCGGCAGGCGCTGGCGGCCGCGACGCGAAGCGTGACGCCCGACCCCGTGGTCACGCCGTCGCTGACCGCACCCAAAGTCGTTTGCGTCGGATCTTCCTACACCCCGCATTGCGAGCTGTGGCCGGGCGAGATGCAGGCGGATCCCGGTGCGGCGTCTGCCGAGGCTGCCGTGCGTGCCTATGGCAAGCAGTCCTACGCTGAAGCGGTCACGCAGGCGCGCAGCGCCGTCGAACACGCGCCCGGAAACGTCCGGTACCAGTTGCTCTACGTGCGTGCCCTCAAGGCCGGCGGCAAACCGCTGCAGGCGCTGGAGGCCGCCAACGGCTTTCTCGGGCAGGGCAAGCAGGAGCCGGAAATGTTGGCGCTGCGCAGCGAGCTGCACCGACAACTGCAGCAACTTGCGCAGGCTCAGGCCGACGCGGATGCTGCGCTGGCCGACCCGCGGCTGTCCGTGGTGAGCGAGATCGACCTGCGCCTGCCGCGCGATCCGGAGCGCGCTCGCGCCGTGTTCGAGAACGCGCAGCAAGCCGGCCTGCTGAGCCAGATGAGCGACACCGACGCGGGTTACCTGGCCGTGCGTGTGGGCGACGACGCCAGTGCCGCGCAGGCGTTCGCGCGTGCATCCGACAAGAACGAGCTGCCGCCCAAGGCCCTGCTGGATGCCGGCTACGTCGCCGGCCGCCTCGGCCAGTCGGATGTGTCGGTGGGCTACTTCAAGCGTGCCATCGATGCCGCCGACGACGGCCAGCTGACCCTGACGCCTCAGCGCCTGTTTGAAACGCGACGCGAGATCGCCGACCGGTCGCGCAGCTGGGGCGCGATCGCCTCGGTCGGTTACCGCGGCATCTCACCGGGAGGGCAGGGCGCGGGTGCCGCGGCCGGCATCGGCGACAGCGTGCAGACGGGGCTGGAGCTCTACTGGCGTCCCAGCGGCTACCGCGACGGCACCTACTACGAACTGTACGGAGGGGGCTTTCAGACCCTCTGGTCCAAGGGGGGAGGAGCTTCCGGCGGCGAAACCGCGCAGGGCATGCTCGGCGCGCGCATCAAGCCACTGCGGTCGGCCAATCTGGTGCTGTCCGCGGAGCGCCGCGTCAAGATCGGCAGCCTGTCGATCAACGACTGGCTCCTGCGTGCGGGGTATTCGTATACCTATGGCACCGACCTGCGCATGGACGCCTCGTCCTGGAACACCGCGCAGGTCTACGCCGAAGCCGGGCGCTTCATCGACACACGCCGCACCTACGCCACGTTCGAAGCCCAGTTGGGGCGCAGCTTCAAGCTGGACAGCGTGGATCCACGACCGGTCGTGTTCCCGCACTTCGTGCTGGGAGCCGACCACGATTCGAAGCTCGCTTCCGGCCGGCGAACGGCCAGCGGCGCCGGCGTGGGCGTGGCCGTGCGCTACTGGTTCAACGAAGACCGTTACCGCGCGCCGCATTCCTACTTTGACGTGTCGCTCCAGTACCGGGCGCGTCTGGGTGGCGACGAACGCGGCAAGGGCGTGTTCCTGCGCGCCACGCTGAGTTACTGATCCGGTGGGTCGACCCGCCGATTTTTGGTTGTTGTGATTTGAAGACGAAAGGGGATCGATCATGAAAGCGAACAAGCATCTGCTCCGGGCAGGCGTTTCGGCCGCCGTGCTGCTGCTGTGGGGCTTCTCGGCCCAGGCAGGCAAGGTAACGCCGCCGCCTTTGCCGCCAGGCTCCCAGATGGTCACGGTGGAGGCTGGCATGACGCCGGCCGAGGAAAAGCGCAATGAGCGTGCCCACAAGAACAAGAGCCGCTACAAGAAGAACTACCTGGTCGACGACTCGGTGAGTTCGCCCGGCAACAGCGGCTCCAACGGCAACGGCAACGCGAAGAAGAACTGACGCTCCGGCGCGGTTCCACGCATCCTTTGAAGGACTGAATCATGAAAACCCTCAAGCGCCTCGTCGCTCTCCTCTTCGTCCTGTGCATGGCGCTGCCGGCATGGGCGCAATCCGGCCCGCGCGCGCTCATCCTGTACGACGCGCCGCCCGGCCAGACCTTCACCAAGCTGGGCTTTGCGTACGCCATCATGCTGCGCAACCTGCTGGGGCATTTCGACAGCCAGGTCGACATGGTGCCCGTGCAGAACTACACGGCCGGGCAGGTGAACAACTACGCGGCCACCTTCTACCTGGGTTCGTACTACGACAACCAGGTGCCGGCTGCCTTCATGTCCGACGTGACCACCACCACCAAGACCGTGGTCTGGTTCAAGTACAACCTGTGGCAGATGGCCTGGGATTCGCAATACAACTTCCAGAGCAGGTTCGGGTTCGCGTTCAGCGGGTTGCGCGGCCTCAACGCCACACCATCGGCCAGCAACCAGACACCTGGTTTCTTCGACACCATTACCTACAAGTCGCTGCCCTTCGTCAAGTACTACGACTACAACGGTGGTGCCGTGGCGGCCGATCCTGATGTCGGCATCGTTTCCGTCACCGACACCACCAAGGCCACGACGCTGGTGCCCATGTCCAACCCGACGACCGGTGAAGCCGCACCTTACGTCGTGCGCTCGGGCAACTTCTGGTACGTGGCCGACCTGCCGTTCAGCTACATCGGCCCGCGCGACCGCTACCTGGTGCTGTGCGACCTGCTGTACGACATGCTCGGCGTCACCACGTGGGAAACCCCCAAGGCCATGGTCCGGCTGGAAGACGTGGGTGCGATGGTCACGGTGTCGTCCATGAAGACCCTGACCAACTACCTGTACCAGCGGCGCATCCCGTTCTCGATCGCGACCATTCCGTACTACGCCGATCCGCTGGGCGTCTACAACGGCAACGTGCCCCAGTTCGTGCCGATGTCGCAGGCCACCAACCTGAAGACGTCGCTGAACTACGCGCTGGCCCGCGGCGGCGAGGTCGTGATGCACGGTTACACCCACCAGTACACCGACACCATCCACAACAACCTCTATACACGCAACAAGTACACCGGCGTCAGCGGCGACGACTACGAGTTCTGGAACATCGTGACCAACACGCCTGTGGCGGAGGATTCCCTCGCCTGGGCGCTGGGGCGCTACAACGCAGGCCTGCAGGAACTGGCCAGCGGTGGCTACACGCCCACCGCCTGGGAGACGCCGCACTATCAAGGGTCGGCGCTGGCGTCGAAGGCGGCTGCCCAGACCTTTGCCAAGACCTACCAGCGCGTCGTTTACTACACGGCGGACACGCCCAACTTCAACGCTGCGGTGGAGAAGGACTTCGCGGTCGGCCAGATCTTCCCGTACCCCATCAAGACCGACTACTACGGTCAGCGTGTGCTGCCGGAGAGCCTGGGCAACATCGAGTACGACATCAGCGCCATCGACCCGACTTCCAACTACAACTACACGTGGCAGACCATCGTGACCAACGCGCAGTATGTGAAGACCGTGCGCGGCGGTTATGCCTCGTTCTTCTTCCATCCGTTCTGGCTGGAATCGGATCTGGGCGTACCTGGCCTGGCGGATTTCAAGAGCCTCATCCAGGGCGTGAACAACCTCGGGTTCACCTGGACGGTGCCCAGCCGGATCAATTGACCGCTGCTGGTTGCGCTTGAACCTCAGGGCCGTGCGCTGACCATGGGATGGCGCGCCGGCCCCCGCGCCGCCTGGCTGCTGGCGGCGCTGCTGCTTTGTGGTTGCCAGACCGCACAGCCGCGTTGCGCCTCGGCTGTGGCCGGCATCGTCTGGCAGCCAAGCCTTCAGCAGGTGGACCCCAAGGGGCGCTGGGAGCAACTGGGGGCCCGGCAGCTCCTGGTGCAGTGGCTGGAAGTGGACGACGTCCGCTTCTTCGCGGCCCAGGCACCGGGCGCTGCGGATGGCGCGGCGATGCCCGCCACCAACTGGCGCCGCATCTTCGGCGAGCCATGGGCCCGGCAGGTGATCCTGGGGCTGGCCGGCCGCAACAGCGAGCAGCAGGCGCGCCGGCAGGTCGTCGAACTGGGCCAACGCTCGCGCGCCTTGGCGCAGGCCTGGCGCCACGCCGGCTTGCCCGATCCGGCGGGCTGGTACTTCCCCGTCGAGGTCGATCCGACCTGGAACGGCGGCGAGGCCCTGGCGGCCGCGCTGGCCGGCCTGCCGCGGCCGCTCTGGATCAGTGCCTACGACAGCGCCAACCGCGGGCCCGAAGCGCTGGCCGACTGGCTGCAGCGCTGGGTGCCGGCCGACGTAGGGGTGTTCTTCCAGGACGGCGTAGGCGTGCATGCACGCGAGCCCGCGGTCGCCGTCCAGTACCTGGACGTGCTGAGCCGGCGCCTGGGCAAGCAGCGTGTACGCCTGATCGCCGAAGCCTTTCGCCCCGGCGTGGGCGGCGGCTTCCGCCCGGCCACGGCGCAGGAACTGGGCCTGCAACTGGCCAGCTACCGCGGCTGGCCGGTCTACCTGTTCGACGGGCCGCACTACGTGAGCGAAGCCCTGATCCGCGAGCTGTGCGCACCCCGCCCATGATGCCGGCGGGTGTGTTGCCGGCGTGCTAAGCTGACCGCCATCTGACTGGATGGAGACTGCCATGCCCGGCCTTTTGCCCACGATCGATCCCGACGGCCTGCTCGAGTTTTCGGTCGTCTACACCGACCGCGCCCTGAACCACATGTCGAAGAAGTTTCAGGGCGTGATGCGCGACATTTCCGCCATGCTCAAGGAGGTCTACCACGCCGACGCCGCCGTGCTGGTGCCAGGCAGCGGCACCTTCGGCATGGAGGCGGTAGCGCGCCAATTCGCCACCGACCAGAAGGTGCTGGTGATCCGCAACGGCTTCTTCAGCTTCCGCTGGAGCCAGATCCTGGAGATGGGCCGCATCACCGCGCCCGGCAACATCGCCGTGCTCAAGGCGCGCCGCACGGGCAATGGTGCGCAAGCCCCGTGGATACCCGCGCCGATCGAGGATGTCGAGGCTGCCATCGCGCGCGACAAGCCCGCCGTGGTGTTCGCCCCGCACGTCGAAACCGCCAGCGGCATGATGCTGCCGGACGACTACATGAAGCGCGTGGCGGCCGCCACGCACGCCGCCGGCGGCCTGTTCGTGCTCGATTGCATCGCCTCCGGCGCCATGTGGGTGGACATGAAGGCCGTGGGCGTCGACGTGCTGGTCAGCGCGCCGCAGAAGGGCTGGAGCAGTTCGCCCGCCTGCGCCATGGTGTGCCTGTCGGAGCGCGCCCTCAAGGTCATGGAAGGCACCACCAGCACCAGCTTCGCCGCCGACCTGAAGAAATGGCACCAGATCATGCAGGCCTATGAGACCGGCAGCCACGCCTACCACGCCACCATGCCCACCATGGCGCTGATCAAGCTGCGCGACACCATGCTGGAGACGCGTGAGCGCGGCTTCGCCAAGGTGCGCGAGCAGCAGATGGAGCTGGGTCGCAAGGTGCGCGCGCTGTTCGAAAGCCGTGGCCTGCCCAGCGTGGCGGCCGAAGGCTTCAAGGCACCCGGCGTGGTGGTGAGCTACACCACCGATCCGGACATCCAGAGCGCCAAGAAATTCATCGAGCAGGGCCTGCAAACGGCCAGCGGCGTGCCGCTGATGTGCGACGAGCCGGCCGATTTCCGCACCTTCCGCGTCGGGCTGTTCGGGCTCGACAAATGGGCCGACGTGGATCGGAGCGTCGGCCACCTGACGGCGGCGCTGGATCGCCTGGGCATGGTTGCTCCTGAAAAAAGTAGCTGCCCACGCCTGACAGCAGACGGCCGGAGGCCGATTTGACCCAGATCCTGCTGGTGCTGACCACGGTCGCCACGCAGGCAGACGCGCAGGTGCTGGCGCGCTCGATGGTCGAGCAGCGGCTGGCGGCCTGCGCCCACATCGAAGCCATCGACAGCGTCTACCGCTGGCAGGGCGCCGTGCAGCAGGAGGGCGAATGGCGCCTGCTGCTGAAGACCACAGCCGCCCGCTACCCGGCGCTGGAGGCCGCGCTGCGCGCGCAGCACCCCTACGAGCTGCCGGCCATCGTCGCCGTGCCCTGCGCCCACGCGCTGCCCGCGTTCGCCGACGGGGTCGCGACCGAGGTGGCGCCCACTTGACGAAGTCCGCCAGGCGCCACACCCTTGCTGTGACCCCCGCAGAACCCGTCGGCTTTACCCAAGGTTCACCCGGCGTTCAGAGCCGGTTCATGCTGCGGCGCAACAATGGCCGTGCCGCCGCCGATGCCGCGGCGGGAGAGGAACCCAGCCATGAAGAACATCCGGATCGCCCTGTGGGCCGCGCTGCTGGTGCCCGCTGGCGCCTGGCTGCTGGCCGACACGCTCTGGCCTGAGCCTTTCAACTATTTCAGGTTCCGCGGTGTCGCGGTGCAGTTCACCGGCGTGATCGCCATCGCGGTGATGAGCGTGGCCATGGTGCTGGCCACGCGGCCGCACTGGCTGGAGCGGCATCTGGGCGGGCTGGACAAGATGTACCGCCTGCACAAGTGGCTGGGCATCTCGGCGCTGGTGGCCGCGCTAACCCACTGGTGGCTGGCGCAGGGCACCAAGTGGATGGTGGCCTGGGGCTGGCTGGAGCGCCGCGGGCGCGGCCCACGCACCGAAATCAGTGACCCGCTGCAGAGCTGGCTGAACAGCCAGCGCCATCTGGCCGAAAGCCTGGGCGAGTGGGCCTTCTACGGTGCGGCGCTGCTGATCGTGGTGGCGCTCGTCAAGCGCATTCCCTACCACTGGTTCGCCAAGACACACAAGCTGCTGGCCGTCGCTTACCTGGTGCTGGTGTTCCACACCTGGGTGCTGCTGAACACCGGCTACTGGGCGCAGCCGGTGGGCTGGCTGGTGGCGCTGCTCACGCTGGCCGGCGCGGCGGCGGCGCTGTGGGTGCTGGCGGGCCGCGTGGGCGCCAGCCGCACCACGCGCGGCGAGGTGCTCACCACCCGCTACTTCGAACCGCTGCGGGTCACCCGCACCACCGTGGCGCTGCCCCAGGGCTGGCCCGGCCATGCGCCGGGGCAGTTCGCCTTCGTCACCAGCCGGCCTGAAGAAGGCGCCCACCCGTACACCATTGCCTCCGCCTGGGACAACACCCGGCGCGAGATCACCTTCGTCACCAAGGCGCTGGGCGACCACACCGCCACGCTGCACCAGACCCTGCGCCCGGGCCTGCCCGTGAAGGTGCAAGGCCCCTACGGCTGCTTCACCTTCGACGACGGCGCGCCGCGCCAGGTCTGGATCGGCGGCGGCATCGGCATCACGCCCTTCCTCGGCCGCATGGAGCAGCTGGCACGCGAACGTGAGGCAGGTACGGGCCCGCTGCGCCCGCAGGTGGACCTGTTCCACACCACGCGCGACGAAGACCCGGCCGCGCTGGCCCTGCTGGAGGCCGATGCCCGCGCCGCCGGGGTGCAACTGCATGTGCTGGTGGATGCGCGCGACGGCCTGCTCAGCGCCGAACGCATCCGCACCGCCGTGCCCGGCTGGCGTGAGGCGAGCTTCTGGTTCTGCGGCCCGACCGGGTTCGGCGAAGCGCTGCGGCGCGACCTGGTGGCCCACGGCCTGCCGGCCGGGCGCTTTCACCAGGAGCTGTTCGAGATGCGCTGATGCTTCCAGCAGATCGGCGGATTGCTATTTATTGGATAGCTGCCTGCGCCCGACCATACTGGGCTGCAGGCCCAAAAGGCTCGAATCAGAACCAGCGCGCCGCCAGCGGAATCAGCAGCGAGGCCAGCAGCACCTGCAGGCCCAGGGCCAGGCCGGCGTAGGCGCCGGCATCGGCGTTCACCTGCAGCGCGCGCGCCGCGCCGATGCCGTGCGATGCCGTGCCCATGGCGAAGCCGCGCGCCATCCAGTCGACCCGGCCTTCGCCCAGGCCGAAGAGGCGGAACAGCGTGCGGCCCGACAGCGCGCCCACCAGCCCGGAAAGCACGGCGAACACGGCCGCCAGCGCCGGCACGCCGCCGATCTTCTCGGCCACGCCCATGGCCACCGGCGCCGTGACCGACTTGGGCGCCAGCGAACGCAGCACCTCGCCCGGCAGTCCCAGCGCCCAGCCGATCAGCACGGCCGACACCGCCGCCGCTGCGCCGCCGGCCAGCGCCGCCAGCAGGAAGCGCCCCCAGGCACGCGACAGCGTGGCGCGCCGCTCCCACAGGGGCAGGCCCAGCGCCACCACCGCGGGGCCGAGCAGGAAGTGGATGAACTGTGCGCCGGCGAAGTAGCTCGGGTAGGGCACGCCGCTGGCCAGCAGGCCGGCGCCGATGACCACGATCGACCACAGCACCGGGTTGGCCCAGGGCGCGTGCCCGGCGCGCTGGTAGCCGGCCATCGCCAGCAGGTAGACCACCAGCGTGGCCGTCAGGCCGACCAGCGGCGCCGAGGAGAGATAGACCCAGAGCTGGACGAAATCAGGCATCGGGTGATCCTTCTTCGCCAGGTGCATTGCGCATCAGCGCACGCAGCGCCAGCGCCGACACGGCCAGGCCGATCCAGGTGGAGAGCACGATCACCAGCGCCAGCCGCAGTCCGTAGGCCTGCAGGATGTCCAGGTGCGTGATCACGCCCACGCCCACCGGCACGAACAGCAGCGACAGATGCCCGAGCAGGAAGCGCGCCACGTCGATCACCGGCTCGCGCACCGCCGGCCAGCCCAGCGCGGGCATCAGCAGCACCATGCCGATCACGGGGCCAGGGAACGGCAGCTTGAGGACGCGCGCCAGCACTTCGCCGGCCAGTTGCAGGCATAGCAGCCAGGCGAATCCCTGCAGGGCTTTCATCGACTCAATCTGTTGCGTGCCACCCGGGGTGGAGAAGGCGGTTCATGTTCCAAGCCAAATCGGCCTCCAGACCATGTCTGACGGGCGCAGACAGCTATGAAAATTGAAGTATCCGGATTCAGAAGCGCTCGAGCTCCGGATGCGCCAGCCGACCGCCGCGTACCAGCATCCTGCCGTACTCGGCACAGCGGTGCAGCGTGGGGATCACCTTGCCGGGGTTGAGCAGCCCGGCCGGGTCGAACGCGCGCTTGACGCCGAACATCTGCTCGTTTTCGGCGGCCGAGAACTGCACGCACATGCTCGAGAGCTTTTCCACGCCCACGCCGTGCTCGCCGGTCACGGTGCCGCCCATGGCCACGCTGGTTTCCAGGATGTCGGCGCCGAACAGCTCGGCGCGGTGCAGCTGGTCCGGATCGTTGGCATCGAACAGGATCAGCGGGTGCAGGTTGCCGTCGCCGGCGTGGAACACGTTGCAGCAGCGCAGCTGGTACTTGTGCTCCATCTCGGCGATGGCCAGCAGGATGTCGGCCAGGCGCTTGCGCGGGATGGTCGAATCCATGCACATGTAGTCGGGGCTGATGCGGCCGCTGGCAGGGAAGGCGTTCTTGCGCCCGCTCCAGAATTTCAGGCGCTCGGCTTCCGACTGGCTCACGGCGATCTTGGTGGCGCCCGCCGCCGTCAGCACCTCGGCCATGCGGCCGATTTCTTCTTCCACCTCTTCCGGCGTGCCGTCGCTCTCGCACAGCAGGATGGCGGCGGCGTCGAGGTCGTAGCCGGCGTGCACGAAGTCTTCCACTGCGGCGGTCATGGGCTTGTCCATCATCTCCAGCCCGGCCGGGATGATGCCGGCGGCGATCACCGCCGCCACCGCGTCGCCGGCCTGCCGCACGTCGGCAAAGCTGGCCATGATGCAGCGCGCCAGGCGCGGGCGCGGCAGCAGCTTCACCGTCACCTCGGTGGTCACGGCCAGCATGCCCTCGCTGCCGGTCACCAGCGCCAGCAGGTCGTAGCCCGCGGCGTCGAGTGCCTCGCTGCCGAACTCGACCGGCTCGCCCTCGATGGTGAAGCCCTTGACCTTGAGCACGTTGTGCACCGTCAGGCCGTATTTCAGGCAGTGCACGCCGCCGGAGTTCTCGGCCACGTTGCCGCCGATGGTGCAGGCGATCTGGCTGCTCGGATCGGGTGCGTAGTAGAGGCCCAGCGGTGCCGCCGCCTCGCTGATGGCCAGGTTGCGCACGCCGCACTGGACCTGCGCGGTGCGTGCCAGCGGGTCGATCTTCAGGATGCGGTTGAACTTGGCCAGCGACAGCGTCACCCCGCGCTCGTTCGGCATCGCGCCGCCCGACAAGCCCGTGCCGGCGCCGCGCGCCACCACCGGCACGCCCAGCCGGTGGCAGGTTTGCAACACCGCTTGAATCTGTTCGTAACTTTCAGGCAGGGCCACGGCCAGCGGGCGCTGGCGGTAGGCCGTCAGGCCGTCGCATTCGTAAGGGGTGGTCTGCTCGTTCGTCCAGAGCAGTGCGCTACGCGGCAGAACACGCTCCAGCGCTTGCACGACTTGCGTCTGCAGCTCTTCTTTCTGTAGCGTCTGGGGGGCGTCGGCGGTGGCGGTCTCGGTCATGGCGGCGGCTTGCGGCGGGTGTGTCCGCCACTATAGGCCATGCCTTGCCGTCACGGCCGCGCAAGCCCGCGGTGCGATCATCGGCGGCTGGGAGTTTGGGCCATGAGAACACGAACAACAACAACGAGCTGGCACTGGATGGCGCTGATGGGCGCCACACTGGCCGGAGCAGCCGGCGCGCAGACCATGGAGGAGGGCGCCGCACCCACCCGCCTGATGCACTGTCAGCGCGAGGTGGCCGGCGCCAAGGGTGACCGCGCGCAACTGCTGCGCGCCTGCCTCAACCGGCGCCTGGAGGGCGAGCGCATCGTCGCGCGCGACTGCCAGCGCGAAGCGGGCGCGGTAGCGGGTGCGCTTGCGCGCCACCGCGCCCAGCAGGCCTGCGAGCGCCGCGCGCTGGCCGTGCCCTCGCAGGAGTTGCCCAAGCGCCCGCCGCCACCACCCAGACCCAAGGTCGATCCCGCCGGCGCGCTGCCCGGCATGGGCCCGGCCGGGCCAGGCGGCGCGCCCACGCCCGCCGCGGGCGAGCAGGGCGGCGGCGTCCGGCCCTGAGAACCTGCTTCCTGCTTACTGGAACACCACGGTCTTGTGGCCGTTGAGCAGCACGCGCCGCTCGCTCACCCATTTCACGGCGCGGGCCAGCACCTGGCTCTCGGTGTCGCGGCCGACGGCGGTGAGGTCTTCCACCTCGTGCGTGTGGTCCACGCGGGCCACGGCCTGCTCGATGATCGGGCCTTCGTCCAGGTCGGCCGTCACGTAGTGGGCGGTCGCGCCGATCAGCTTCACGCCGCGGTCGTGCGCCTGGTAGTAGGGCTTGGCGCCCTTGAAGCTGGGCAGGAAGCTGTGGTGGATGTTCACCGCGCGGCCGGCCAGCTTCTGGCACATGTCGTTGGAGAGGATCTGCATGTAGCGCGCCAGCACCACCAGCTCGGCGCCCTCGGCCTCGACGATCTCCATCTGCCGCGCCTCCACCTTGGCCTTGGTCTCGCGCGTGAGCGGCAGGTGGTGGAAGGGGATGTTGTAGCTGGCCGCGAGCTGGTAGAAATCGCGGTGGTTGCTGATGATGGCCCGCACGTCGAGGTTGAGCAGCCCGCTCTTGCAGCGGAACAGCAGGTCGTTCAGGCAGTGGCCCTCGCGGCTGACGAAGATCACCGTGCGCATCGGCTCGCCGGCCGCGTGCAGCGCGTGCTGCATGTCGAAGCGGCCGGCCAGATCGGCCAGCGCGCCGGCCAGGTCGGTGCCGTCCACCAGCGCGGCGGCGTCCTGGCAGACGAACTGCACGCGCATGAAGAACAGGCCGGTGGCGTGGTCGTTGAACTGCTGCGCTTCCTCGATGTTGCAGCCGCGCACCAGCAGCAGGCCCGAGACGGCATGCACGATGCCCGGGCGGTCCGGGCAGGACAGGGTGAGGATGTAGGTGTTTTCCATCGGCGCGGATTGTCGCAGGCCGCGCCGCCAGCCGCCCCGAGGGCGCCGCGGCCGGCAGGCGCCGCGGCGAGTTTTTCAGGGTGAAATCGGCCTCTAGCCCGCGCGTGGCGGTCGCAGGCAGCTATCGATAAAGTAGCAAACTCAGGGTCGCGCCATCTTGCAGGCGTTGCCCTGGGCCAGCTCGTTGCCGCTGTAGCTGGCGTCGGTGCGGAAGCCGTAGTTGGTGCCTTCCCAGCCCATGGTGACCTTCTTGCCATCCACCTTGGCGATGGTGTTGACCACCTGGGGCAGCAGCAGCTGGTGGTCTTCGCCGCGCATGCGCAGGGTGCCGACGGGGGTGTCGAAGCTCAGGTCTTCCATGGCGCGCACCAGCTTGGCGGGCTCGTCGGAGCCGGCCTTTTTCAGGCCGTCGGCCAGCATGTGGGCCGACAGCGTGATGCGCGGCGCCAGGTAGTCCTGGTTGAACTTGGCCTTGTAGGCCTTGGCCCAGGCGTCCACCTTGGGCGTGCCGGCCTGGCCGGGATGCCACTCGGCCACCCAGGTCAGCTCGCCGGCCGCGGCCTGCGAGAAAGCCAGCACCGTGCCGGGGAACGAACCCGCGCTGTGGTTGAAGTAGTGCAGGTTCATGCCGGCGTCGGCTGCGGCCTTGAGCAGCAGCGTCATGTCCGGGCCCCAGTTGCCGGTGATCACCGAGTCGGCGCCGGACGACTTGACGTTGGCCACATACGGCGCGAAGTCCTTGACCTTGCCGATCGGGTGCAGCTGCTCGCCCACGAACTGGATGTCCGGCCGCGCCAGGCCCACCATCTCGCGCCCGTAGTGGGCCCACTGGCGACCGTGCGCGTAGTCCTGGTTCAGCAGGTAGATCTTCTTGATCTCCGGCGAGCGCTTGATGAAGTTGGCCAGCGCCTTCATCTTCATCGAGGTGCTGGCCTCGGTCTGGAAGTACCAGAAATTGCAGTTCTTGCCGGTCAGGTCGGGGTCGATCGACGAGTGATTGATGACGATCACTTCCTTGCCCGGGTTGCGCTGGTTGTAGCGCAGCGCCGCCTGCGACAGCGCCGCCACCACCGACGAGCCCGAGCCGCCGGTGAAGATCACGCGCGCGCCCTGGCTGGCGGCCGACTGCAGCGCGGTCTGGCTCTCCTGCGCCGAGAGCTTGCTGTCGAACTCCAGGATCTCCATCTTGCGGCCGCCCAGCACGCCGCCGGCGGCGTTGACCTGGTCCGCGCCCAGGCGCAGGTGGTTGAGCATCAGCTGGCCGACGGAGCCGAACGGCCCGGACAGCGGGTCGATGAAGGCCACCTTGTAGGGCGGCGCGTCGGCCGCCAGGGCCTGGGCGCTGGCGGCGGCCAGCGCCGTGAGGGCAAGGCCGCGCCACGCGATGCGGGCCAGGGCGATGGGTTTCATAGGGTGGTCTCCTCTGCTTGATGGGTGGGGCGCTGCCCTTTGTCGCCAAGGCGATGCCGTGCGGTCGCGCCGGCCGGGGCGGTTCGTTATATTGGACCGCGCAGGCGCTGTTGGCCGATACGCAATGACCCGCACGCGGCGTCACCTGCATGACACCAGTTTCCAGGAGACACCACGATGAGCGCCCCCGCACCGGCCGCCGCCGGCCAGCCCCTGCACGAGTACCTGCGCCAGCACGCGCGCGAGAAGCCCCAGGCCACCGCCGTCGTCTGGTACGGCGCCGCCATCAGCTGGCGCGAGCTGGATGACTGGAGCGACGCCGTGGCCGCGCACCTGCAGTCGCTCGGCGTCGCCAGGGGCGAGCCGGTGGCCCTGTTCATGAACAACTGCCCGCAGTACATAGTGGCGCACTACGCGATCCAGAAGATCGGCGCCACCGTCTGCCCCTGCGGGCCGCTCAACAAGGCGCACGAGCTGCAGTACCAGCTGGCCGACCTGCAGGCGCGGGTGATCGTCGCTGCCGACAACCTGCTGCCCATCGTCGAGCAGGTGCGCGCTGACACCGCGCTGCAGCACGTGCTGGCGGTGCGCTATGGCGATCTGCTGCCCGCCGAACCCGCCATCGCCGTGCCGCCGGAGCTGCAGGCCGCACCCGCACCGCTGCCAGCCAGCGTCACCGATATGCTGCAGATTGCGAAGCATGGTGCGAAGGCCGGCAGCCGGCCAGCACCGGTTTCCATCGGCATGGACGACGTGGCGCTGATGACCTACACCAGCGGCACCACCGGCCTGCCCAAGGGTGCGATGCTGAGCTTCGGCAACGCGCTGTTCAAGACCCGCGCCACCGCCAAAGCGGCCGGGGTGGGGCCCGAAGGCGTGTCGCTGTCGGTGGCGCCGCTCTACCACATCGCCGGCATGCTGATGGGCGTGAACATGCCGATCCTGGTGGGCGCCACACAGGTGCTGCTGTTCCGCTTCGACCCGCTGGCGGTGCTGCAGGCCATCCAGACGTACCGCGTCACGCACTGGTACTCCATCGCACCCATGAACGTGGCCTGCATGCAGCTGCCGGGCGCAGGCGAGTTCGACCTCGGCAGCCTGCAGCGCAACCCGGTCACCAGCTTCGGCATCACTTTCACCGAGCCGCTGGCGCGCCAGTGGCAGGCCTTCACCAAGGGCCCGTGCCTGAGCTACGAGGCCGCCTACGGCCTTTCCGAAACCCACACCATGGACACCGGCATGCCGCACGACGCCGTGCGCTGGGGCACGCACGGCAAGCCGATGGAGGGCGTCACCATCCGCATCCGGGATCCCGAGACCGGCGCCGCGAAGCCGGTGGGCGAGGTGGGCGAGATCACGCTGCTCTCGCCCGGCAACTTCAAGGGCTACTGGAACAAGCCCGAGGCCACCGCCAAGACGCTCAAGGACGGCTGGGTCTACACCGGCGACATGGGCCGCATGGACGCCGAGGGCTACCTCACCTTCATCGGCCGCAACAAGGAGATGATCAAGGTCAGCGGCTACAGCGTGTTCCCCGAAGAGGTGGAGACCATCCTCATCAAGCACCCGGCGGTGGCGCAGGCGGCCGTGCTGCCCGAGCCCGACGCCGACAAGGGCGAGGTGGTCAAGGCCTTCATCGTCAAAAAGCCCGGCGCCGCGCTGGAAGCCGACGAGCTGATTGCCTGGAGCCGCGACAACATGGCCACCTACAAGGTGCCCAGGCACGTGAAGTTCATCGACGCGCTGCCGACCACCGGCGCCGGCAAGGTGTTGCGACGGCTGCTGAAGGACGCGGCCTGAATGCAGGCTGCGGTGCCCACCCCGGCCGAGGCGGCGCGCGCGCTGCGCGAGCGCGAGCCCGTCTTCCACCGGCCCGAGCACGGCACCGCTCGCGCCGATTTCGAGGCCATGACCGCGCCGGACTTCTGGGAGGTGGGCGCCTCGGGCCGCGTGTATTCGCGCGCCTTCGTGCTGGACACGCTGGAGGCGCGCCACGCGGAGCCGGTGCAGGAGTCGTTCACGCTGGACGACTTCGCCTGCCGCGAACTGGCGCCCGGCCTGTTTCTGGCCACCTACCGGCTCGACATGGGCGGACGCCGTTCGCGGCGCGCTACCGTATGGCGCTGGCACGCCGGCGCCTGGCGCATCGATTACCACCAGGGCACCCTGGTCAGCGAGGAGTAGAGGTTTGTTCAAGAAGGTTCTGATCGCCAACCGCGGCGAGATCGCTGTGCGGCTGGCGCGCGCGCTGCACGACCTGGGCGTGGCCAGCGTGGCCGTGTTCGCGCAGGACGACGACGGTGCGCTGCACACCCGTGTGGCCGATGCCGCCGTGCCGCTGGGCGCCACCGGCCCGGCCGCCTACCTGGACGGCGCGGCGCTGATCGCCATCGCCCGCGCGCAGGGCTGCGACGCGGTGCATCCCGGCTACGGCTTCCTGAGCGAGAGCGCCGCCTTCGCCCAGGCCTGCGCCGACGCCGGGCTGGCCTTCATCGGCCCCACGCCCGAGCAGCTGGCGCTGTTCGGCGACAAGGCGCGCGCCCGCGCGCTGGCGGCCGAGTGCGGCGTGCCGCTGATGCCGGGGCTGGATCACGCCACCTCGCAGGCCGAGGCCGAAGCCTTCTTCGCCGAGCAGGCCGCGCAGGGCGCGGGCGGCATGGTCATCAAGGCCATTGCCGGCGGCGGCGGGCGCGGCATGCGCGTGGTCACGCAGGCGGGCGAGGTGGCGGCTGCCTGGCAGCGCTGCACCTCCGAGGCGAAGGCCGCCTTCGGCGAGGGCGGTGTGTACGTCGAGCGGCTGATGCCGCGCGCCCGCCACATCGAGGTGCAGGTGCTGGGCGACGGCGAGCACGCCGTCAGCCTGGGCGTGCGCGAATGCACGCTGCAGCGGCGCTTCCAGAAGCTGGTGGAGATCGCCCCCAGCCCCACCCTCACGCCGGCGTTGCGCAGCCAGCTGGCCCAGGCCGCGCTGGCGATGGCGCGGCGTGCCGGCTACCGCTCGCTCGGCACCTTCGAGTTCCTGGTAGATGACGCCAGCGCCGAGCTGCCCTTCGTCTTCATCGAGGCCAACCCGCGCCTGCAGGTCGAACACACGGTGACCGAGGCCGTCACCGGGCTGGACCTGGTGGCCCTGCAGGTGCAGGTGGCGGCCGGCCGCACGCTGGCGGAGCTGGGCCTGAGCGAAAGCGCGCCGGTGCCGGAGCGTGGCTTCGCCATCCAGTGGCGCATCAACGCCGAGACACTGGACGCCGAAGGCCACGCCATGCCCACCGGCGGGCGCGTGCAGCAGCTCGCCTGGCCCGGCGGCCCCGGCGTGCGGGTGGACACGCACGCGCTGGCCGGCGCCGCGCCCTCGCCCAACTTCGACAGCCTGCTGGCCAAGCTGGTGGTGCACAGCGCCACGCCCGACTTCGCCGACGCCCTGCGCCGCAGCCGCCGCGCGCTGGCCGACTGCCGCGTGGGCGGCGTGCAGACCAACCTGCCGCTGCTGCGCGCGCTGGCGGAACGGCCCGAGCTGGCCGCCAGTCAGGTGCACACGCGCTGGCTGGCCGAGGTACTGCCGCAGCTGCTCGATGCTGCTGAAAAGATAGCTGTCAGCGCCCGTCATGAAAGGGCTGAAGGCACAAATGATGCCCCATCCGGCCCCGCGCTGGCGGCCGCCGAGGCGCCCGAGGGCGCGGTGCTCGCGCCCATGCCCGCCAAACTGGTGGAACTGAGCGTGCGCGTGGGCGACACGGTGGCCGCCGGCGCCGAACTGGCGGTGCTGGAAGCCATGAAAATGCAGCATGTGCTGAGCGCGCCGCACGCCGGCGTGGTGCGCGAGCTGTTCGGCGAGCCGGGTGCCTACGTGGCGCAGGGCGACGTGATCTTGGTGCTGGAAGAAAGCGGCCACGCCGCCACCCATGCCGCCGAGGACGCTGCCGCGCACGACCCCGACCACGTGCGCCTCGACCTGCAGCGCGTGCTGGACCGCCACGCGCTCACGCTCGACGCCGCTCGGCCGGAGGCGATGGCCAAGCGCCACGCCCGCGGCATGCGCAGCGCGCGCGAGAACATCGCCGATCTGTGCGACGAGGGCAGCTTCATCGAATACGGCGCGCTGGCCATCGCCGCGCAGACGCGTCGCCGCAGTGTGGAAGACCTGGTGGCCAACACGCCGGCCGACGGCATGGTCACCGGCGTGGGCGGCGTCAACGGCGCCATCTTCGGCGCCGAGCGCGCGCGCACCGCGGTCATGGCCTACGACGCCACCGTGCTGGCCGGCACGCAGGGCATGCGCAACCACGCCAAGACCGACCGCATCCTGGGCCTGGCGCAGCGCGAGCAGCTGCCGGTGGTGCTGTTCGCCGAAGGCGGCGGCGGCCGCCCGGGCGATGTCGACGCCAACGTGCTGGCCGGGCTGGATGTGGGCACCTTCGCCGCCTACGCCGCGCTGTCGGGCCGGGTGCCGGTGATCGGCATCGTGTCCGGGCGCTGCTTTGCCGGCAACGCCGCGCTGGTGGGCTGCAGCGACGTGATCATCGCCACCAAGGACAGCAACCTCGGCATGGGTGGCCCGGCCATGATCGAAGGCGGCGGCCTGGGCGTGTTCACGCCCGAGCAGATCGGCCCCAGCGGCGTGCAGCACGGCAACGGCGTGATCGATGTGCTGGCCGAGAACGAGGCCGAGGCCGTGGCCGCCGCCCGCCGTTACCTGGCCTTCTTCCAGGGCCGCTTCAAGGACTGGACCTGCCCCGACCAACGCCTGCTGCGCGCCGTGGTGCCGGAAAACCGCCTGCGCGTGTACGACACCCGCGCCGCCATGCGCGGCCTGGTGGACGAGGGCAGCCTGCTGCCGCTGCGCACCGGCTTCGGCGCCGGCATCCACACCGCGCTGGCGCGTATCGAAGGCCGCCCGGTGGGCCTGATGGCCAACAACCCGCTGCACCTGGGCGGCGCCATCGACGCCGACGCCGCCGACAAGGGCGCGCGCTTCATGCAGCTGTGCAATGCGCACGGGCTGCCCATCGTCAGCCTGATCGACACGCCCGGCTTCATGGTCGGCCCCGAGGTCGAGACCACCGCCCAGGTGCGCCACGTGAGCCGGCTGTTCGTCACCGCCGCCGCGCTGCGCGTGCCCTTCTTCAGCGTGGTGCTGCGCAAGGGCTACGGGCTGGGGGCCATGGGCATGGCGGCCGGGGGCTTCCACGCGCCCTTTTTCACCATCGCCTGGCCGACCGGTGAGTTCGGCGGCATGGGGCTGGAAGGCGCGGTGCGCCTGGGCTTCCGCAAGGAACTGGAGGCGGTGCCGGAAGGCCCGGAGCGCGACGCCCTGTTCGCCAAACTGGTGGCCCAGCAGTACCACCACGGCGAGGCCATGAACATGGCCACCGCGCTGGAGATCGACGCCGTGATCGACCCGGCCGACACCCGCGGCTGGCTGGTGCGCGGCCTGGCCTCGGCCCAGGCGCGGCCGGCGGGCGAGGGCGGGCGCTTCATCGACACCTGGTGAGCCAGGGCCTGTTCGCACGCCCGGAACTGCGTGCACAGGCCCCGGAACGGCTGGCCCGGCAGGTCTGGTCCTACACCGGGGCAGCGCATTTCCTCGCGAAGCTTTGCAGGGCATTTACATCCGGGCAAGGGTCTGGCACGTTAGACACTTGTCCCCCTGTACTTCCAAGGAGATGAAGATGATCCGGACACCCCTGAAGGCCGCGGTGCTTGCCGCCGCCGCCCTGGCAGGCACCGCCGCCATGATCCTGCCCACGGCCGCGCAGGCCCAGGCCGTGATTTCCGTGCAGATCGGCCCGCCCCCGCCCCCGCGCATGGAAGGCCCGCCCCCGGGCGTCCGGCCGGGCTACGTCTGGGCGCCGGGGCACTACGCCTGGATTCACGGCAACTACGTCTGGCGGCGCGGCCACTGGGTGGTGGCGCGCCCGGGCTATGTGTACGTGGCGCCCAGCTGGGTGGCCGACGGCCCGCGCTGGGTCTACCGCCCCGAGCGCTGGGAGCGCGGCGGCCCACCGGCCTACCGGCCGGGCCCGCCTCCGCACGCCCGGCCCTATGGCGACCGCGACCATGACGGCATCCCCAACCGCTACGACCGCCATCCCAACCGCCCACGCGGCGACAGCGACCGCGACGGCGTACCCAACCGGTACGACCGGCATCCGGGCAATCCGTATAGGCACTGACCCCCTGAGTCGCCTTCGGTGCCTTCCCCCTCTTACTGCGTGAGGGGGACAACGCCAGAGCCCGGTGCAAGTCCGGGCACGGCGTTCGCTGGCATGGCCTGCTCCGCGGCCTTCTGGGGGTGCCAGAACGAGCCGCGTTGCCTTCGCAGAGTTCGGGGCCGAGCGAAGCGATGGCCCGTCTTCTCCCCATCCCCTCTGGCCGTGCCGAGAAGCGCAGGGCG
>ERZ795053.1715-NODE-1715-length-27482-cov-9.381668_pt1 | contig 27482 bp, 21 predicted proteins | sample MGYA00375137_ERZ795053 | MGnify/ENA primary metagenome ERZ795053 (study PRJEB30182, sample SAMN05720284) | activated sludge metagenome | isolation source: Anaerobic digester | place: Hong Kong | collected 2014-12-17 ...
GCTCAGCAGCTTAGTTGATGTTGCTAAATAGTAGCTTAATAGTTGTTATCTTAATAACTTATTGACCGATTAACTTATCAACTTTAGAAGGACATGCATCGACGCGCTGCCATTCAATCATTGGGCCTGATCACGACCAGCACACTATTTTCCGGGGTATTAGCTGGATTCCTCTCTGGTTGCGCAAGACCTGGCAGTCCAGAGGTTCAAGCAGAATTCTTCACTCCTGATGCGCTTGATGTGGTCCGGCAAATGGTGGATGTCATACTCCCGTCCACCAAAACTGCATCGGCATCCATGGTCAATACCCATCTGTTTATCGATCAGGTCTGTGCACAGGTGATGACACCGGACCAACAACAGGTTTTCCGTGAAGGAATTGAAGGCGCCCGGGAAGCTTTCGACCAAGCCGGGGACAAGACTGCTTATCTGACGACACTGGACAAGAAAGCCTTTGACGGGGATGAGAACGCAGCATGGTTCAGGACACTGAAGCAACTGGCACTGATCGGGTTTTTCACCTCTCAGGAAGGTACCACCAAGGCGAGTAACTATGTCAAAATTCCTGAAGAATATAAAGGAGAAATTCCCGTGGATGATCAGACATTGAACTACGGTAAGACCAGTTTGCACTTTAACGTTTAACGAGATACAAAATGGCAGATTTTAATATTCTCGGTAAAGGAACCACCGGTAACACTTACGACGCCATCGTCATTGGCTCCGGAATGAGCGGGGGGATTGCAGCCAAAGAACTGACTGAGGCCGGACTCAAAGTTTTGGTTCTGGAAAGAGGCCGGATGGTTGAACATAACAAAGACTACCCTACTGCATTGACCGATCCCTGGGACTTACCACTCCGAAATATGGTCTCCCTGCAAGAGCAGGAAGATTATGCCATTCAGAAGAACCTGTATTTATTCGGCCAGGACTGCAAACATTTTCTGGTCAAGGACTCCATGCATCCCTACATCCAAAAGCGGCCTTTTATGTGGTACCGGGGTTATCAGATGGGAGGAAGATCCCTGCTGTGGGCCAAACATACCTGGCGTCTCAGCGACCTGGATTTCAGCGCCAATGGTAAAGAAAGGATCGGGATCGACTGGCCCATCCGGTATCAGGATATAGCTCCCTGGTACAGCCACATTGAACGATACATTGGGGTTAGCGGTAACCGGGATGGCATCCCGAACCTACCCGATGGCGATTTTCTTCCCCCCTTTGAAATGAACGCTTTTGAGAAGTCCATACGTCATCGTTTGGCTGATGCTTACTCAGACCGGCAGCTGATCATTGGCCGGATGGCCATCCTCACCCAGGATCACAATGGTCGTCAAAAATGCCACTCCCGCAACTTGTGTCACCGGGGCTGCATCTTCGGAGCCTATTATTCCAGCAATTCAGTTTCGCTACCTGATGCTGCAAAAACGGGCAATTTGACCATGCGTCCTTTTTCAGTTGTAGAAAGCCTTGTTTATAACAAGGATAGCAACCGGATCAAAGGAGTCCGCGTCATCGATACGGAAACCAAAGAAACCGTTGAGTTTTATTCCAAAATTGTTTTCCTGAACGCATCTACGTTAGGTAGTACCCAGATCCTGTTGCAGTCCACCTCGGACACATTTCCCGATGGTCTGGCCAATAGTTCCGGCACATTGGGCCATTACCTGATGGACCACCATGCACTGATTGGCGCCATGGGAGGCATTTCCGGAATGAAGGATACCTTTTATTACGGCCAGCGACCAGCCAGCGTATACATTCCCCGCTTTCGCAATGTTCAAAACAACGACCAGGATTACCTGCGCGGATTCAGCTTCGAAAATTATACCGGGCGGAGCGACTGGGACCGGGGAGCGAGTCAACCGGGTCTGGGAGCGGAGTGGAAAGAGTCGCTTACCAAACCAGGTGAATGGTGGGCCTATTTTGAAGCCTATGGTGAAACCTTGCCCGAGTATACCAACCAGGTAACACTCAGTACAAGTGAAAAAGATCAATGGGGTTTGCCGGTCCTGGAAATAGATATGGCTTACGGCGAAAATGAAATGAAAATGCGCACGGACATGCAAGCCTCAGCAGTAGAAATGTTAAACAATGCCGGCATGGAGTGGGTAATGCCCTTTGACTACGGGGCCATACCCGGCACGGTCATTCATGAAATGGGCACTGCACGCATGGGCAATGACCCGAAAACTTCTGTGTTGAACAAATGGAATCAGGCGCATGATGTCCCGAATTTATTTATCACCGACGGATCGTGCATGGCCTCTTCACCCTGCCAAAACCCTTCGCTGACCTATATGGCCCTGACCGCCCGGGCCTGTGATTATGCCGTGAAACAATTGAAAGCAGGGGAAATTTGAATTTTTCCTCTATCCCTTGAATGCCAATTCGTATTTTCAGTCCGGTGGTAAACCACAAGGCTGTGAAGTGGACTAAATCAATTCTGGAAGTACTATCCTTAACTCTGGCATTCGTATTCTTGGCTTGCCAGTCCGTGCATAAGCAGCCGGGAGAAACATCTGCTGCTCCCCTTTCCGGGCATCCTAACATAGTGATGATCGTAGTGGATGATCAGCGCTGGGACGAACTTTCCATTGCAGGTCACCCTTTCCTCAAGACGCCGAATATGGATCGATTAGCCCGTGAAGGCATTTTGTTCAGAAATGCGTATCAGGTGGTACCTCTTTGCTCTCCCAACCGTGCCAGCATCCTTACCGGTCAATATCCGTCCCGCCATGGTATCGTAGATAATGTTGCACGGGATCGCGCCAGTCATCGACTACAGCTTTTCGCGCCGTTATTGCAGCAGGCAGGCTACACCACCGCACACATTGGAAAATGGCACATGGGGAATGACCCTACCCCGCGTCCGGGTTACGATTACTGGACTTGCCTTCCCGGGCAGGGCCGGACGATAGATCCCATTCTTTATGAGGAAGGCCGGCTGGACACCATCAGTGGTTATGTTACGGACATCCTAACGGATAAAATGATCGATTTTATCCGGAATAATGCCAACAAACCGTTTTTTGCTTATCTGGGTCATAAAGCAGTACATCCGGATGCGAAACAACTCAATAATGGAGCTATTGACCTTAAAGCAGGGCATCGCTTCATCCCCGCTCCCCGCCACGAAGGCATGTATCACGATGCCTTCTTCCAGAGACGTCCAAATGCACTCACTTTCTATGACCAGGTGGACTCCGCTTCTGTCATCGGACAAGCTCTGATTACAAAAAACCACCCTTCTATCCGTAGTGAATTTGGAGACGATTTACTGGATCATTTCACAACCGATAAAACCATCCGTGAACGTTCGGAAATGCTCCTTGCCGTGGACGAAAGCCTGGGGAAGATAATGGCCGAACTCGAAGCTTTAAATATTCTCGATAACACCTGCATCATCTTTACCAGCGACAACGGTTATTTCTACGGCGAACACGGTTTGAGCCTGGAAAGAAGACTCCCTTACGAGGAATCGGTGAGGACCCCATTGATAATCCGTTATCCGGGAGTAATTAGTCAGCCCGGACAGGATGACCACTTCACCCTCTCCATCGACTATGCACCGACGATCCTGGACCTGGCCGGTATCGCTATTCCCGCGTGGATGCAGGGTCGTTCCCTGGTCCCCTTGATGCAGGGACCGGTCAAAGATTGGCGGCAGTCCTTTTTAATGGAATACTACAGCTATGAGAATCCCATGCCCTGGCTGATCGATACCGATTACAAGGCTTTCCGAAAAGGTAATTACAAATACATCCGGTGGTATAAATACCAGGACCTCGATGAACTTTACGATCTGGAGTCCGACCCCTATGAAATGCATAATCTGGTGCTTGATCCCAATATGAAATCTCTGGCCAATGAAATGAAAACCGAACTGGCTCAGGCTGCAGTTCAGGCCATGGGTTTAAATTGATAAGATGAACATAAAAATATGATCCAACACATCACCTCACCTTCCCTGATCGCTGCCGCCGGCAATAAGCCCAAAAAAATCGAAGAATTTTTTGGGCGGGTTAACAGCCAAACCATAGAAGTCAGTATAGCACGGATGACTTCGCCGGATGGCTGGGTAGAGCCGGTCCAAACACCTGAGTTCAATGAATACACCGTCGTATTGGAGGGCTGTCTTCAGGTCAGGACCGCAGAAGGAATTCTGGATGTCCGGGCCGGTGAAGCCATTCTGATCCCCGGAGGGACCTGGGTGCAATACAGCACACCGCACGAGGGAGGTGCAAAATACATGGCCGTATGCTTACCGGCATTTTCCATGGAAACGGTACACCGGGAATAATTATGAAGGTTGAAGGTTGAAGGTTGAATGAACTTAAGCCATACGTGCTGTATTTCTAATTTCCTTTCTTATTAACTTCCATACTTATTAACACATCAACATACCGTGCAATCCATCATCATTTCCCAATACCGGGCAGCCCTGAAAATGCTGGAATCAACGATCCGGAAATGTCCGCTGGCTCAATGGGATGATGGTACCGACGATTCACCCTTCTGGCGTGTGTCCTACCATACTTTGTTTTATACGGATCTCTATTTATCCCCGAGTGAATCTACATTTCAAGCAGATCCCATGCATTTGCCTAATTACCAATACCTGGGAAAGACCTCCTTCGACGGACAACAGGTGAACATCAGCAAACGATTTACTTCTGAAGAAATACTCCACTATCTGGATTCGATCCGTGACCGTTTACCACAGGCCATTGCAGGAAAAGATCTGGAAAGCCCAGGTGGATTCAGTTGGCTGCCGATGACCACCGCTGAGCTGCATCTGTACAGCATTCGTCACATCCAGCATCATATTGGCCAATTGATCGAGCGTTTGCATCAGGCGGGGATTCAGGGATTTCCATGGGTCGGAATGATTGAAAGCATATAAAAGGTTGGGGCACACCCTGCCATTTTGAACCTAAATTTGAGCTATTATGTTAATTTTAATGAATAATCTGAACGCATGCAAACAGGAAAGCCAACCAATCACGTCGTGCCTTCTGCAGAAGGATGGGCAGTCGTTAAATCCGGAGCCTCACTTGTATCAGGCAAGTTCCCCCGAAAAGAGGATGCGATTCGTTATGGACGTGAGTTAAGCAGGAAAGAACAAACCGAATTATATATCCACAAGAAAGACGGCACAATCCAAAACCGCAACTCCTATGGAAATGATCCCTTCCCACCGGCTGATCGCGTGAAATAATGCCGTTACATCCCCACTTTGAAAGAAATGTTTTTATCAATTGCCCATTTGATGATGATTATTTTTTACTCCTTAAGCCATTACTTTTCACAATCATCTATTTTGAATTTGAACCCAGAATTGCATTGGAATCTTCAGATTCAGGGAATGCCCGATTGGCTAAAATCATTCAATTAATCAGAGAATCTCAATTCTCAATTCACGATCTATCTCGCCTGAGGGCAAAGAAAATTGATGATTTTTATCGTCTAAACATGCCGTTTGAATTAGGAATCGATTTCGGTGCACGCAATTTTGATCCCAAATATCATTCGAAAAGGGCGTTGGTTTTAGAAGCAGGTGCTTTTGACTATATGAAAGCAATATCGGATATCAATGGATATGACATCAAAAGTCATCATAATAATCCTGAAGTCCTTATCGCTTGTTTGAGGTCTTGGTTTGCCGAGACCGTAGGAAAAAGGGGACTCAATGCTTCCAGTAAAATTTACGATGACTTTATCGTATTTAACAGAGACATGTTCGACCATAAGACATTAAAATACAAATCAAATCATACCGCGACGGAGGCAGAACATTTTGCCCGTTTGGAAATTGACGAATTAACGATTCCCGAGTATATTGATGAGGTAAAGGATTGGTTGCAAAAGACCAATAATCGCCCTGGTAAATGAGCTCATAAAGCTTCAATTCCTGTTGCAATCCACCTTTACAATTGACGGGATCAACCGAGCGTATCTTTTAATTGCGCATTAGCTTTGTGGTATTCTTCATAATCAAATTCAAATAGATGACTTCTAAAACTCAAATCTCCATCGATACAAGCGTACTTGTGCCAGTTGCCAAAGCCTGGGAATGTTACACAGTGGTCGACCATGTCCTGCAATGGAATCACGCCTCTGATGACTGGCATTCACCCAGCGGGGAAAACGACCTCCGCCCGGGAGGTAAATTCAACTACCGTATGGAAGCGAAAGATGGTAGCTTTGGATTTGACTTTTGGGGAATTTATGACGAGGTCGTCCCGGAGGAGAAAATAGCCTACACCCTGGGTGATGGCCGCAAAGCTATTGTCTCATTCACTCCGGCTGGCGACCATACGGACATTTCGGTGTTGTTCGAGGCGGAAGACACCAATCCGGTCGAAATGCAACGCGGAGGCTGGCAAATGATCCTTAACAACTACAAGAAATATACAGAATCCTGCAAATAACCCGGATTAAAATGTTCAAATCAACCCATTTAACACCTGAAGTTCGGCCCGGGAGAGCTGATCTCAGATGGAATACCATCCGTAATTGGTATTCTGGATACTTTCCGTTCTGAAATTTGAGCGAACGGTAGAATTGACTTAATTTACTGGATATCTAGAACACACCTGCGTACATCCATAAGCATGAAACTTTGCTATGTACATTGTTCAATCGTATCCGGTAGCAGTGGTCCTATGTGTGATCACCATGTTGTGTTGGGGTTCCTGGGCTAATACTCAGAAACTGGCCACTAAGAATTGGGCTTTTCCCCTTTTCTATTGGGACTACACCTTGGGGTTGTTATTGTTCTCCTTGTTATTTGGGTTGACCCTAGGCAGTTCAGGAGACGCGGGTCAAGGCTTTCTTGCCAATCTCTCCGGTGCCGAACTTTCAGCATTGGGTTCCGCATTCCTGGGAGGAGTGATCTTTAACATTGCCAATTTGTTACTGGTCGCGGCAATCGATCTGGCCGGCATGGCCATCGCATTCCCGATTGGGATCGGCTTGGCCCTGGTGCTGGGCGTCCTGGTCAACTACTTGGCAACACCGGTTGGCAACGCGGTATTTCTGTTTACGGGTGTGGCCCTGGTTTCAGTTGCCATCATCCTGGATGCGATCGCGTATAAAAAAATAAGCAAAGGATCGGCAACTTCAAGAGGCATCCTGATCTCCTTACTGGCAGGCATACTGATGGGTTTCTTTTTTCGCTTTGTGGCTGCATCCATGTCGCCGGATAACCAAATCATCACTCCGGGCATGCTCACGCCGTACGCTGCCCTATTCATTTTCGCCATCGGAGTTTTCTTGTCCAGTTTCCTGTTCAACAGTTATTTCATGTATCGTCCCATGCATGGACCGGCAGTGACCTATCGGGACTATTTCTCCATGGGTGATCTCCGGCTGCATACCATCGGTATCCTAGGCGGAATTATTTGGTGTATTGGAATGAGTCTTAGTCTGATTGCAAGTGAAAAAGCAGGATACGCTATCTCCTACGGGCTTGGACAAGGGGCTACCCTGATCGCTGCAATCTGGGGTGTATTTATCTGGAAAGAATTTAAACAGGCTCCACCGGGTACCAACCGTTTACTCGCATTGATGTTTGCATGTTTTGTAATCGGCTTGGCTTGCATTATTTATTCACGATACGCATAATCCTGCCCTATGGGAAAAGTGATCGTCATTGGCAGCAGTAATACAGACATGGTATTTCGTACACCAAGGTTTCCCGGACCAGGCGAAACCATCATCGGCAGTGATTTTTCTGTTATTCCGGGTGGCAAAGGAGCGAACCAGGCCGTTGCTGCTGCGCGGGCAGGTGCCCAGGTGGTGTTTGTGGCAAAAGTAGGCAATGATGATCTGGGACGGCAGGCACTCACCGGTTATGCACAAGATAACATCGAGACCCGTTTTATCCTGACGGACGACGGACGACCTTCCGGGGTGGCTATGATCCTTGTGGATGAAACCAGCGGAATGAACTCCATCGTGGTAGCACCGGGAGCAAACGCAAACCTGCTACCTGAGTATCTTGAGGCAATAGCCTTTGAAATTCAATCTGCCGACGTCTTATTGGTCCAATTGGAAATTCCGCTCGAAACCGTCCTGCGCGCCTTGGAGCTCGCTGCAGTCACCGGAGTTACGACCATTCTAAACCCGGCTCCTGCCCGGGCGTTGCCTGCTCATCTTTTGAGCCTGGTCGACATCATTACGCCGAATGAAACCGAAGCTTGGCAATTGACCGGAATAGCTCCCGAAGATGCCGATTCCATGTTAGCATCCGGGAAGGAGTTACTCCGCCAGGTCAGACAGGCAGCGATCATCACATTGGGGGAACAGGGTGCCTATTTCATTCACCAATCAGGAGCAAATCATAGCATTCCGACCGTACGGGTTAATGCGGTTGACAGTACGGCGGCAGGAGATGTATTTAATGGTTACCTGGCCGCAGCTATCGCAGATAAAATGCCATTCGAAAAGGCCATTAGAAGAGCCAATCTCGCCGCATCCCTTTCCGTCACCAGACCAGGAGCTCAACCTTCGATACCCGGTCATTCTGAAATAATCGATTAAATGGATAAATACTTGTTCCAGATGAAATACCACCTAATCGGCGTAGTCGTTCTAATGGCTTCCTGTCAGATTAATGTCAATAAAAGTTCGCAGGATCCCAATCTGAAGTATCTGCCTTATTCAACGAAATCGTCGGACCGTCAAATTTCCAGGGATGATTACCAGGAACATTTGGAAGGATTCTGGCTGGGTGAATGCATAGCCAACTGGACCGGATTGATCACCGAGATGGATAAGATTGGCGGGACCGGACTGGATGGCCGGGGCGCCGGCTTTTACACCCGTGCAGACTGGGCAGGACCGGACGGGCCCAGCATCTGGCAAGACGAAGCGCCACAACGGAAGATTGACTACTACCTGGATCCACCGGACAGCATTTGGGGAGCGGACGACGATACCGACATCGAATACATCTATCAATCCTTATTATACCAGAATCAGACTTCGGTATTATCCGGTGAACAGATCCGGGATGGCTGGCTGGCTCACATTAAGCCGGAAGAAGAGAACTTTCTTTGGGTATCCAATCAACGTGCTTTCGACTTGATGAAATCAGGCATGATGCCTCCTGCTACCAGTGACCCGGAAAACAACCCGGATTATGATATGATTGATGCCCAACTGACCACGGAGATCTTTGGTCTTTTCGCACCGGGCAGGCCTGACATTGCGCTGAAAATGGCGTATCTGCCCATCCGGACGACTGCTTCCGGTCAAGCGGACGATATTGCAGAATTTTATGTCATCATGCACTCGCTGGCTTCTGTCACGGACCCGGATTGGACCATGGATGAAAAAATCAACTGGTTAGCCAGAGAGGCCAGAAAACATTTGGACAACACTTCGTATCCCGCCAGGATGTACGATTTTGTTGAGTCATTGCATCAGGAAGGAATACCCTGGGAAGCAGCTCGTGATTCCCTGTATGAAAAATACCAGGTAAGACAAGCCGATGGTTATGAATGGGCCACCAAAGAGCCCGTCTGCCATGGATGTTTTGCCGCCGGAATTAACTTCGGTGCCAGCATCATCAGCCTGCTTTATGGAGAAGGCGACTTGAAAGAAACCATCAAAATTGGTGCCTTGTCCGGATGGGATTCCGACAACCCCACCTCTACATGGGGCGGGCTTCTCGGGTTTATGATAGGCCGGGATGGTGTCGAAAAAGCATTTGGAAGACCTCTTGCCAGCCAGTTTAATATCCACAGAACCCGGATCGGATTTCCTCAGAACGGACTGGACAATTTTCAGGCCATGGCTCAAAAAGGAATATTTATCACAGACCGGGTCATTCAGGAAGAGATGCATGGAGGTGTTGATTTGCTTAAGGGCATCTGGTATATCCCGGAATAAGCCGCTTCTGTTACCTATGGACCTGGTTGTCCGCTGACCAGGAATTGCTTTCAGGTCCTTTCGCCTGGCTGTACAGGCATCCAAGAACTAATAATCCGTGATCCCGGGTTATTCTTTCACGGTAATCCGGCTATGGGGTAAGGCATATTCATCAACGACCGTCAGCAGCACGATCTGGTCACCAACCCGGCACTTGCCCAAAACATCCCGGATCGGGATTTCTTTGTACGTTTTATCTGAATACGACCAGATGGTACCCGTTTCTCCATCCTGAATTGCCAGTCGGAATTTCAGTTTGCCGGTTGGCATGCTCTCCTCCGGAGATAAATCAGCGGTCTGGACCGTCAGTATACCAGTAGCCTGGCTGGACACTTCACAGATGCCATTGTCTGTATATTCGGTAACGATTATTTGGTCATCCAGGAATGCCGCAGCACAACTGCGAAAGCGCTCCTGAGGGTTCAGAGCGGTAAAAGCATGGTAGGTAAGCATCAGACTAATGAAAAGGAGTTTTACATTCATAACCTTATATTTTTAATGAATCATACCGTGCAAATGTATTTGCCTTCATCATATTGCGCCGTAAAGGCACGTAAAACAATGTAAATGAATGCAAATTGTAAGCAGTGACCGGATCCATCGCTTATTTTTGCATCATGATGAACACACGCTTGGCTACTTATTTGTGCATTTTGATCCTTGGAATCAGCGGGATTGGACCTGGGACTGCGCAGGAATTGCCTGCCGATCAATCCACCACCGCTGACCAGGTGAATCTGGCTCTCCGGGCTGCCGGCGACCGGTTATTGGATCTTTCCGGAGATTCGACTTCTACCATTCCACCGGTGGAGGTTCTGGGCAATCAACGCTACCTGTTAAATTTAAACAACTATATCCTTTACGATAGCCTGGCTGTAATTCTGGAACAGACGTTTCAGAAACACCAGATTTCCGGACCTTACCAGGTAGCCCTGCTTGATTGCAACACGGACGAAGTGTTACTAGGCTACTCATCACGCGACCTCAAAGAAGGATTCGCGGCCTGTATGGGCAGAGAACAACAGGATACCTGCTACCGGATGATGGTCACTTTCTTACCTGCCCGCCCCGCTACCTTCGGAAAGAATTTGATGGCCGGAGTCCTGGCGCTCATTGCCGCCGGATTATTCATTCCAATCCTCATCGTTCGTAGGAAATCCATTGCTGGAAATCAAATAATGGATCAGTTGCAAGAAGAAGATGATGACTGTATTCGTTTCGGCACATCAATGCTTGATGTCGAAAGACAGACATTGCACTATTCGGGTAAAGCACACAAATTGACCTACCGGGAAACAAAGCTGCTTTCTGTCCTGGCAAATCAACCAAACAAAGTTCTATCCCGCGAGCATTTGATGGCTTCGGTCTGGGAGGATGAGGGGATTGTCGTGGGCAGAAGCCTGGATGTATTTATCAGCCGGTTGCGCAAAAAGTTAAAAGATGATCCGTCCATCCAGATCTCCAATGCACATGGCGTTGGCTATAAATTGGAAGTGAGTGCCTGATTCAGAAAAGCAAAAGGCGCCGCATGATGCGACGCCCTTTCCCGAGTATGTTGGAAGTAAAAATGAACCAAAAGCCTGAAGTTTCGCCCCGGGCTTTATAATTCATTTTCTCAGAAACTCACATTGGTCAATTTACCGGTTATCGTAAAGGTCTTTTTTAGACTTCCGCCTGAATAGGATCCTCCCGTATATAATCCATGCCATTCGGTCCCGGTAGATGACCCACCCGTATAGAGGGATAAACTGCCCCCGTTTTGAATTGACGAGGCAGAAAAAATCATCGAGTAATAGGCTCGTTCCGGTTTGAACGTAAAAAGTTCAATGCCATTCGAATCCTCGACATGAAATAAGGTCCCTGCAGAAATCCGGCTATTCGTGGTCGCCTTAACCGAATACTGCGCCGAGGTGGCACCAGGAGCCTCCGTCATATTGGAATTTGTGCCCGATACGACCAAAAGGCCACCAGAAATGCTGAAATTACCGTTGAAGTCCAGACCCACTTCCGGCGAAGACTGCGGCCCGTGAATAACCACGGTCCCGCCAATCATTTGGATGTTGCCATTGCTATCAAATCCGTCACCATTGGAAGCACTTACTGCAATCTGGCCTCCATTAATCAACAACAGACTGCCGTCATTGGCTTCACCACCATTACCCATCGTTGCATTAAAGCCATCGTCGGATGAATTTACCAGGATCTCACCATCATTGACCGTAATGAATGGAGCCTCAATGCCCTCCACGGACTTGCTAATATCCAGGAATCCGCCATTGATGGTGATGGATGATTTTGCTTTGATGCCATCGTCGTTGGAAGACAAGGAAATGTTCCCATTATTGATCACTACATCCCGGTCCGCTTTGATGGTTTTTGCTTCCGCATATTCCGCGTTTTGCCCGGTTCCCGAATCCAGTATTTTGCTGCCGGTGGTCGTAACCTGAAGCACGACATCCGCCAAGCCATCACCTATTACCAGGTCTTCATCGGAAGAGATTCCTTTTCCTGCCGAACCAGAATTGGAGATCTGGATGTCGCCTCCATAGAGATAGATTGATCCATCGGTCGTAATTCCTGTACTGCTATAAGTGTCGGTCACGTTGTTCTCATTTTTGTACGTGGCGCCATTCCCTGAGAGGGAAACGGTCAAAGCTCCGGATAACATTTGTACATCCACATCGGAGGATAAACCCTTATTGGCTATGCCATTACCTAGAATCGTGATAGTCGCTCCATCCAACAGGATCCCTTCATCCCCTTTTATTCCCGTGCAATAGGAAGGATCATAACCTGATCCGGATTCTTCCAGAACCACATCACCGGTAAGCGTAATATGTATCGTCCCACCTGTCAGTTGGATTTGATCCTTAGACTTGATGGCCTTTGACTGGTTTCCCGCGACGACAACAAAGACTTCACCCCCGCTGATCGTTAATGACTCATCACTGGCTATGCCTTTAACATCATCTTCGGTACTATTGATGGTTATTATCCCGCCGGTGATTGTAACGGACCCATTATCACCATCGATGCCATCACCGGCTGCTGAAACTTCAATGGTTCCTCCGGAGATAGCAACCCCATCACTGCCGTGTATCCCGTCCTTGGCAGCACTGGAAACCAAAATGTTCCCTTGCTCGATGATGAGCTGCGAGTCCGTCGCAAGACCATGTTTTTTCGACCCGGATCCAATAATTTCCAGATAACCGTCTCCGGAAAAAGTTAATGATCCTTCACTGAAAAATGCAGCATCCTGATCTTCTTCTTCGCCATCGGCGCCCAGTGGCGGATCGGCATACGAGGCACCATCGGCCAGGATATTATTTGTTCCACCCATGACGACCACCGAGCCCGTTTGCTTCGCCTGAATATTAATGGCAGGTCCATCAGGATTAACCAGGGATACACCGTTCAGTTGCAGCGTATAGGCACTTTCACTATAAAGCTTAAACGAGCCCGCAGTGGTTTGGCCTTGTAGTTGATAAACGACTTCAGGATCCAACGAGGTGGCGACAACCGTGACATCCGCTCCGTCCATTTCGACATCCACTCCCTCAAACGCTAATGGATTGATAACCTGAACGCTGTTTCCCTGATAGGTGATCTGGACAATTTTGCTTTGGGCACCAAAAGAAATACTGTCCAAATCCACCAAGGCATAACTCGCTTCCTGATCCCCAACACGGATATAAAGTGTACTACCGCTTGCATCAAAATAAATGCTGTCCGTGGCAGCGACCCAGGCCCCCAATGAAAGTCCGTTTTTCTTATGGATGTACAACTTTTCTTGTCCAGTTAGCGATGTCGTGAGCCATAAAAGCCCGAAAGTGTAAAGTAACGTTCTCATAGTTTGACGATTTTGAAGGCCTGATCTTGAACTTTTAACAGGTAAAGTCCGCTTGTTAAAAGGGTGAGATCCAATTGGGTATTAATACCATTCACCGTTCTGGTCTGGACAAGAGATCCATCCATGCGATAGATGGAAATTTGGGTCTCGTGATCCGGCAGATTTGAAATATTAACTGCATCCAGTACCGGATTCGGATAACACACAATGGAAGTGTGGGCTTCCACGACACCTACCCGGGTTGATGCATCTTCGAAATAGATCTTTCGCACGTCATTCAGCGGAACCGATTGTCGCGAACCATCGTAAAATGCCAGCTGGACTTCCGATTCCGGCAATGTAAGGTTGCGAACAGTGCCGATAGGATAGTTTAACTCCGTACCGTCCCAGTTTTGAATGATCACCTGTTGTGCGTCGAGGTGATTCCAAGTGCTTGTAAAAAAAGCTAAAAAACCATAGCAGGTAATGCTCATGTAATTCTTGAGTTGCATAACCGTCATTTTATGTTATCTATGAATTTCATCCGGAGCATGTATCCATACTCCTGTCAATTTTCCTAGCGTCTCATCATCTGTATAATACCGAAAGGGTCAGTTTGTACTGCCTTAAACGCAAAAAAAGGATGGCGAAACCAGAATACCTGTTCATTTCCGGCCATGCTTTAACCGGATCGGAGAAAAAGCTTTTTATCTTTTAAGAAAATTTGCGTCATGAGATATTTGGGTACATGCATTTTGGTGATCCTGATGATTGCTTGTCAGAATAATTACCCGCACGCACCCTTTATGTACCAGCCGGACGCTCAGCCCAGGTGGAGTAGTTTCGAAAACCTGAATGGTGTGAAAGGGGCAGGAGGCCAGGAAAATCATGGAGCCAAAGGACATGCTTACGATCATCTGCCTTCCGGTGAGCGTATAAATGTGCTGGATGTGGAAGGCCCGGGTATTATCAACCGGATGTGGTTTACTTTATCGGATCGCTCGCCCCGGGATCTCCGAGGTTTAAGCATCCGGATAACCTGGGACCAGGAGGCAACACCAGCGGTAGATGTCCCATTCGGGGATTTTTTCGCTCTTGGATTAAGCAGTGGTCTTTCTTTCGAAAATGCATTGTTTGCCAGCCCGGAAGGCCGCTCCTTCACGTCCTACCTCTCGATGCCGTTTAAGAAGCACGCACATATTGAATTGGTTAATGAATTGGACAAGGCCATAGACCTGGTCTTTTTTGATATTGATTATCAATTGATTTCAGTCTGGGATGAAAATATGATGTACCTCCATGCGTATTGGCACCGGGATACAGCGACCACACTCGGTCAGGATTTTGAACTTTTACCCGCAATTCAGGGGGCCGGTCGATATCTTGGCACTTCAGTGACCGTTTTCCTGAATCCCCGCTATGCCAACGGTTGGTTTGGAGAAGGTGAAGTGAAAGTATATCTGGATGGCGATGATCAGACGCCAACCCTGGTAGGCACCGGAACCGAAGACTACATTGGGACAGGATGGGGACAGGGGCCTTTTGTAGGCCAATATCAGGGCTGTACGGTGGCTGACAAGGAAAAGAAGCTGTATTCCTTTTATCGCTTTCATCTGCCGGACCCGATCTATTTTCATCAGGGTTGCCGGGTTACCATCCAACAGATGGGTGGCGATAACAAAGCCAATCTTCAGGAAGTACAAGCTTCAGGGGCCCCTCTGATTCCGGTAGAGATCATTGCTGAACATGGTGTATTCCATCCCATCTACGAACCGGGCAAAGTCGTCGACCTGAGCCAACCGGACCTGCCGGGCACACCCGATTCCTGGGTGAATTATTACCGGTCCGATGACGTCGCCGCTATCAGCTATTTCTACCTGATGGCGCCCGCCCACAATCTGCCTGCGCTCCAGGGTAGTCCTCTGCGCACAGCGAAGACGGAAATGGAGTGATCACTGTCTGGGTATTACCTCCTGCCACTTTTTCTGCCGGATCACCGTTCCTCCTTCTTCCAGCCGGCGGGTATACTCGTAATAATACGAATTCAGGTCGCTGCTAAAATGGAGCTCCCCGGACCAGGTTCTCTGATGTCCATTTGCTTCGATGGTGATCGTATAAATACTGATCACACTGGCTTTCTCCGGGTGCAGGTCACTAACCTCATGCGTGATGGATTCCGTATATCCAATTGTTCCAAATGGGTATTCGTCCCGACCGGAATTTGTTGCCAGCACCGTAGTGGTTTGTGTGCGTTCATTGCGGGTGATGGTATTAATTTCAGCGAATCCCGATAACGTTTCCGACTCAATCGAATGGTATCCGGACAACCCTGGATCTTTTGCCGGTTGCTTAAAAGGTACAGCCAGTGATGTCGTTTCAGAGGGCGCCAGCGGCAGTGAAATGCCTGAAAGATGGTGCGGCCCACCGAGGAGCCGTGTCTGCATCGGAAAGGGAGAAGGCCAGAACATTGGCCATTGCCCATTGCTAATTGCCACCCGTATCTGGTGACCAGGTCGAAATATCCAGGATGTCACATGCAGCTCAATTGTTAGCTGGTAAATGCTATCCGGTTCAAGCGGACTCGGCGTAACATCCGAATAGCGGTGGCTTCCGTTCAAGCCTGCGCCGGTCACCTGCGTGATGCTTCCGTCCGGGCTGATGTCCGACAGCCGAACCACCCAATTAGCCTGGGGCGCATCCGCTCCAACCCAAATGGTTAAGGTCGGAAACCCAATGACTGAAACCGACTCTGTCAACACCGGCGAGTCATAGACCAGGCTATAAGCGTCCGCCGGACGCTGGTCCGGAGCCCAATCACCCCACCACATCACCGATCCGCTGGCTTCAATACCAACCGAAGCTTTATACGTCAAATGATGGGTGAACGTATCCGGCATCAACCCGCCAAGCTGATGTTCCGGCGTCAAATACAATGTCGTATCCCTGGTAGCTGGCCACTGGTCATCCTGCATCCACTGACCTGGTATTTCGGACAACTCAAAGCCGGGACCATGGTGATCACGCTGGTAATAAATAAATGCCGGCTCATCCATAATCCCATTTTCAATCCCCTGCAGCCAGTGATCAAACCATCGCACGGCAACATCCCGCCACTCGATAGCAGGCTCTGGCTCTGCCGTGTGGGGCCAGGTATGATTCCAGGGGCCCAGAATGGCCTTAAAGGGCACATCCGCGTGTTTCAGGAACCGGGGTATAAAATCTCGATAACCATCGTACCACCCGCCAATCACAAAGGTCGGTATATCGATACGCGAGTAATCTTCATTCAAAGATGCCCGGTCCCAAAAAGGCCCATCCGTTTGCTGCCGTTTGTATTTCAAGAGCCAGGGTTCCGTATCAAAACGATTGGCATACCAGGAGCTGTCTGTCGTAAAATCCGGTGGTCCGGGTACCGCATTCCCTACATCCATGCCTAATTCATAAGCGTCCAGGTGCATGATGCCATCCATAAAATGGACGTCATCCTGGTAGATGTCGTCGGTTGACATCAGGGAGATTATGGTCTTCAGGGCAGCAGGATGCCGCATAGCCATGTGAAGACCATTAAATCCTCCCCATGATATACCCAACATCCCGATGTTGCCATTGCTATAGGGCTGGCTAGCTAACCAATCAATAACGACCTCCCCATCCTGCTGTTCTTGCTCGGAATATTCTCCATCAACCAGATGGCCTTCACTCCTTCCAGTACCTCGAATGTCAACCCGTGCGAAAATATAACCTCGCTCTACAAAATAACTGTAGAATGGATATCTCCTGCCTCTGCTTTCGTCTTTTCGGTAAGGCAAATATTCCAAAATCACCGGGTAGTGATGGTTTGCCGAAAACCTGGGCGGCAGATAAAGGTCAGCCGCAAGTTTTACCCCATCCGGCATCCCAATAAATACTTCCCGGATGGTGATGGAGTCTGGTGTGAGGACAGGTGGTTGAGGCGTTTGAGTATGCAGCGGAGTGGACAGAAAAGCCAAATAGAAGATCAGGTAATAAATGTTTTCCGTTCCAGAAAAATACTTCTTCATTTGAATAATCTTGGCCACACAAGATATCCAATCAATTGGTACCCATTACCTTCCTGTCGCGGATATAATCATGCAAGGAGATCAGAACATTTATATCTCCTCTCCTACTCCTGGCGGATCGACCTGATCGGATTAGCCCGGTTGGCGTTGTAAATAAGAACACCTACCAGAATCAGGCAAATACCCATAAGAATTATTCCGGCGAGGACAAAACTGGTCCATGATATGGGTATTTGATAAGCAAAATCCGTCAGCCATTTTCTTACTGCAGACCAGGTAAAAGGCACCGCGATCAATAATCCAATCAGAAATAAAACCAGGTATTGACGGTTGATCAAAAACAGAATGGAACCCAGTGAGGCTCCCAGGACTTTACGTATCCCTATCTCTTTTCTCCGCTGGTCCAGCGTAAATGACACCAGGCCTATCAAACCCAGCGCTGCAATAAAAATGGAGAGCATACAGAGCAGGGAAACCAGAGAGCTCAACTGATGTTCCCTGTTGTATATTCCGGCCAATTCATCATTCAGAATGGCATAATTAAATGGAGAATCCGCATTAAACCGGTCCCACATCCGGTGCGCCTGTGCGATGACTTCACTTTCCTGATCCTGCAGGTATTTGATCGCAATTACACGTCCATCGCCCCAGATGGGTGCATCGTTACGGAAAAATATAATGGGTGCGATGTCTTCATAAAGTGATTGGAAATTAAAGTCCTGAGAGACTCCGATTACTTCCGGATGAATTTCCAAGCCAGGATAAATAATGTGTTGATGCAAGGCTTCCTCCGGGGTCCATCCAAATAATCGCGCAGTCGTTTCACTGATGATCACATGACTTTGATCGCCCGGGTTACTCGGTTCGAAATTGCGCCCAACCAATAATTTTAATCCTAGCGTGGGAAAATAATACGGGTCAATTTTTAATTGATTGACGGAAAGCTTGATATCCGAGCCTTCCCTGGAAAAAATATCCTGATAATATATTTGCCCAGGGACATTCATCGCCACCGAAGCGTCCAGGATGCCGGTTGTTTTTATCAGCTCGTCCCTGAATGCATCCACATGATTCGTTAATTTCTCAGCATTTCGAATCACCAGCACATTCTCCCGATCGAATCCTAAATTCTTTTGACTCAAATAATTAAGTTGTTTGGAGATCAGCAGGCTTCCACTCAACAATGCCAGCGATATTGCAAACTGGACGGTAACCAATACATTCCTCATCCCTGTAGATCCGGATTTTGTTTTATTGGCTCCCAAAACCGTGATTGGTCTTAACGAAGAAAGATATATGGAGGGATAAATCCCGGCGAGAAAACCAATCCCCAGCAAGATCAAGGCAGCCAGGAGCATGGCGGCCAATCCGAAATAACCAAAAGAAATTACAATACCAATGCTGCGCTCGATCAATGCTGATAAGAGATAGACGACAGGAATAGCCAATATTCCCGCCAAAAAGGTCATAAATACCGATTCAGTCTGAAATTGCTGGGCAAGATTAATAGTCGTTGCACCAATCGATTTTTTAACGCCGATTTCTTTACTGCGCATGTTGGCTCGGGCCGTGCTAAGGTTAACAAAGTTGATCAGGGCTAAAACCAGAACTAAAAGCGCCAGAATCTGCAGAATACGGATAACTTTTATATCTCCCAGGACACCCAGCCGGTTCCCTATTCCGGTCGAATGGAGGTGAATGGAGCGAACAGGCTGCAATTCGAATTGCCAGTTGCCTTTACCCTGCATAAAATCATCGTAGTCCATGCCTATCCGGTCCAGCGTAGCACGTACCTTAGGATTAAACAACCGGGTCATCTGGTCATTAACGGTCGAAATAGAAGTACCGGGTTTAACTTTCACATAGGTGACTACCTGTGACCAGATCCAACTCCAATTAAATTGCTTGACCAAGGGATTGCTCGGCATAGAAAGCAGGAGATTAAATTTAAAATGCATGTTGACTGGCAAGTCCGCTGTAACGGCCGAAACCTGAATGGGAACCCGATCATCTCCAAGCAGTAATATTTTCCCGATCGCCGGTTCATTGCCAAAATATTTTCTAGCAGTTTCTTCGGTGATAACCGCTTTGTTCTTGCCTACCAGTGCGCTGTGGGAGTCTCCGGCGACGACCGGAATGGTAAAAAAGTCAAAGAAATTTGAATCCGCTGCGAGCACATCGTTTTCCTGAAACACCAGCGCTTTTTGGCCATCCGGATGATACCTTACTTCAAAACTGCCCGGTGTATTGATTCGCAATGCGGCTTCAATGCCAGGAATTTCTTGCAAGGCCTGTTCCGCCAACGGAGGCGCCGTGCTTGCAAACCATCCGCCGTCCTGCGTCCAGATATTGGTTTGGTTGACCCGGTACATTTTTTCGATATCCCGGTGGAAGTCATCGTAACTCAATTCCTGTCGGGTATAACTGAATAGAATAAAACAAACGGCCAAGCCAACCGACAGTCCCGTAAGGTTAATGAGTGAATACCCAAGATGGCGGCGGTAATTGCGTACAGCAAGCTTGAGGTGGTTGCCAATTAATGAATGATTAAAAAAATACATGGTCGGATGATTTCGGGAAATAATTCCCCATCTAAAAAATCGGATTACCTGATACAGGAAAATCATGTTTGCCTTCCAGCGACGATGTTGCTTCAGGTGTCTTTCATAAGCTTCGATCAGATCGCCCTCGACACTTTCAACCAATGAAGGCGGACAGAACCGGCGAAGTATTCGGAAGCCCAGGCGCGGAGGTCCCTGACTCATGGCTAGTGTGAGAATTTAAGCTGCGGCAACCATTGCCATAATTGTTCCCTGGATGTTTTAAGCGCTTGCAGGGTTGCCATACCGGCATTGGTAATGGTAAAAATCCGCTTGCGTCGCCCACCACGTACACTGGTGGAACCACCCATTTGGGATTTTACCAGCCCCTTATCCTCCAGACGGTAAAGCGTTACGTGAACCGAGCTCAGGTTTACAGATTTTTCTAACCGCGTTTTGAACTCTTCAACGATGGCATTACCATAGGCTTCTTCTCCGAGGATGGCTACCAGGGTCAGCACCTGTTCTTCAAAATGGCCAATTTGGTCCGGAACCATATCTATAAGATTTGTCAAACAAATATATTATTTCTCTAAGATTTGTCAAACAAATATGGACTAACGACCATCAACATGGAGATAAAAGGCTGAATCAGTCGACTAAAAGCCGCCACTCTGGCCGGGCAGGGTTCTGTACTGGGGGCTTCTGGCTACTGTACGTTTACTACCAGCCGGGCATAACGGGTCATCGGATGGCTGGAGCCGTCCTTCACCTCGGCCAGGATATGGATGGTACCCCGATCGGCTGTATCGGGAATCTTAAAATGCACCTTTTTACCCTGACTGGTCAGATGAATTTCCTGAGGATAGGTGCCAGCTTCGCGGTATTGCCAAAACCGGATTTGCAATACATCACCATCGGGGTCTTTTGTTTTGATCCTTGCCTGGATCTTGTCTCCCGGCGAAGCAGTTCGTGAAGCATGTCCTTTCAATCGAACGAGGGGAGCATGGTTTGCTTCTTTGTAAGGTTTTATACACCATTCGGCACGGGCAGCAAAATCCTCTTGGATAGCAGGAATCCACCGCGTTTGCGGAAAAGACTTGTCTTCCTGCTGGGTGTAAGGATTCCAGTCGGCCACGGAATCACCATCTTCCCAACGCCTGGGATGTTCCGGAGAAGTGGCCAGGCGACCTCCCCACCCTCCATATTCAGGATGCTCCAGATTATCCAACCCGACATCGATCAGATGCAAATAGGATGGAGAGTCTCCTTCAGAAATAAAATCATATTTCTCAAAGCTTCCCCATTGACCATCTTTCAGGTGGGCGGGATCACCATGAATGTGTTCCGGATCCCCGGCCTGCTTTTGTCCATCACCATAACTGTAATAATGAGCCAGTAACGGACCATGGCCCTTAATGATGGATTCACCCATAAATCGCCCTTCCAGGTAATGATGCAGGGATGGTGGCACCGTCCTTTTCCAGAAATAAGCAAAGCTCCAGAATTGATTCGTGTTGTAAAAAACGCGGATATCCGGCCAATTTGGAGCGATGTATTTATTGTAGGTCGCATCCTGATCCAGGATCATGTAAAGTATCGTCTTAGCACAAACCTTCCGGTAGACCGTTTCCCATTGGTCAGTATGCCCGTACTGCTCCTGAATGGACTTCAGCGCCCGGGCGATGGTATTGGTACCTCCCCAAACTTGCAGATAAATTGGCTCCGGATTATCATTCATCAACCGCTCCTGGATAAACCGGGATCCGGGCGTTTCTTTTTCCATTTCTCCTTCAAAATCTATGTTTCCAACACGAATGAGGCTGCGCAGGTGATCGGCGGTGGGATACCCGGAAGCATTTTGAGAGAGCATGGGATAAACCTGCTGATAGGCATCAAGCAGTGTGTCCATCCATTGCGTTCCGGGCCAGCGCAATTCGGTTCGGGAACCATAGATGTTTTTTGTCATCTCCAGCTCGGACACAAACGACGTTCCTGCACCATCACCTTTGTAATGCCATTGGGAACTGCTGTAAATCAGCCCGTCAAGGTGAAATTCGTTGGCATATAACAACATACGGATAAAGGAATCGACATCATCAATTTCTCCGTCCGTTGTGACTATGGTATTGGGTTTCATCGCCGGTTGTGCCTGTGTGATTGGCGTAAAGCAAAGGCTACCAAGCACGACCAAAGAAATGGAAACTGAATTTGCGTTTAGGAACATATTGAAAGGTATTTAAAAAATGCAAGCAGGGCTCTCCGGTCAGGATTCCATCACCTTTTCCAGGGCGCCGGGTATGTAGATAAGATCAAATGGCTCATTGTAAACCAGGTACATCATCTCCCATTGAGGATCAAATTTCTCCTTAAAAAAGCGCAGACTTTTATAGTGGGAGAACTGGCGGATACGCTCATAGGCAAGCTTGATGATGCGTTCCTGAAAATTTTCCGGATCATCAATTCCGCTCATTGGGACCATCCCCAGATTACACTCGGTGAATCCTTTCTCCCGTAATGCTTCAAACATCCGCACAAATAGATAATCCATGACCCCGTTCGGTGCATCATGGGTCCTTCGCATCAAGTCAAAATTGGCCATCCCCGGAGAGGTGCAAGGAATAATATTAACAAATCCTACCACCTTACCCTGATTGTTTTCGATGGTAAATACCGTCTGCTGACGTATTTCATCCACACTAAATAATCCCTGGGAAAAAACCAGTTCGTTACGGCCGGTCTCTTTCAGCCAATCACCACTGACCGCCTGCAATTGTTGCAGGAGCCGGTCGGATTGTGGTGGCTCGTAGCTGTGAAAGGTATAACCTTCTTTCTCCAGTCGATTCAATACATTTCTCAATGCTTTCTTTGAAGCGCCCTGCAAATTGAATTGAATTAGGTCAATCGTAGCGTCTTCTCCGACGGGTAAAAATTTTTTTCCCAGTTGTTCATAGCTGGACAAACTATGCTGCGGGATGCGATACCAGGCGGTACGCAAGCCGTTATCCCGGCACCATTTTTCAAAATCAAGGATGACTTGCGCCATTGCAGTTTCATCCTTGCAGACCGGATTCTCCAGGACAATAGCATATGTCCGGCTTGTTTTATAGGCCACCATACCTTCTTGATTGGCGGAAAACCAAAAGGATTTATCCTCATAGGATTTAAAATAATCCAGGGGAGATTTACCATACCGGCTGATCAGCTCCCGAGCCCGCTCCTGGTCCTCTGAATGGCTGGTACTGCGTATAACCAAAGGGCGCAGGGACAGAAATGCCAGATATGCCAAAGATGCCCCGCCCAGAAAATGCATGCCGTAGAGAAATTCTTTGGCAAACCGGGTTACCGGAACCAAATCCACATTGAGCAATAACAAAGAGGTAGCCGATTCCTTTAACGAATCCAGCAGGGTAAAATCCGCATTGAAATGACGGATGTTGATAAAATAAAAACCAATGGTGCCGAAGGCGAGAACGCCAAACAGAGCGACCAAACCCGGGAATAAACTCAACCGAGCCAAGGCCAGGTCATTGCGGATAAAATAATGCCTGCGTTCTACCAGCAGACTGATTAATACAACCAATGCCAGGGTTGCTTCTTCGTAGTCGATCCCTTTGGTCAGATGGGTCAGGAGTGACAAGGCACTCAAAACGACCGCCATCCACCAGGCATTGCGCAGCCCTCTGAGCAGGTAGGCTCCAACCCCAAGCATCAACACGCCTGAAAACAAGACAAAATAGGTAGACGCATTGATGGCAGCCAGCGGCAGGTAATCCGCCAGGATATGCATTCGTGATGGTACCGCCGGGGTTATGGCGCTAAAAATATTGACTAAACCCAGCGCAAAAAGCAGCATCGCAGGGAAAACCCGCACCAGGAGGGAGCCGCGTTGAAATAGCAATAATAGTATTCCAAGGATCAACAATGCCCAGAATTCAAAAAAGCGAAATAACATGGCCACGGAGATAGCCTCAATCGTGGTCAAGCCGAAGAGGGTCAAGGCGTAGGTTAAAGCAACTTCGATAACTCCCACCCCACGTAAGAAAGGCGAACTCATCAAAAGGACCAATACAATGGCATATCCGATGATCGCCGCACTCCAGGATGCAGGCAAATCCAGCGCTTCCATGGAAATGTACAAGTGACTGATTCCGATGAACTCAATCACACAGGAAAACAGCAGAACCATCCAGAAAGCACGGTGGTCAAAGGCATTTTGCCTTAAATTATTCAGGATTTCGGACAAGGATGGCATCTTGCGATCCAGGTAATGATACCAGGGACCTCCTCTTCGAATATCCCGAATTGCATAGATCACCATGCCCATAATAAGAACGATCAGCAGGACTCCCGAAATCATTCCTCCACTCAGCTTGCTATTAACAAGTAACCAGATCAACGCCGGGACGCCAATAATAACTGATGACAAAATGGAATTGATGCTGAAGATGGAAGACGCGAAATACGTATCGGTCTTGGACACCCCTTCTTTCCTTTCAAGCTCAGCGGTAAAAAAAAACATATTGGTCAATAGACCAGCCGGAAGAAAAACACTGATCAAATTCCTTTTAAGAAATAGGGCCATAGCAGTAACAAGGCCGATTTTCCGGTCAATGGCTTTGAAACTGTACACGTACATCAAACCCTGAACGGCAATGAAGCCCAGCAACAACACGCCTCCGGCGAGCATCCAGGGTACCTTTGCTACCTTCAATGTCTCGATCACCTTAGGAATTTCTGCCTCTTCATGACGGAAGAAATAGACGCCCAAGCCCACAAAAAGCAAACTAAGGGCTACCTGTAGCAGGATTTTTTGCTTACCTCTAAGAAAATGTAGGGCTTTATGCATGGAAGGCAATTTAGAAAAAATGATGTAAACAGTAAATGACATGTGACCCTCAACCGCCATCCTGTCTTTATGATTGAAATAAGATGGTTACTATTGACCCTTAGCTCAACTGGATAGAGAACCCGGCACTTTACCGGGGAGATGGAGGTTCGACTCCTTCAGGGTCAACCAAAAAATTGCTGAAAACGAAATAAATCCAAAACATTACTGCAAAAAAGCTGAGCAAAAAATCACCGCCTACCCTACCGTCTTTCAGCCAAAATGAAAGATTGCTATAATTAAGTATTTTCGTCAAAATCCTTAGCTATGAAATACGCTGGCTTTTGCAGTGTGATAATGATTTTCTGTTGCATTATAGTTGCCCAGGGTCAAACCATATTAGGCACTGTACGTCCCAATACCAACCCGGCATTACCTGAGTCTTATCAATTCTCAGAATATGTGTACCCTGAACCGGATGATCAGGGCACCTGTTTGGGCATAGAAAACACATCCGCATCATTGAAAGGCATTTTTTTTGCCCAAACGCAACGGTTATCTCTTGACCATCCGTTTTATTTTTTAATCGGACATCGGCCTGCTTTATTCCAGGTGGCTGTTACCGGTGCTGGGCAGGCACCGGATGTTCAGGTAGAAGGATTTATGAAAGGGAATTCACTGGGTGTAAAATGTCTGAAAGGACCTGCGGAATTACCATCTTCCATTGACCTGAGCGTACCAAATTTTGATGATTATTTTTCTGTGACACTACCTAAAGATTGGATCCAGTCAGGATTAAGTCTGGAATTACATATTGATGGCCAAACCAGAATAATTACCCCTGAAGAACTGAAAATTGGACCCTATACGGAGCTCAACCTGGTTCTCTTCGAAATGGACCTGCTGGATTACAATACGGAGCCGCCGCACTTTTCACAAATCCCGAACTTACTTGCTGAAATGGCCTCTGTATTTCCTGCCAGTGTCGTGCGCTTTGGTAAATTTCCACAGCGCCTGGTTATGCCCGAAGTAATTGCCAACAATGACTCCGAGCAACTGGTCCGGTTAAAGACCCGGGGCGAAATGCAAGCCAATAACATCAACAGCGACGGGTCCATCAATTCCATTGCCACCCTGTTTATGCAGAACCTGCACCGCAGCACGCAGGATTATCTGTCAACATTCTATTTTGGAAACACACTCAATCTTTCCCCGGGCGGATGGGGAGGTGGCAAATCCTTTGTAGGTTTTGATTATGATGATGTATTTGTTCATGAATTGGGACATGCTTTCAGTCTACAGCATTGGGGAGATTACTACCACAAAGAAAATCCGTCCGAATGGGAATACGTCTATCCCTACGGGGGTGACACGGGTAATGGTGGGGGCCGGGGCGAATCCTGGAGCTTTCTGCAGCATTTGTATGAATTCATTGACCCCATCTGCCAATATGATGCGCGCGGTCAGGCAGGTCTTGAGGCATCGGATGCCATGCAACGAAATAACCATTGCCTGCAAGCCCGGAGCTATGGCCCGGGACCATGGGAAGGGTTTGGTGATTTTTCAGAACTTGCCATGCAGCGTTATATGGTCGGAAGTGCAGAACTATATACCGGGGAAGTAAGCTACCGGGGAAGTGCCGAGCCTTTCCAGTTTTACAGGCAGCAGGGATTTCCGTTGGCAAAAATCGAAAATGGACAGCGGGTCTATCAGCGGGAAGCAACGCAGCCTCAGGACCCAACTTACGAAGAACAGATGCAGGTGCTTGGACAAGAAAATTTGAATACTTCTGTTTATCTGGTTTATGGTACCGCCCACGAGACGCAGCCTCAAGCAAACATCATTTATAAGCCAATCAAATTCACCGGAACCTTGCCGCCGATCATCGATCCTACCGATCCAGCAACTTTTAGCCGGATGCAGTCGGAATGGAGGCCATTTTTCGAACAGTCAAAAGACATTACTTTGAAAATGACGTATGCGGACGGAAGCACTTTAATCATGGTCGATCCTTACCAGTCCTACATCAGGACTGCTGATTATAATTGGGGGTATCACATCTGGCGTAATGATCTATGCAACTTTGGATTGGTGGTGCCAGGAGACAAAGAACTGGTCAAAGTTGAACTTTACAACCGCCCATTGGTATCCAGGGATCAAAGTGACCATACCAACGGCAATATCAACGACCCCAGTCAAAACATCACCGCCCAGCATTTTATGGAAGGCGCAACGCTTCAGGCAGTCTATCCGGGTGTACGTCCTATTGCAGCCAATGCGATTGGAAACCGGGTTTGGAATGACCT
>ERZ795053.1716-NODE-1716-length-27478-cov-22.221675_pt1 | contig 27478 bp, 25 predicted proteins | sample MGYA00375137_ERZ795053 | MGnify/ENA primary metagenome ERZ795053 (study PRJEB30182, sample SAMN05720284) | activated sludge metagenome | isolation source: Anaerobic digester | place: Hong Kong | collected 2014-12-17 ...
TCGTAGTACTCGTCGTCGGCCAGCTCACGATCCACGCCGGCGCGCGCGACCGGCCCGAGGAAGCCGCTGTCCAGCCACCACCAGTGACGCGCGCCCTCGCGATACCAGTCGCGCCAGGCGTGGAAGACCGCATCCATGTTGGCGACGAGGCCGAGCGACAGCACCATCAGCTGCGCCACCGGCCATTCCAGCACCGCACGCAGCCGCGCGACAGCAGCCGCATGCATGGGCGACAACGGCACGCCGGTCTGATGGTCGTCGACCAGCGCCGCGAGTCGATACAGCAGGGCGCCAACCGGACCCAACAGCAGGAACCACAGCAGCACGGCAAACCAGCGCGACAGGGCGCTCTGGAATGCCGCCTCGACCAGTCCCGCGCCCGACAGTCTTACTGGTCGGCTTGCCGGCGCCAGCGCCTGCGCTGCCTCACGCTGGCTGGCGTGGTCGCTCGCGTCGAGAACGGCGGCAACATCGCGATCCAGGTCGCGCGGTCCCCAGCAGTAGTACAGAACCAGCACCGCAAACAGGAAGGACGGCAGGCCGTAGCCGTGGCCACGGAGGGCGTACTGCAGCACACCGGCCAGGGCGACCGGAAAGCCGATACCCAGCAGAAGGCCAAAACGCGAGGACTGCAGCGCCGACAGCCAGCGCGGCTTCTCCAGCGCCGCCAGCCACGCCCCGAAAAGACCAAAGCGACGCCAGCCTGCCAGCGCTGGCAGGAAGTGCCCCAGCAGCAGTGCCACGACAACGGCGATCAGTACGGCGGCCATCGGATGCGTCCCGTGTGTCGATCGTAAGAAGGTTCCCAGAGACTACTGCAACGCCTTCGGCGCCGCCACGGTGCATCGAACTCAATCTCGACGAACACCCATCGCCGCCGCCGGCATCCGCGCCAGCGCGTCGCTGGCCGCCTCGCCTTCCTGCATCGACAGCCATTCGCGCAGCAGGTGGTAGGAGATCGAGATTGGTGACGGCGCATACAGGCGTTGCGCTGCGAAGCCTTCCGCCAGCTCCTCCGGACTGAACCAGCGCGCGTCCTCCAGCTCGTCACCGAGACGAAGCGCGGGGTCTGCTGCAGTGGCATGGAATCCCAGCATGATCGAATGTGGAAACGGCCATGGCTGCGAACCGCGATAGCGGACTTCGGACAGACTGACGCCGGCTTCTTCACCTACTTCCCGGCATACGGCTTCTTCCAGGCTTTCGCCGGGCTCGACGAAGCCAGCCAGTGCCGAATAGACACCCGCAGGCCAGCTCGCCTGTCGCCCGAGAAGGCAGCGACCATCATGCTCGACCACCACGATGACGGCGGAATCGGTGCGTGGGAACTGTTCCGTGCAGCCGCTACCCGACCGACAGATCAAGCTGAAACCGGCGCGTCCCGGCGACAGCTGCCCACCACACTGCGGGCAGTAGCGATATCGACGCCGCCAGCCGAAGACCGCAGCGGCGCAGGCGAATCCGGCGCTGTCTGTCGCGGACCAGCGCGCGGCGGCTTCGCGGATCCCCACACGCGGCGCGGAGAGGTCCGAGCCTGCCGGCAGCTGCACCGCGAAATGAACGTCACCATCGGCGTCCACGCCCAGCAGCAGCGCATCGTCGGCATCGAGCCGGCAGGCCTCCGTCAGCGAGGCAACGTCGAGGTGCAGGGGTGCTGCGCAGTCTTCCCGCGCAAGCATGCGGCCGTCGTCATCCAGCAGCCACAGGCGCGCCCGCGCCCACTGCTGGCGCAGCCAGTCGCGGTCCTGACGACGTTCATCGCAACGGTCCAGTCCGCTTCCGGACAGCGGCAGCCTCGTCGAAAGCGGCATCGGAATCGGATGGGCCGGAGCCGAACTCAGACGGTGAACGACGACCCGCAGCCGCAGGTGGTCTTGGCGTTGGGATTGCGGATGACGAACTGCGCGCCACTGAGGCTTTCGGCGTAGTCGACTTCCGCACCCATCAGGTACTGCAGGCTCAGCGGATCCACAACGACCGTGACGTCCTCGGCGCGCAGCGCGTAGTCATCCTCGGCCTGCTCTTCATCGAAGGTGAAACCGTACTGGAAGCCCGAACAGCCTCCGCCGGTAATGTACACGCGGAGCTTGAGGTCCGGATTGCCTTCCTCGGCAATCAGCTGGCGCACCTTGCCCACGGCGGAGTCGGTCACCCGCAGTGGCGAGTCGATCTGCAGATAGGAAGGTGCCTGGTTCATGCGGGAAGCAGCAATGCGTTGCGGGAACTGACGATGAATCTGGGGGCACGGTGGCGCGGCTTCAAGCCGCTTCCACCTTGCGCGACTTGCCGCCAGTCTCGCCGTCCTTCACCGCTTCGGGGCGCGGAAGCTGGCGCGGCGGCTGGTCCGCGTGGATCAGGCCACCGGTGATCATGGCGCCGGCCTGCATCTCGACGGTCTTGTAGTAGATGTTTCCCTGCACGCGGGCGCTGCCGTTCAGCTGCACGCGTTCGCTGGCGTGGATGTCACCCACCAGTTGACCGCTGATGATCACGTGCGGCGCGCGCACCTCGCCCTCGATGCGGCCGTTCTCCGACAGCGTCAGCACCCCATCCTCGTCAGCAACCACCGAACCCTGGACGGTGCCCTCGACATAGAGGCCACCGCTGAAGGCGATGTCGCCGGTAATTTTCACTCGCGGTCCGATCAGCGTTTCCACGTCACCTGTCCCTCCTGACGGCCTTTTCTTGTCTCGACGCAACATGTCACTGCGCTCCCTCGGTCTGTTTCTCGGTCGGTTTCTCGGCCTGGATTTCCTGCCAGCTGAACGACGGCTCCGAGTTGCCGTCCGCGGACTTCAACTGAACGTGCACGCGATGTGGCGTGAAGCCTTCCGGCAGCATGACGCTCCCTTTGAGCTGCTGGAAGTATTTGAACTCGAACGTCAGCGGCGCGGCCTCGGCATCCTGCCGCAGCGTGGGCCAGTCCAGCGTCTTCAGCTGGCCGTCCTGCGCGCCATCGATCGACAGCCGCACGTCGCCGCTACTGACCTTGGACCTCTTCAGGTTCTGGGTCAAGGTCAAAACATAGCGCCAGGCGCCATCGTCACGACGGGTGAATCGCAGGCTGTGCACACTGAGGCCCTGGCGCTTGCTGGCGGCGTCCACCAGGCGCTCGTAGAAGGCCACGTCGGCGCGCAGCTGGGCGATGCGTTCGTCGCGGTCGGCGAGGTCTTCCTGCAGCGACTGCACGGCGCTGCGACTGACCTGGTCGGAGCGGCCGAGCACGGCAATATCCGCCTCGAGCTTGTCGATGGCGGCGGCATCGGCGTCCCGCCCCTTCTGCAGCTCTTCCACTTCACCGCGCAGCCGGGCGCTGTCAGGCCCGACATAACGGGCGGTGAGATCGCTGGCCAGCCACAGGGTAAGCAGCCAGCCGAGCACGATCACGACCAGCAGCACGCGGGTACGCGGGCGGTGCGGCACGATGACGAAGCGGCGTTCGGGAGTGGTGGCCAAGGCGGGTCTGCAGGTCGAAAGCCGGCTGCGTCCAGAAGCTGGACGGCGGGCCGGCAGGGCAAGGGGATGGTCGTTATAGCCAGCGCCCCGAACGGGCGTCAAGGCGACAGCCGCTATACTGGCATCCGGGTCACACGACGACCAGCGCACCGTCTCCACGAATCTATGGACACCGCTCAACTGTTCGCCCTCGGGATCACGCTGGCCTGGCTGGCTGGCATCCGCGCCTATCTGACTGTCTTCGGGGTCGGCCTTGCTGGCGCCCTGGGCTGGGTCGAGCTGCCCGAAGCCCTTCAGGCCTGCCAGTCGCCATGGGTGCTGGGAACCGCCGGAATCCTTGCCGTCATCGAATTCAGCGCCGACAAGATTCCCGGCGTCGACTCGCTCTGGGATCTGCTGCAGACCCTGTTCCGCGTACCGGCCGGCGCCTTTCTTGCCAGCGCCGCGATCAGCCCCGACGGCGACTGGAACTGGACCGGTGCGGTGCTCGGCGGGGCCGCCGCACTGGCGAGCCACGGTCTCAAGAGCAGCAGTCGCGCGATGATCAACGCCTCTCCCGAACCGGCCAGCAACTGGCTGGCTTCGGGCGGTGAGGATGGCCTGGCGCTGGGTGCCCTGCTGCTGGTCTTCGCGCATCCCTGGTGGGCGCTGACCCTGCTGATGGCGCTCAGCATCGGCGCCTTCGCGCTGGTGTACCTGCTGTTCCGCATGGTGTTCCGGCGCCGGCGCCAGCCCACTCCCGCCTGAAGGAAGCACGATGCTCTGGGTCAAGGCCTTCCACATCATCTTCGTGGTCACCTGGTTCGCCGGGCTGTTCTACCTGCCGCGACTGTTCGTCTATCACGCCGAAATGCAGGCCGCCGGCAACGATGTCGCCGGGCACGAGCGCTTCCTGGTGATGGAACGCCGACTGATGGGCATCACCAACATCGGCGGTGCGCTGGCGCTGGTGTTCGGCCTGTGGCTGCTGTGGCTGGTCCCCGGCTTCCTGCAGATGGGCTGGCTGCACGCAAAACTGGCGCTGGTGCTGCTCCTGCTCGGCTACCACGGGTTCTGCGCACGCCTGTGCGGCGACTTCCGCCGCGGCAACAACCGCCGCAGCGGTCGCTGGTTCCGCATCTTCAACGAGGTCCCGGCGCTGCTGCTGGTGGCCATCGTATGCCTGGTGGTGGTCAAGCCCTTCTGATCACCCGCAGGCATCGCCGGCCACGCCTGACGGACGACTGCTCTGACAGATGACGACAGCGGGCGTATAGTTTTCCCCTCAGGGGAATCCGACGTTCACCATGTTTGCGCAGGACGAATCACAACAACGCGCCGAACTGAGGCTGGCCTTCCTGCGGCACCTGCCAGCCCGGGCGGAAACCATTGCCCGGCGCGCACGCGCCTTCTGCCAGGATGGCTGGGACATCAACGGCCTCTCCGTGCTGCATGAGGACGTGCAGCGCCTGGCCGGCGCCAGTGGTCGACATGGCATGGTCGAGACCAGCGAACAGCTGCTGGCGCTGGAAAACCTGCTCGGTGACTGTCTGGATCGCGAGGTCCTGCCTGACGCACCCGCCAGCAGCCGCATCATCAGCCTGGTGGACAGCCTCGCACCCGGCCTGCCGCGAACCGCCGCCGGCAATGACGACACGGCCCCCGAGGAGCCCGAACCACCGCCGGTCTTCGATGACAGCACGCCGCGCTTTGAGGCCGCACCGCCGCACTACTGGCGTCGCTGGACCAGCGATGCGGAGCCGGCCAGGCCGCTGCGCGACCGGCAGGCCGAACAGGAACCCGAGGCAGGACCGTCCGAAGACCTGGCAGCCACTGCAGCCGAAGCGCCTGCCGAGCCGACGATGCGCACGCCGACGCCCCCGGCTCCCAAACCGACCGCCCCGCCGCTAGTCGTCGCTGCCAAGCCGGCCCCGAAGCCCAAACCGGTCGTGGTGGCCCCCACCCACCACCACCGCGTCTATCACCTGAGCGACGCCAACGAAGTGTCGCTGGCGCTGGACCAGCGTCTGGAGAGCCTTGGCTACGAGCTGGAGCTGCTGGAATCCGACGAAGAGCTGCGCGAGGTGCTGGCCGCGCTGCCGCCGGACCTGGTGCTGGTCGACGCCAGCTTCAGCGATCATCTGGAGCCCATCGGCACCGTGCTGCAAAGCACCCGCCAGCGCACCGGCAGCCGCATTCCGCTGCTGGCGCAGATCGGCGAGGACAGCGTGCCGCAGCGTCTCGCCGCCCGGCGGGCCGGCGTCGATGCCCTGCTGGTGGCGCCGCCCGACGCCGATACCGTTCTGGCGAAGATGCAGGAACTGCTGGACCCGGACCGGGAAGAGGCCTATCGCATCCTGATCGTCGAGGACGACCGCTCGCAGGGCCTGTTCGCCGAAAGCATCCTGCGCAACGCCGGCATGGAGCCGCGCGTCGTCGATGATGCCTTCCAGGTTCTCGACGCCATGCAGGAGTTCCGGCCCGACATGGTGTTGATGGACCTGTACATGCCGCAATGCGACGGCACCGAGCTGACAGCACTGATCCGCGAGCGCGAGGAGTTCCTGCACACGCCCATCGTGTTCCTGTCCGGCGAAAGCGACCAGGACAAACACTTCCAGGCACTGGATGCCGGCGGCGACGACTTCCTTTCCAAGCCGATCCGACCGAAATACCTGATCGCCTCGGTCAACAACCGGGTCAAGCGTGCGCGCGCCCTGAAGCAGCGTACTCGCAGCGTGACGCCAACGCAGGACACCGATACCGGCCTGTATGCCCGCAGCCACCTGCTGGACCTGATCAACGCGGCGCTGGGCCACGAACAGGTTCGCAACAGCGCCGGCGGCCTTCTGTACATCGACATCGATGGCATCCCGGCCCTGCGCGAGCGGTTGGGGCTATCGGTGGTCGAAACCCTGCTGCAGGAGAGCGCGCAGCTGCTGGCCAGCTCGCTGAAAGGCGAGCAGAGCATGGCGCGCTTCGGCGATGGCAGCTTCATTCTGCTGGCGCCTGGACTCGACGACGATGCCCTGGACACACTGGCCGCGGACCTGCGCTCGCGCCTGGCGGCGCATCCGTTCCGTCATGCCAACCATCCAATCCGCCTGCGTGCTTCCATCGGCATCTGCGCACTGCGCCACGGCTTCGCCGATGCCGCCGCGCTGCTCAATGTGGCCGAACGCGCCACTCGGGAAGCCCGTGCACTGGATGGCGGCGTGTTCCGTCACCGTCCCGAACGGGCGGTCGTCAACGAAGCCGACCAGTCGATGCTGGGCCTGGTGCGCGACGCCATCGAGCGCGATGCCTTCGAGCTGCTCTACCAGCCAATTGTCGCCGTGCAGGGCGGCGAGCAGGCCCAGTACCAGACCCTGATCCGCCTGCGCGACGACAGTGGACGGCTGCATACCGCCGCCGAGTTCGTACCGCTCGCCGAACAGTCCGACCTCATCGTCGATCTCGATCGCTGGGTGCTGACGCAGGCGATGCGCGTCATCGACCAGCGCCGCGACGAGCGCGCAGTACGCCTGTTCGTCAACCAGTCCGGCCTCAGCCTCGCCACGCCCGAGCACGCAAACTGGCTGGCTTCGCAGATTGAAGCGCGCAAGCTGCCGAACGGTTCGCTGATCATCGAAATGTCCACCGACGACCTGCTGCTGGACGTGGATGACGTCGAGCCCTTCTGCCGCAAGCTGGTGCCGCATGGCGTGCAGTTCTGCATCAGCCAGTTCCGTGCTGGCGCCGAGGGCGAGCGCATGCTGCAGCGGCTGCCGGCCGACTACCTCAAGCTTTCGCCGGTCTATCTCGGCGCTGCGCAGACGCCAGCCTTGCGCGACGAGCTGCGCGAGATCATCGATGCTGCGCATGGCCGCGCCATCGAGGTGATCGCGCCGCGCGTCGAGGATGCGCAGGCCGCCGCCACGCTGTGGATGAGCGGCATCGACTTCATCCAGGGCAACCTCGTACAGCAGGCCGCACGCCGGCTCGACTTCGACTTCCAGACCGCGGTTCTCTAACGCATGCAACGACTGTCGTTGATTCTCAGCATCGTATTCGCCGCTGGCGCGGGAATCGGTGGCCTCATCAATCTGCCCGGACCCTGGACCTGGCTTGCCGCCCTGCTGGCCGCCGCCGGCGCGCTGGCCGCCCTGCTCCTCGGTGGTGGCCGCGACCACGACGATGATCACGCGGCAACCGAACCAGTCCGCAGCATCCCGACACCGGTCAATCGACCCACCGCCAGCCGCCCGGTTCGACACGCGGACGACGGACACGACGATGACGTGCACGCGCTTCGCGTGGAGCTGGAAAAGCACAAGCAGCTAGAACGCGAGCTGGTCGCCGCCAAGCAGGCTGCCGAAGCCGCGATGATGTCCAAGGGCGAGTTCCTGGCCACGATGAGCCACGAGATCCGCACGCCCCTGAACGGCATCATCCCGCTGCTCGACATCCTGCTCGGCTCGCCGCTGAAGGACGACCAGCGCGAATACGTGCGTACCGCGTTCCAGTCCGCACGGCAGCTGCTGCGCATCGTCGATGACATCCTCGACTACTCCAAGCTCGACGCCAACAAACTCACCCTGGAAACCGTCGGCCTCAACCTGCGCGAGCTGCTGGAAGCGGTGATGCGGCTGATGGAGAAGCAGGCCGAGGCGAAATCACTGGCCCTGAAGATGGAGATCGACCCCTCCGTGCGCCTGGCCGTGCGCGGCGATCCGGTGCGCCTGCGCCAGGTACTGACCAATCTGCTCAGCAACGCGGTGAAGTTCACGGATCGCGGCCGCATTGATCTCAAGGTGTCGCGTCTGGGCGAAACCCACGACAGCCACCTGCTCCGCTTCGAGGTGCGCGATACCGGCATCGGACTCAGCGAAACCGCGCGCGGACGGCTGTTCCAGCCGTTCTCGCAGGCCGACGCCTCGACTACCCGCACCTTCGGCGGCACCGGCCTGGGGCTGGTGATCTGCAAGCGCATCGTCGACCTGATGGGCGGCCGCATCGGCGTGGAGTCCAGCGAAGGCCGCGGCTCGCTGTTCTGGTTCGAAGTACCAGTACTCAAGGCCGTCGGTGACATCAGCAACAGCCGTCGCGAACTCAATGGCGCCCGCTGCCTGGTCCTGACCTCGGACCCAGCGATGGAGCGTCGCCTGATGGGCGCACTCCCGACCTGGGGCATCACGCCGATCCATGTCAGCACCACGCAGGAGGCGCTCGGCAAGCTGCGCGCCTCCTCGACGCGTGGCGCGAGCTGGGCTTTCGACCTGCTGATCGCCGACCTCGCTTCGGTGCGCACCACCGCCGTCGCCCTGCACCGTACCGTGACGCGCGAAGCCAGTCTGTCCCAGCTCAAGGTTGCCTGGCTGGAGGACGACAGTGGCAACCCGGTCAATCTCGAACCGGATGCGCGGATGCGCTTCATCACGCGTGCCAGCAGTGACATCGAGTTGCGCCAGCGCCTGACCGGCCTGATCGAAGTCAACACCGAAACCCCATCTTCGCCCAGCGACACGAGCGAGCTCGACAGCACCAGCGCAATGCCCTCCGTGACCAGCGGCGAGAAGCTGCATGGCCACGTGCTGCTGGTCGAAGACAACCCGGTCAACCGCCAGGTGGCGCATCGCCTGCTCAGCCTGAGCGGCCTGACGCTCGACGTGGCGGAGAATGGCAAGGAGGCACTGGAGCGCCTGCAGGAAGGTCGCTACCAGGCCGTTCTCATGGATTGCCAGATGCCGGTGATGGACGGCTACACGGCCACGCGCAAGCGCCGCGAAAGCGAGCAGCGCCTCTCGCTGCCGCGCATGCCGATCATCGCCATGACCGCGAACGCCATGGTCGGCGATCGCGACAAATGCCTGCAGGCCGGCATGGATGACTACTTGTCCAAGCCGCTCAACCGGGCCTTGCTGGAGAAAACGCTGCGCCACTGGCTGGAAGGCAAAGCGAAACCTGCGCCTGCCACCGACACCGGCGCAGCAGCCAACGCGGCAGAGTCAACCGCCAAACGTCCGCGGCTGGTGGCGGTGGAAAGCCCACCCGAAGCACCGGCAAGCCCCAGCACGGTCGCCGCGCCCGGACCAGCGGCCGCCAGGACACTGCCCGTCGTTGACGCCGACAACAGCGAACCCGCGCTGCAGGCCGACATCGTGGCCGACCTTCGCGAAATCATGGGTGTGGAATTCGCGTCGCTGGTCACCGTGTTCCTGGAGGACGCACCGCGGGCGATCATCCAGCTGGAGTCGGCAGCCTTGGCGGAAGACAACGCCGGGCTGATCGGGCCGGCGCATTCGCTGAAGTCCACCAGCGCCAACCTTGGCGCCATGCGCATGTCGGAGCTGGCCAAGACCATCGAGCATGGCGCGCGGCAGTCGCAGCTGCAGGACCCGGGGCGACACGTCGCCGCCTTGGCCGCGGAATTCGGAAGAGTGGAAGCCGCGCTTCGCGCTACAGTCGGCAGCGCCGCCTGAGCCGTCGACCCGATTGATCGGAGTCGTTTATCGGAAGCCGACCGGCTTACGACTTGTCCGGTTTCGGCGACTTCTGCGGCCGTCTCCAGCCAGCAACACTGAGCTGCTTGCCGCGCGCCACCGTCAACTCACCCGGGGGTGCCGGGCGGGTGATGGTTGAACCCGCACCCACCGTCGCGCCCGCACCGATGTTCACCGGCGCCACCAGCGAGCTGTTGGAGCCGATGAAGGCCTCGTCACCAATGGTGGTGCGGTGCTTGTTGGCGCCGTCGTAATTGCAGGTGATAGTGCCGGCACCGATGTTGACGCGTTCACCGATGTCGGCGTCACCAAGATAACTCAGGTGGTTGGCCTTGCTACCCTCGCCCAACCGCGCGTTCTTGGTCTCGACGAAGTTGCCGATCCGCGTTCCTGACGCAAGCTCGGTGCCGGGACGCAGCCGCGCGAAAGGCCCGACGTGGCAGGGCCCGCGCGTCACCACGCCATCCAGGTCGCAATGCGCGTCGACCACCGTGCCGCTGGCGAGCTGAGAGTTGCGGACGCGGCAGAAAGGCCCGATGCGGACATCGCTCCCGAACCGATTCGCACCTTCGAGGATGACGTCGACATCGATCTCGACGTCCTGTCCCGCCTCCAGCGATCCGCGCAGGTCGAAACGACGTGGATCGGCGAGTCGCACGCCATCGGTCTGGAGCGCCCTGGCACAGCGCACGCGATATAGGGCTTCCAGATCGGCAAGCTGCATCGGATCATTGGCGCCGGCCGCCTCATCGGCATCCTCGCAGAGCACGATGCGCGCGGGGCAGCCGTCTTCGGCGGCCATGGCAAAGATGTCGGTGAGGTAGAACTCGCCCTGCGCATTGTCGCTGTCGAGGCGCTGCAGCCAGCCGCGCAACGCTGCAGCGCGCGCGCAGACGATCCCGGTGTTGATGCGGTTGATCGCTACCTGCTCCGCGCTGGCGTCACGCTGCTCGACGATGGCCGCAACCTTGCCTCGCGGGTCGGTAACCACGCGGCCATAGCCGGTCGGGTCAGCCAGGTTCGCCGCCAGCACGGCGAGCTGATCCTCGGCATCCACCGCAGACAGCAGCAATGGTCGAAGTGTATCGGCGCGCAACAGCGGCACATCGCCATACAACACCAGCACTTGCGCATCGTCAGGCACCGCCGGCATCGCCTGCGCCACCGCGTGCCCGGTTCCCAGCTGCTCGCGCTGCTCGGCCCAGTTCAGGGCCGCATGGGTGAAGGCCTCGCGAACCTGATCGCCACCGTGCCCGTAAACGACATGAACGGCGTCGGGCCGCAGCGAAGCTGCCGCATCCAGCACATGCGACAGCATCGGGCGACCAGCCAGCGGCTGCAGCACCTTGGGGCGCTTTGATCGCATGCGCTTGCCTTCGCCAGCGGCGAGCACCACGACGTGCAGTGGCAATGTTGGGACGACGGTTCGGGTCTGGGTCATGTCAGTTTCTCCTCGCGCGCCAATCTGATCGGCGGGACCGGAAAATGCAAACGCCGGCTCAAGGCCGGCGTTCGCGATACTTGCTGAGAATGTCGGGACGCTTAGTGCTTCAGCGTCTTGCGCAGCCGCTCCAGCGCCTGCAGCTGGGCCATGGCTTCGGCCAGCTTGGCCTGTGCCTCGGCGATCTCCATCTCCTCGCCGCGGTTGGCCAGCGCGCGTTCGGCCTCGGCCTTGGCTTCCAGGGCGGCCTTTTCGTCCAGGTCCTTGGCGCGCACGGCGGTGTCCGCCAGCACGGTGACGACCTGCGGCTGCACCTCGAGGATGCCGCCTGAAACGTAGAAGAACTGCTCCTCGCCGCCAGCCAGGATGACGCGCACCTGGCCCGGCTTCAAGCGGGTGATCAGCGGCGCGTGGCGGGGCGCGATGCCCAGCTCGCCGAGTTCACCGGTGGCGACCACCATTTCGACGGTACCGTGGAAGATGCTTTCCTCGGCGCTGACGATGTCGCAACGAATCGTGGATGACATGGCTTACCTCGCGTGCATGGATAGTGGCGTCGATGGCGTGGCGGGAACTGCCGCCGCGCCGCGATGACCCGCTATCAGGCCGCCTTCTCCTGCAGCTTCTTGCCCTTCTCCATCGCTTCCTCGATGCCGCCGACCATGTAGAAGGCCTGCTCCGGCAGGTGATCGCACTCGCCATCGCAGATCATCTTGAAGCCGCGGATGGTTTCCTTCAGCGACACGTACTTGCCCGGGGCGCCGGTGAACACTTCGGCGACGTGGAACGGCTGCGAGAAGAAGCGCTCGATCTTTCGCGCGCGGGCGACGGTCTGCTTGTCTTCTTCCGACAGCTCGTCCATGCCCAGGATCGCGATGATGTCCTTCAGCTCCTTGTAGCGCTGCAGGGTTTCCTGCACGCGACGCGCGGTGTCGTAGTGCTCGGCGCCGATCACGTTCGGGTCGAGCTGGCGCGAGGTGGAGTCCAGCGGATCCACGGCCGGGTAGATACCCAGCGAGGCGATGTTACGGCTCAACACGACGGTGGCGTCGAGGTGGGCGAAGGTGGTCGCCGGCGACGGATCGGTCAGGTCGTCCGCGGGCACGTACACGGCCTGGATCGAGGTGATCGAACCGGTCTTGGTCGAGGTGATGCGCTCCTGCAGCACGCCCATTTCCTCCGCCAGCGTCGGCTGGTAGCCCACGGCCGACGGCATACGGCCGAGCAGCGCCGATACTTCGGTTCCGGCCAGCGTATAGCGGTAGATGTTGTCCACGAAGAACAGCACGTCCTTGCCCTTGCCGGTAGCCGGGTCGATGTCGTCACGGAAGTACTCGGCCATGGTCAGGCCGGTCAGCGCGACGCGCAGACGGTTGCCCGGTGGCTCGTTCATCTGGCCGTAGACCATCGCCACCTTCGACTCCGGGAAGTTGTCCGGGCGCACGACCTTGGCTTCGATCATCTCGTGGTAGAAGTCGTTGCCCTCACGGGTACGCTCACCCACGCCAGCGAACACCGACAGACCGCTGTGCTCGGTCGCGATGTTGTTGATCAGCTCGAGCATGTTGACGGTCTTGCCGACGCCGGCACCGCCGAACAGGCCAACCTTGCCGCCCTTGGCGAACGGGCACATCAGGTCGATGACCTTGATGCCGGTTTCCAGCAGCTCGTTGGTGGCCGCCTGATCCTCGTAGCTCGGTGCCGAGCGGTGGATTTCCCAGCTGTCGGTGTTCTTGATCGGACCGACTTCGTCAATCGGGTTACCGAGCACGTCCATGATGCGACCCAGCGTCGCCTCGCCGACCGGCACGGAGATCGCCTTGCCGGTGTTGGTGGCGACCAGGCCACGCTTGAGGCCGTCGGTGGAGCCCAGAGCGATCGAGCGCACCACGCCGTCACCCAGCTGCTGCTGCACTTCCAGCGTGATCTCGGTGCCTTCGACCTTCAGTGCGTCATACACCTTCGGCACGTCCGCGCGGGAGAACTCGACGTCCACCACCGCACCGATGATCTGAACGATCTTGCCCTGGCTCATTTCATTTGCTCCGGTTAACTATCTGTTTGCTGGCCAAATGGCCGACTGTTTCTGTTTTCGGTTCCCGCCGCACCAGCGCGTATCGCTGCCCGAAGTGGCGTGGACCTGCGTGTGGCGGGATCAGACCGCCGCGGCACCGCCGACGATTTCCGAGATTTCCTGGGTAATCGCCGCCTGTCGCGCCTTGTTGTAGATCAGGTTCAGCTCATCGATCAGCTTGCTGGCATTGTCCGATGCCGACTTCATCGCAACCATGCGCGCGGCATGTTCGGAAGCGATGTTTTCCAGCACCGCCTGGTAGGCCAGCGACTCGACGTAGCGGGTCAGCACGTCGTCCAGCACGGTCGGTGCATCCGGCTCGTACAGGTAGTCCCAGTCGTGCTTGGACTGCTGCTCGTCGGCCGGCGGCAGCGGTAGCAGCTGGTCGACCGTGGGCTTCTGCGACATAGTGTTGATGAAGTCGTTGTAGCAGAGGAACACGCGGTCAGCGCCGCCGTCGTTGTAGTCGTCCAGCATCACCTTCAGCGGACCGATCAACTGCTCGACGCGCGGCTGCTCGCCCAGGTGCGTCACCGATGCCACCATGTTGACCTTGAGGCGACGGAAGAAGGTGGTTGCCTTCTGTCCGATGCACACCAGGTCGATTTCCGCGCCCTTTTCGCGCCAGGCCTTGATCTCGCCAAGCACCTTGCGGAACAGGCCGGAGTTCAGGCCGCCGCAGAGGCCGCGATCGGTGGACACCACTACGAAGCCAACGCGGTCAATTTCGGCGCGTTCGGTCAGGAACTGGTGCTTGTATTCCGAATTCGCCTGCGCGATGTGGCCGATCACCTGGCGCATCAGCTTCGCATAGGGACGCGACGCCTTCATGCGATCCTGCGCCTTGCGGATCTTGGATGCCGAGACCATTTCCAGCGCGCGCGTCACCTTTCGGGTGTTCTGCACGCTCTTGATCTTGGTTTTGATTTCGCGGCCGCCTGCCATGCTCTACTCGCTATCGTCGCCTTGCGGGGTCGGTGCCGGCGCTGCGCCCTGGAAGGCGCGCGCCACCATCGGCTTTACCAGCTCTGCTTGAACTCGTTGATGATCGTCTTGAACTGCGACTCGATCTCGTCATTCCAGTCGCCGGTCTGCACGATCTTGTCCTCGAGCGCGCCATGGGCATTGCGCATGTGCGCGTGCAGGCCGTCCTCGAAAGCAATGATCTTGCTCTGCTCCACGTCGTCGAGGTAACCCTCGTTGACGGCGTAGATCGACAGCGCCATCTGCGCGATGTTCATCGGCTCGTACTGGCGCTGCTTCATCAGCTCGGTCACGCGCTGGCCGCGCTCCAGCTGCTTGCGGGTCGACTCGTCGAGGTCCGAAGCGAACTGTGCGAAGGCCGCCAGCTCGCGGTACTGCGCCAGCGAGATACGGATACCGCCAGACAGCTTCTTCATCACCTTGGTCTGCGCGGCGCCACCGACGCGGGACACCGAGATACCGGCGTTCACGGCCGGACGGATACCGGCATTGAACAGGTCGGTTTCCAGGAAGATCTGGCCATCGGTGATCGAGATCACGTTGGTCGGAACGAAGGCGGAAACGTCACCGGCCTGGGTTTCGATGATCGGCAGTGCGGTCAGCGAACCGGTCTTGCCCTTCACTTCGCCATTGGTGAACTTCTCGACATACTCCTCGTTGACGCGCGCGGCGCGCTCGAGCAGGCGGCTGTGCAGGTAGAACACGTCGCCCGGGAAAGCCTCACGACCCGGCGGACGCTTCAGCAGCAGCGAGATCTGGCGATAGGCCACGGCCTGCTTGGACAGGTCATCGTAGATGATCAGCGCGTCTTCACCACGATCACGGAAGTACTCGCCCATGGTGCAGCCGGAGTAGGCACTGATGTACTGCATCGCGGCCGACTCGGAAGCCGATGCGGCAACCACGATGGTGTGCGCCATGGCGCCATGCTCTTCGAGCTTGCGCACCACGTTGGCGATCGAGCTGTTCTTCTGCCCAATGGCCACGTACACGCACTTAATGCCCGTGCCCTTCTGGTTGATGATCGCGTCGATCGCCATTGCGGTCTTGCCGGTCTGGCGGTCGCCGATGATCAGCTCACGCTGGCCACGGCCAATCGGGATCATGCTGTCGACCGACTTGTAACCGGTCTGCACTGGCTGCGACACCGACTTACGGGCGATGACGCCGGGGGCGACCTTTTCCACCGGCGCAGTGATCGCGGCGTTGATCGGGCCCTTGCCGTCGATGGCTTCACCCAGGGCGTTGACCACGCGACCCAGCAGTTCCGGACCGGTCGGCACTTCGAGGATGCGACCGGTGGTCTTGGCCACGTCGCCCTCGCGCAGGTGCTCGTAGTCACCCAGGACCACGGCGCCGACGGAGTCGCGCTCCAGGTTCAGCGCCAGTGCGAAGGTGTCGTTCGGCAGTTCGATCATTTCGCCCTGCATCGCGTCGGCCAGGCCGTGGATGCGCACGATGCCGTCCGAGACCGAGGTCACGGTGCCTTCGTTGCGCGCTTCCGCGGTCAGCTTGACCTTCTCGATGCGGTTCTTGATCAGTTCGCTGATTTCGGAGGGATTGAGCTGCGTCTGCATGATGTTTCCCTTGGTGTCCGGCTCGTGACCGGCCTGTTACTTAAGAAATTCGGTTATGTGGGCCGCGGCCTTAGTGCGTCATCGCCGTCTGCAGGCGCGCGAGCTTGGCGCGCACCGAGCCATCGATGACCAGATCGCCGGCGTCGATGATCGCGCCGCCAATCAGGCTTTCGTCGATCGCCGTCTCGACATCGACATTGCGACCGAAACGACGCGCCAACGCGGCCTTGATCTTGTCCAGCTCCGCCGCGTCCAGCGCCGTCGCCGACGTCACCTTGGCACGCACCACCTGCTCTTCCTCGGCGCGCAGGGCTTCGAACAGCCCGGCGATCTCGGTCAGCAGCGGCAGGCGGCGGTTTTCCGCCAGCGCGGACAGGAAGTCGCGATAGGTCGGATCGACGTCGCCCGGCGGCATGACCAGTTCGACCATGCCGTTGGCGTCCAGCGCCGGATTGCCAAGCAGCGCACCGACCCGCTCATCCGCGGCGATGCGCGCGCTGGCTGCCAGCAGGCTGGACCAACCGGAAAGGCGACCGTTCTGCCGTGCCAGCGCGAACGCGGCACGGGCGTAGGGGCGAGCCATGGTGAGTGCGTTGCTCATCTCAGATCTCGGCTGCCAGCTCGTTCAGGATGTCCTGATGCGCCTTGGCGTCGATTTCGCGACGGATCAGGCGTTCGGCACCGGCCACGGCCAGCGCGCCAACCTTCTGGCGCAGATCCTCGCGCGCACGGTTGGCAGCGGACTCGATCTCGGCCATGGCGACCGCCTTCTGGCGATCGGCCTCGGCCAGCGCATCCTGCTTGGCCTGGTCGATGATCTGGTTGCCGCGGCTGTGCGCCTGCTCGATGATCTCGTTGGCCTTGCTGCGCGCTTCGCGGACGATCTCGTTCACCTTGTCCTGCGCCTGCGCCAGATCCTTCTGGCTGCGATCAGCGGCAGCGAGGCCTTCAGCGATCTTCTGCTGACGCTCCTCGATGGCCTTCATCAGCGGCGGCCAGATGAACTTGACGGTGAACCAGATGAGGATCGCGAACGAGATCATCTGACCCAGCAGGGTGATATTGATGTTCATGTCGTGCCCTGTACTTTCCCAAAGTTACCGGGAAGGCGTCGCGACGCCACATCGGCTGATGTGCGTCGCGACCAATTGCCTGAAGTGACCCTATCGGGCCACGCCTGCGTTTACTGCTGATCAGCCGCCAAGAATCTTGGAGGTCAGCGGGTTGGCGAAGGCGAACATCATCGCCACACCGACGCCGATCAGGAACGCCGCGTCGATCAGGCCGGCCAGCAGGAACATACGACCCTGCAGCATCGGAACCAGCTCCGGCTGACGGGCAGCGGATTCAAGGAACTTCGAACCCATGATGCCGATGCCGATGGCCGCGCCGATGGCGCCGAGGCCCACGATGATGCCGATGCCGAGGGCGGTGTAAGCCTGGATCAGGGCAACGAACTCAACGAGATTGGCTTCCATTTTTTTGCTCCTGGGTAAATACGATCTAGAGGTGGTGAAAAAGAAAAAGGTGTTACGGAATCAGTGATGCTCGTGCGCCATGCTGATGTAGACGACGGTCAGCACCATGAAGATGAAGGCCTGCAGCAGGATGATCAGGATATGGAAGATCGCCCAGCCGGCGTTCAGCAGCACGCCCGGGATGAAGGTCACCCACGAGGCGAACAGGCCGGCGATCAGCATGAACAGCAGCTCGCCCGCATACATGTTGCCGAACAGTCGCATGGCGAGACTGACCGGCTTGGAAAGGTATTCGACGACGTTCAGGAACAGGTTGAACGGCGACAGGATGATCTTGGCGACCGTGCCATTGGCATGGAACGGCGCGGTGAACAGCTCCTTGGTGAAGCCCCAGCCGCCCTTGGCCTTGATCGAGAAGAAGATGATCAGGAAGAACACCACGAAAGCCATGCCGAAGGTGGTGTTGGCATCGGCCGTCGGCACGATGCGCAGGTAGGTGTGGTGCGCGACCTCATGCCCGGCAGCAGCCTGGATGGCAGCACCCGGCAGGTCCAGCGGCAGCAGGTCCATGGTGTTCATGAACACCACCCAGACGAAGATGGTCAGCGCCAGCGGAGCGATGAATCGGCGATCGCCGTGGAAGCTGTCCTTCACCTGGTTGTCGACGAACTCGACGATGATCTCGACGAAGGCCTGCCCCTTGGATGGCACGCCGGCCGTGGCCTTGCGCGCCTTGCTCCACAGCAGGAAGCAGGCCAGCAGACCCAACGCCAGGGCAATGATCCAGGAATCAAGATGGAACGCACTGCCCGCCACTTCGCCCGTGTTGTGGGTGAGGTGGTGGACGATGTACTCGGTCAGTCCACCCGGGGACTCGGCCATTCCTTCCGCGGAGCTGGGTTCCAGGCTCACGAGACTTCCTATAGCTGTTTCTTGAGATTCAGTATGGGCACGACCAGTGCGGCGCCAAGCCCGACCAACAAGGGACCGGGCGGCAGCCGGGCCACCGCCAGCGCCCAATACAGCGCCGCCATGACCACCAGCCATTTCAGGGCCATTCCGCCGAGCAGACGCATCAACGCCGCTCCGCTACCAACCACGCCGCCGCCAACAGCCCTCCAGGCCATCAACGCGCTCCCCAGCGCAGCCGCCGCACCACCGACCACCGCGGCGATCGCTTCACGCGGACCCAGCAGCCAGAACAACAGCGCCAGAACCAGCGTGACAACCACCTGCATGATGGCCGTGCGAACCGCGGCCCGTCGACCGGCAACCAGAGAGTTTTGCACGTGATTTTCCCGGCTTGGTTTCCCGACCAAGACGACCCCGGTTGAGATCGATGCAAGGTTCTGTCGCTGGCCAGGGCAGCAGCTTGGCGTGAAACAGCCCTGCCAAGACGATCAATTATAGCAGCGGGGAAAAACCTCCCGCAAGCCGATCCGCGTCACGAAAACATCGGATGCAGCCAACCCGCAAGCCGAACAAAAGAAAAGCCGACAGGTTGGGGAACCTGCCGGCTTCAGCGTCAGCGAACAGAAGGGAGGGAGGTCTGTTCGCCGCGTTCGCTATCCCCGGTAACCCGGGTTGTCATTGCTGCATGCCCCTGCGGGCAGCGCCTCAGGCCTTGGCAGCGCGCGCCTTGGTGGCACGGGCGCCGGCGGCCGGCACTTCGAACGGGAAGCTGCCGCGGACCAGCTCGGCGATGGCCTCGGAGGTCTTGATGCTCTGACCCAGGCCTTCCTGGCCGGCGGCAACAAAGCGCTCGGCGGATTCCTTGACCAGCTGCACGCCCTTCGGCCAGACAGCCTTGGCGGTTTCGAAATCCGTCGCCTCGATGGCTTCGTTGAAGAAACCGACGTTGGCGTTCAGCTGCGACTCGACGGTCTTGACCTGCAGGCCCAGCAGACGCTCAGCGTTCTGCAGCGCCAGCGCGTTGGCCTTCAGCGCGGAGTCCGCGAACTGCTTGCCGAAATTGACAAACTGCGAATTGAACTGCTCGTACATGGCTCAGCCCTCACGGCTTTTGGGGGTTCTGTGTTGCACACCCTACCGGAGTTTTTTGTGCATTGCAACAATACGGAGGCAGAAAGCACCGACACCGCCATATCTTATTGTTTGTTAAGTCTTTTCATCAGAAAAACTGGCGCCACGTCTGCGCCTATACCACACAAAACTGCGCCGAATATTGCGCCGCAGCGGACTAAGTCGACCCTAGCCGCGATAGCTGCAGCCGGAAGTGCAGGTTTCATGCACAACCACTTCCGACAACAGCGGCAGCGACGGCTTCAGGCGATCCCAGACCCAGCGCGCAAGGTTTTCACTGGTCGGGTTCTCCAGGCCTTCGACCTCATTGAGGCAATGGTGATCCAGCTGATCGAACAGGGGCCGGAACGCACCCTTGATGTCGGCGAAATCCATCACCCAGCCGCTCTGCTCGCCGACCTCGCCGCTGACGCGCACCTCGATGCGGAAGCTGTGGCCATGCAGACGCCGGCATTTGTGGCCCTCTGGCACATTGGGGAGCCAGTGCGCCGACTCCAGCGTGAATACCTTGAATATGTCCATGCCGCATTGTAGCCGGCTGCCCGGCCATCCAACCGCCTTCGCGCGGTTCCGCGGCAATTCAGTGACGGCGGCCTAGTGTCGAGTCATCCCGTTCCATGCTTGGAGCTTTGCCATGAAACTGTCCCTGCTGGCGCTATCCTGCGCCACCCTGCTTGCCACCATCGGCCCGGTACAGGCGGCCGAGCCCGCCACCAACCAGCCGATCCGTCCGGTGAGCCAGTGCCTGCGCACAGACCGCATCAGCGACTGGAAAGTCATCGACGACCAGCACCTGATGGTGAAGTCACTGGGCAGTCGCTACTTCGATATCCGCCTGACCACGCACTGCCCGCGCCTGACGACCTCGTCCTACATCGGCTTCCGCGACGGCGTGCAGCCACTGATGCAACCGTCGCGTCGTGCCGGCAATGCGCCGGGCCAGAACCCAACCACGACGGATGGCCGGATCTGCGGCGACATCGGTGATGCGGTGATTCCACAGACAGGCACGGTCGATAGCACCCAGCCACCCTGCGACATCGCCAGCATCCAGCGCATCGACGAAGACGCCTGGAAGGCAGCAAAGAAGGTGCCGCGCTGACGCGACCCTGATCCGTGGACAAACAAAAAAGGGCGCCATTCTGGCGCCCTTTTTCCATCTCAATCGCGTGGCCGAAACGCCATCGGCTCCAGACTAGCGTGCCGGACAACGCACGAAGCTGACCGAATCGCGGCCGATCTGCTCCATGCGCGCCTTGTCGGCGTTGCGGATTTCAAGCACACCGTTGTCCAGCCGGATGATGTGCAGCTTGTCGCTCTGGCCCTGCGCCTCGACCACCAGCTCCGCGCCCTCGTGGGAATAGGTTCCGGATGACAGGCGATTCCAGCTGCCGTCGCTCTTCATCCAGGCCTCATTGCCACCATCCGCGGTGTAGACGATCCGCGTGCTCTCGCACTGCTCTTGGCTGAGGGCCCACTCGCCCACCAGCGCATCAGCCGCCCAAGCTGCCGGCGATGTCAGCGCGAAGGCCAGCAACAGCCATCCTGCCGCGTCGGGTAGGGTTCGCATTGGCAGCTCCTTTGCAAGATCCGGGGAGGCCTACCCTAGCACCGGATCAACGGCGCGGGATGAACCGATACCGTCGAACCGGCGCTCCCCGCCTTGCACTCAGGGCTGCCAGGCGTAGGTCAGCTTGGCAAACAGGCTGCGGTCATCGGGAAACAACTCGTTGAAGGTGTCATTGGCGAAGCGACCTTCCGAATAGCCGGCGTACAGTGCGGTGCGCGGATTGATCTTGTAGGAATAGATCAACTGCATGTCGATCTTTCGCTCGCGCTGATCGATATGGCCGGTGCCGGTCCAGAGCTCGGTGTCACGCACCAGATCGCCGCGCTGGAGCGCCAGACGCAATCGCTGGCGCAGGTCCAGCTGCCAGCCAACGCGCAAGTCTGTGAGGTTGGCCTTCACCACGTCACCACCGTCGCGCGACAGCCGCTGCCAGGTATGGCGCACTTCCACGCTGAAACCGCGACCGATGTTGACCGTTCCGCCCGGGCGGAACTCCGTCACCTGCGCCGGCTTGGCATTGGCGAAATCGATCTGCCGACCTCGCCGCAGATAGGCATTCAGACTGAGTCCCGCCCGTGGCTGGAACTCGCCATACAGCCCACCCCAATGCTCATCGAACAGCTGGCCGGCCCAGTAGCGGACACGGGTCAACGCACCCAGCTCGACGTAACTCTGCATCGGTCCGTTGACGCCGAAATAGGCTTCAAGCTCGCGTTCCAGCAGGCGACCATCCTCGGCGTGAGTGATGTCCCAGTTGGCGTTGAGGCGCATCTGGTTGATCGCTTCGCCTTCCTCGCCGTACCAGTTGTGCGAGGCGCCAATCTCGGCCTTGTCGTAGCCGACCTGCGAGATAAAGCCGAGGTCGGCACGGAAACCTTCGTCGAAACGCACGTAGTTGCCGTAGTAACCCCACTCGCGATTACTGAACTGGTAGCGCGCCGCCAGCGCATCACCCCTCTGGTGATCCGGCATTCCCATGGAATGCGGATTGTCGGTGGTGCTGGTGAGGTATTGCCCGGAAAGCGTGTGTTCGTCGCGCTGCCAGCGCCCATCGATGCCGATCACGCTGTTGCTGTAGCCATCGCCGTCACGCAGCGTGGCGATGGCGCCGACGCTGGCCTGACCATCGAAGTCATAACGATAGCGACCCGCCGCAGCCAGGGCTTCCTGGTCAAGGAACGCGAAATGCGAACCCAGCACACCGGGAATCAGGATCTGCGTGACCGAGTCCTGCGCTGCGAAGACGCCGTAGGTGTGCCGGCCCTGGCGGCCGGTGAGCCGGAGGCCGTAGTCCGGATCCGCGACGGTGCGCGTATAGACGACGTCCAGCAGCGTGCTGAAGTAGTCCGCGCCTTCGAGGAAGAAGGGCCGCTTCTCCGGGAAAAACAGCGCGAAGGTGGTATTGAGGTCAAGCTGCGCCTGATCCACCTCGACCTGCGAGAAGTCCGGATTCAACGTGGCATTCAGCGTGGTGTTGGGACCGATGCCCCACTTCACGTCGACGCCGGGCTCGATGTCGGTGCCGTCGTTGTGCCAGTCCTGATCGGGACGCATGCGATGCCGCGAACTGCGCACGGTCAGCGTCGGCGTCACCTCAAGGTCACGACCCGGGTTCGCATCGGCAAAGCCGCGAAGCTTGGACAGTTCGCAGAGATAGCAATTGGCACCACGCGGCAGGCGGTTGTTGGACAGGCGATAGCGGTAGTCGCGCGGCCGGAAGCGCAGCACGTCGATGCTCCACTGCTGCGGCGCGCCGGATTTCTGGAAACGCAGCGTGGAATACGGAATGCGCATTTCGCCGGTGTAGCCGAAGTCGGTGATCTGCCCCGCGCTGTCCCAGAGGCCATCCCACGAGGAATCCTCGTTACCACTGGCCTCCTCGATGATCAGGTCGCCCTGCGCGCCCAGAGGGTTGATGTAGAACTCGTAGCCACGACGCTGGTCGTCGAAGGTGTCGATCGTGATGCCGATGAAGTCGTCGTTCCACAGACTGTCGCGATCGCGCAGGAAGGCGCGGATCTGGGATGGGTCCGGATCCTCGGCACGAAAGCCGACCAGCAGCTCGTGACCGTTGTCGACCAGGTAGGCCACGGCAGCAACGCTGGCACGGATGTTGTCGCCCGGACGGGTTTCGACATCGATGGCGATCTGTACCGCGTCTGCCCAGAACGGCTCGTCGAGACGACCATCGACCGTCATCTCCGCATCGATTCGCGGCACGTCGTGGACGACAGCGGGGCCATCGCCAACCAAGGCATCAGGGTTGGCGTCATCCTGGCGCGCCATCGATACCGGCGCGACGAACATCAAGGCGCAGGCCAGCGCCAGAGTTTTCGAGGTCGTTTTCATGGCGCGCATTGTCGGAGCCGCGATCCGGCAGGGCATGTGCGACTGGTCACTTAAACCTTTTCTGCGCGTTCAACATCAGCTGCTGAATGCAGGCCTGATCAGTCGCCACCAAACCTGACCTTCCTCACGGTGCGCGGAACTGCGGGTCCGCTACAATCAGCGGTTGATCGTCAACCGGATCCCGCCATGTCGCGCCTGCTACTCGCCTTGACCAGCCTCTTCGCCATCGCCATCGCCAGCACTGCCCAGGCCCGTGTGGACGACAGTTCCTACGCCGAGCCCGACCGTGTGCGCGTCGCCGACATCGGCCTCGACCTGCGAGTGGACTTCGAGAACAAGCAGCTGCGCGGCAGCGCCGACCTGCGCCTCAACTGGATCGCCGACGACGCCCGCGACCTGGTACTCGACACCCGCGACCTGACCATCGAGAAGGTGCTGGGCAAGTCGGTCGAAGGCGGCTGGCATCGCCTCAACTGGGAACTGGCGGACGCCGACCCGCTGTTCGGCAGCAGGCTGACCATCCACATGTCGCGCCAGTACCCGATCGTACGCATCCGCTACCAGACCTCGCCGCAGGCCTCCGGCCTGCAGTGGCTGACGCCGGAAATGACCGCCGGCAAGAAGTCGCCGTTCATGTTCAGCCAGTCGCAGGCGATCCATGCGCGTAGCTGGGTACCGCTGCAGGACACACCTTCGGTGCGCTACACCTACAGCGCGCACATCGAGTCCGATCCCAGCCTGATGGTGCTGATGAGCGCGGACAACCAGACCGACGCCACCCGCGACGGCGACTACGTGTTCCGCATGCGCCAGCCGATTCCGTCCTACCTGATGGCCATCGCCGCTGGCGACCTGGTATTCCAGCCGATCTCCGAGCGCAGCGGCGTCTGGGCCGAACCGGCCACCATCGAAGCTGCGGCTGTGGAGTTCGCCGACACCGAAAAGATGATCGCGACCACCGAGTCGCTGTATGGCCCGTATCGCTGGGAGCGCTACGACATGCTCATCCTGCCGCCGAGTTTCCCGTACGGCGGCATGGAAAACCCGCGCATCAGCTTCATCACGCCCACGGTCATCGTCGGCGACAAGTCGCTGGTGTCGCTGATCGCCCACGAACTGGCGCACAGCTGGTCCGGCAACCTGGTGACCAACGCCAGCTGGAACGACATCTGGCTGAACGAGGGCTTCACCAGCTACGTCGAGAACCGCGTGGTCGAAGCGCTGTACGGCAAGGAACAGTCGCAGATGGAGGACGTGATCTCGCAGCACGGCCTCGATCTGGAGCTGAAGGAAATGAACCCGAAATGGCAGGCGCTGGCCATGCCTGCGCTGGGCACGACGGATCCTGATGAAGTCTCCAGCGGCGTACCTTACGTGAAGGGCGCCTGGTTCCTGCAGTTCCTGGAGCAGCGTTTCGGTCGCGAAGTGTTCGATCCATTCCTGCGCGGCTGGTTCGATAGCCACGCCTTCCAGAGCGTCAACAGCGCCGAGTTCGTGGCCTACCTGCACGAGAACCTGCTGCCGAAGAACCCCAAGGCGGTGACCGAGAAGGAACTCGATGCCTGGTTGAACCAGCCGGGCATTCCGAAGTTCGCCAAGCGCGCGACCTCCGAACGCCTGGACGCGGTGGACAAGGCCCGCCAGCGCTGGCTCGATGGCAAGGGCGTTGCCTCCGACATCAAGACCGCCGACTGGATCACCCAGGAATGGGTGCATTTCCTCGAAGGCATGCCGGAAACCCTCAGCAACGCGCAGCTGGTCGAACTCGACCAGGCCTTCCACTTCACTGGCACGCGCAATGGCGAAATCGCCCAGCGCTGGTACCCGCTGACCGTGCGCAGCGGCTATTTCGAGGCACGTCCGGCCATCGCCGAATTCCTCAAGCGCATCGGCCGTCGCAAGCTGATCATGCCGACCTACCGCGCGCTGATCGAAGCCGGTGGCGACAACCTGAAGCTGGCCCGCGAGGTCTATGCCGAAGCCAAGGCCGGCTACCATCCGATCACCTCGGGTTCGGTGGAGGCCCTGCTGGCCAAGGCGGATGCCGCGAAATAGGCGCCGCTGGCTGATCGCACTGCCGCTGGCCCTGCTGGCGGCGGTGCTGCTTAGCGGCGGCCTGCGACCCGAGTGGCATCTGCAGGCGTTGCTCTGGCTGCAGCAGCAATTGGCCGGCGCTACCGAACACGAGGCCAAGATCGACGGTATTCGCTGGTCGTATCTCGAAGCCGGCAGTGACGGCGACAAGCCGCCACTGGTCCTGGTGCACGGCTTTACCGGCAGCAAGGACAACTGGTTGCCGATCGTACGCGTGCTTGCCAGCGATCGACGTGTGCTGATTCCCGACCTTCCGGGCTGGAACGACAGCGAACGCAAGGCAGGCGCCGATCCGGGCTTCGCCGCGCAGGCGGAGAACCTGTTGCATTTCATCGATACCGTTGTCGCAGGCCCCGTCGATCTGGTGGGCCATTCCATGGGTGGCGGCATCGTCGCGGTGCTGGCCGCACGACATCCGCAGCAGGTTGATCAACTGGTGCTGATGGACGCCGCCGGCGTGCGCTTCAAGGACAATGACTTCGGCCTCGCCGTGCTGGCCGGTGAAAACCCGTTTGCCGTGAATGATCGCGCAAGCCTGAAGCGCTACCTCGCCACCGTCTTCGAATCACCACCCTTCGTGCCCTGGCCCATCGACCAGGCGCTGATCGACCGTCGCATCGCCGATGCCGGATTCGAGCAGCGCGTGCTGGATGCCATCGCGCGCGGCGACCAGGCATTTCTGCCCGGCCAGCTGGCGCCGGACATTGAGGCCCAAACGCTGCTGCTCTGGTGCCGGGATGACCGCGTCATCGATCCCAGCGCCGCCACCATCTGGGCCGCCGGCCTGCAACATTCGCGGACGGTGATGCTGGATGGCTGCAACCACATGCCGATGATGGAGCAGCCTGACGCCACGGCGGCATCACTGCGCGAATTCCTGCGCTGAGCCGCCACGACAGACGCGCAGGAAGCGCAAGCCGGAAACGGCGACAACAACGCTAGACTGCCCAAAGGCAAGGATGGAGATCGCCATGAAGCGCCTTTCGACACTGCTCGCCGCGGGGATGCTGCTCGCACCCGCCTGCCTGCTGGCCTCGCCGTCGGTGATCGTGGCCGACATTGACCATGCCGGCCCGGCGGCCGTCGCGCAGCTCAAGAGCGATGCCCGCGTGGACGACTGGAACGAACTCGGCGAGCGCCTGATGCTGCAAACGCAGGGCAAATCGACCGACAGCCTGTCGCGGGAGCTGACATCGCAGCATCGCCTGCTCAAGCGCCTCGACGACACCCGCCTCGATCAGCTGACCGCCCTGCCGCGCATCCACCATCTGCCCAATGGCGAGGACGAACACCGCGAAGGTCCCGACCTGACCGGCGCCAACAGCCGCTGGTTCGTGGAAAAAGGCGCCGGGAAAACCGGCGAGCACCGTCTCGGTGGACGGCAGGTCCTTTCCTACCAGACCGCCAACCGGAACATCGCCAAGGCACTGCCCACACCGGAATTGACCAGCCTTGCCGCCAAGGTGCAGCCTGATCGCTGGTTCCGCACGCTGGAACGGCTGGCCAGCTATGACCGGCAATCCGAAGACGGCTTCCAGGCTGCACTGGGTGTCGTCGGCCAGGCCTTCGAGGAGCTCAACCTCGATGTCAGCATCCAAGCGTTCGTGCCACCAGCCAACCTGCCAGCATTCATCAAGAGCGGCCGTACCTACAACGTCATCGGCTTCCGGCCGGGCTCCAGCGAGCGCGTGGTCGTGATCGGCGCACACCTCGATTCGCGCAATGCCAACTTTGACGACAGCCAGCCATCGCCGGGCGCCGAGGACAACGGCAGCGGCTGCGCCGGCGTGATCGAAGCTGCCCGTGTCCTGCAATCCGTCGATACGGAACTGGGCCTGATGTTCGTCTGCTTCGGACTCGAGGAACGCGGCCTTTACGGCAGCTATGGCCAGGTACAGGCCGCGCAGCAGTCCGGACTGGAGATCGAAGGAATGATCAACATGGACATGAT
>ERZ795053.1718-NODE-1718-length-27462-cov-5.880250_pt1 | contig 27462 bp, 19 predicted proteins | sample MGYA00375137_ERZ795053 | MGnify/ENA primary metagenome ERZ795053 (study PRJEB30182, sample SAMN05720284) | activated sludge metagenome | isolation source: Anaerobic digester | place: Hong Kong | collected 2014-12-17 ...
TTTGCTTGGATTGGTGCCGCTGCCGAAAGCCCAAACAAACAGCATAATGATACCAACTATTGGTATTGCCGTGATTAACATCGTTACAACCCAGTCTCCTGTAGTGACAGCCGGTTGATTTGTAATTTCTTCCATAACATTTGTTTTAAATTTCTCCTACTCATAAGGCTTTTCAGTTCCGCCCCCTGCAATAACCTCAGCAGGGCAGGTCGTTTTTAAAAAGTGGTTTCGGAACTCCACTCATCAGCTACAATATTAAGACTTTTATTTGAATTTCAGATAATCAGGTTTTAATTCTATCGATAATGGCTTTGATAAAAATGCGGGGAAATGCAGCAGCTTCTTGTATCCTGGATAATGGTCGGAGAGGCAGAAGGAATTTCACCCCAAGCCTTTCACATACCCATGAGTGACAGTCTCCCGTATTGGGATTTTGCCATCTTGTAGTATCTGATTCTTTCAGTTTCCCTCCAGTTATCTCAATCCCTCCAGAAACTCCGATTATTTCCAACCAAATCTCATTAATTGGAACATGCCAGCCGCTATAACAGTATTGTGTGTTGTCCTTCACTGCATAATAGGTACACAGCCTGCTATGATCTGCAGCACATTTTCAGGATTCTTGCCGGACACCTGCTGATATTTTGATTCAGCGGGCCTGATGAGGATACTTCCAATAATTCATTGGTGGAAGTTTCTTCCTGTGTTTTATTTGAAGGTACATTTTTACATGAAATCAAAAAAGAACAAATTGCAAAAACAAGATCAGTTTTATCAAATTATTGTTCCTCCTTTTTTCCCTCTTCTGCTTTTGGATTGGTTAATTCTGTCTGTTGCCGGGTCATCAGCGTAATGGCTTTTTCGAAAACTTCTTCATAGAGTTTGGGATTAGCTTCGTAAAACTGCTTACTTTCCAAATAAAGCTCATAAGAAACTCCGTGCTTGCTGAATATTTCCCTGAAATAGTCTTTCGACTGTTCCTGTTCATTGAGGCCGGAGGCTTTTTGTTGTTGCAAAACTGCTTCGGTAATTTGAATATCGGAAATAAGAGCAGCCATTTTGTCAACTGATAACAAATGATCAGGTACTGATTCTGCTTTTCGTTCACCTGAAGGACCACAGGCTGTAATCAGCATGATGATAACTATAGAGAAAAAATGTTGGAGTTTCATTGCTTGCTGAAATTTTACACGTAACCGGATGATTACACGAACAAATCCGGGCTCACTGAGGATTTTGCGTTTTTTATCAGTTACCTACTTCCGACATAAATTTGATCCGCATAAGTCTGATTTCGTATTCGTTAAATTCGTCTTCACCGAGTTCTTTGAGCGCAGCATCAATGGAGTCGGATTCTGCTTCCTGGAAATATTCTATAATTTCTTCCTGATGATAAGGATCAACGTATTCGTTGATATAATAATTGATGTCGATTTTTGTTCCTGAAGCTACAATACTTTCAATTTCGTTGAGCAGTTCGTCAAAAGTCAGGTCTTTGGTATAGGCAATATCTTCGAGTGAAAGTTTACGGTCAATACTTTTAATGATATAGACTTTGAGGCCGGATTTATTCACTACCGATTTCACAACCATGTCGTTGGGACGGATAATTTCATTTTCCTCCACATAATTTTTGATGAAATCAAGGAAGGGCTTTCCATATTTTTGTGCTTTGCCTATGCCAACGCCAGTAATCTGTGTGAGCTCATCCATGGTAACAGGGTACTGAATGGCCATATCTTCGAGCGAGGGGTCCTGAAAAATAACGAACGGCGGCAGATTTTCCTTTTTCGAAATTTGTTTTCTCAGGTCTTTCAGCATGCTGAAAAGTGCCTGGTCAGCCGAGCTTGTTTTATGGGCACCTGTGATAATATCAACTTCCTCGTCGAAATTGTCATAATCATGATCTTTGGTGAGCATGAAAGACCAGGGTTCATCCAAAAACTGAAAACCTTTTTTACTTACTTTTAGCAGCCCATAGTTATCAATATCCTTAACCAGCAGGTTACTGATGAGTGCCTGACGTATTACGGCGTTCCAGAATTTTTCATCCTCTTCTTCGCCTCTTCCAAACGATTTGATAAGATGATGCTTGTACGATTTGAGTGTTGCGGTATTACGGCCAACGAGAATATTAACTATATGTTTAGCCTTGAATAGTTGTTTAACTTCGAGCACACACTCCAGAACAATTGTCACGTACTTTTTACCTTCAAATTTCTCTTTGGGATGCAGGCAATTATCACAGGCTCCACAGTTTTCCTGTTTGTAATCTTCGCCGAAATAGTGAAGCAGCTGTCTGTGTCTGCAAACTGAAGATTCAGCATAAGCTACGGTTTCGAGGAGGAGTTGTTGTGCAATTTCCTGTTCGGCTACCGGTTTGCCTTTCATAAATTTTTCCAGTTTCTGGATATCGTCGTAACTGTAAAAGGTGATACAATTACCTTCTCCGTCGTCACGGCCGGCACGACCGGTTTCCTGATAATAGCCTTCGAGGCTTTTAGGCATGTCGTGGTGAATTACAAAGCGGACATCAGGTTTATCAATTCCCATTCCAAAGGCAATGGTGGCTACAATGATGTCCACATCTTCCATAAGAAACTTATCCTGATTTATTCTTCGGGTAGCTGCATCCAGTCCGGCGTGATAAGGAAGGGCTTTAATTCCGTTTACCTGCAATGTTTCAGCCAGTTCTTCCACTTTTTTCCGGCTGAGGCAGTAAACGATGCCCGATTTTCCTGAATGGGATTTGATGTATTTGATGATGTCCTTAATTACATCTTTAGTTTTCGGTCGGACTTCGTAATAAAGATTTGGCCGGTCAAAAGATGATTTATAGATGTTAGCATCAAGGATATTCAGGTTTTTCAGAATATCCTGCTGAACTTTCGGGGTAGCCGTTGCGGTGAGTGCAATCACCGGAACATCTTTTCCGATTGATTCTATAATAGGGCGAAGCCTTCTGTATTCCGGTCTGAAGTCATGACCCCACTCAGAGATGCAGTGAGCTTCATCTATGGCATAAAAGGAAACATCTATTCCTTTCAAAAATTCAACATTTTCGTCTTTTGTCAGGGATTCCGGAGCAACATAAAGAAGTTTGGTTACGCCGTTGGTAAGGTCGCTTTTTACCCGAAGGATCTCCTGTCTGGTAAGGGATGAATTCAAAAAGTGTGCAATACCTTCCTGTGCTCCAAAATTGCGCAAGGCATCCACCTGATTTTTCATCAATGCAATCAGCGGTGATATAATAATAGCTGTTCCTTCTTTTATTAATGCAGGCAGTTGGTAACACATAGACTTACCGCCCCCTGTAGGCATAATTACAAAAGTATTGTTGCCCTGCAGAAGATTTTTAATGATGGCTTCCTGGTGCCCCTTGAAGCTATCAAACCCAAAAAACCGCTTAAGCATCTGATGCAGCGGATAATCCTCTTTTCTGGTAACTGTCATTTCCTTGTCCACCATATAATCTCTTAAATCCTAAAGTCTTGAAAATAATTCTGTTTTGTTAAGGTTGAAGCTCGTAAACGCATTATTCAACACAATATTTTTCTCTATTTATTTCTGATTCCAGAGTTAAGTACAAATCTAACTATTTTTTTTAATCCAGCAAAAAAACAATTAAAACATTTATTTTGGAATATTTTTTTACACATCAACAATTAGCCTTGTAATTGAACTAATAGTAAAAGTAATACTTATTCTGACAATGGATTACTTTTGTCGAAAAAAAACCGTTATTTCATGTTAAATTTTGTAAGATGAATCAACTAAATACTGAAGAAATCAAAGCCATAGCAGTGGACATACTGACATCGGAATCAGAAGCCATCAATAATCTGAAAACATTTATCAACGATAGTTTTGTAAAAAGTGTACAACTTATTCTTGAATCCAAAGGGCGGGTAGTGGTTACCGGCATAGGAAAAAGCGCTATCATAGGACAGAAGATGGTTGCCTCACTCAATTCAACAGGAACGCCCTCCATTTTTATGCATGCTGCCGATGCAGTACATGGTGACCTGGGCATTATTCAACCGGACGATGTGATCATTTGCATTTCCAACAGTGGCAACACTCCCGAAATTAAAGTACTCCTCCCGTATATCCGTCTATGGGGCAATAAACTTATAGCCATGACAGGAAATCCCGATTCTTATCTCGGGCAACAGGCTGACCTCATCATCAGAACAACTGTTAAACAGGAAGCAGGGCTTCATAACCTGGCTCCAACCTCAAGCACTGCTGCCCAACTTGCCATGGGAGATGCACTGGTTGTTTGCCTGCTTGAACTAAAAGACTTTACCAAAGAAAAATTTGCCATGCTCCATCCGGGCGGGATATTAGGTAAAAAACTCTATTTGCGTGTATCAGATCTTTTTACTAATAACGAAAAACCAGCTGTACATCCCGATGCAGATATTCCTTCAACCATCATTGAAATTTCGTCAAAACGACTGGGTGCTACAGCAGTACTTGATAATAACAAACTGATTGGCATTATTACAGACGGTGATCTGCGCCGTATGATGCAATCAGGCAAACCCCTGAATGAGCTCAAAGCTGCCGATATTATGACCAGGAATCCCAAAACCATTGCTCCGGATATGCTGGTAGCGCACGCACTCGATGTGATGCGATCAAACAACATCACCCAGCTTCCTGTTACTGAGAACGATGTTTACCTGGGGGTTATCCATATTCATGATATCCTCAAGGAAGGAATTCTGTAAAAACAATAAACAGCCCTGCTTGTTTGTTTATTACACTATTTGCTGAATGTATGATCGTTTTTACCCATCGGCGTAAAATTCTTTTATTGTTGCTCCTGCTTGCCCAGATACATGCAACCTTCGGGCAGCTTACCAAGATTATGGGTACTGTAACGGATAAAACCAACGGAACACCCATGCCCTACGTCAACATAATTTTTAACGACAGAGCTATTGGTGTAACTTCTGATTTCGATGGCAAATATTCAATCGAAACAAAAACTCCGGGCGACAGTCTGATTGCATCTTTTATCGGATACAAAAAACAAACTAAAAAAGTAGAAAAAGGTAAATTCCAGTACATTAATTTCGAAATGGAACCAAAGGAAATTGAGCTCCAGACAGTAGTGATCGTTGCAGGTGAAAATCCTGCGGAAATACTCCTGCGGAAAATTATTGAAAACAAACTCCACAACGATCCCCAAAAATTTGATGCATACGAATATGAAGCCTACAATAAGATTCAAATTGACATCAACAACATCACCGATAACTTCAGGCAAAAGAAGATTTTTAAACCTTTCAGCTTTATTTTCGATAATGTAGATACCTCATCAATCAATGGCAAAACCTATCTTCCGGTATTTTTGTCGGAAACGGTTTCAAATGTTTATTACCGCAAAAACCCCCGTGCTTCTATCGAACATATTATTGCCTCAAAAGTTTCAGGGATTGAAAACGAAAGTGTGATGCAATTTCTTGGTGACAAGTTCCAATACACCAATACCTACGATAACTACATCGAATTGTTTCAGAAAAATTTCATCAGTCCCATTGCCAGCTTTGCGCTCAACTACTACAAGTACTATCTTGTTGACAGTGCTTTTCATAACAATAAATGGTGTTACAAAGTAATGTTCAAACCCCGACGGAAACAAACACTTACTTTCACCGGTCATTACTGGGTGCACGATACTACCTTCGCCATAAAAGAAGTGGAAATGCGCATTGCCAGCGATGCTAACATCAACTTTATCAACGACCTGGTAATCTATAAAACCTACGATCTGGTTGACGGAGTAAACTGGTTGCCGGTAAAAGAATCTATGATTGGCGACTTTAACTTCATTGAAGAAAACGACAAAATTTTAGGCTTTTTTGGCCATAAAACCACTACCTATAAAAACTATGTTGTTAATCAGCAGAGGCCTGATGAATTTTACCAGTCACCTGTTAATGTGATCTTAGAAGAAAATGCCAGTAAAAAATCAGAGCGATTCTGGATTGAAAACCGTCATGAAGAACTGACCCGCGACGAGAGCACGATTTATTTTATGGTGGACACGCTTAAAACCCTTCCCCGGTTCAATACCTATATCGATATCATCACCATGATTACCACCGGTTATTGGGTGGAAGGAAATTTTGAATACGGTCCTTATGCTTCAATCATGAGTTTCAACGATGTGGAAGGATTGCGGCTCAGACTTGGCGGGCGCACCAGCAACGACTTCAGCACAAAAATAATGCTGGACGGACATGTTGCCTATGGATTCAAAGATAATAAAATCAAATACGGCACAGGATTGCTCTACATGCTGGACAAAAATCCCCGTCGGGCAATCGGGGCATCCTACAAATACGATATCGAACAAATCGGAGCAAGCCAGAACGCTTTCAGGGAAGACTTTTTCCTGGCCTTTGCCTTCCGCCGGAATCCGGCCGATAAGCTTTCGATGGTTGAAGAATATAAAGCGTTTTACGAACATGAATGGTTTAATGGTTTTCAGAATACTGTCAACTTTCTCCACCGTAATCTTTATTCACCGGCCAATGCTGCTTTTCAGTTTTACTTCCGCGAAGATACCCTTCAGTCGTTTACTGAAAAAAATAAACTTGCTTCCACCGAAATTCGTTTGGACACCAGGCTGGCATACAGGGAAAAATTTGTGATGGGAGAATTTGAGCGGGTGAGCCTGGGCGCAAAATACCCTATTCTGGATATCCGCTACAGCTATGGAATACCCCACCGTTTTGGGGGAGAGTTTGAATATCACAAACTACAGATGGGTATTTCACATTGGTTTAATTTATTTAACCTGGGATGGAGCAAATACATCATTGAGTCAGGAAGAATCTGGGGGAAGCTGCCGTTTCCGCTTCTCAAGCTGCACGAAGGCAACGAAACCTTTATTTTTGATGAATCAGACTACAACATGATGAATTATTACGAATTTGTCAGCGATAAATATCTCAGCCTTTATTATACCCACCATTTTGACGGATATTTTTTCAATCGCATTCCGCTTTTCAGAAAACTCAAATGGCGTGAGGTGATTTACGGCAGGGCGCTGGTTGGTGGTCTGGACATGAAAAGTCAGCAATATTCGGTGTTTCCTGAAGGATTATATACTCTTAATAAACCCTATTTTGAAGCAGGAGCAGGCGTTGAGAACATCTTTAAAATTCTCAGGATTGATGCCATTTGGCGTCTTTCCCACCTCAATCATCCGGGCATTACAAAATTTGCCATCTTCGGAAGCCTGCAACTGCAATTTTAAACTACTTTTGATGATTTGAAAATCAACAGGATGAAATTACAAACAAAGCACATCTACAAAAAGTACAAGCAACGCATGGTGGTCAACGACGTGTCGGTAAGTGTCGAGCAGGGCGAAATTGTCGGATTGCTTGGCCCCAACGGTGCCGGAAAAACCACAACCTTTTACATGATTGTCGGATTGATAAAACCTTATGACGGTAAAGTACTTCTTGACGAGCTTGACATCACCTACGAACCAATGTACCGCCGTGCACAGCGCGGCATCGGATACCTTGCTCAGGAAGCTTCGGTATTCAGACGATTGAGCGTTGAAGACAATCTGAAAGCCGTGCTTGAGTTCTCCAGATTCAATAAAAAAGAACAGAAAGAGCGTCTTGAAATGTTGCTGGAGGAGTTTGGTCTTAATCATGTCAGAAAAAGTCCGGGTATCACCCTCTCAGGAGGAGAACGCCGCCGTACAGAAATCGCGCGGGCACTCGCCGTTGACCCAAAATTCATTCTTCTGGATGAACCCTTTGCCGGCGTTGACCCGATTGCCGTTGAAGATATTCAAAACATAGTCAGCAAGCTGAAAGACAAAAACATCGGCATACTGATTACCGACCATAATGTTCACGAAACACTTTCGATCACCGACCGGGCCTATCTGCTTTTTGAAGGTTCCATTCTGAGATCCGGTACAGCCGAAGAACTGGCTGCCGACGAGCATGTCCGACGGGTATATCTTGGACAAAACTTTGAACTCAGACGATAAATCCAATGATTAAACTTTCGGCTGTCATTATCACCCTCAACGAACAGCGCAATATCGGACGCTGCCTTGAATCTCTTGCAGGAGTTGCCGATGAAATTGTCGTTCTGGATTCCGGTTCTAAAGATGATACCCGAAAAATTTGTGAAAACTACAACGTGAGATTCTTTACAGAAAACTGGAAAGGATATTCTCAACAAAAAAATACGGCAAACCATCTCGCTGCCAACAACTGGATATTGTCCATTGATGCTGATGAAGCACTTTCGCCCGAATTGAAACAATCCATCCTAAATTGGAAAAATGCCGGTAAGGAAGAATTTGCAAAGTTTAACCGACTTACCAGCTATTGCGGTCAATGGATCAGGCATTGTGGCTGGTATCCCGACCCAAAAATCAGGATATTCGACAAAACAAAAGCTTTCTGGAAAGGGGAAGTACATGAGCAACTCTCTTTCGACTCCGGTATAAACATAAAATACCTGAATGGCGATTTGCTTCACTACAGTTATTACTCGGTTGATGAACACATTGCGCAAACCAATAAATTCAGTACTCTTGCAGCCCGGCAATTGATTGACGAAAACCAACCTGTTACCTTTCTGAAAGTCTTAATCAAACCTTCAGCAAAATTCATCAGGAATTATTTTCTCAACCTTGGTTTTCTGGACGGATTTAATGGCTATGTAATTTGCCGTATTTCAGCACTTCAGACTTTTTTGAAATACTTCAAAGCCTGGCAAATGACACGCCGGCTAAAGAACCAAAAGTCATGATCTGCTTTTTTAATACTACAAAGGCCTGGGGAGGTGGCGAAAAATGGCATTTTGATGTTGCCACGAGACTCATAACCGATGAAATCCCTGTTATTGTCGTAACACATCCTGATTCAGCACTCAGACAAAAGTTCCATGCTGCCGGAGTGAAGGCACATACAGTACGCACCAATAACAGAAGTTTTCTGAATGTACTGAAATTATTCCGGCTGTATTTGTTTTTCAAACAACATCAGGTGGACATTTTGGTGATGAATCTTCCGGCTGATCTAAAACTGGCAGGTATTGCAGCACGTCTGGCCGGAGTAAGAAAAATCATTTACCGCCGGGGCAGTGCTATTCCCATTCGCAACACATGGCTCAACCGTTTTCTTTTCAAAAAAGTAATCACCGGAGTACTTGCCAATTCATTTGAAACAAAAAGGACGATTCTTTCAGCAAATAAAAATTTGATTTCCCCGGAAAAAATCAGGGTAATTTACAATGGATTAAACCTGAAGAATTTTCCCGCAAAAGAAAAGTCTTTTGTAAAAGTACACGGACAGCCTATAATAATCGGTAATCTCGGACGACTTGAAAAGCAAAAAGCACAACACTTGCTCATCAGTCTGGGGGAAAAACTTGTGAAAGCAGGAATCAATTTTAAGATTCTGATTGGCGGCGATGGCAGTCTTAAAGAGGATTTACAGACTCAAATTCAGAATGCCCGTTTACCGGAAAAAATTAGTTTGTTGGGTTATGTTGATGATGTACATGCTTTTATGAAGGAAATCGATATTTTTGTACTGACCTCGCATTGGGAAGGATTTGGTTACGTACTGGCCGAAGCCATGGCATGCCTGAATCCGGTAGTCGCTTTCGGTCACAGCAGCAATCCCGAACTGATTGCCGATAAGATAACCGGTTTTCTGGTTGTTCCGGGTGATTTGGATGACCTTTTTAATAAAGTTTTACTGCTAATCCGGAATCCTGAGCTGAGAAAAAAAATGGGTGTTGCAGGAAGAGAAAAAGTGGAAAAGGAATTTGATTTTGAAAAAAATTTTCAACAACTAAAAGAATTTCTTTTTGACTAAAGCTCCTGTTTTCCCAAAAATCCAATTCCTGTTAAATATAGCCTTTCAGCTTGTAATACCCCAGGGCTGTAAATTCCCGAATCACGGCGATTTCAAGTACCAGATAATTCCACATGTCGTAACGCACCTTCACACTGCGACCTATCTCTTTAAAGGTTTGTTTGCGTTCCTTTTCTGTCAGCAACAGATTACTGCTGAACGAAGCTTCAAAAGCTGGAAGGCCGCCAACATTCTCAAATCCGCATTTTTTAAATGTAAGTACACAACGGCGAATGTGCTCGGGTGACGAAACGACCAGCAACGATTTTTCGCTGTCTGTCTCAAGCATTTTCCAAATTTCACAGGCCTGGGTGTAAGTATTTGTACCTTTTTTTTCGTATAAAAACCTTGCAGAATCAATTTCTCCGGCAGCTATTGCCTTGTACATCCGCCAGGCATCACTGTTTTGAAAATCATTGGTGTCATAAGGTAAGGCAATGATAATGCGTGCATCAGGATAAAGTTTTGCAGCTTCACTGGCAAAATAACTGCGCATCAGGCCGCCAGGTCCAGGCATTCCTCCGGCTCCCATCACAACAATATAATCGGGTTGCTGCCCTAATTTTGGCGTGCTTGTACCCAGTTTGTAATAAACGTGGAACGGCACCGAAGTAAAACTGAGAATGAACAGGACAAGAGACATAATTCCAAATAACAGGATAATCAGTCTGAAACCTTTGAACAGCAATTTAAATACACTACCGTATGATTTTCCCCTTATTTTCACTTCAACAGATACTTACTTTGCCGTAAAAATAGTTTTTTTGCAAGAAAAGGATGTATTCACTTTTACCGAAAGAATGAACGCAATGAACGTCCGGCAAATTTTTACTCACAGAAACATCTACCTCTTCGGGCTTTCACTGATGCTGGTGACACTGCCAACATCCAGATATCTGATGAGCATTGCACAGTTTATTCTCATTTTTAACTGGCTTTTCGACCGGAAACTTCTAAGTAAGTTCAGGAATTTTTTTAAAAACAAACCAGCTCTTGTCATATTTTCTGTTTTTTTTATCCATGTAATCGGGCTGTTGTGGACTACCGATTTTCAGTATGCATTAAAAGACCTTCGGATAAAACTCCCGCTGCTGGCTTTACCTATTATTATCTCTACTACCCCTCCGCTTGGGAAAAAAGATTTTTTTAACCTTATGACGCTTTATGTTGCTGCCAATCTTTTCGGAACCTTTTTCAGTCTGGGAAAATTACTTACGGATGATGTTTTTAATATCCGTAATATTTCTGTATTTATTTCCCATATCAGGTTTGCGTTAAATCTTGCTCTTGCCTTTTTTGTCAGCATTTACCTGTTTTTTCAGAATGATTACTTATTTCCAAGGCTACGCTGGTTGTTTCTGGTATCGGGTTTATGGCTGTTTACTTTTTTAATACTGATGGAATCGGTTACCGGACTCAGTGTTGTACTGATTACAGCATTCGTTTTATTAATGGTTTATTTTTTCCGGACAAGAAATTTTTGGCATAAATTCACAGTAGTTGTCATTTTAATTGTAATACCGGTTGCATTAGCTCTTTATCTGAGGTCACTTTATCATGAAGTTATACCCGATGAACCTTTTTATCACGAACGTCTGGACAAACTTACCCGGCAGGGGAATCCATACTTCCACGACAGCACGCTGACTGGTGTTGAAAATGGTCACTGGGTCGGACAATACATCGAAATGGACGAGCTTAAGGCAGGATGGAAGAAGCGGAGCCGGATACCTTTTGAGGGGTTTGATGAAAAAGGTAATCCCGTTCGTTTCACGCTGATGCGGTACCTTACCTCCAAAGGCCTGAGAAAAGATGCCGACGGGGTGATGGCACTCACTGATGATGATGTACGCGCTGTAGAAATGGGTTTTGCCAACAAAGACCATCTTATCGAATCAAGTCTTAAAAGACGAATCAAAACCGTAATCTGGGAACTGGAGATTTACCGGCAAACTGGCTGTCTTAGTGGCAATTCAGTCACTCAGCGGCTTGAATTCTGGCGTGCAGGTTTACAAATTATCAGAGAAAATTTCTGGATAGGAGTCGGAACAGGTGATATTGACAATGCATTTAAAGCCATGTACCCAAAAATAAAGAGTCAGCTCCCTCCAGAACAATGGTGGCGGACGCACAATCAGTATTTAACTGTATTTGCCACTTTGGGATTATTTGGATTTCTCTGGTTTATTTTTGCATTAATTTATCCGGGACTAAAGTTAAACATGTTCAGTAACTATTTTTATCTGGTATTTTTTGTGATTGGTGCACTCTCGATGATTACCGGCGACACACTTGATACCCAGGCTGGTGTTACTTTCTGGGCTTTTTTTACAATGTTCTTTTTATTCAACGGAGAAGAAAACGCCCCTTCCAGAAATCAAAAACAATTACGCCTCAAGATTTTTCAGCATGGACAATAAAAATGTCAGTATAAACGACTGGTTTGTTGTTGTAAATTTCAACGCCGGTAACCGAAAAATCAGCCGCGACTGGCCTGTAATCAACAAAGCCCTGACCAAAGCAGGGATCAAATTTGATTTTGCAATTACCCAATGGCCTTTGCATGCCATTAAACTCACCGGTGATGCCCTTAAAAAAGGTTTCAAAAAATTCATTTCTGTGGGAGGTGATGGCACAATGAATGAAATAGCCAATGCTTTACTCAATTTCGAAGACTTTAAAACTGAAGATTTCATTCTCGGGTTGATTCCGGTAGGCACCGGCAACGACTGGGGAAGAATGTTTTTCATACCAAAAAAATATAACCTGGCCGTAAATACCATTGCCGCCGGGCACAGTTTCAGGCAGGACGTAGGCCTTATATCATTCAGAAATGGCAATCAAAATGATTCCCGCTATTTTCTCAACATTGCGGGAATGGGTTTCGATGCTATGGTTGCACAAAAAACCAATATTCAGAAGGCAGCCGGAAAAGGAAATGCCCTGTCCTATTTCATCAACCTGCTAACCAGTCTTTTTCAATACAAACCTCAGATCATTCAGGTTGAGATCGATGATGACAAATACAACTTCAACACCTTCAGTATGAGTGTCGGAATATGCAGGTACAACGGCGGTGGAATGATGCAACTTCCAAATGCCATTCCTGACGATGGCCTGCTCGATGTTACAGTGATTAAAAAAATCGGACCGGGAACCATAATGGCACAATTGCGTAATCTTTATACCGGCCAGTTTGTTAAGCACCCCAAAGTGGCCACATTTACTGCAAAAAAAGTAAAAATTCAAAGTAAAAAAAACGGATTTATGATGGAAGCCGATGGCGAAAGCCTTGGGCAGGCACCTTTTGAAATAACCTTAAAACCACGCGCATTGAAAGTTATTGTTGGAAAAAAGTATCTGAAAATACAATAAATGCTGCAACAGATACATCTATTTCAAAAATGTATTCGCAACAAAAGAGGAAATTTAAAGCGATTTTTATCAAATCCTGATAGTCTTATCAAGCTGACAGTGAAACAAAGTCAGAAAATAATCAAAACCATATCTATCTCTGCGTCATTGGGAGTGTAACTCCTCCAAAAGGAAAATTAAGAGGTTATGATGACCGTTCTATCCGAACTATCAGTTCAGGCGGAACCTATTCTCTTAACTGTGAGCCTTGGAGGCAGGAATTTATCATCCCTTACATCACCGGTCATAATGCTTTGGAAATTTATACCTGACCTTATTCTTATTCCCTGTAACCGAATACTTAGAACTTTGGTAAACAGATTTTTTATTTACGAAATTTGTGCTGAAAAAATCTTATGCCATGTTCAGGGAAATTATCTCAATCATAATTACGATCATTCTCCCTATCTTTTCTTTGAACCTGAATGCACAGGTAAACTTCGATGAAGCCATGGCTCTCGCCAAAAATGTCTTTTTAGCCGTTTTTCCAAACCCTTTTGAGGATGAAGTGGTTGTAGAAACCGGACTGCGCCATGAAACCATAACCTGGACAGTTTATGATCTGATGGGCAAAGCAGAAGCCCACGGACAGCAATTCAACCAACCGTCCTTCGGTATCAATCTGAAGTCGCTTAACAAAGGAATTTATTTTCTGAGTTTGAACAACGGGAAGTCGGTTGTAACAAAGAAGATGATAAAGATATAACTGATGTTTCTCAAAGCAGATCAAAAGTGCTCCTGACTTTCACCAGTCTCTTCCTTAGTTTGGAACTCTTTTCAGACCATTGTTTTCATTCAACATTTGGGAAATCCTTTTCGATAAATTTCAGATTGAATTCAACTGGAAAGTCATCTATTGCTTCGGGTTTTTCAATTAACTGATTGACAAAATCATAAGTCAATCCAAAATTTCTCTCTACTGATTCCTTGTTTTTCATCTCAATTTCTTTCTCGATGGAAAAAACCATGAGATCAATTATAACGTACAATTGCCATCAATCAATAATATCAAAACCCCACCTACCTTTTCATCACCAGCTTAGCTGCAACAGATGCACCTCCGCCGGTAATTTTCAGATAGTAAACACCATCGGGCTGAGATGTTAAATCAAGGGTTTGGGTTGACGAACTGACAGCAAACACAGCTAATTTGCTGTAAGCCCGCTGTCCGTATGAGTTGAATACTTCAATGCGGTAAATTCCCGAAATGTTCTGTTCAAACTGAACGGTAAACATGCCGGAACCCGGATTTGGAAAAATTGAAATGCCGGAATTTTCATAAGTAGAAATCCCGGTGCAGTCATCCACAAATACTTCCTGAACCGCAAAATTCTCACAGCCGTTCCCATCGGTATAAGTGTAAGTGAGTTCATGAATTCCCACTCCGGCAACTTCAGGATAAAACCATCCATTCGAAACCCCTGGTCCAGAATAAATTCCACCAACCGGAGATCCTTCAGTTAATTCATATCCGGGGGAATTATGGCAAAAATCGGGTAATGTGTCAAATGTCACTTCGGGCAAAGGAAGGAAAGATATTTCCAGATCATCTTCGATTTCGCCGGTGCAGGGGGCAACAGAAACACCGGTCAATGTGAGGATGACCATTCCCGAGGCAAGATCATTTTCTCCCGGAAAATAAGTGGTAACCAGCTGACCTGCATTTGCAAAAGTTCCATCGCCGGAGGTTGACCAACTGTAATTATTGGTGTATTGCGCAGTTCCGTTCAACGAAAATTCAGGAGACACACAAACTGTTGCATCGTCTCCGGCAAACACCTGAGGAAGTCTGGATATATTCAGATTAAGGTCATCGGAGATTGAATTTCCCAGATCGTCGTAAGCAACCAGTGTAAGCACTGCCAGACCTGAGGAAATGTCGCCCTGGCCGGGAGTGTAAACCGGATTAGCAGCAGAAGGATCATCGAAAAAACCATCTCCGGAAGTAGTCCATATTATTGTTTCAGCATTTACGATCACAGCCTGCATTTCCGGTGTTTCATTTTCGCAGATATTAAGGTCCGGACCGGCAAAAACCATCAATCCTTCAGGAGCACTTGGCGGAAAAACAATGTAATCTACCCAGCCGCAATCACTTCCGCTGGATATGGAAAAATCTTTATTGTAAACCCATGTAAAGATTCTTTCGCCAGCCGAAACAGGATATGTGGCTTCAGACCATTCAACAGATCCTGCCCAAGAGCCCATCGGATTGCCATCAATTGAAAAAGTCAGGAAATCATAATTGGCTTCACTTGAAACTTTGTAATAAAAACTAATATCCCCATCAGTCAGTACATTCATTGTTACACTCACCGAACTTGACTGATTATCACCGATATCACCTGACTGCATACAATATTGCCCTTCATAAGGATCCTGACTGGTAATCAGCCAGGGCATATTTCCACCGAATTCCCAATCATAGCTGGTGAAATCACCTGTTTCAAAATCTTCAACAACAAAACCGACTGAAATCATAAAAGCATCGTCAGCAGTGTAACCGTTATCAGCAGTTGCACTCACATTGATCTGACCAATATGACCAACAGGGGCTTCGGGGTCAATGGAAATTTCGAACTGTGCCATTACACTGCTGTTTCCAGGCAACAAATCAGTTGACCAGGTACCCTGTTCAATGGTAATCAGAGGATCATCTGTTGAAATAGACCCCGATAAATTGTAAGCTTTACCGCCGCCGGAGTTTAGAATTGTTATCGAAACCTGAACTGTTTCACCCGGTTCGGGATAACCATTGTTTCCGTCATCCAGTATTACATTCCCGACAGCAAGCACAGGCGTATAAGCCTTAAGATAAATGTGACTGTTGAACGACTCATCAGGTGCTGAGATTTCGGTTGCGAAAATGATATTGTAATTGTTTGGCACCTGAGATGAAACATCGAATGAAAAAGCATCTTCCAATATTTTGGTTTCGCCGGGCTGGAAAGTTGTCAACGGCTCAGTGTCATCAAGCAGGGTGATAAATTCACTTTGTCCGGAAATTGACATTCCGGTTGTATTTATCACTTCATCAGTGATATTTTGCAATTCGACAGTAAGGATTGCTGTTTCGCCATATTCGATGATCTGGTCATTACCGGCAATTATCTCAACTTCCTTAATGATAATTTTGTTGATACCGTCAGTAAAAAACTGAAGCACTTTCGATCCTTGTAAACCGTTGGCATCTTTCAACGAAAAAGTAATTTCGACGGCTTCATAGGGATGGGTTGGGGTTCCGTAAAAAAGCCCGCCTTCGGTGATTAACATTTCAGAAAGATCAAAAATTGGTTCAAAAGTGATTTTTGTATTGGGTTGCAGGTTATAAGTATTGGACAATTCGAGGAGTCGGTAGTTAAAATCATTCCCTTCGGAAATTCCTCCGTGCCATTTATTCCATGCGGAAGCATTGCAATCGCCGTAATAAAATTCAATAACCCCTGATGGATAAAGTGTAACAGCAAAATTCAGTACATTGCTGGTGCCATACTCAGTTGCTTTCCATCGGAACGTAGCTTTATTCTCATCACCATCGTACCACATTCCTCCTGTACCACCTACCCCAAGTGGTTTACACATGTAAGGCGAAATATTTCTGAGATTTTTAAAAAGCACCAGTTCATCTACCAGGAAAGTCCATGGGTAAAGTTCATCGGTAAACATGATATACCCGTCGGTGTGTACAAAAATTTCATTGAAAATTTTCCCGTAAAATGGAAAATCAAAATCTATGGATTTTGTTGCAAATCCTGAAGTTTGATTAGTCGGATAAATTTGCTCTGCAGGGAAATCCGGAAATATATCCGTACTGTCTTGCATGAGATAATCCTGACCAATTTTCCACTGATAAGGTTCAGTGCCTCCTGTCCCAATCATCTGAAACTGGTATGGTTCATTAATTGTGGCCGGATCAAGAGCTTCGATTAAAACATCAGGTGCATCAAAAGTAATATTAGCGTCTATTTTCAATATGGTTGTTCCATTTTGAATCAACGGTACATTGGATTGCTGACAGGGTATTTCGACCAGCCCGTCAGTATAATCCATAAGAACAAGCTCATCTATGGTTCCATCACCTGCATTTGACGGGTCTTTTTCGTTTACCATAAAGAAAAAAGTTGCATCCTGGCCACTCTCAATATGGCTCAGCAGGTTAGACAAATCAAGACCAAATTCCAGGGTTTTGTCTTCCGGCGCACTTCCTCCCTGCATATACATTTCCCCTCCCTGATAATTCAGGATAGGATATTCCATAACAAATTCAGGCTGCTCAGCTCCAAATCCATCAGCAATACCTACCATTACTTTTATCTTATTTCGGATATTGTGCGTGAGTTTGGCTTTGAAAGTCAGTTTTGGATTGGTTTCTTCTTTTGCTTTGACCACATGCACCGATCGGTTCCACACACCTCCAAGATGCAACGGACGGCAAAGAGCGCTGTACATCAGGTAGGCGAATCCCTGATCTCCCCATGAGGTAGCATTATAACTATTGGCAAGTTTTACGCCGCCAATTTCCCAATCGAGAATATCAACGGTTCCATCATTGTTGATGTCAAGATGGTTGGTATATTGCCCGTCGCTGTTGATATCATATCGAATCGAATCGTGATAGCCAACAATGGTAAGACCGTGGTTGGCATAGGTACCCAGTATGGTTAGAACATGTTTTCCAGCCTCAGGTGTCCCGGGAGGAAGTGTTTGGTTTACACTCATAAAATTGGCATAAAATACTGCAAGACCGCCAGTTTCTTCCCCTTGGCCATGATTATCAATCCATTGCTTAAGCACCTGAAGGTCATCTCCGTTGTTCAGAGGTATTTTGTAAAAATCCCATATCCGGTTTTGCATGGCCTGATAATATAAATCGTATCCGCTCATCCAGCGGGAAACACCGCCAGTATTTAGTGCTCCACCATATTCTGTAACTGTTGGAGTCCCAACTTCCTTCAGAATATTCCAGCTATCAAAAAATGCTGCTGCAGTACCATTGCCATTGTTGCTCCAGTTGAACACAAAGTGCGTAGGGTACTGATTATTAGGTACATTGGCAGGCAAATCCCTCAGGCGGTCAATTTCATAGGTAAATAAATAACCCACCCCTGCAGCCTGTCCACATTCGTAGCTTGACTGATTAAAAATTGGCCGGAAATAAGGTAATTGTGAATTATCAACAACTACCGGTAGTTCACGTTGGAAGGCTTCTTCTGTTAATTTTAGTTCTGGAATGGATTTAAATTCCTTAAGGTCTTTATCAGTAAATACCGGTAGTCCGTCAATATATTGCCTGCCATCGGCATCAATAAAAGATGATTTATCCTGGGATACCAGTGATGTACTAATAAGTAATCCAGGCACTACAAGTAAAAAAAGGAGATAACTTTTCATCTGATTGATATTTATGTCCAAAATTCAAAAACAGCAAAATTAATCAAATATGAATTGAAGGTAATTTTGGGTTTAATGCTACAGAATAGTGATGGCTCTCATAATACCACCATTTTTTCTGTATCCGCACCTTCGTTGCAGCTCATTTTAATCAGATAAATACCGCGCTCCAATCCTTCTGTATCAATGGTCAGTGTATGCGAACCTTCGGTAAATCTGGCATTTGACAATGTTTCAACCGGTTCACCCGAGCAACTCAACAATTCAATGTATACTACTGACGCAGCGCTCAGTGTAAATGTGACAGCAGCCACTTCGGTAACCGGGTTGGGAGACAAGGTCAGCTTACATTTTCCCTGATAATTAATCTCTTCGGCTGATGTTACAAATGGGGTAAAACGGACTCCGTCGAGCCATAGCTCAAACCCGTATTCCCATGTATCTGCATGAAATTCGATGTAACTTATGTCGCTCAATGAGACCTCTCCGAAAATGGTTCTCGACCAGGGAGCTCCACCGGCAAGCGGGATACGAATTTCCTTCCACATGTTCATTGTTGGATTAAGAATGGTAACTGCCGAAGCGGTGTATTTGAAATAGCCTCCGCAATTGTTGCCGACTTTAACATGACAATATTGAAATCCATATCCCGTGGTATTGATAGAATTTGCCCAGAGTACAAGCGTATCCTGTTCAGTAAGGTTCCACGAAGAAACAGCTCCGCCACCAGGCCGGTACATCAGCCCGAGGTCCCAACCGTTCCCTGTACTGAGGTGAACGGCAGTCTCTCCAAACAGTTTGTGTTCTTCATCCATCTCCACGTAAGTCGGCTGCCAGTTACCATAACCCCAGCAGGCTTCAGGATAGGCATACCAGATTGCATCCGGCTCTGCCATATCTTCAGGAGGAATAGTCTGATAAACCAATGAATTACCCGGTATATAAGGATTCCAGTTTACCAATCCCCTAAGGTTATTGTCTTCTTTATCATAAATTTTACACGCAGTCAAATCAGGATTATCCCAGATGAATTGATTTCCGACAGCAAAAACAGAATCCGCAGACTGGTTTTCGATGTAATAAACTGCTGTTCCTTCGAATACATTAGCTGAAATGGAATCATTAAAGGAATCGCCTTCAAGATAAATATCTGTCCGGTTATTAAGAAAATGATTCTGATTGACCACAAGGTGTTCTGTCATTTTTGCTGAAATAGCTTTTTCGTTGCCTTCAAATAAATTCCCTGAAACAAAATAGTCATAGGAAAACTGGTTCTGGTAAGGCGAAATGCCATCCCCTTCCCAAAGTTCAAGCCCGGCAGGATTTTCACTTATGACATTGTCGGTAAAAAAGTTGTTGAACCCCCTGTCAACGGCAATTCCTGAATGTTGATTCCCGATTATCTCATTGCTGTCAACCAATGAATTGAATGAATAACCCAGCCAGAAACCATAGTGACTATAGTTACACTTATTGTGTTTGTAAATATTTCCATCGGCGAAGGTGGCTTCGATAGCGTTATGTGGTGAATAAGAGCATTCGTTGTGATAAAACTCATTGTTATTGGGTATTTGTGAATATTCATACTGACCAAGAAAAACACCATCACCCGAATAACTCAGGTTATTGTATTCAACAAGGTTTTCGTTTGAAACGATGAGGAGAATGGCAGCACAATCACTCGGGTCAGTTTCCCGATTGATGTGGGAGAGATCATTGTGATGAACCCAACAATAATCAGAAAAATTCAACCTGACCCCAAACCCGCAGTTCCAATTCATAATGTTGTCATGAATGTTGGCATAACTGCATTCATAAAGTGCCACACCATCATTCTGCTGGGTCATCAGGTTATTGCTCACCTCTATCTGGTCCGAATTGTAAAAAAGCACTCCTCCGCCAAGCGCTGCCGTGTATGGTGTCCAGATTTGAATCCACCCCAGGGTATCTTTTCGGTTGTAGGAGAAATTATTGTTTTCAATTGAAATGGACTGGCTGTTGAGACAACGTACCGCATACTTATAGTCATTGACAAATTCAAAATTCCGAATGTCGATATTGGCAGAATTTTGCACATCAATCATGTAACCCAGGAAATTGCCTCCATGCACAATCACACTGTCTCCATCGAGAATGATGTTTTCTTTATTCACAATCTTTATTACACCGTCCCATTCGCTATCTGTAAACGTATATTCGCCTGCCGCAATCTTGACGATTGAATTGGAAGGAATTTCCATGTTATTGGTAAGTTCAATGTAAACCTGACCTTTTGCAGTAAATGAAGCTGCAAAGGCAATAATAAAAAGGAATAAGGTTTTCATAAAGCAATGTGTTTAATGATTTTAATTGGGACTAAAATTACAAAAAAATTCAAACAAGCTAGCATGATGCAATGTAATTTTTCAGATTTATGCAAATTGCTTAAGTTTGCTGTCCATTTACTAATCTGGTTTTTTCATTCATTCAAAAGTTTAAAAATTTGCAGGCGGGCAACCTGCACTAATAAACGCAGTCAATAAATAGTAGCGGTGTATGACGGAAGTCGATCTTAATATAATAGAAGGCTGCATACATGGTAAACGACATGCTCAAAACAAGTTGTTTAAAAGGTATGCACCGATATTGTTAGGGATTTGTATGCGTTATGCCCGCAATAAAACTGAAGCGGAGGATATTTTACAGGAGAGTTTTATTAAAATTTATTCGGGTATTTCAGGATTCAGAGGCGAAGGATCATTTGAGGGATGGCTGAAAAGAATCGTTGTAAATACAGCTATTACGCATAACAAACAGTTTTTTAAACACTATTTTCATTCAGACATTGAAGAGATTGATGAAACCCAGATTGAACATGAAGAACAGACAGAAGCGCTGCCGCTGGTAAAAATACCTCAGGCCAGGCTTATGGCAATGATCCAGAAATTACCTGAAGGCTATCGTACGGTTTTCAACCTCTACGTTTTTGAACAATATTCACATCAGGAAATTGCAGATTTCATGGGCATTTCGGTTAACACCTCCAAATCACAGTTGATGAAAGCCCGAAGGGTGTTAATCAAGCAGATAAACCAAATTATTGAAAACAAAGATTTTAGTGAAGATTAATGAAAACGGAAAAAAATTCTTTAGACGAACTTTTTAAGGCGGGACTGGACAAGTTCACTGAACAACCTTCCCGCAACTTGTGGCGAAGAATCTCCTGGAACCTGTTGCGCAAGGAAATCATTCATTTTAATTTCAGCAACATACCATCCACATGGATAACCATTCCCGCTACAGCAATTGTATTGATATCATTGTCAATCTATATTTTCAACACATCCGAAAATGATCAATTACCTCAGACAAGCCAAATTCCGGAAACTATCAAGGATCAGAAAAACCTTCCCGAATCTGACCAGCAATCTTATGGGAATGATAATACTATCGCCGGACAAACCGGTCAAAATGATCCAAAAGAATCAGAAAATTCACCTGAAATCAATGATGATAATGCACAGTCAGCTCAGCTTGATGCTCAGCACAGCCACAGCCTGACCCGGCAGATTGAAACCACAGATGCCATAACCGGCGCTGAACCTGAAAGATCAGTAAGTATTTTTCAGCAGAAAAATGAACTACCAGCCTCAGCTTCTTCAACCCGTGATGGAACTGCTTTTGAGCAGCCAGAGGAAAAAACAACCGATACCGGGTTGTTGACTGAAGAACATCAGGATACCAAAGCTTCCCCGGTATCCCCGGTTAAGGTTGAGGAAGATAAAACCATGATTGAAACAACAATGAATGAGCCTGTAAATCTCGCCAGAATAAGTACTGTGAGCATTTTACCCTTCACTTCCGACGAACAAAGATTGATAGAGTCAGAAAACCAGGGATTAGGTGCAGATGTGCTTGTAAGAAGTACAACGAAGTTCCCCGACGCTATGGAAAGCGGAAAGGTTCAAAGCCTTCATTCGATAAACCATTCGATCAACTATTTTCTGCGTGGGCGCTATAAACCACCTAAAAGAGAGTTTCAGACACAAACCATCAAAAATCAGAAAAATAAATTTTCACATATAACCTTAACTACTTACGTTTCTCCGGAGATCACAGAATACGCGCGGCGCGCTTCAACAAGCACTGAAAAAAGTTTTTCTGGTGGAATAGCCATCGGATACAACAACCCTAAATACCTGATCGAAGGTGGCATTGAATTCAGCTGCGTTTACGATCTTGGTGATTTTATGGTAAATCTTAAAACCTACGATAGTATAGGATTTTACCAGTACATCAACGGATTTACCATTGATCCTGAGAATCCGGGAAATATCATTTACGAAACTACTGAAATTGGAGTATGGGATTCCATACCACATAACTCTCATCAGCAAACCTGCAACCAATACACTTATTTGCAGATACCCATCATGTTCGGATACAAAGCAATGGAATCCGGTAATTTTTCAGCCTATGTCAAAGCTGGCCCCAGCTTTTCGATTATGTTGACAAAAGAAGAACCTGCGCTGAATTTTTACCAACAGGGAGCATCTGTCAATTCCATTGAAAACTACTCCAGTCCGAGGATGACAACTAACATCCAGTTGCTCGTAAGTCTCGGCCTTCGCTATCAATTAACCGAAAACATGGGACTTGTTGCCGAGCCATATTACCGCCAGTACTTAAGAACTGTTTATGACACCACACCGCTTGAGGAAAAACTTAAAAATCCATTTGGTATAGGTGTACGTGCAGGGATCCTTTATACTTTTTAAAACGTTTGATTTTTTTGAAAATGAAAATGCCATTTTACATTATCTTGCTTGGATTGCTATTACCGATATTTCTCACAGCCAATGACTCACAGATTTTTGTTTCGGGATACGTCAAATTGCTGAACACAGGCAATCCGGTTGAAAATCATCTGGTTTCGGTTAAATGTAAAAACCAGGAACCTCCTTTTCTGTATTTCAACCAAATCTTTACCAACGAGTTCGGGTATTTCGGCTTTGTAATAGATGTTCCTTTTACCAAAGGAGCAATAACAGTTTCCACCATCGATTGCAACAACCAGCTGATGATCCATACCCTGCAGTTCAATCCGGCCCAAACCAGCCTCACCACCTCTTTTGAGATATGTAGCAATCAACAGACCAGCGTTTGCATTGCCGATTACATCTACATCAAAGATCCTGTTGAGAACAACAAATTCCATTTCAAACAAACTTCGCTTGGGAATCCAACAACATGGAACTGGGACTTTGGCGATGGAACCACCTCAACTTTGTCCGATCCTGTGCACTATTATCAGGAAGACAGGGATTTCGAAGTTTGTCTGACTATTCAGGGCGATAACGGAACCTGCACCGACACTTATTGCAATGGCATTGAATCAAACGATGACACACTCATACTGGCTCAATTTACTTATTATCCCCTTCCCGGTACAAATTCCACCGTCCAGTTCCACGATCTCTCACTGGGAAATGTTAATCAATGGAAATGGGATTTTGGTGATGGCCGCACCAGCGCCGTACAAAACCCAAAATACACTTATGTAATACCCGGAACTTATGTTGTCGGTTTGACTGTAACCAAACCCGGAAATCTTACCGACAGTATTTCGTACACTCTTGAAGTTGCACCGGTAAGTTTGCGTGAAGCATCATTTCTGACATTTCCGGATCCGGTGGACCCGATGACACTGCATTTTATTGATGTTTCTACGGGGAATAATGATTACTGGCATTGGGATTTTGGTAACGGGCAATCCTCCGAACTACAACATCCGGTGCATACATACACTGATCCGGGACTATATTCAATCCGGCTGACAACCGGAAACCAATATGAAAATGAAGAAGACAGTTTTGTTTGCACAAAAAAAATAGTGCCACAACCATCTTTCATTACACTTTTCGAAGGCTATTCATCTGAGGAAGATCCCTTGACCTGGCGTTTCACGGATTTATCCAAAGGAAATCCCGACAAATGGATGTGGGAATTCGGTGATGGTTCCTTCTCTGAATTGAAAAACCCGCTTCACACTTATCAAAATGCAGGTACTTATGAAGTTTGCCTCACTGTCAGTGATCAGGAAGAACAAATCATATCCAGCTTTTGCACAACAATTTATGCAGATATAGTTCAGGATTGCAAAGCTGCTTTTACCTGGATGCCTGATGCTGTAAATCCATTGGTCTGCCATTTTACCAACGCATCACTACCAGATACCGGCTCAGTTGAATGGGATTTTGGCGACGGAACAGGTTCAACTCTGCCCAACCCCACACATGCATATTCTGAGGCTGGTCTGTACAGAGTTTGTCTGACAGTTGAAGACTCACTCGGATTAGTCAGTGATCTTTTCTGCAAAATCATTACCATTGCTTCTGACATTCCTCTCCAGTCAGGATTTAAAACATTTGCTTACCCCGAAGATCAGCTTACAGTGCAATTTGTCAATAATTCCATCGGTAAAAAAGATATAACTATCTGGGATTTTGGAGATGGTACAACTTCTTACGAAGATGAACCTTATCACCATTATTCTTCAGAAGGAACCTATGAAGTCTGCCTTCACCTGCTTGATTCCGAAACCGGCATCAACGACCAATTCTGGAAAACGATTACCATAAGCAGTGAGCCGGTTTGTTTGGCAAGTTTTATGGAATTACCTTCCGTCTTTAATCCGCTTTCCGTCAGATTTGCCGATCTTTCGTCCGGTGAAATAGTATTACGCGACTGGGATTTTGGCGACGAAACAGGGTCAGGCCTGAACAATCCGGTTCATTACTTTACCGGTGGCGGCATTTATAATGTTTGTCTCAGTATAAATGATTACTCTGGTGCCTGCAGTGACGAATTCTGCAAAGAAATCCAGATCGAATACGAACCTTTATGCAATGCTGATTTTAACTTCTCACTGATTGAAGACCAACCTCTTGGAGTTACATTCACCGATTTATCTCAGGGAATCATGAACACCTGGCAATGGGATTTTGGTGACGGCAGCACTTCTTCACTGCAGCATCCCGAACATATTTATGCTGATAGCGGTATGTACATGGTAACACTGAGCATTTCTCATATTGATTCATTGATTTGGTGCAATCATTCTATTGCAAAACAAATTTACGTCTTTGTGCCTTTACCTGCCTGCATTGCTGATTTTACCGTATATCCTGATTCGGGAGTAAATAAACCTAATCTGTTCCATTTTACTGATATCTCGGAAGGGCAACCCGACAGTTGGTTATGGGATTTTGGTGATGGAACTTTATCTGACCAGCAAAATCCCTCTCATCAGTTTACTGATTTCGGAAATTATCAGGTAAACCTGACCATCAACCAATTTAATCCTTACGGACCCTCATGTTCAGACACCAAAACCACTGCTTTCAGTTCACCTGAATATCTTCATATCGGCGGATTTGTGTTCACCGGCTTGTTCCCTATTAACAATCCCGGTCCAACCGGCGATACTGCCGAAGTCCAACTTTATCGTTACAAAAACAATCAGGTTTTCTCTCTCGACACTTCCTATTTTACCGAAATGGGCTATTACTATGCCCTGTATCTGCTTGAGGACAACTATTTAATCAAAGCACAACTTACCAATTGTTCAAATCACCGTCAGGACTACTTCCCCACCTATTTCGGAGATGAGCTTACCTGGCAAAACGCCGACTTATGTTACATTGCCGATTCCAATTATTATCACCTTGATATTCATCTCGGGCAAACATCCACTTATGAACAAGGACCAGGCAGCATTTCAGGTTTCGTAAAATATGATTCAGCAAATTATCAACAAATCAATGCTTCTGCAAATACAGTTGTTCTGCTATTTGATGAAATGCAGGAGCCTCAGGATTATACTTTTACCGGTGAGTTAGGAGAATTTACATTTTCTGATCTGCCTTTAGGAATTTACTATCTGGCAGCCGAAGCAGCCGGAAAAATTTGTAATTTAACACTTGTAACCCTTACGGAGGACAACCAGGAAGCGAAGGATATAGAGCTGGAAATGAAAGACTCCGGCGCTACCTCAGTGGTTGAATCACCAATACCTGATGCTGATAACTGGCTGATTTTTCCCAATCCTGTATCCGATAATTGCTACATCAAAGTCTTTTCTTCAGTTAGTTGCAAAGCTGAAATCCGGGTATCAGATATCACAGGCCGGATAATCATTCAACGAAAACTAATTCTTGTTCCCGGGCAAAATCTCATTGGGATTGGAACCAAAGAAGTTCCTGATGGAATCTATTTTGTTAGTTTCACAAACATGGAAACGGGAAATACCTCAACAAAAAAAATGATAAAATAATACCGAAAAAAAATCTTTTTCGGGCAACCATAATCAAAACAGTGGTCTTAATGGGGAAATCTGCATAAGATGTAACTGCTAATGTAATTTTCGTTCTTTTTGTACTAATCTGTAATTGCTACTTGTAACTGCTTGTTTATTTCTTCAACGATGATTCTTCACTTTGAAGTAACAAAATGTTGGCTGGGCAAACCTTCGCAAAGATTTTCTGCAATTGACCATAAACTAAAACTTCGCTGATTTTTTCTATACTGCTTATACTTTTCTTTTGATGTTGCAGACTAATTTGTGGAGGCCCCACCCAACAGTATCAGCTAATTCAACACTTGTTTCACTCACTCAGCTCATCATCGTTTTTCACATCTTAATCAGATTTAACTCTATCTTATGAAAAAAAGCTGCCGGATCAAACCGGCAGTTTTTTTT
>ERZ795053.1719-NODE-1719-length-27448-cov-10.321615_pt1 | contig 27448 bp, 17 predicted proteins | sample MGYA00375137_ERZ795053 | MGnify/ENA primary metagenome ERZ795053 (study PRJEB30182, sample SAMN05720284) | activated sludge metagenome | isolation source: Anaerobic digester | place: Hong Kong | collected 2014-12-17 ...
TCCATTGATAAGATCAAGGGTGGAATCTGCTGGTGCAAGGAATTGAAATGGAAATCCCGGACGACACCTACAATCTGTTGATTGCCGGTAAAATTTTTACCCGGTATCGTATGGGTAAGCGGTTGATCCCATTGAAAATGTTTGACCAGCGTTTCATTCACCAGAATGGCAGAGACGTTGTTCTGGCTTCCGGCCTTAAAGTTCTGTCCATCCAACAACTCAATGTCCATGGTTTTGAGATAATTCGGATCAATCTGATTGTAGGCTATCTTTTCACTGCTGCCATCAGCTTGTTCGAATGCCAGTTCGGTCCATGGATCCCGTGAGTTATTCATACTGGCGCTTACCGACAATATTTGATTATTCGTTTGAACCAGAGCAGCAAACCGATCCACCAGCATGCGGTTACTGGTGGTTGAAGCGGACAAAGGGAGTGCAATCTCCAGGAGACGTTCCTGATTAAATCCGAGGTCTTTGTGCTGAATGTATTGCATTTGCCGGCGGATGGTAATCGCACCTAAGACCAATAGCATGGAAAGGGCAAATTGCATAACGATCAACCCATCGTTTAGTACATTGCGATTGCGGCCGAATTTATTTCGACCGGAGAGGGCATCCTGTACTCGTGAACGCAGGATGATTCTGGACGCCAGAAGGGACGTAACCCATGCAACGAGGAGGGCAATTCCAAAAACCAATAAGGTAATTTCGATGCCCGGATCAAATGACAAGGAGTCCCCGGTCAGCCTGCCAAAAAGAGGTGTGAATTGCCAGGCAATGCCTGTTGCAATTATCGCCGGAAAGAAACTGACCAACGTTGATTCGACCATCAACTGCCACCAGAGCTGTAAGCTTTTTGCTCCAAGTGTTTTGCGCACGCCAATTTCCCGAAACCGGCCCAAGGCCTGACTGGTTGATAATATGATAAAATTGATGCAGGCAATAACGATAACCAAAACCGAAAGCATCATGAGAAAATAGAGTTTCTGCGGGCTGGTATATTGGGCATTTCCGGTAATGTCATCGGTCAGGTGGATGGATGGAAGCGGTTGCAAACCATAATATACTTGCTGATTGGCAGCAGCATCTCCCTGATCCAGAGCGGATTGCATGGGAGTTATGATGTCCTGCAACTTTTTTCCGGAATCCAGGAGGATGTAATTTTCGACCAGCCCGTAAGCATAGGACTCGAATAAATCGGTCGATATAACCCACTTGTATTGTTCAAGCGGTAACAAAAAGTCAAACGGCAAACTGGACCTTGCTTTTAGAGGATCTATGACCCCTTGAACCTTCATTAGGAAAGCCGTATCTCCCAGGGCCAGACGCATTTCCTGCCCCACCGGGTCATTATTTCCAAAATATTTATTGGCTATATCCCGGGAAATAACCAGGTCAAGCGGATCGCCGAGTATATGAATCCGGTCTCCCTGAAGCATGGGAAAATCAAACATCAGGAGAAACCCGGGATCGACAAAGTGAAGTGTTTCAGTAAATGGGTCCTGGTTTTTAAAGACGGTTGCGGGACTGCTGCCTATCCGGGTAAAGGCTTTAATACCGGGCAAATTACTGGCCAGGTCTTTCGCCAATGGTACAGGGGTTACTGCGCTCCTTCGGGTTGAAATCCCCGTTTCGGCATTCCGGAAGTCCTGATAAATACGATAGATATTATCCTTACCGCTGTGAAATTGATCAAAAGAACGCTCCTTTTGAATGAAAAGTAACGCCATGAAAACAAAAGCCAGCGTTACTGATAACCCGCTCAGGGTAATGATGGTAAAAAATGGATTGCGTCTCATTTGACGACTTGTGGTTTGTACGTGGCGATATAGCAGCGCCGTGGTACCAGGTATCAGTCGGAATTTATTGCGTAAAAAAATTGAAGGGTGAAAAAGCCTTAACACATTCCATCTAAAATTTCGACGGGCCGTACGCAACCCCTTGAGGTTCCTATCTTCTTCAAATTTCTCCTCCAGGTCACCAAGAATTCCTTCATACAAATCATCCGGACAAAACCATTCCAGAAAACGCAACGGCAGTTTGGGTGGATTCATTGAATGCCAAATTTAAGCTCAGGCAAAAGGTTCCATAGTTTAATACGTTGTTCCTGGAGTTCGGACAGTTTGTGTCTTCCGGCATGGGTTATCCGGAAAAACCTTTTTCGTCGGCCTCCCCGGTTCGCCGTTGCTCCGCCCATTGCGGAAGTGACCAGGCCTTTATCCTGCAGACGGTACAGGGTGATGTGCACAGCACTCAGGTTAACCGAGCGGCCCAATTGATCCTGGACTGCTTTTACGATGGCATTGCCATAGGCCTCCTGGTCCAGGATGGCCACCATCGTCAGCATCAATTCTTCAAACTCGCCCAGATGATCGTTCAACATTTGTATTTAATTTGTAAAACAAATGTATTTATATATATTTTGTAAAACAAATAATCAGCTCAGGTATTTCCTGCCGAAGAACAAAAATGCCCCGGTCGTAGCTGACCGGGGCTTTTTAGATGCTATGCTTCTTAGCTGGAATTTACGAACGATCAGGGTTTGATTACCCGCGCTCTGTTTTCCTTTTGGGGAGGGGCCGGATGAATGGGTCCTTTGTCCTTGACCAATTTGAGTGCCTCGGCGATAGCCCGTTCCAATTGGGTATCCACGCCTTTAGCTAGCTGGGTAGGATCCTCCAGCACCTGGATATCAGGATCGACGCCATGGCCTTCCTTAAACCAGGTGCCATCCGGGTTGTACATGCGGAAGGTCGGAACCGTAACACCCCCACCATCAATCAAGGTGGGTGCGCCGGAGATGCCGATCAATCCGCCCCAGGTTCTCCCTCCAATGAGTGGTCCCAAACCGGCTTTGCGGAAATAATCCGGAAAAGCATCGCCTCCGGATCCTGACCATCCGTTGATTAACATGACCATCGAACCAAAATTGCCCACCGGAGGCCATTGCCAGTCTTTGCCATCCCGTACATTCCAATAGGCCAACGGCTTACGATTCAACAATTCGATAAAGCGGTCCGGAATCTGACCTCCATTGTTAAAACGTTCGTCAACCACCAGTCCTTGTTTATTCCACTGCCCATAAAACTGACGAACCAATTCATTCTGACCGTCGATTCCGGTGCTGGGCACGTAGATGTATCCAAGCTTACCTCCGGATTCTTCATCCACGCGTTTGCGATTGGATTCGATCCAGGCCAGATTGCGCAGGCGGGTTTCATCACTCATGGTTTTCACCACCACCGAACGAACATTCTCCCAGTCGGGCGTGCTGCTGACCGTTAACTCTACGGTTTCATTGGACAAACCCTCAAAAGCCGCCCAGGGATCGGTATAGTCGGCCAGCGCCATGCCATTGACCGCAAGAATGTACTCACCTTCTTTCACATTGACCCCCGGCTCATCCAGTGGTGACCGGACTTCACTATCCCAGTCAGCGCCCCGGATGATGGTTTTGATTTTAAACTGGCCATGATCTTTTGCCCAATCAACGCCCAGGTATCCGACCGCTTTGTGTTCGGGCGTTTCCTGGTCACCTCCGCCATTATAAGTATGGGAGGCATTCAGTTCCGCGATCAATTCGCCCAGAATAAAGTTGACATCGTTACGGGTTACGGCATATTGGATCATGTCACCATATTGCTTGCGCATGGCCGCCCAATCAACTCCATGCATGTTTTTATCGTAAAAGAAGTCCCGCTCAAAACGCCAGGTATCGTTGAAGATCTGTTGCCACTCTGCTTTGGGATCGATGGTCATCTCCATCTTGTTCAGAGCAAGCTGCTTGTCCATTTTCTGATCGGAACCTACCCCGACAACACCCAGATTTCTCCCTTGTCTGACCAATAGTTTCTTCCCATCGGCACTGAGCTCATAGCCGTTTACGTTCTTCATGATGGTTTTGGACTCCTTCTCTTTCAGGTCAAAGAACATGAGCTCACTGTCTTCGCCGTCTGAGCCTGAATTCGGATAGCGCATGTAGATGATTTTGCCGTCGGCGGCAGCCAAATTGCCCATATTCCCGGCTTCCGGCGGCAGGATAATAATACGCCTTTCGAAGCCTTCAAATTCAATGGTTACGGTCTCATCTTTTGCTTCTTTATCTGCTTTGTCAGCTTCTTTTTCGTCCTTTTTATCCTTGGTTACTGCAACCGTATCATTGGCAGCCGCCAAAGGTGATTTCACCTCCGGACGCAACGTGACTACTGCCAGCTCCGTAGCGTTGGGGTAGATCCATGTATTGTCAAAATCGCTATATACCGGATTAAAGGACCGGTTGGTGATCAAATACAGATACTTCCCTTCCCGGTCAAAGGTTGGATTCAAGTCCGAATAAAAACCTGAAGTTGCCTGGGTCAGTTTTTTATCCTTGGTATCATAGATCATGACGGCACCATTGCCATTATCCATGGTTTTGCTGTATGCCATCCAGCGTCCGTCGGACGACCAGCTGCACCGCCAACCGCGCAGTCCTCCCTCGAAGAGCGAAGGATCCTGATCAATAGCATTGTTGGTTTTAGTGGTCAGATCAAAAACATTGATGTGCATGGTCTGGTCGACAAAGGCAATTTTTTTGCTGTCAGCGGACCAGTAAAGATCGTATCGGAATCCCGGCCCCAGATGCGTTACCTGTTCTTCTTTATTCCCATTGGTCAGGTCACGCAGCGTCAGTTCGTATTCGCCGCTCTTATCGCTCCAGTATGCAATGTACTTCCCGTCCGGGGACCAGGCAGGATTGCGCTCTGCAAAGCCCGGTGTACGGGTAAGATCCTGGGTAAAACCTTCCTCTGCCGGCAGGGAGAAAACGTCTCCCCTGGCTTCTACCAGAACCCGGTTTCCATCCGGAGCAATTGTGGCATTTTGGAGGTACTTTTCAACGCTTTCCTTATGAGTCTTCAGCGTCATTTGATCCGATACGATGTCAATGGCTATTTCACGCACTTGCTCGGTAGCTAAATCGAGCAATTGAATCTTGCCGCCTGCTTCAAAGACGATGTCAGAGGGACCGTCAGATGGAAAATGAACATCAAAATCGGTAAAATGAGTTACCTGCTTACTTGCTTTGGTGCGGGTGTCGTAAACCCAAATGTTGTAACGCTGAGCGCTGCCCTGGTCGGAAAGAAAATAGATCTTATCCCCCACCCACATAGGAAGTTCATCGCTTGCGATGTTATTGGTTATGTTTTCAGAGGAAAGGGTCTTCAGATCAAATAGCCAGATATCCGGAGCCCAACCACCGGTGTACCGTTTCCAATTGCGAAATACGCGGCTGCGATCGGTGAAAGCTATTTTACTTCCATCCGGAGATAGGCTGCCGAATTCACCCATCGAAATAGGTAATTTTTCCGGTAATCCTCCGGCAGCACTCACTTGGTAGAACTGCGAAAATCGTTGCTTGCCACTTTCCATGCTGGAGGCGTACAACAAGCTTTTGCCATCCGGATACCAATCCAGCATGCGGTCGGACATGCCATGGTGGGTTACCCGCACGGGTACCCCCCCTGTACTGGGCAAAACGTAAATGTCCGTATTGCCATCGTAATTTCCGGAAAATGCAATTTGGCTGCCATCGGGAGAAAACCGGGGAAAGGACTCCTCTCCTTTGGGCGAGCTCAATTTGGTAGCCATGCCTCCCGCCTTCGGTACGATCCAGATATCTCCGCCATAGGCGAATACAATTTGAGTTTCCGAAACATCGGGTTGGTGAAATAGCCGGGCATTGATTTGCGCCGACAAAGACATGGTGGTGAGTAATACCATTGTCAAAGATTGAATTAGCCTCATTGATAATTTGGTTTAATGAAGGCTTTCCTGTTGCATCGAAATCATTCGTCAGAGTCAGTATGAATGGAACCAAGCCTGAGTAACGCCGGTGCCCTTGAAAAAAAACGATGAAAATTCGCTGTTTACAACGGGATTGCCGGAATAATAGAACCTTGAAAATTACAAACATTTAAGCACAGGATGCAACTTATACCCGGCGGAAAGACGAATGTGGAAATAACCGGGATCAAATGATGAGGACCACTGACTAAAAGAAACCCGGGCCGTACTGCGCATGCTGATGACGGGATTAGACGACCGGTAAGGTTTAATTTTTTCCTATCTTCCTTGCCTTTGAAAAACTTTAAGGATTAGCCATGAAAAAACATCTTCTGCTACCTGCCTTCCTGGTCCTGCTGGGTGCAATAACCACTAGTGGACAGACGAAGAAAAATATGCAACCGGCAGTCAGCGCGACCGCTTACTCCGATTCCCTTTTCAATGGAATGGAATGGAGGCTGGTAGGGCCTTACCGTGGTGGAAGAGCTGGAACGGTGACCGGCGTACCCGGCCATCCGAATCTATTTTACATGGGTACTGCCGGAGGTGGTGTATGGAGAACACAGGATGCCGGAACAACCTGGGAATGCATCTCTGATGGATATTTTGGAGGTTCGATAGGCGCAGTAGCGGTAGCTGCGAGTGATCCCAATGTCATTTACGTCGGCGAAGGAGAGCAGACCATACGGGGAAATGTATCCTCGGGCCATGGTCTGTGGAGGAGTACCGATGCAGGACGCCACTGGAAATTTATAGGCCTGGAAGGCTCCGAACACATCGGACGCATACGGGTGCATCCTGCCAACCCGGACATTGTGTATGTAGCTGCCATGGGCAATCTCTGGAAGCCTAACGAGGTTCGTGGCGTATACCGTTCTAAAGACGGCGGGTCTACCTGGGAAAGAATCCTCTACGAAAGTGATAAAGCCGGCGCGGTAGACCTGATCCTGGATCCGAACAACCCACGTATCATCTATGCGTCGACCTGGGAAGTCAAGCGGAATGGCTACCGGCTCGACAGCGGTGGCCCGGGCAGCCACCTGTGGAAAAGCCTGGATGGCGGCGACACCTGGGAAAAACTGACCAATAATCCGGGTTTGCCCAAAGGTGTTCTGGGTATCATCTGCATGACGGTATCTCCTGTAAATTCGGACCGTATCTGGGCCAGTGTGGAAGCCGAAGACGGTGGTATCTTCCGCTCCGATGATGCCGGTGAAACCTGGCAGCAAACCAGCAGCGATACGGAACTGAGGCAGCGCGCATGGTATTACTCACACATCTATGCCGACAGCAAAAATGAGGATATGGTCTACGGCCTTAATGTCTCGTTCTGGCGTTCCAAAGACGGCGGCGTACATTTCTCCCGGATCGGCACACCGCATGGTGACCATCACGACCTCTGGATCGACCCGGACAATCCCCTGAGCATGGCCATCGCTGATGACGGTGGTGTACAGATCTCCAAAGATGGTGGAGCCAACTGGACGACTTACCACAATCAACCAACCGCCCAGTTTTATCGGGTGACCACGGATAATCATTTCCCCTATCGCATCCTGGGCGCTCAGCAGGATAATTCAACGGTAAGAATATTGCACCGGACGTCTGGAGCAGCCATCACCGAGCGCGACTGGGAGCCCAGTGCTGGGGGTGAGAGCGCCCACCTGGCGCCGGATCCGACCAACCCGGACATCATTTATGCCGGAACCTATAAAGGATATATGAGCCGCATCGATCACAGCACCGGTCAGGAACGTTCTGTCAATGTATGGCCCGACAACCCTGCCGGATCGGGTGCTGAGATCATGAAATACCGGTTCAACTGGAATTATCCGATCTTTTTCAGTCCCCACGACCCTAAGAAGCTGTATGCCGGATCGAATCACCTGCACGTCACCTACAATGAGGGCCAGTCCTGGGAAGTCATCAGCCCGGATCTGAGCCGTAATGATCCGGAGACCATCCGTTCATCGGGAGGACTTATTACCCAGGATAATACCGGGGTAGAATTTTATGCCAATATCTTCGCAGTAGCCGAGTCACCCCAGGAAGAAGGGGTCATCTGGGCCGGCACCGACGATGGGCGGCTCCACATCACCCGGGATGGTGGCAAGAACTGGACGGAGGTCACTCCGCCCATGTCTCCGAAATGGAACATGATGAACTGCATCGATGTGAATCCGTTTCAACCCGGAGGAGCATACGTAGCAGCTACCTCCTATAAATTTGGCGATTATACGCCCTACCTCTACAAAACAACCGACTACGGAAAGACCTGGAAGCTCATTACCAAGGGAATCCCGGACAACTACTATGCCCGTGCTATCCGGGCCGACCAGGTCAGACCTGGATTGTTGTATGCCGGTACCGAATGGGGAATGTACGTCTCCTGGGACGATGGAGCTAACTGGCAACCTTTCCAATTGAATCTTCCCATCGTGTCTATCCGTGACTTGTGCATCCGGGACAATGCCTTGATCGCTGCCACGCATGGACGAAGCTTCTGGATGATCGACGACCTAACCCCTGTCCAGGAGATATCGCCTGCCATCGCAGACAAAGGTTCTTACCTGTTTAAGAACAAGCCTTCCTACCGGATGGCACGTGATTATGGACGCAGGGATGAGCGGACCGAAGGAGAAAATCATCCCGATGGCGTTATCTTCCAGTATTTCTCCAAGATGGTCGATAAAGATCACCCGGTAAAACTGGAAATCATGGAACAGGATGGTGATCTGATTCAATCATTTTCCACCGATGCCAAAGACCGCCGGCAAAAACTGCAGGCCGCAGACGGAGGCAACCGCTTTATCTGGGATATGCGCTATCCGGGCTTCACGGAATTCCCGGGTATGGTGTTGTATTCGTCACCCAACCGAGGCCCCAAGGCGCCTCCGGGAATTTATCGTGCACGCCTTACCGCCGATGGGGAAGTAACGGTCCAGGAGTTCGAGATCATCAAAGATCCGCGCGTATCGAATACTCCGGAAGATTATCAAGCTCAATTTGATCATCTTATCAAGGTTAGGGACCGTGTCAGTGAGGCCAACCAGGCGGTAATTGACATCCGGGCTTTACGCAAAGACTTGATATACTATCAGGACAAAATTAAGGATATCGCCGATCTGAAACCGGCTGCCGATGAAATCAAAGACCTGGATCAGCAGATGACGGTGATCGAGAACAACATCCATCAAACGAAGAATCACAGTGTGCAAGATGCGATCAACAATGGCATCCGCATCAACAACCGCCTGGCCTTTTTGCTGGCGGAAGGGCAGATGGGCGATTTCAGACCCACCGACCAAGCACAGGAGTTTTACCAGGAAGCCTCCCAGGAGTTGCAGCATGAACTGGACGATCTGGATCAGTTGATTGTGGATAAAGTCAATAAGATAAACGCCATGCTAACCGAGTATGGCATGACACCGCTGGTGGTGAAGGTGAGGAAGGGGAAACCCTGAGAAATGTTGAATGTTGAATGGTGAATGTTGAATGTTGAATGTTGAATAGTGAATGGAGTCGAATGCTCTTTTGCTTACGTCATAAAATGTACCGGAGATAAATCGGATTAACACAAAAATGTAGGGTGGATTTCAATCCACTCACATGGCGTTAAGAACAACAAGGAGTGCCGTAGGTATGACCCCTACTTTACCTACCGTGTAACATCCTGCCATTAAAACACTTGAGCCAATGGCCTTTCAGACTCTCAAAGGAGAATCATTTTGTTTCTTCCGGGTGATTTTTCAGATAATCATCCAACTGCATGAACTGGGTATGCCAATAAGCTTCAAAGTAATCCATCCATGCCCGGATCTGATCAAACCCGCCGGCATTCAGATGGCAAATGCGCTCCCGGCCCTGGGGGCTTATCCGGATAAAACCGGAAGCTTCCAACAACTTGATGTGCTTGGAAATGGCGGGCCGGCTGATGGGGAAACGGTCAGCGATGGCATTGATGCTGGCCGGTTGTCCTGTCAATTGCCGGAGGATCTCCCGTCGTTGCGGATCGGCCAAAGCCAGAAAAACATCCGGGTCAGAGGGTGTACTCATACAGACTGATTTAGAAGCACTTCCAGACGACGGAAAAAGCTCTTCTGCCATCCCTTTTCCATCATGAAACTGGTCATCGCGCCCCGCAGTCCGGTAAACCCGGTGTGATCCAACTTTAACAGCGTACCTCCTTCCTGATGTACGAGGGACCAGATTACGATCGTATCCAGATTGAGCACACCTGGTTCTGGACCTCCCCGGAATGAATAAACCAGCTTTTGTTCGGGAATGACTTCCAAAACTTCAAAATACATGTTACCGTCCCATCCTGGTCTGGGCTTTGCGGTTTCTGTCCAGGTAAATCCAACCCGCGCTTCGAAAGGAACGGTCTTATTCAGATTACTCCATTCCCGCAGGATACCAGGGTTGGTCAGACACTCCCAGATCCGCGCTACCGGGTAGGGATAAAATTGTTCCAGATGGATCTCGTTCTTCATGATTGCTATTTAATGTAACCGGTTGGTTACGCAAACTTACATGTAACTTTCGGGTTACGCAATTTATATTACATAAAAAACCCGGCATGCATGCACGCCGGGTCTAATTGAAATCCTTTTTTATTGAATGCTAAGCTTCAGAGATACCTGATTGACCAGGCCATCGCGGTTGGTGACCGTGAAGGTCAGTTCATACACATCCCCGGAGTTGGAGGGTACTGTAAACGTAAAATCATAACTGAAACTATCCTGATCATCTCCGGTCAGATCCTGATTGAAGATAGAAGTTGAGCTGCTTCCATTGACCGATTGGGAGATATCAAACTTCTTGAGTACGTCCTTGTCTTCGGATTTCGATGCGTTGATCCCGATCTTAACGGAACTTCCTCCTGCTACCGTGGCATTGCTGGAAGTGTAATCGGAACCTGTCGCAAAGCTGATCTTGGGAAGGAGACCTTCGTCTTTTTCGCATGCGGAAAAGACGAAACTGAATAGGGTGAATATAAGTGCTAATGGCATTATTGATTTCATGGTCTATTGAATTATAGGGTCCCGGTCCGATACCGGCACCGTTAATAAATTTTTGAATGAAGAGGCAGTCGTTTATATCGGGTCAGGCGATCAATTTTGGAGGTGGGTAGGGAATATCATTTTCAAATTGGGAAACCATATCCCTTATGACCGGGTGACCATCGTTTTCCGTCGGATCATGACGATTCTTTACCACAGGTGCATGCTGGAAATATTTGGCATTGGGAGGGAATAGACGATGCGCTATGGCGGGCTCATGGCCTGGCGCCTGGCCAAGATTATACCAGCGGTGTTGTACCAGATCTTCTTCTTTGCTGTCCTCAAAGCAAAGCACGCTAACCAGGGAATCTTGCTTCTGCCAGGTCATTACATCGTACAATCGACCCTGATACCAAAATTCCTTGCCATATTCTTCCCATTCCATAGCTGACGCGGGCACCACCAGCCATTGCCAGTTCATACCGGCCGCATCATCCTCCAGATGCTCCTGCATATCCCTGCGGTGTACCATCCGCTTAACCTTGAGGGTCACCCATTGGCAGGCAGCCAGGAGGAAGATGAGAACTCCCCCCATGAAAATCCATTTGAAAACTACTTTACTGCCGTGCCGCATTGAATTTTACCTTACAAGCAAGCGTAAAATTACGACCCATATTCAATAGTCCGAAATCCTTGAACCGGGACAGATGATCGTAATAGGCGGTATTCAAAAGATTATCGCCCAGTATACTCAACGTATACGATGCTTTTTTCGCTTTGAAATCCGCGGAGATTCCTGCATGAATCAGCCAATAGTCCGGCGTTGCCACCTCATCCCGGTAAATGCGATCCTGAGCAAAGACGTAATCGATTTGCCAATCTGCATGCACGTTCGCTGAACCTTTTAAATTCCAGGTGAATTCACCTCCGGGTTGTAGTCTGGAAGGTGGGATAAAAGGCGTAAACAAGCCATCGAATGTCTTGCTGTTCATGAATTCGTAAGCCAGTTTTATCTGGATAAATTCTGTTGGATGATATCCGAAGGAAGTCTCGAATCCATACTGATTAGCATCTTGCTGTTGGAACCGATAGACAGGAAATCCAAACCATTGCTCGTCGGTAGGTGCCAGATATACAAAATGATTGAAATGATTGTAGAACGGACTGAACCCGAGTTCCCATCCTTTTGAGGCATAGTTTACCACACCATTAACCGACAGGACCTGTTCATTGGCAAAATCCGGATTGCCGATCTCGTAGGTGAAAACCCCTTCATACAAGCCATTGGAAGACAGCTCCGCCAGATTGGGTACACGGACGCCAGTAGAGACATTGAGTTTCAGGTTGAGGTGTTCATCGGGCATAAAACTGATACCAGTCAACGCATTGTAAAATGGTGCGAACTTTGAAAAGGGCTGAATGTCCTTATCCGGTGAATTGACTCCCGGAGTAAAAAATGTTTTAACCCATTTCTGACCGACACCGATTCCATTTTCCCACACGATCCTCGACCGCAGATGCATGATCCAGTAGGCGGACAAATTACTCTCCTGCAGGTAAGCGTCCGGGACGATTTTGCGAGCCCCATAGTTCGTATTGTCTTCAAAAACTCCCAGTCCTGATAGCATCAGGGTATGATTATCGCTCAATTGTTTTTCCCACTTGACCAGGCACTGGCCGGTAATGAGATGCATGTTGAGGCTGATCGCCCCTCCTCCTTCATTTTCCAATCGCTCGTTTGATTGGATACCCGCATTGATGGTCAATTTGGCATTGGAAGGAAAATAAATCCTGTTGTCCGAAGAAAGTGTATTGAGCAACACCAGATGAGCAGGATTAACATTTAGCCGCCGGCTCTGACGGGCGTCCGCTTCAATAAACGTGTACACATCATTGAAAATAAAACCAAAGCGATTGAAGGAGCTGGAAAAGTAATTATTGGAGACCCAATTGCCTTTCTGGAACCCGTAAGATCCTTTCAGATAATAACCATCAAACCGGCTGTTGAGGACCCGCGTGCCATGACCATCGGTATAATCCGCATTGTTTTCCACACCGGCGCGGATTCGAAACCATTTATGGCCCAGATTGGCCTGATATCCTCCCTGGATCATTCCTCCGGCCGTATTGGAATGTGCCTTTATTCCATAATCCCATTGCATCTCCTGGAAGGATGGTTTGGCCTCCTCAACCAGGTTGATCACACCAGCGATGGCTTCGGTCCCGTACAATACACTCATCGGGCCTTTGATTACCTCCAGCTTACTGAGCCCCAGGTCCGAAAGTCCCAGACCATGTTCTTCCTGCCACTGCTGATTGTCAAATTTCAATCCGTTGAGCAGGATAAGGACCCGGTTGCCAAACAGGCCCCGAATCACCGGTTTGGCGATGGCCACGCCAGTGGTCAACATGCGAACACCCGGTGTCGCCGCCAACAGATCCGAAAGATTGTAATTGGAAGAGAGGGGATCGGTTGTCGAAATAGGCAATAGATTAAACGAAGTACTGGATGCTGCTTCATCCCGCAACGCCGTTACGGTAACTTCATCCATGTCTACCGCCCTCAGGGTATCTGCCGGCGTCTGAGCCTGCAGGGCCTGGACGGACAACACCAATCCCATTGGCAGAATCATAAAACGAAACAACTCTTTCCAGGTACACCGGTTCGACCTCAAAGCCATTAAATCTTAAAAATTCCATGCAAGGTAAAACCTTGAGTGAAAAGTTTACCAATCAATCCTGTTTCCATCAGAATCCCTGGATCAGGACATCCTGACCACTTCAACCCAGGTCTCCTGAAGGGCTGCACCCTGACCGCGGTCTGTCCATCGATCAGTGGTTAAGGCATTGACAGATGATTGGTCCGGAAGATACATGGACCAAAAACCCTGGGGGATACTCACGATTCCAGTCAAAACAGCATCGGTGACGCGTGCCTTCAGTTTTAGTTCACCACGTTCATTATAGATCCAAACGTTGTCACCGTCCTGGATTTGCCGAATTTCGGCATCCGCTGCATTGATGTCTATCCTTGGCGCTCCTTCCTCTGTGCGGAGTCGTTCTGCATTGGCATGGCTGGAATTCAGGAAATGGGCCGTGGATTTAATGGCCATCAGTTTAAGTGGAAAGTGCGCGATTTCTTCCGGACCACGTGCTACCGGAACATATTCGGGAATGGTCACGCCATCGGGAGGGAACAATTGACATTTTCCGGAATCGGTTGGAAAATTACCTTGGGCAAATGGAATCCAGGGATCCGGCAAGTTCAGCCGGGCCCATCCCGTTTTGCGCAGGCTCCGGAAGGTGATTCCCTGCAGGTAAGGATGATTGCTATCAAATGCGGACTTGACCAGATCCAGGTCTGTCTCTTGAAAATAAGCTTCTCCGAATCCCATCGCGCTGGCTAAAAGCCGGAAAAACTCGGAATTGGGTTTAGCCTCCCCCACCGGTGGTATGGCCGGTTCATTCAAATTCAGGTAATTCTGCCCCCAGGAGACCATCAGGTCCCAATGTTCCAGCTGGGTGGTAGCGGGAAAAATGTAATCGGCATACCGGGCTGTATCGGTAACAAAATGCTCGAGGACAACCGTAAACAAATCCTCACGCTGCAGGCCCTGAACGACCAGATTTTGATTGGGAGCCGTGACCGCAGGGTTCGCGTTATAGACAAATAAGGCTTTTATGGACGGATCCAACTCGGAAGAAGCCAGTGCCTGGCCTATTTGGATCATGCTGATTTCACGGGTTTCATTTTTTGACTCCGGCGAAAACTCCAGCCGTTGCCAGTTTAAAGCCTGGCCAAATAACTCATAGGTATAATGCAGCAGACCACCACCATGTTTGCGCCAGGCACCGGTGATGGCAGGCAGCATAGTGACCGCCTGGAAAGCGCTGGCTCCATTGGCCTGATGTTCCATGCCGATCAAAACTCGTATGACCGCAGGATCGCCATTGGCGTATTCGCGCGCAATCGTACGAATGCTTTCCGGTGGCAATCCTACCCCGGCGCTTATTTTTTCCGGTTCAAAATCCCGGACATAGGATTTCAACAACTCAATTCCGGAGGTATAGGAATCGATGTAATCCTGGTCCTGCAGCCCCTCATCCAGGATTGTTTTGATCATTGCCAATGCAAGCAGCACATCCGTTCCCGGCCGCGGCCGAATGTGCCAGTCGGCTTGTTTTGCCGTCTCAGAAAGGTAGGGATCGATGACAACCAATTTAGCCCCGGCGCTACGGGCTGATGTGACGAAAGGCCAGAGATGTTGATTGGACCGGGCTGTATTGGTTCCCCACAGGATGATGTAGCGGGCATGGATGATGTCTTCAGGTAGAATGCCTGTGGTGCAGCCCATAACAGCTTCCGTGCCACTGGCAGCCGCATCCCCACAGATGGTGCGACCCAAACGGGATGCACCTAATTGGGTAAAAAAACGATTGCTCATCAAATTATTCTGGATCAGTCCCTCGGTACCTGCGTAGCCAAATGGTAATACAGCCTGGGGGCCATGGTCGGCAACTACTGTTTTTAATTTCTCAGCAACCTCCTTAATGCCCTGGTCCCAGGATATCGGGGTGAATTCCGCGGAACCTTTCGGGCCGATGCGCTTTAACGGTGTCTGAATACGGTCCGGATGATAGGTCACTTCCACCGGAAATTGATCCATCTTATTGCACAGCTTACCTGCAGTAAAAGGATTGCTTGTACTAGCCTGGAACTTTGTAACGCGATCATTATTTACGGTAACCTCCCAGCTGCAACAGTCCGGACAATCGTGATGGCAGGCCCCGAATGTCCGCTTATCCCGCTCCGGGTGACAGGCCCACTGGCCAACCATTGTGGTTGAAAGACCGGCTACCGTCACACCGCGGATTCCGGTTTCAATAAATGCTCTGCGGGTAAACGGTTTTGGGGTTTTGGTTTTGGTCATAATAAAAATGCCATTAAATGGTTTCGTTCCGATTCGTTGAAACGACCCGAAACATCGAAGAAACAAGATTGCTTAACTAAGATAATAAGGTTGTTTGTAAAAAATTTATACGTTCATTCTTTCCACGCTATTAAACGAACGATTGCTTTTTAAATCAAATGCAAAAACCAACTGTATGAAGGCAATTTTAATGCTGCTGGCTAGCTTATTGGTGGTCAATATGGGACGCGGACAGAACTGCAATGCTCCTTCCATATCGGATCTTTCCGCCGATAATAATGGGAATAATTCAAGTACCTTAAATTGTAGTGTTCCCAATAAACATGCGTATGAATGGCGCATCCGCATCCTGGGCACCAACAACTGGAACAACCTGGGAACAACCAATTACGGAACCATTCCGGTAGAAGTGGATCCCGGCCTTACCTACCAGTATCAATGCAGGGTGGAATGCACCGCTAATAATTTCAGCCCCTGGTCCCCTTCCGGTTCATTTACCGCTGCCTGCGAGCGCATACGCAATTATGAAGTGCACGCTAGCAACATAACCGCCAGTTCTGCACTGGCCAGCACCGATATCGATGGCGCCGATGCTTATGAATGGCGCTACCCGGAGCCCAACTGGAGTGATCCGGTCGCACCGCCTCCATTTCGAAATTTTAAAAGCAACGGACCTTCCATCACCCTTTCCGGTTTGACTTCCCGGACTACCTATGATCTGAGCGTACGCATGCGTTGCGGATCTGATTGGACGGCATGGTCCACAGCTATCGATTTTCAGACCACCTGTGCTACAGCAGGATCCGGAGACCTGGAAGCGGAAATCAACAGCTCTACTTCGGCAACCTTAAAATGCAATATTCCAAATGCAGACGAGTATCAATTCCGTTACCGGCAGCAAGGCGCTTCGAATTGGACCAATATTCCTAAATCCAATCGAGACTATATCGGTCTCCTTCAATTGCAACCAGAGCAAACTTATGAATTCCAGTGCCAGATCTGGTGTAATGGCGTCGCCACCGGATGGTCGGGAACGGCAACATTCACCATGCCAGATGATTGCTCGGCTCCCTCGACGGTATTTACAACCTTTATAACTACGAATAGTGCTAAACTTACCTGTGCGAGGACAAGCAATAGCCGAAAGAGCGATATCATCGAATACAAAAATCATTTTGATGCGCAGTGGTCCGTTTTCCCTGCGAGTACCAGTGGCAGTATCGATGTTACCAATCTGGATCCGGCGACAACTTACGATTGCCGGTGCAAAAGCCTGTGCAACGATGGGAGCCAATCGGGCTATTCACCCATCGTCTCTTTCAGGACAACGCATGATTTTGTCTGCCAGGTTGAACGGGTACGGGATTTCTACAATGCAGACGGACTAAATATCTACTTCGACCACTACCCGGACCTGAATGGCTTCATCGATTTGAATTACCGCATTAAGGGTGAAACCGTTTGGTCATTTTCCACTAAAAAAACGACCAGCGGAAACACTGATTTACTGGTTACAACCACCTTTTTAATCACTCCCGTCGAAGCAGGAGCAACTTATGAATACCGCTACCGGATAAACTGCAGCAGTACGGGCTGGACCAGCTGGTCCGGGATCAATCAGGTTGCCATCCCGCCTTGTGAAGCACCCTATGCGCTATCTACCACAGAAGAAACAACAGCCAATGATCTGGTTGACGTTACCATCGAGCTTTTTAATGGGTCAACGATCACGGACTGCGAGTGCGTCGGCGTCGAAACCAGTTCCAATGCGTTTATCGGGGGCAGGAAGATAGCTCCAAATACCTGGCAATTTACGCAGCTGTTGCCCAATAATCGGTACAGTTACCAATGCCGGGCTAAATGCAATTCCAATAATCCGGGATGGAGCGACTGGGGTAATGTATCCACTTTCGCAACCGAATGTGCAAACCGGCGGGGCAATGTATCGGATGTCACTTCATCTACCATCACCGTGGTGTGTCTGCCAGCTTCCGATTTTGCCTATAATGCCTATGTCCATTACCGGCCAGCAGGTTCCAGTTTTTGGCAAACAAGCCCGCGGCAAACCGGGAATGTAGTTACCTTAACTGGCCTGACTCCGGAGACAAAATACGAGTTGCAGGTTAAAATCGATTGCCACGGATCGGAATCATACGGTCCTTACAGTGCTTCTTTTTTCGCTACGACTCTCGCTGATCCCGGCACCGTTATAACGTGCGATCCCCCTGATGTGACCAATCTGTACGCCGATCAAATTGCCACGAATACCGCCACTATCCACTGCAACGTCAGCGGCCAAGCTGCCTACGATTTCCGGGTTCGAGTCAAAGGCACCCCGAATTTCACCGATATTCCGGAATCCGCTAATAACAGCCGGTCTCTCCCCGGACTCATGCCTGCCACCGAATACGAATACCAGTGTCGAATCAAGTGTACCACCAGCTTCAGCGACTGGTCCGCCAGTGCATTCTTCACAACGGAGCCAGAACCTGTCCTGCTCAACGAATGCCTGGCCCCGAAAATGACCAACTTAATCATCGATCAGGTGTCGGAAACACAGGCGACGGTATATTGCTCGCTTACTGCCGATGGTTATGACTTTCGTATCCGGGAAGCAGGTACACTGAGCTGGACCGACCACAACGATTCCGATCCAGGCATCACGTTCCTGGGACTGACTGCCGGGACCACCTACCAGGTAGAAAGCCGCTTATCCTGTGGTACGACCAAAAGTGATTGGTCGGAACCCGTTTCCTTTACCACATCCACCGAATCATGCGATCAACCGGTGTTGAACCAGTTCCGGTTAATCGGGCGTACCGCTCAAAGTTTTGAAATCGAGACCATTTTGACCGGATTCAGCGGATTTGAGTACCGGTACCGTATGACCGGAATGACCGAATGGAACTCGATACCCATATCGACATCCGGCTATTTGCTGCTCAATGATCTCTCCCCAGGTATCACCTATGATATCCAGGCCCGTATTCTCTGCGATGAATCACACCTAAGCCCCTGGAGCAAATCGGTTCAACTAACTACCCTAAGTCTCTGCGGAATCCCAGGAACCGATGAGCTTACGGTAGAATATGTAACCGATCAAAGTGCAACTTTAATCAGTAATGTCGAGGACGTGCCCGTTTACGACTTTCGCTATCGGCTGGCAGGCAGCAACACCTGGATTGACCTCAATCCGACCCGGCAAGGCGAACAGGTGGTGCGTGATCTGGAGGCCGATAAAACCTACGAATTTCAGAACCGGGTCTATTGTCCGGGCATTGGGGTGAGCGCGTGGTCAGCCAGCCAAACATTCCATACGGCCGGGCAAACAACCTCGGTTACTTCGGTTTCGGAGGGCGAGTGGACCATTTATCCTAACCCAGCCACTGCGGCATTTATCATCCGTGCAGCAAATATCCCTTCTGACAGCAGGATATGTATCCATAACTTGCAAGGGCAACTAATCCGGCAAATAATGCTACCGGAGGAATCGGAATTCCAGTTGCAGATGCACCTCGAGGCGGGATTTTATATTGTAAGCATCCAGTCTCCGGGCGCCATCCAATCGAAAAAACTGATTGTCCGGTAAGGGGTTTCGGATTGGATAGCAGGTTAGTTTATCTTATTGAAAACGCCCAGAGATCCAAGGGTTAAAGCGTTGACTTTCCCCTGACTATTAAAGTGAAAGGTAATGGATTGCATCCAGTACCTGACATCGCTCGGGTTCTCGCCACCAATAAAATGAAAGGTGTCCAGATGCCAGTGTTCCAGCGGTCCGGCCAGTGACTCCGGCGAGGTTACGGTCAACTGGCCATCCACAACCGCCAACTGGAGATCTCCCCATGCCATATGGTGAAAGGTGCCGGCATATCCAGCAGGAGCCAATCGTGGCTTGGTGTCGGTAAGCCGCTCCGCATTCATTTTGTCCAATGCCTTCTGCATTTGAGCAGGCGCAGAGCCATACAATTTCAAAAATTCAGAACTCCAATCCCTGAGCGGTTCCGGACTTTGACTTAGTACATCGAAGGTTCGGTACATTAAGGCATGACGCACTTCGGCATGATCCAGGTTCCCCAGGAAATAGTAACCAATACCGTCTTGCTGAACCAATCCTATCTGTGCAATCGTGCCGCCCAGGCTACCGGTATGAAAATCCACACCCATCCCGTGATAATCCTCCTGAAACCAACCTTTGGCATAGGTGATCCATTTGGGGCCTGTCAATTTAGCCGTAGGGTAAAAATCATTGGCAGGGACAATGGCTCCGGGCAGGAATAATTCCATCCAGGTGGCAGGTTTTACCAGTCTTCCCCCATCGTACTTGGAGCTATCCAGTATACTGACGACCCATTTGGACATGTCTGCAATACACGACCAGATGGCTCCGGCCGGAGCGATGGAATCGGCATTTGCATCGGGTATGGGTACAATCGGTCCGGTGCCATACGCATAATGATGCGGTATGGAACGATTGGATTGCACCTGACTACGTGCTTTGGTGGGATAGCTGTTGTTCATATGAAGGGGAACAAAAATGCGTGTTTGGATAAAATCCGCCCAGCTCATACCGCTTAAAAGCTCAATGAGTTTGCCGGCAGCCAGATACATAATGTTCTGGTATGTATATCCCCCCCGCAAGGGATAGGCCATAGGGATATAACGCATGCGGTAAAGAATTTCATCCGGAGATAAGGTTAACCCGGCCCAGAGATAGTCGGTGTTGGGCACGCCCAAATTATGCGTGAACAAATCGCGCACGCGCATTTGCTGGGTTACAAAAGGATCCGATAGCTGAAATTGTGGCATATGGTCAACCACTCGATCATCCCAGTTTACTTTTCCTTCATCGACCAGGATAGCCATTGCCATTGCGGTGAATGCTTTGGAAGTAGAGCCGATGTTGAAGATGGTTTGATCATCAACCATTTCACCGGAACCCAGGCGGCGTTCACCATAACCTTTCGCCAGGAGGACCTGATGATCTTTAATCACCGCCACAGCCATCCCGGGAATATTCCATTGCTGGCGGGAATGCTCAAAATAGTCGTCCAAAGCCTTGCTGTCAATGGCGGTTGATTGCGCCCGTAGCATGCCAAGAAGCCCGAGTCCAATGATGATGCTAATCCATTTTCTCATGGTAATAAAGATACCCTTTTCCAATTTTGCCGGAAAACAAATCCAAAATGAACGACTTGCCTGGAAAGAAATGAATTAGCCCCTAACAATAAATTCATAAGAAATATTGTTAATTATATATTATCATAAAACATTATTCTTTTTTTACTCCGTCTACTGAAATTATCTTCTGTAACTTTAAATCATTATCATCTTTAAATCAATTAACTATGGGTGTCGAAAGTATCTTAATCTGGATTCTGCTGGGTGCAGTGGCCGGATGGTTGGCCGGGCAACTTTATAAAGGAAGCGGCTTTGGCCTGTTTGGCAACATTGTCGTGGGCATTCTAGGTTCTTTCCTGGGCGGATGGCTGGGTCATAAAATGGGCGTTGCCGGTGCGACCACCGGTGGATTTAGCCTTGCCAGCATACTGACTGCGGTTGTCGGGGCAGTCGTTTTGTTATTTATCATTGGATTACTGAAGCGAAAGTAGGCAGCCTTTCTTCCAAATTTTATTGCAATCAATGCATTCCGGCCAATCCGGAATTTGTTAACTATAGCCTGATCAAGAGTAACTCCGCATCCGGAGACAATGCTTCTATTTCCAGTTTTCCGGTTTTTTGCAGATACAATCCATCACGCGTTCCCAGTAAACAATGATTTACTTCGAAGGCCCCTTGGATGCTGTATACAAAATAATTGTGTTCCTGGTCTCCATTCTGAAGGGTGACCTCATCCCTGCCCTGGAATCGCCCCAGCAGGACTGATGGGTGCAATTCTATCCAGGATTTGTCCGGGTGCTCATCCAGACTTACTATTATTGACTCGTAGTCTGTTTTCCGGGTTGGCATGGTGAAATGCAAGAAGTTAATCGCATCTTCTGCGTAAGGGTTACTCAACCGGAAAGGCTTTTTGAGATCATGCCAGACCAACGCTTGTTTCTCGTCAATCAATACGTTGCCTCCTTCCCCGTCGAACACCACATCGCCAACATACGGTAACACAATCGTGACTTCATCCCGTCTGCTGTGGCCGGCAATGACAATGCCCGGATTTAAGTAATAATCCCTTATGACCAATCCCTGGTGGTCAGTCACATAACTATAATTCATAGTCTTCCGCCGGTCAGCTAAAAAGATGTGGGAATGTGGTCTCATCGCGATCATAACCTATCCATTGAAACGAGTGAATAAAAATATTTGTGTTCAGGGTCACGGAATCCGGCTGGATCTTTTGACCAGCGATCAACAATTCATGCTGGTCCACCGGTGCAACCAGCAACCGGTCATGATAACTCGCGATCCAGAGCACCTCTTTGGAAAAGAAGGTAATTGCCACCCGGTGTTTATCCCGCAAATGCCGGTGTGAACCGACAATTTCAAATTGAAAGTTCTCAAAAGGGATCCATGGCTTCCCGGACAGATTCACCACGTCCGGAATGGTCTGATTGAGTTTCCTCAAATAGCCGATGGCGGCCGTACTGACCAATCCGTGTAACTTTTCTGCACGCGGGAAAGCCCGGACAAGCTCTTCATAGGTCGCCAGTGCACCCGACTGGTCATAAAACTGGGCCTGCATACAAAACTCATGATAGGTATCGACAAATAAGTCGTGTTCCCATTCTACGGTGCTATGCACATCAATGACCTTGCGATAAGCCAATTGAATGACCGTTCCCGGCGGGGCAATATCCGGGCTGTTTGGAAGCGTACCGGGATATGATTTAGTTTTCATGCCTTAACGACTATAGTGTGCGTGAGCGTGTAACCATCATCTATACTGCCCGAGACAGATGCCAGTTCATTTTCATAACCGTCATTAAAAATATTATCCCGCTCATTGGTGGTGTCCGCCAGGCCCTTCGTATAATATTGAGTTGCCGTCGAGTAGATGTGATCACAAACCGTTTTGGGAAAGGCGATCTGGGTCACCAGCAGGGATTTGCCGCTGGAATTGTAAATGTGCACATGAATGTGCACGGCTCTTCCGGAATACCAACCGGGGAAAATGGACGTGAAACGCACCTGACCTTCGCTATCCGTAATTTGACGCCCACGTAAAAAATGAACATTGGTCAGATTGACGCTCTGCATTCCGGAACCGCCATACTCCGAATAATAACCATCCTTATCGCAATGCCAGATATCCACAATCGTATCCGATAAGGCTGTGCAGCCATTGTTGGCATTTTTGATGGTCAGGGTTACATCCATCTGCACCCCGGTCCGGTCACTACGAATATCCTGGATCTGCAGATCGCTAGGATTCTTGGTCGGAAATGGTCCTGCTGTTTCGGTGTTGGTCACCGCACAGTTTGTTGCCGAATCTCCATTGGAAGAGCCTTGGGAGTCCGTTATTTCACTAGAAATACCACCGGTTAGGTCCTCTTTGGTACAGGCAATCAAGGCCGATGTAGTGATCAGGCCCAGGCCTGCTTTCTTCAGAAATTCAATGCGTTTCATAGCCATCTTTTGGTAAGAAAGCCATGAATGTGGGGTTTGTACCTAAGCCCTATGTTAATTAACCTTAATAAGCAGTGCCAGTTAATGGTTTACCTCCCGATTGGTCTTTAATTGAAATACATCCGGACGCGCGTAATGCCCGGCGGCATCAAACATCCGCTTTGCAACAGTTATTTATCTGCAAAAAATGCAGCAAGGGAAGCAAATGGTCATTTGGCACAAGCCGAATTCAGCGCATAAAATGAATTTGTGGCATCTAATTCCTGGTCCAGGTAAAGCTTTCCCCCGGAGCCAGATCCACCGGGATTTCTGCATTTCCGATCTGAACCCGGGTTTTACCACCATTGGGAGCAGCAATTAAAACGTGGCTAGCCTGATGATCTTCCCATTTAATGGATACCTCAAAATTTCCGCGTGCTTTTAATCCGGATACCGAACCACTGGCCCAGAGGTCCGGCAAGGCGGGAAGGATTGCTATATGGTCCTCATGGGACTGGATAAGCATTTCCGCAATTCCAGCCGTATACCCAAAATTACCATCGATCTGGAAGGGTGGATGCATGTCAAACAAATTGGTTGTGATGGATTTTTGTAGCAACAGGCGGATGTGATCGTGGGCCATGTTGCCATCCTGAAGACGGGCAGAAAAATTGATCAACCAGGCTCTACTCCATCCGGTGCCTGCGCCTCCATGATCAAGTCGGTATTGCAGGGTATTACGGACCGCCTGAAATAAATCCGGAGTCCCTGACCGGGTAATGGCGTCACCGGGATGAAAGGCATAGAGATGGGACATGTGACGATGCCCTGGTTCCGGCTCCGCATAAGGGCGGTCCCATTCCAGCAAACGACCATCCGGCCCGATGACGGTACCTGATCTTAATTTGCTCCGTTTTGCTTTAATGTCCTGGTATAATTTATCCCGGAGGTCCAGTAGTTCACTAGCTTTCAGGAAATGATCAAATACCTCCGCAACAATCTGTTGATCGATGGCGCTGCCGAGACAAAAGGTTACTTGCGTACTGTCAGGCAGGAAATATTGATTCTCCGGAGAGCTCGACGGCGCCATCACCAACTGGTGATCGCGAGGATCTTCAATCAGATAGTCTCCATAGAATGTGGCGATCTCCCGCATGGCCGGATAGGCTCTTTCACGCAGGAAGGATTCATCTCCGGTAAAAGCAAAGTGCTGCCAGTAATGCTGCATCAACCAGCCCCCCGCACCCAGCCAACTACCCCAGAAGGGTGTAGCTGCCCGAAGCCAGGCTGGAGCCCAGAGGTCGGTGGCATGGGGCAGAACTGCACCCTGCATGCCATAGTTCACCTGTGCAGTCGATTTCCCCCGCTCGATAACCCGGTCCACAAAGGAAAAAAATGGCTCGGTCAGATCGCTCAAATTGGTCACTTCTGCCGGCCAGTAATTCATCTGTATGTTGATGTTTAAATGATAGTCAGCATTCCAGGGGGCTTCAATATGCCGGTTCCAGAGCCCCTGCAAGTTGGCGGGATTGGTCCCCGGCCGTGAACAACTGATCAGTAAATAACGTCCGTAATGGAAGAGCAGCGCCTCCAGCCCGGGGTCATCCGCACCTTCCCGTACCCGTTCCAGCCGTTGTGTTGTCGTCAGGTTGGTGTAGTCCGGACCTTCCAAATCCAGTGATACTCTATTAAAGTATCCCTGGTAATCCTGGATATGTCTGTCCGCTAGTTCATCAAAGGACCGGCCAAGCACGGCTTGCAGGTCCCGGGCGCTGCGTTCCACAAAATCCTGTCCATAATAGCTGGTATTATTGACAATATATATGGTAACCTTCTTACTGTTTCGAAGCATAAGACTGTCAGCGGAGACATTGATCTGCGCTTCCGGCGCCCACAAGCCCACCCGGGTATCGAATAGGACACCGTGATTGATGGGCATGGGTTCATTGTCCAGCTTACCGCCCAACTGAGTGACTTCACCCTGCATGTGCAATGTCCGATCCCCTTCTCCTGTCGTGACAGCCGTAGACCGATCGTGATCTAAGGGTCTGGAAAGGTGCATGGAAAAATTGAGGCCCCGGGGATCGGTTGTAGTAATCTCCATCACCATAACCCGATCGGGCGCCGAAGCCAGGATCCGACGGGTGACCTGATAACCATTGTGCAAATAGGAAACCGCAGCAATGCCCGTCCTGAGATCCAGTTCCCGCTGGTAACTACTGACTTGCTGATGACCCAAACGGATGTTAAGATCGCCCAAGGTCTGATGCGAACGGGTGATGGATTTCCGTGAGAACTGCTGAACGTAAAGGTCTTCGGCTGCATTGATTTCCCCGGATAGTAATAAACGGCGAACTTCTTCGAGGTCTTGCATGGTAGCTGGCGGATTCTCCCATTCCGGCGATCCCGGCCACATGGAATCATCATTGAGTTGCAGATATTCCACCACCGGATTGCCATAGACCATGGCTCCGATCCGGCCATTCCCGATGGGCAATGCATCCTCCCAAGCCTTCGACGGCTCATCATACCACAACGTCAGATCCTGTGCCTGAATAATTGTACCCAGGAGAAAAAGAATAACGAAGATTAAATGACGCATCCCTTTTCTTTCCAAAATAAGAAACTGCCTCAGAATAGCTCTATGCCCAACCTTAAAATCACCAGCATCAGAAATCCAATGTCCAGCGTCTAATAATCTTATGGCTCACCAAGTCAATTATCTCCAATCCGGAACTTGACACCTAACCCCACCTGATAAAGTCCGATTCCAAAGTCATTAAAAATGGAGTTCGCATCATTGACATCGCTGAAGGTTGAAAAATAGCTCACGTCCATGCAAAATTTGACGCGTTGACCGGCTTCAAATCCCAACGAGGCTCCGCCGTAATTGAGACTTCCATCGCCAATCACGAATTGGGATATGTATCTCGGTGTCAGGTAGACGGCAAATTTTTCCGATGGGTGAACGGACATATGCAATGGAACATGGGCTTGCAGGAGTAAATTATCCAGCGTACCGCCCTGAAATCCCAAACCGGCACCCAGAGCAAGGGCAAACTTGGAATACTGGTCGCCCACGATCTGGAATTTACCATCAAATACACCGCTGAGACCGGTCGATACTTTAAGGCCGACATCCACCTTTTCACCTACTCCATAACGGCCCCACAATTCGATCACCGGAAGCACTGGCGTTGAGCCATCGACATCATCGATCAATTCGGTGAATCCGGCGCCGGAGGCGGCAAATCCAATCTCACCATTGTTCTTTCCTACCGTCTTGGCGGTTTGGAATGAGGATAGCTGAGCACAACTGGTCAACCCTGCCAGGGCTACCAGCATCAACAGTTGGTTCCTAATTTTCATACAATTTTTAGTTAGAGGTTTATCAGTCCTCTAAAGTAAGACATTATTGGAATTAGTAATCTATAAGTTCTTGCAGGACGGCAAGAACCTTTCCTGAATTGGGTAACATAGTCACTTCCAGCGTACGGTTTGGGGAATGGCAGGTAACTCTGCGGAACCCACCACGCGTACCGGTGCATCCAGGTCCCGGAAACACTCCTGTTGGATCCACCCTGCCAGGCTCTGCACAAATGAAGGATGAGGCTTTTCGATAATAAATTAAACATCTGTAGCATACCTGAACGGTAAATCAAGTCGATGCATTGTCATAGATTAATTTTGACTCCTATTAGCCATTATTTATTATCGAGTCAATTAAGCTCTTCTTAATCTATCTTATTCGATATTTTTTTAAATCCTATTTTCGTTTTATAAAAAGTAAAAATCATAATTACGCAAATTGCTATCCTTATTATTAAATTATTTACAAATAATATAAGTATTATAAACAACGAAGTTAATATTATTTGCCACCAAGGCCGTTTATTAAATATTTCTCGATTAACTATTTGACGCATACTCTTAAATATAATCAAAATTCACATTGTTCATAAGCAGCCAAAATTCCATCCTGATAACTCAAGTGTATTACATATTCCTCTGATTTACACAACATTGATGTCGTGCGATTAGAATACGAATTGCAACTATTGTATACATCAATATATCTTGCGTCTTCGGCAATCCAACTTGAATTAAATGTAGACAAACAAGTTGCATTAAGCA
>ERZ795053.1721-NODE-1721-length-27407-cov-9.037072_pt1 | contig 27407 bp, 29 predicted proteins | sample MGYA00375137_ERZ795053 | MGnify/ENA primary metagenome ERZ795053 (study PRJEB30182, sample SAMN05720284) | activated sludge metagenome | isolation source: Anaerobic digester | place: Hong Kong | collected 2014-12-17 ...
CGAGATCCCTCGCTGCGCTCGGGATGAGCGGCGCCGGAGGGGGCGGGATCGCGAATCAGCAGAGAGGCGCCGCTCACTTGTACGACCGGGTCGCGAGTTCGACGAACTCGAAGCTCAGCGGTTCCTCGTGCCGGATCGGTTCCTGCCCCTCGCCGGCATGCTCCCAGACCGCGACGTGGGCGAACTCGGCATCGTTCCGGAGCGCCTCGCCATCCGGCGTCTGGTACTCGGTGCGGAAGTGGCCGCCGCACGATTCCTCGCGCACCAGCGCATCGCGGCACATCAGCTCACCGAACTCGAGGAAGTCGGCCACGCGCCCCGCCTGCTCCAGTTGCTGGTTCAGCGTCGCCCCCGTGCCGGTGACCCGGACGTCGCGCCAGAACGCCTCGCGCAGCTTGGGGATCTCGCGCAGCGCCTCCTCCAGGCCGGCCCGGTTCCGCGCCATGCCGCACTTGTCCCACATGATGTGCCCGAGTTCCCGGTGGAAGGAATCCACCGAGCGCGTCCCCTGGATCGCGAGGAACCGGTCGAGTCGGGCCCGCGCCGCCGCCTCCGCCTCCCGGAACGCCTCGTGTTCCGTGGTGACGGGCTGCAGGCCGGCCCCGGCGAGGTAGTCGCCGATCGTGTACGGCAGCACGAAGTAGCCGTCGGCGAGGCCCTGCATGAGGGCCGACGCGCCGAGCCGGTTGGCCCCGTGGTCGGAGAAGTTCGCCTCGCCGATCACGTGGAGACCCGGCAGGGTGCTCATCAGGTTGTAGTCGACCCAGAGGCCGCCCATCGTGTAGTGGACGGCCGGGTAGATCCGCATCGGGACACGGTACGGGTTCTCGCCCGTGATCCGCTCGTACATCTCGAACAGGTTGCCGTACCGCTCGCGGATCACCTGCTCGCCGAGTCGCTCGATCGCGGAGCGGAAGTCGAGATAGACCCCGCGCCCGCCCGGGCCGACGCCGCGGCCATCGTCGCAGACCTCCTTCGCGGCCCGCGAGGCGATGTCGCGCGGGGCGAGGTTCCCGAACGACGGATACTTGCGCTCGAGGTAATAGTCCCGCTCCGCCTCCGGGATGTCGCCCGGGGCCCGGGTGTCGCCGTGCGCGAGCGGCACCCAGCAGCGACCGTCGTTGCGCAGCGACTCCGACATCAGCGTGAGCTTGCTCTGGTAGTCGCCGCTCACCGGGATGCAGGTCGGGTGGATCTGGGTGAAGCACGGGTTCGCGAAGCCGGCCCCCTTCTTCCAGGCCCGGAACGCGGCGGTGACGTTGCACCCCTTCGCGTTCGTGGAGAGGTAGAAGACGTTGCCGTAGCCGCCGGTCGCGAGCACGACGGCGTGCGCCGCATGCGAGGCGATCTCGCCGGTGACGAGGTCACGGGTGATGATGCCCCGGGCATGCCCATCGACCACCACCAGGTCGAGCATCTCGTGCCGGGTGTGCATCGCGACGGACCCCAGGCCGATCATCCGCTCGAGCGCCTGGTAGGCGCCGATCAGCAGCTGCTGGCCGGTCTGCCCCCGGGCGTAGAACGTCCGCGAGACCTGCGCGCCGCCGAACGAGCGGTTCGCCAGCACGCCGCCGTACTCCCGCGCGAACGGGACGCCCTGCGCCACGCACTGGTCGATGATGTTCACCGACACCTCGGCGAGGCGGTGCACGTTGCCCTCGCGCGAGCGGAAGTCGCCGCCCTTGATCGTGTCGTAGAACAGCCGCCAGACGGAGTCGCCGTCGTTCTGGTAGTTCTTCGCGGCGTTGATGCCGCCCTGGGCGGCGATCGAGTGCGCCCGCCGCGGCGAGTCCTGGAAGCAGAAGCAGGAGACCCGGTAGCCGAGCTCCGCGAGCGACGCGGCGGCAGAGGCGCCGGCCAGCCCGCTGCCGACCACGATCACGTCGAACTTCCGCTTGTTCGCCGGCGACACCAGGCGGAGGCGGGACCGGTGGCGGCTCCAGCGCTCGGCGAGCGGGCCCTCGGGCATCTTGGCATTCAGGTGCATCGTGCGATCCTCCCCTCAGCCCAGCACGCCGAGGAGCGCGGCGAGGGGGATGGCGAGGAACCCGCCCGCGATCAGCACGGCCGAGCCGACGGCGAGCGCGATCCGGGCGCGGTTCCACGCCGGGTGGTTGAGGCCGAGGGTCTGGAAGACCGACCAGACGCCATGGGCGAAATGGGCGCCGAGCGCGAGCATCGCCACGGCGTAGAACAGCGCGACCGGGGTCACCGCGAGGCCGGTGATCAGGTTCCGGCCCACCTCGCCCTCGCGGAAGTCGGGATGGAACTGCCCCCAGGTGAGGTGCAGGATGTGGAAGACGATGAACACCGCCAGCAGCACCCCGCCCCAGCGCATCGTGCGCGCGGCATAGGTGGCGACCTGGGTGTCATGCCGGGCGTAGGCCCCGGGCCGGGCCGCGCGTGCCTGCTGCGTGAGTTGCCAGGCCGCCACGATGTGGAGCACCACCGCCCCGAGCAGCACGGCGCGCGCGAGCCAGAGCGCGGGGCCCAGGGACCGGAGGAACTCGCCCCACTCGTCGAGGTGATGCGGATCCGTGAAGACCAGCAGGTTCGAGATCACGTGCGAGACCAGGAAGGCGAGGCCGATCAGCCCGGTCAGGGCCATGACGACCTTCTTCCCGATCGCCGTCCGCCAGAGCGCCAGGATCCGGTTCACCCGCGCCTCAGACGATGGCCTGGACCGAGCGCACCGCCTCGGCCGAGGCATGCAGCGCCGTCCGCTCCGCGTCGGTCAGCGCGATCTCGACGATCCGCTCGAGCCCGGCGCGGCCGAGGAGGCAGGGCACGCCACAGTACACGTCGGACAGCCCGAACTGGCCCTGCAGCCAGGCCGAGGCGGGGAGCAGGCGCTTCCGGTCGTGGACGATCGCCTCGACCATCTCGACGGCCGCCGCACTCGGCGCGTAGTAGGCCGACCCCGTCTTGAGGTGCCCGACGATCTCGGCCCCGCCGTTGCGGGCCCGGTCGACGATCGCCTCGAGCGTCTCGGCCGCGAGCAGTTGCGACACCGGGATGCCGGAGACCGTGGTGTAGGAGACGAGCGGCACCATCGTGTCGCCGTGGCCGCCGAGCACCATCGCCTGGATGTCGTCGACGGAGATCCCGAGCGCGTCGGAGAGGAAGGTGCGATACCGGGCGGTGTCGAGCACCCCGGCCATGCCGATCACGCGCTCGGGCGGGAAGCTCGTGGCGCGTCGCATCACGAAGCACATCACGTCGAGCGGATTGGAGACGACGATCACGATCGCCTTCGGCGCCACCGCCCGGATCTGCTCGCCCACCGACTGGACGATCCCGGCGTTGGTCTTCACGAGGTCGTCGCGGCTCATCCCCGGCTTCCGGGCGATGCCCGCCGTGACCACGAACAGCTCCGAGTCAGCCGCCAGCGCGTAGTCGTTGGTCCCGATGACCCGGGTGTCGAACCCCTCCACGGGTCCGGACTGCCACTGGTCGAGGGCCTTGCCCTGGGGGATGCCCTCGGCGATGTCCACCATCACGACCGTGCGCGCGAGATGCTTCTCCGCGATCCGCTGGGCCGCCGTCGCCCCGACGTTGCCCGCTCCGACCACCGTGATCTTCTCGAACATCGTGACTGCCGCTCCTAGGGTTGGAGGCGCCGTCCGGCGCCCGATGGGTTCCCGCCGTGGGCGTGGAACCTAATCGCGGCGGCAGGGCCTCCCAAGCGTCAGCGCCTCTGCCGCCCGCGTCCGTAGCGCATCGGCGCGGCCGGGGTGGCCACCACCGACGCGGTGCGGGCCGCCACGCCCTCCGCCGCGACGCCGAGCAGCAGTTCCACCGAGGCGCCGAGATCGACCTTGCGCTTGCGTGGTGGCATCGGCAACCGGAAGATCCGCTGCGGATACTTCTCCCGGATCCGCTCCGGCAGCAGGCCATCCTCGGTGCCCACGACGAGGACGCTGTTGCCGCGGAACGGGGCCGCCTCGGCCTCGCGCTCCCCGTCGATCGCGAAGTAGAGGCAGCGCTCCCGGCTCATCGCGTCCCGGAAGTCACGCCACCCGGGGTGGAGCCACCAATCGAGGCGGGACCAGTCGTCGGGGCCCGCCCGGCGGAATCGCTCGTCGTCCGCCGCGAACGGCAGGGGCCCCACGAGGTGCAGCGAGGCATCGACCGCGGCGCACTGGCGGGCGACCGCGCCGACCACGGGGGCAGTTTGGGGTTCCAGCATGGCGACGTGCAACGGCATGACGGCTCCGGAGGGCTGCGAGGGAACGACTCCCCCAATGGATACGTCGAACGGCCGCCCGGCGCGAGTCATCGCACCGGGCGGCCGTCCGGACGACTGCGGCCTACTGGCGGCAACCGCCGAACGGATCCGGCTTCGGCTTGTCGACCACGACCGCATGGTCGAGGTTCGCCAGGGTCATCGCGAGATCATGGATGTAGGTGCTGATCTGCGCCATGTGCCGGTACTGGATGTACTGCGGCTCGTCGGTGACCTGGTGATAATCCGCGTGGCCACCCGTCGTGAAGAAGACGACCGGGATGCCGTAGCGCGCGTACTCGTAGTGGTCGCTGCGGCAGTAGATGTTCTGCGGATGGCCGTCGGCGTCGAGGGCGTAGTCGAATCGCAGCCCGTACTTGCCCCGCACGTTCACCGCCTCCGCGAGATCGCCGAGCTCGGTCGAGAGCCGGCGGGAGCCCACGAGCTGGAGATAGCCGTCCCCGCCGCGGATCAGCGCGCCCTCGGAGGTCTGGCCGGTGACATCCGTCGCCGCCCCGCGTCCCACCATGTCGATGTTGATCGCACCGACGATCGCCTCGCGCGGCACGCTGGGGTGATCACTGAAGAAGCGCGATCCCCAGAGCCCCGCCTCCTCGCCTGCATGCCAGATGAACAGCATCGAGCGCTTCGGCCGCTCGGCCGCGGTCGCGAAGGCCTCGGCGACCTCCAGCAGCGAGACCGACCCCGACCCGTCGTCGTCGGCGCCATTGGAAATCGAGTCGATCCGCACCGGGTGCACCTTCCGCATCGAGTCGATCTTCGCGTTGATCTCGGCCCACTGCGCCTCGCTCGGCACGCCGATCCCGCGGGAATCAGCCCCCTGCTGGCGGAAGACCATGTTGAAGGCCTTCACCGAGTCGTGCGGCAAGCCGCCCTGACGGAAGCCGACGTGGTCGTTGTGGGCGCCGATGAGGATGTACTGGTTGCGGAGCTGCGGGTCGGAGCCCGGCAGCATCGCCACGACGTTCCGGCCCGGCAGCGGCTCCTGGTGGAACCGGAGGGCCATCGAGACGGGACGCCCGGCGGCCCCGAGCGCCATCCCCGACGGTGCCTGGCCGAGGAGGGCGGTGCCGACCGCGGTGGTCACCGACACGTTCGCCCGACCCGCGGCGCCAGCGCCCTCGGGCGCGTCGGGATCGAGGTAACTCGGCCGGTTGCCGAAGCCGCGCTGCACCGGGAGGGCGTCGCCCACCACGGTGACGACGGCGAGGGCGCCCTCCTGCGAGGCGAGGTAGGCCTGCAGCCCCGGCGTCATGGCCCGGAAGCGCATCGGCCGCTCCGGCGCCACCTGGACCACGACCTTGCCTGCCGCCGCACCGGCGGGAAGCAGGTTGAGCGTGTCGCCCGCGACGCCGCCAAAGACGACGGGCGCGCCGTCGAGCGAGAAGCTGGCGCCGTTGATGGTCGCGGTGAAGTCGCGACCGCCGGTGAAGGTGGTCCCCCCGACGCGCAGCGTCGAGGTCGAATCGAAGCTCCGCGAGAACACGGGCACCTTCTGGAAGAACGTCCCCCCCTCCCCCGCCGGCACCAACCCGAGTCGGCGCACTTCGCGCTCGATGTAGTCGGTGCCCATGTCGTTGTAGCGGGTGCCGACCTGACGCCCCATCATCGAGTCGTCCGCGAAGATGTAGAGGCGCGTCATCAGGTCGCAGGCGGTGATCGCGGCAGTGGTCGGGGGGCCGACGTAGGCCAGCGGCATCGGGCCACCGGTGGTCGCGGGGCAGCGATCGTTCGCGGTCTGGGCGGCAGCGGGGGTGCTCGCGAGGAGCAGCCCCAGGAGGGCGGCTCCGAGGGGAGCACCGGATCGGCGTGGCAACGTGGACATGTCTCGTTCGCGTGGAGGGTGGCGGTCAGGGGAAGCCACCTCTCCTACGCCCGACACCGGGTCGAAGTTGCGGCTCAGCCGCCGCGCACGTGCATCTCGAGATGCGGGTCCGCCCGCAGCCGGGTGAGCGGGACGAGTGCCCCGCGGTCGGGTACCCCCACCCGCAACTCCGCCCCGCGGTCCTCCCGTGTGGCCCATCCCTGCCGCAGGACCCGCCGGAGCGCAACGTCGTCGGCGCCGCCCCGGAGGAGCGCACGCAGATCGGTGCCCGATGGGGCGTAGAGGCAGCGGAACCACGTCCCGTCGGCGGTCAGGCGCGACCGATCGCAGGCGCCGCAGAACGGTTCGGTCGTCGAGGTGACCACCCCGATCACCGTGCCGTCGCCCAGACGCCAACGACGCGCGGGGGCATGCGGGTCCTCCCCCCGGGAGAGTCGCTCGGCGCCACCGAACGCCGTGGCGAGGTGCGCGATGATCTCCGCACCGGGCACCACCTGTCCCGGCTCCCACTCGAGCGCGCCCCCGACGTCCATGTACTCGATGAAGCGGGGTTCGATCCGGTGCGCGGCGGCCAGTCGCACGATCCCCTCGAGCTGGTCAAGGTTGGTGTCGCGCATCACGACGGTGTTCAGCTTGGTCCCCACGAACCCCGCCGCCGCCGCAGCCGCCAGCCCCGCGCGCACATCGACCGGCGACCCGTGCCGCGTGAGTGCCCGCATCGCGGCGTCATCGAGGGTGTCGAGCGAGATCGTGAGTCGGTGCAACCCGGCCGCGCGCAGCGGTTCGGCCGCCTCGGCGAGGCGCGTCCCGTTGGTGGTGAGGGCGAGATCCGCCAGCCCCGGGAGTCGCGCCAACCTGGCGACCAAGTCGGGCAGGCCGGGTCGCAACAACGGCTCACCCCCGGTCAGGCGGATCTTGCGGACGCCGAGCTCGACGAAGGCGCGGGCGACCCGCTCGACCTCGTCGAACGTCAGCAGCGAGTCGGTCGGCAGCCAGCGGTACGACGCGGCGGGCATGCAGTATCGGCAGCGCAGGTTGCATCGATCCGTCACCGAGATGCGCAGGGCGCCAAGCGGGCGCTCGAACCGGTCCCGGATCACCGCGACGTGCCGGGGGCGGTCGGATCGACCCAGGCGCTGGAGCCGTCGGCATACGACTCGTGCTTCCAGATCGGGACTCGCCGCTTCACCTCGTCGATCACCCACCGACAGGCGGTGAACGCCTCGCCGCGATGCGCCGCGGCGATCACCACCACGACCGCCACCTCCCCGACGTTGAGCGCGCCGAGGCGGTGCCGGAGGGTGACACGCACCGGCCAGCGTGCCTCGGCCTCGCGCACGATCAGGGCCGCTTCCCGCTCCGCCATCTCCTCGTAGGCGACGTACTCGATCCCGGTGACCAGGCGCCCGTCGTGGAGATTCCGCACCACGCCCTGGAAGCTCACGACCCCGCCGTGACCCGGGAGGACTCCCGTGCCAGGGTCACCCGCCGCCCCGAGCGGATGGCGGGTCAGGAAGGCGTCCCGATCAGCCACCGGCAAGCGGCGGCAGCAGGGCGACGACGTCGCGCGCGCGGATCGGGGTGTCGTCGGATGCCATCGTGTGGTTGATCGCGACCAGCGGGTGGGACGGAAGCACGTCGCCCCCCGGAAGTTGCCGGAGGGCGTCGAGCAGCGCCGAGACCGACGAGGGCATGGTGAGCTCGACCGCGGCGGGATCGCCGAGCAGCTCGGCGTAGCGGGCGAAGGTGCGCACCTCGAGCCGAGCCATGGTCAGTCGAGGTCGGACGACCCGGGCGCCGCTTCCTCGTCGGCGACCAGGGTGCGCAACTCCTTGCTGGGCTTGAAGACCGGCACCGGTCGCGCCGCGACCTCGACCGGCTCGCCGGTCCGCGGGTTGCGGGCCATCCGGGTCTTGCGGCGCCGGATCTTGAAGGTGCCGAATCCCCGGACCTCGATGTTCTGCTGGTCACGCAGCGCCTCCTTGACGGCGTCAAGGAACGCATCGACGACGCGGGCGCAGTCCTTCTTGGAGATCATCGGCCCGGAGGTGCGGGCGATGGCAGCAGTGACCTGCTCGACGAGATCGGCCTTGGTCATCGACCCCCCGGGGAGACGACTCGGGGCCTCGGATGGCCCCGCCTTCGGGCCGATATGTACGACCGTTAAGTGTTGCCTGTCAAGAGCTTGCGTCCCCTCGGGCCCGGATCGCCTCGAGGAACTCGCCGAAGTGGGGGAACGCGTCGTGGGGCCCCGGTGCCGCCTCGGGATGATACTGGACCGCGAAGACCGGCAGCGAGCGGTGTCGGATCCCTTCCACGGTGCCATCATTGAGGTTGACATGGGTCACCTCAAGTTCTGCCGCACCTGGCACTCCGTCCGGCCCACCCTTCACCGCGAAGCCGTGGTTCTGGGTGGTGATGAGCACCCGCCCGGTGGCCAGCTCCTTGACCGGGTGGTTCCCGCCCCGGTGGCCATAGCCGAGCTTCGTGGTCTCCCCGCCGAACGCCAGCGACAGGAGCTGATGGCCGAGACAGATCCCGAACATCGGGACGCCCGACTCGGCCAGTTCCCGGATGGTCCCGGGCGCGTAGTCGATCGCCGCCGGGTCGCCGGGACCGTTCGAGAGGAAGATCCCGGCCGGCTTGCGCGCGAGGACCTCGGACGCGGGCGTGCTCGCCGGGACGACCTCGACCGAGAGGCCGGTGGCTTCGAGCATCCGGACGATGTTGCGCTTCATCCCGAAGTCGTAGGCGACGACCAGCGGTCCCGTGCCGGTGCGGTAGCCGGTGGTCGTGGTCGCGCGGGAGGCGAGGTCCTGTCCCCCCATCGCCGGCGAGGCCGCGAGGGCGGCGCGGAGCGCATCCGTGGGCGCCTCTCCCGGTGCGATCACACCGCGCATCGCGCCCCGCTCACGGATGTGCCGCGTCAGCCGCCGGGTGTCCACGTCGGTGAGGATCGGGACCCCGGACTCGGAGAGCCACTGCGCGAGCGAGCCGGTCCCCCGCCAGTTCGACCACTGCCCGGAGAGCTCCCGCACGACGACGCCCGAGACCTGGGGCCGGGCCGATTCGTCATCCTCGGCGGTCACCCCGTAGTTGCCGATCATCGGCGCGGTCATCACCACGATCTGCCCGAGGTAGCTCGGGTCGGTGAAGGTCTCCTGGTAGCCGCTCATGCTGGTGGTGAAGACGACCTCGCCGAACGCCGGCGCAGCCGGGCCGACGAGCGTGCCGCCGTACCAGGTCCCATCCTCCAGCAAGACAAAGGCGGGACGATTCGTCCCGCCTTCAGTCCCTGCCTCGCTCACTGGGGTGCGCCCTCAGCGGGCGCCTCGGCACCCCCACCCGCCGGGGGCGGCGTGGTGACCGGCGCCCCGCCGATCGGGGCGGTCGGCAGGTCGGCCGGGGCGGCCTGCTGCTGCAGGGTCCGCTGGACGTCGGTCAGGTCACCCTGCGAGGAGGTCGAGACCAACCCGAGGACGAGGGAGAGCGCCATGAAGATGCCGCCGGTCCACCAGGTCGCCTTGGTCAGCAGCGTGGTGGCCTGGCGCCCCCCGAGCACGGACGCGGTCCCGCCGCCGCCGAGCGAGGCGAGTCCGCCGCCTTGACCGGCCTGGAGGAGCACGACGACCGAGAGGATCAGGGCGTCGATGATGAGCAGGGTGAGCAGGAACGCGAACATCTGGAATCCTTGGGGTTCGGGCCTAGCCGCCAAAGATAGCGGCCGGGAGGGCCACCTTCAACCGCCAGCGGCGCAGATCTCGGCCCAGCTCTCGGGGTCCAGGGAGGCGCCGCCCACGAGGACCCCATCGATCTCGGACTCCGCGAGGAGCGCGGCCGCGTTGCCCGGCTTCACCGATCCGCCGTAGAGGACCGGGGTCGTCCTGGGCAGCCCCAGATCGGCGAGGACCTCCCGGATCGCGCCGTGAACCTCGTTGGCGTCGCCCGGCGAGGCATTGCGGCCGGTCCCGATCGCCCAGACCGGCTCGTACGCGATCACCAGGTCGGCCGACGGCTCGACCCCGGCCAGCGCCGCGCGGAGCTGGCGCTCGACGACGCCGCGGGTCTTCCCCTCGTCGCGTTCGATCAGCTGCTCCCCGACGCAGAGGACGGCCTGCAATCCACCCGCGAGGACGGCCTGCACCTTCCGTCCGGTCTCGGCGTCGGTCTCGCCGAAGACGTGGCGACGCTCGGAGTGGCCGACCAGGACGGCCGCGGCGCCGGCGCCGCGAGCCAGCGCCACCGAGATCGCCCCGGTGAACGCCCCCTGCGGCTCCCAGTGGACGTCCTGCGCCCCGACCGAGAGGTGATCGTGCCCGGCGAGCCGGGCGGCGACCGCCTCGATCGAGACCGCGGGGGGAAAGAAGGCCACCGTGCGACCGGGACGGGGCGCATCGAGCGCGAGGAATCGGTCGAGGAACTGGCGGGCCTCCCCGGGGCCGATGTGCATCTTCCAGTTGGCAGCGAACAGCATGATGCTCCTTAGCGGGAATCGAGGGCCTGCACGCCCGGGAGCGGCTTCCCCTCGAGGAACTCGAGCGAGGCGCCCCCGCCGGTGCTGACGTGGGAAACCTGGTCGTCGAGGCCGCCGGCGGCGATCGCAGCCGCACTGTCGCCACCGCCGACGATCGTGATCGCCCCGGCGGCGGTCGCCGCCGCCAGCGCCCGGGCGACACCCATGGTGCCGCGATCGAACGGCGGCGTCTCGAAGACGCCCATCGGGCCATTCCAGATCACCGTGCGCGCCGCGGTGATGACCTCGGTGAATCGCGCGACGCTCGCCTGGTCGATGTCGAACATCGCCATGTCGGCCGGGATCGCGTCGCGCGCGACCTCCCGCGTCGTGGCATCGCCGGCGAGGCGATCACCCACCATCGCCCCGGTCGGCAGCATCAGCTTGTCGCCCGCCGCGGCGAGCAGGCGTGCCGCCATCTCGACCCGATCGTCCTCGACCAGGGAGCGACCAACCTCCAGCCCCATCGCCTTGAAGAAGGTGCACGCCATCGCACCGCCGATCAGGATCCGGTCCACCTTGGGGAGCAGCGCCTCGATCAGGTCGATCTTGCCGGAGATCTTGGCGCCGCCGAGGATCGCGACGAAGGGGCGCGCCGGCTGCTCGATCGCCTCGCCGAGGAACCGCAACTCGCGTTCGAGGAGGAACCCCGACACGGCGGGCTTGAGGCGGTGGGCGATCGCCTCGGTCGAGGCGTGGGCCCGGTGCGCGGTGCCGAAGGCGTCGTTGACGAACAGGTCGCCGAGTGCGGCGAAGCGATCCGCGAGTGCCGGATCGTTCGCCTCCTCCCCCGGGTAGAAGCGGGTGTTCTCGCCGAGCGCCACCCCGCCGCGCGGCAGGTGGCGCACCTCGGCCGCCGCCGCGTCGCTGGTCGGGTCGGCGAGGAAGGTCACCGGGATTCCGAGCTGCGCCTCGAGCGCCCGCGCCACCGGGCGCAGGCTGTAGCGCGGGTCGGGCGCGCCCTTCGGCCGGCCGAGATGGGAGAGCAGCACCACCCGCGCGCCGTGCTCCCGGAGGAACCGGATCGTGGGCAGCGAGGCCCGGATCCGGGTGTCGTCGGCGACCGCCCCGTCCGCGAGCGGCACGTTCAGGTCGGCGCGCACGACCACGCGCTGGCCGTCCAGCCGGGCGGCGTCGAGGTCCGCGAGCCGTCGCGCGCTCACAACGCGGCGCCGACGTGCCGCAGCATGTCGACGCAGCGCGCCGAGTAGCCCATCTCGTTGTCATACCAGGAGGAGACGTGCAGCATCGTGCCGTCCATCACCTGCGTCGAGAGCGCGTCCACGGTGCTCGACATCCGGTTGCCGACGTAGTCGATCGAGACCAGCGGCTCGTCGCTCACCGCCAGCACCCCGGCGAGCGTTCCCGCCGCCGCGGTGCGGAACGCGGCGTTGACCTCGTCGATGGTCGTCGCGCGATCCACGATGCAGGTGAGGTCCACCAGCGAGACGTCGGCCGTCGGCACCCGCAGCGCGACCCCGTCGATCTTCCCCTTCACCTCGGGAATGACCAGCGAGGTCGCCTTGGCGGCGCCGGTCGAGGTCGGGATGATCGACATCGCCGCGGCCCGCGCCCGGCGGAGGTCCTTGTGCGGCAGGTCGAGGATCGACTGGTCGTTGGTGTAGCTGTGCACCGTCGTCATGTACCCGCGCTGGAAGCCGAAGGTGTCACGGATCACCTTGACCACCGGGACCAGGCAGTTGGTGGTGCAGGACGCGTTCGAGATCACGTGGTGCGTGGCGGGATCGTACTCCTGGTGGTTCACGCCGTAGACGAAGGTCTTGTCCTCGCCCTTCGCCGGCGCGGAGATGATCACCTTCTTCGCCCCCGCCGCGAGGTGCTTCGCCGCGTCGTCACGGTTCGTGAAGCGACCGGTGGACTCGAGGACGATGTCGACACCGAGGTCGCCCCACGGCAGGGCGGCCGGGTCGCGCTCGGACAGCACCCGCATGAGGTCGCCGCCGACGTCGAGGCCGCCCTCGGTGGCGGACACCGGGGTCGGGAACCGGCCATGCACCGAGTCGTAGGTCAGCAGGTGCGCCAGGGTGCGGGTGTCGGTCAGGTCGTTCACCGCCACGAAGTCGATGTCGGTGATGCCGGCCGCCTTGGCGGCCCGGACGACGTTGCGACCGATCCGGCCGAATCCGTTGATGCCCACGCGAATCTTCGCCATCAGATGCTCCCGCTCCCGGGTCAAGGTGTGGTGTCTCGCCGACGGGTCGCCGCCCCCAGCGGTGGTTCCGCCCGCGCAAACGTGACCGCCGCGATCCGCTCGACCCCGGCGGTCCGCAGGGCCGTTGCTGCCGAAACTAACGTGGCGCCGGTCGTGAAGACATCATCGACCAGGATGACCGGTCCCATCACCCGTTCCCCCCGGAAGGCGCCCCCGAGGTTGGCGAGGCGCTCCTGCGGGGTCCGGCCGACCTGGCTCGAGTCCCCGCTCCGCCGGGTGAGGACCGACGAACTGACGCGACGGCCCGTGAGCTCGGCGAGCGCGGCAGCGAGCACCTCGGCCTGGTTGTAGCCGCGACGCCAGCGACGCCGCCGCGACGTTGGGATGGGGACCAGGTCTCCGGGACCGAGCAGGTCGAGGTGCGGGGCCATGCGACGCGCCATCAGGGGGGCCAGCCGACGCCAGCCGCCATACTTGAAGGCGTGCGCGACCTCCCGGACCCGTTCGTCGAGCCGGACGGCGCTCCGGGCCGCGATGAACTCGGGCGGCCACTCAGCGCAGAGGCGACAGTCGAGGTCGAGCAGTCGGGGATGCTGGCATCGCGCGCAGGCAGGTTCGGGGAGTCCGGCCCACCGGGCAGCACACACGCCGCAGATCAGCGGTTGTGCGGGATCGGCGATGGTGTCCTGGCAGGTCAGGCACTCCGAAGGCAGCAGCCACCGGGCGAACGCCGCACCCGGGGATTCAGCCCAGTCGACCCTCGAGTGCCGCACGCATCACCTCCGTCGGGGGGGTGACCCCGGGGAACCACCAGTGCCAGGCGGCGGCCCCCTGGATGAGGAGCATCTCGCGGCCATCCGAGGCGAGCAGCCCTCGACCCGTGGCCCATTCCACGAGGGGTGTCCGACCGACCTGGCGGTAGGTGAGGTCAATCACGGCCCGCAATGCCGGCAGGGTGCCGACGTCACCGGGAATCGGGTCATCCGCCGCAAGGCCCACCGGTGTCGCGTTCAGCAGCAGTTCCGCGTCCGTCGGGTCGATCACCTCGACCCCGAGCGTCCGGAGCCACGCCTCGAACGCCGCCCCGCGCTCGGCGCTCCGCGAACGCACCGCCAGCGCAGCCCCATGCTCGGCGGCCGCCAACCCGACGGCACGTGCGCTCCCGCCGGTCCCCAGCACGATCCACCGCGACAGCCCGGCGCCCAGCCGGTCCACGGTCGCCCGGATGCCGTCCACATCGGTGTTCCCGACATGCACGCCCTCGGGCCCGCCGCCGAAGACGTTGGCGACACCTGCCCGGGCCACCCGTGGATCGGGGGACCCGACCTCGGCCGCCCGCGCCTTGTGCGGGATGGTCACGTTGCCGCCGCCTCCCTGCCGCACGAGGGTCCGCATCACGCCTGGCAGGTCCTCCGCAACGCAGGGGAGCGCGACGTAGACCGCGTCGAGTCCCGCGGCGCGGAAGGCCGCGTTCTGCATGAGCGGCGACAGGGAGTGCCCGACCGGATCGCCGAGGAGCGCGATGACCCGCGTCCGGCTCCCGGGTCCGCTCACCTGGGCGGTTCCCGGAGCCGGTGGACGACCGCGGCGATCAACGGCGCCATCTGGTCGGCCACCGCGCGGTAGCGTTCGACGTCGCCCCCGAACGGATCGGGGATGTCACCACCGTCCTCGCCTGCCCACGCCGCGAGCGTGTGGGTCTTCCCCGCCCCGCCCATGTCGATCACCCGATGCGAGTGCGCGGTGGTCATGGTCAGGATCAGGTCGGCTTCCCTGACGAGCTGGGTGGTGAGCATGCGCGCCCGATGCGTGCTCAGGTCGAGCCCGCGCTCGAGGGCGACCAGGTACGACCCCTCGGAGGCAGGTGCCCCGTCCCACGCGCCGGTTCCTGCCGAACCGACGCGCACCTCACCCGGCGCGGGACGCTCCGCCAGCGCGGCGCGAAGCATCGCCGCCGCGAGCGGGGAGCGGCAGGTGTTGCCGGAGCAGACCACGAGGACGCTGCGGATCATCTTCAGGGCGCCCCGCGGCCGATCCGGCGCCGCAGTTCCGCGCGCCCGATGGCGCCTTCCCGGATCAATGCGGCGGGGGTCACCGTGCAATCGACGATCGTCGAGGGGGGGACGTTGCCGAGCACGCCGCCGTCCAGCACCAGCAAATGCCCCGAGGCGACCGCCTCGGGGAAGCGATCGGCGACCCCATCGGCTCCGGGCGCGGTGCCCTCTCCCGGTCGGTTCGCGCTGGTCGAGGTGATGGGGAGGCCGAGTCCCGCGATCAGTGTCGCCAGCGGGCGGTGCGAGGTCCAGCGCACCGCGATCCCTCCCTCCGGACCGCGGAGCCGATCCGGCAGCCGCCCCTCGGCCCCCGGCAGCACGAGGGTGAGCGGGCCCGGCCAGAACTCCTCGGCCATCCGGCGTGCGACGCCCGAGAGCACCAGCCCTGCCTGCTCGAGCATCGGGATCCCCGCGACGAGGAGGAGGAAGGGCTTGCGGGACGGGCGACGCTTGAGGACGGTGAGGGCATCGAGGCCCGGGTCGGTCGTCAGGGAGCCGAGACCGTACACGGTCTCTGTCGGGTAGGCGATCACCCCGCCGGCCGCGAGGTGCGCCGCGACCTCCGGCACCGCGGCGCTGGCAGCCTCGGGGGTTCGCAGGTCCAGGGTCATGGCCGTCCCGCGAGCCATTCCGCAAACTCCAGGTCATCCGGACGCGTGATCTTGAGGTTGCGCGCGCTGCCCGGGAGCAGGTCGACCCGACCACCGACGAGCTCGACCAGCATCGCGTCGTCGGTGATCTCGACGGCGTGCGTCGGGGCCGCGGCGTGCGCCCGCGCGAGCAGGGCACGCGGGAACGCCTGCGGCGTCTGCGCTCGCCACAACCCCGCACGCGGCACGGTCCCGAGGACGGTGCCGCAGTCGTCGGCGCGCTTGAGCGTGTCCGCGAGCGGCACCGCGGGCACGGCGGCATGGCCGTCGCGCGCCGCCGCGATCCCGCCGTCGATCGCCTCCCGGGGGGGAAACGGCCGCGCCCCGTCGTGCACCAGCACGATGGCGCACGACGGATCGAGTGCGCCGAGGCCGGCCGCGACGGAGTCCTGTCTCGTCGCCCCACCCGCGACCAGCGAGAAGGCCTCGCCCGTCAGCCCCGCCAGCCAGTCCGGCGGCGCGGCCACGTCGTCGGCGGGCAACACGGCGATGACCTGCCGCACGTCCGGGTGCGCGACGAAGGGGCGGATGGCCCGCAGGAGCACCGGGACGCCCGCGACCGGGAGGTACTGCTTGGGCACGCTGGCGCCCAGCCGACTCCCCCGCCCGGCGGCCACGACGATGACGCCGACATCACGCGGCAAGGGCGCGCACCAGTTCGTCGAGGTGCTCAAGGCCGTGGTGCCGGATGCCCGGCACCTCCACCTTTGCCCGGGCCGACCCGAACGCCTGGCGGAAACCCATCCGCGCGGCCTCCAGCAGCCGACGCTCCGCCGTGCCGAGGGGTCGCACCTCGCCACCGAGGCCGAGCTCGCCGAGGAAGAGCGCATCGGCGGGCGTCGGGCGGTTGTGGATCGAGCTGATGAGGGCCGCCGCGACGGCGAGGTCGGCCGCGGGTTCGGTGAGTCGAACGCCCGAGGTCACCTGCACGAAGACGTCGACGGTCCCGAATGGCACCCCTGCCCGACGTTCGAGGATCGCCAGCAGCACCGCCAGGCGCTTCGGATCGAGGCCGGTGGCCACGCGCTGCGGCGTGCCGTACCCGCTCGGCGCGGCCAGCGCCTGCACCTCGACGAGCACCGGTCGGCTCCCTTCCATCAGCGCGGTCACCGCACTCCCCGGACTGGCGACCGAGCGTGCCGCGAGGAAGAGGGCGGAGGGATTCGGGACGGCCACGAGGCCCCGACCGGTCATCTCGAAGACGCCGAGCTCGTCGATCGAGCCGAAGCGATTCTTGGTGGCGCGCAGCAACCGGTAGTCGAGGGTGGTCTCGCCCTCGAAGTAGAGCACGGTGTCGACGATGTGCTCGAGGGTCTTGGGACCCGCGATGCCGCCACCCTTCGTCACGTGCCCGACGACCACGACCGCGACGCCGCTCTCCTTGGCGAAGCGCATCAGGAGCCCGGCACACTCGCGCACCTGGCCGACGTTGCCCGGGGCGCTCTCGAGCGCGTCGGAGTAGACGGTCTGGATCGAGTCGAGGATCAGGACCGATGCACCGGTGCTGGCGGCAGCATGGATCACCGCCTCTAGGCGGGTCTCGCCGAGGACGTGCACGGCGCCGGTCTCCCCGCCGAGGCGATCGGCCCGCATCCGCAGCTGCTCCGCCGACTCCTCGCCGCTTGCGTAGAGCACGGTGCGCCCCGAGGCCTCCAGCGCGGCAGCCGCCTGCAGCAACAGCGTCGACTTCCCGATGCCCGGTTCACCGCCGATCAGCGTCATCGACCCCGGCACGAGGCCGCCGCCGAGGACGAAGTCCAGCTCGGGCAAGCCGGTCCCCCAGCGCACCAGCCGTCCCGCCTCGACCTCGCGCAGTCGACGGACCGGCATCGCCGGTGGCGCGGCGCCGGCCCGCCGCCCGGGACGAGCGGGCGCGACCGGCTCCTCGCTGATCGTGTTCCACGCCTGGCAGCCCTCGCAGCGCCCGGCCCAGCGCGGGGTCTCGTGCCCGCACTCGCTGCAGCGCCAGGTGGAGCGCGCCCGCGCCATTCAGCCCTCCCGCTCGGTCCGGTTGTCGAACCGGGTGAACTGCTTGTGGAAGAACAGGTCGACATGGCCGGTCGGACCGTTGCGGTGCTTCGCGAGGATCACGTCGGCCCGTCCCTCGAGCGACTCGCCGGCCTGCTCGGCCTTGTCGCGCAGGTCCTTGTACATCTCGGGCCGGTGGATGAACATCACGAGGTCGGCGTCCTGCTCGATCGCCCCCGAGTCGCGCAGGTCGGAGAGGAGCGGCAGCCGCTCGCCGCCGCGCTGTTCGCTCGCGCGCGAGAGCTGCGAGAGTGCGATCACCGGGACCTCGAGCTCGCGCGCCAGCCCCTTGAGCGAGCGCGAGATGTCGGAGATCTCCTGCACCCGGTTGTCGGCGTATTCCGGGCTGCGCATCAGCTGGAGGTAGTCCACCACCACGAGCTTGATGTCGTTCTCCGCCCGGAGGCGCCGCGCCTTGGAGCGCATCTCGAGCAGCGTGAGCGCGGGAGTGTCGTCGATCCAGACCGGGGAGTTCTGGAGGATCCCCGCGGCACGGGCCAGGCGGGTGAAGTCGGTGTCGCGCAGCGTCCCCCGGCGCACCGCCTGCGAATCGACGCGGGCCTCGGCGCAGAGCATGCGCTGGACCAGCGAGTCCTTCGACATCTCCAGCGAGAAGATCGCGACGCCGTGTCCCTCGATCGCGGCGTGGGTCGCGAGGTTGAGGCAGAAGGCGGTCTTCCCCATCGACGGCCGCGCCGCGATGATGACGAGTTCCGACGGCTGGAATCCCGACGTCAGTTCGTCGAGGTCCGCGAACCCGCTCGGCACCCCGGTGAGCGCGCTGTCGCGACCCTGGAGCGTCTCGATCCGCTCCATCGTCGGCCACAGCATCTCCTTGATGCGCGTGAACCCGTCGTCGCGCCGCGTCTCGGCGATCTTGAAGATCCGCGCCTCGGCCGAGTCGAGGAGCTCATGGGCCGGTCGCGCCTGCGCGTAGGTCTCGGTGATGATCTGGGTCGCGGCCTCGATCAGGCGGCGCTGGATCGCCTTGTCCCGCAGGATCCGGGCGTGGTACTCCAGGTTGGCCGCGGTGGGCACCGCGTTGACCAGCTCGTCGAGATACTCGACCCCGCCCGCCGCCTCGAGGTCGCCACGCCGCACCAGCTCCTCGCGCACCGTGACGTAGTCCACCACCATCCGCTGCTCGACCAGCGCGCGCAGCGCGCGCCAGAGCCGACGGTGCGACTCGCGGTAGAACATGCCGTCGTCGACCAGCTCGGCCGCGCGCAGCGCCGCATCCGGGTCGAGCAGCATCGCGCCGAGGACCGCCTGTTCCGCCTCGGCGCTCCACGGCACGGCCCGTCCCTGGAAGGGGTCAGGACTCGGCGTCGACGAGTTGTCTGGCGATTCGGACATCATCCCACGCCGGCCGTTTCCAGTTCGGGTTCCTGAGCAGTGCCGCCGGGTGGTAGGTCACCACCAGCGGGATCGCGTCGAGCGTGTGCACCTTCAGCCGCAGCGACCCGAGCGTCTGCCGCACGCCCAGCAACGCCTCGGCCGCGGTCGCCCCGAGCGCCAGCAGGACGCGCGGGCGGACCAGCGCGATCTGCCGATGAAGATACGGCATGCACGCCGCGCGCTCGTCGGGGAGCGGTGCCCGGTTCCTGGGCGGACGGCACTTCACGACGTTGGCGATGTACACCTCGGGTCGCGGCAGGTCGATCGCCGCGAGGATCTTGTCGAGCAACTCGCCGGCCCGGCCCACGAACGGCCGCCCGGACAGGTCCTCCTGTTCCCCCGGTCCCTCCCCGACCACCATCAGGGCCGCCCGCGGGTTCCCTTCCCCCGGGACCGCATTCGTGCGGCCCTCGCACAGCGGACACTTTCGGCATCCCGCCACCTCGGCGGCGATCGCCTCCAGCGACGGCCAGGCGCCGCCGGCCATCACCGGCGGCGTGGTCACCTCGAGCCCGGGGCCCGGGATCGGCGGGGCACCCGCCAGCCACTCCGGTTCCTGCCCTGCGGGATAGCTCTTCACGCGCCACTCCCTCGTCGGGGTCGGACCAGCCGTGGGCTCGACAGCCGGGGCAGTGGTCGGTGGCACCGGCGCATCATCCAGCGTCGGCACGAAGGGTCGATCGAAGATCACCTCGTCACCGCCGAGGTCGCGCTGGAGCGCGAGCCAGGCCCGACGTGCGTCAGCCACGGTACGCCTCGATGGCGTCGAGGATCGCCTCCGCCACCAGCGCCTTGTCGCGCAGCGAGACGCGCGTCTCCACGCCGTGCACGTCGAGGATCGTCACAGCATTGGTGGGCACCTCGAACCCTGCCCCGGGTTCGAGTGCGTCGTTCACCACGATCATGTCGAGCTGCTTCCGGCGCAACTTGGCCCGCCCCTTCGCGACCGCATCGCCCGTCTCGAGCGCGAACCCGACCGTCGTCAGCCGCGGGTGTCGCTCGGCCAGCGTGCCGAGGAGGATGTCGTCCGTCGCCTCGAAGGCGAGGGTGAAGCCGCCCTCCGAGCGCGGCAGCTTCGTGTCGCGCGAGGTGACCGGTCGGTAGTCGGCCGGGGCGGCGGCCATGATGAGGACGTCGCTGGAAGGCAGGTGCCGGCGCACCGCGGCCGCCATCTCGGACGTCGTCTCGACCCGCAGCACCGTCACGCCGTGCGGGGGCGGCTCTCCCGTCGGGCCGGTCACCAGCGTGACCTCGGCGCCGCGGCGCCAGGCCGCCTCGGCGAGCGCATGCCCCATCCGACCGCTGCTCCGATTGGTGACCACGCGGACCGGGTCGATTGCCTCGCGCGTCGGGCCTGCCGTCACCAGCACCTTCGCGTGCTGCAGCGGACCCTCGCCGTAGAGCACCCGCTCGGCGTGGGCGAGGATCGCCTCCGGCTCGGACATGCGGCCCGGGCGGTCGGCGGGACCCTCCGCCAGCGGTCCGACGACCGGACCGACCACGTGCCAGCCGCGCTCGCGCAGGTGGGCGAGGTTCGCGGCCGTGGCCGACTGGGCGAACATCTCGTCGTTCATCGCGGGGGCGATCAGGACGGGGGCGCGGGCGGCGAGGAGCGTCGCGCTCAGCAGGTCGTCGGCCATCCCCTGCGCGGCGCGGGCGAGCAGGTGCGCGGTGGCGGGGGCCACGATGATCAGGTCGGCCTGCTCACCGAGGGTGACATGCTCGAGGGCCGTGCCCGGCTCCCAGAGCGACGTCACCACCCGCCGTCGCGTGACCGCCTCGAAGGTGGCGACCCCGATGAACCGCGTCGCCCCGTGCGAGAGCACCACGTCCACCGTCGCGCCGCGCACGCTGAGTGCACGGGCGAGGTGGACGCTCTTGTAGGCCGCGATCCCCCCGGTCACCCCGAGGACGACACGGCGGCCCTGCCACATCTCAGGCCTCGGTGCGGCGCCGGCGCAGCTCGCGGAAGGTGAGTTCGCCGCTGGTGAGCTTCTTGAGCGACAGCGTCGTCAGCTTCTTCACGCCCTCGATCCGCGCGAAGTTCGCCGTGGTCTCGCGCGGGAACTCGTTGAGGTAGCGGGCGAACCGGGCCGCCACCAGGATGCCGCGATACTTCGACCCGGTGTGCCGGGCCACTTCCTGCGGGGTGAACACTTCCATGCGCTTGCCTCCTGCGGGTCAGCGGACGGGGGCGAGGCGGTCGAGTTCCGCCGAGACTTCCGTCCGCAAGCGATCAAGCAGCACCTGCACGTCGCGGTGCCGATCCGTGCGCCGTCCCTCCGCGTCGAGGATGGCGTGCACGGCGCGCACCGCCTCCTCCAGGTCGTCGTTCACGACCACGTAGTCGTACTCCACCGCCGCGGCGAGTTCCTCGCGGGCCCGCGCCAGGCGTCCCGCCATCACCGCATCGGTCTCCGTCCCCCGCCCGCGCAACCGTTCGGCCAGCAGGTGGCCACTCGGCGGAACCACGAAGATCATCACCGGGTCGACGAACCGTTCCCGGACCAGGCGCGCTCCGACCACCTCGATCTCGAGCAGCACGTGCTGCCCCGCGCGGGTGACCCGGCGCACCTCCGACTCCAGCGTCCCGTACCACTCGCCGTTGTACTCCGCGTGCTCGAGGAACTCGCCCGCGGCGACCCGCCGCGCGAAGTCCTCCCGCGAGAGGAACTGGTATGCCACCCCGTCGGCCTCACCCGGCCGCGGCGCCCTGGTCGTCGCGCTCACCGAGAACCCCAGGTCGGCACGCTCGGCCAGCAGTCGCCGCGCGATCGTCGACTTCCCGGCGCCCGAGGGCGACGACAGCACGACGACGAGCGGCGTCACTCCAGGTTCTCCAGCTGCTCGCGCACCTTCTCCAGCTCGCCCTTCATCGCGACCACGAGGTGCGCGATCTCGGCGTCGTTCGCCTTGCTCCCGATCGTGTTCACCTCGCGACCGAGCTCCTGGGCGAGGAAGCCGAGCCGCTTGCCGACCGGCTGCCCATCGCGCAGGGCGGCCTCGGCCGCCGCGACATGGGCGCGAAGCCGCACCAGCTCCTCCGTGATGTCGGCCCGGTCGGCCAGCACCGCCACCTCCTGCGCGAGGCGATCCTCCGACACGGCCACGTCGCCGGCGATCGCCGCGACCGCCGCCCGGAGCCGGCCGAGCTCACGCTCCAATCGGCCGGGCAGCAGCCCCTCGACCACCGTCGCAGCCGCACCGACCGCCGCCAGGCGTGCCGCGATCTCCTCGCACAACACGGCGCCCTCCCGGGCACGGGCGACCACGCACTCCGCCGCGGCGGCCTCGACGATCGGCGCCACCTCGTCCCACCCGACCGACTCGGCCTGCCGGTCGCGCCCGGCGTCGAGCAGGTTCGGGAAGCGGAGCAGCAGCTCCAGCGTCACCTCGCCGCCCATCCCGAGCCGATTCCGCAACGCCTCGAGGTCGGCCTTCACCTCCGCGGCACGGTCGGGATCGATCCCGAGGCGGGCGCGGTCGTCGTCCACGTACGTCAACGTGACCGCCACATGGCCACGGTCGAAGCTCCGACGCAGCAGGTCGCGCAGCGCCGCTTCGTGGGCGGTCAGGTCCCCCGGCAACCGCGGGGCAAGGTTGAAGAACCGGTGATTGACGGTCCGGATCTCGACCCGAAGCCGACGGGTGCCCACCGCACCCTCCGCCGTGCCGAATCCCGTCATGCTCAGTCCCACCGGCAACCCTCCCGTTCGGGGGTAGCTCGGAAAGATAGCGCCGTCCCCCCGGTGGGGGGCACCTCACCCCCCGGACCGCCGGTCAGTTGAGGAATTCCCAGCGGATCCCGTAGACCGACCCCAGCGACAGGATCGGATAGCCCGGGACCTGTCCCTTGCGCACCGCCTGGAAGTTGACGCGGTCCCAGAAGGCGACGAACGGCCCCAGCTTGAACTGGATGTTGCCGCGCAGGAAGGTCAGGCCGGGCTGGGTGATGGGCTCCCCCTCCGCGGTCCGGCCGATGACCCCGGGACTCCAGGTCTCCAGGATCGCCTGCACCTTGAGGCGGAAGATGCCGCTGGGGAAGTTCCGCAGGAACCGGGAATTCACGGTGGCCGTGGTCCAGGCATGGTGGGGTGGGACCCCGTCGGGGGTCGCGCCACCGAGCGGATGCTGGTAGTTCGTCGCGAGGGAGAACCAGTTGGTCGGGGCGAGGCGCGCCCCGACCTGGAGCCACTCGGTCCGATCCTGCCGCGCCAGGGCACTCACGCGGGTGAACTGCCGGAACGGGAGCGGCTGCCAGACGTCGAGACTCGACCAGCGCCCCTCCACCGAGAGCAACCGCCCTTCGAGCGCGGCGAGGACCTCGTAGTCAGTGAGCGACTGCGCCGGTGCCTCCTGCACGGTTGGCGCCTGGACGAGCTCCCCGGTCCGCACCGTGCCGCCGAGCCGGAGCCGGCCGGGCAGCCGGAGGCCGAGCAACGGCACGGCGGGGAGCCGACCCACGTCGAGCCCGATCCGGGCGGTCGCCAGCCTGGTCGTGCGATCGCCCTCGTGGCGGCGGTACACCCCCTCGAGCGCGCCGGTGAGCGCGGCCGCCGGTGTCCAGCCCAGGGCGACGCGCCCATCGAACGGGGTCCACTCGGTGTGGTGAAGCAGCTGGGCCTCGGCGGACCAGGTCGGCCGGCGGTAGCCCAGTACCGTGCCGAAGGTCCCGACGCTCTCATCGAGCGAGTCACTCGACCAGGCCGTCCGGGTGGCGAGCAGGTCGGCCCGTGCCCCGAGAGTCCCCGGTCGATCCTGCCACGAGACCCGGAACTGGAGGTCGCCGCGCGTCCCGACGACGCCCGGGTCGAGCGTGTCCACCCCGCCCCCCCTGTCATCGAGCAGCGGCTGCCGGTCGGGTGCCTGCACCAGGTACTGGAGCTGGGCGCCGAGCTTCGCGCTGGCCCGCCAGGAGAGCTGCAGCCACGCGTTGGTGACCTCCGCGGCGCCGCTGCCACCGGTCGGGGCGTTCACGCTCGCGAAGTCACCGGCGAGGCTGAGTCCGATCCCGCTGCCATAGCGCCGCTCGTACGATCCGAAGTAGCGCGCCCGCGAGCGATCGCCGGTCGAGATCGCGATCCGCGTGCGCGGCGCGAGCCGATCGTGCTGCCGCGTGTAGAGGAACACCCGCAGGGCACCGGGCGCACGCTCGATCTCGACGCGCTCCAGCAGCTCGAGTGACCAGAGGGAGGGATCGACCGCCGTCGAGTCGGGGCCGATCGGCAGGTAGGGCACGCCGTCGACGAGATACGACACGCTCGCGGCGCCCCGCGCGAGGAGATTCGGCATTTCGGGGCGGCCCAGCCAGCCACCGCGCCAGAGGAACACCGGCGCCGTGCCAGCAAGCAGCTCCGCGACCGTGCGCGCGGGAGCCCACTCGATCGAGTCGCGCGTCAGGACGATCCGGCTGCCCGCAGGCTGGAGATCACCGAAGCCGAGTCGGGGGGTCGTCTGCAGCTGGACGCGGGCGTTGCCCTCGACCGCCAGCAGGCGATCGGTGGTCGAGGAGTCCCGCACGGCAGCGGTCGAATCGGCGGCGAGGGAGTCGGCGACCACCGGGATCGGGTCCTGGGCGATCGCCACCCCCGGAGCGAGCAGCACCGCGCCGATCGTCAGCAGCCACCGGCGCACGACGGGCTCAGCCCCTGGCGAGCAGGAACTCGCTGAACAGCCGCACCAGGACGCCCGTGGGTCCCTTGACATGCGTCGCCCGCTCGCGGTCGGTGTACGCGGTGCCGGCGATGTCGATGTGCGCCCACGGCAGTGTCTCGGCGAACTCGCGCAGGAACCACCCGGCCGTGATCGATCCCGCGGGACGGCCGCCGGTGTTCTTGACGTCGGCGATGTCCGACTTGATGAGCTCACGGTAGTCGTCCCAGAGCGGCAGTTGCCAGAGGCGCTCGCCCGCGGTCTCCCCGGCGGCGATCAGGGCCTCGATCAGGCCCCGCTCGGTTCCCATCACCGCCGACGCACTGTGGCCCAGCCCGATGACGACTGCCCCGGTGAGCGTGGCACAATCCACGACCGCCGCCGGCTCATAGCGCCGGGCCCAGCTCAGGGCATCGGCAAGCAGCAGGCGTCCCTCCGCATCGGTGTTGAGCACCTCGATCGTCTTGCCGTGGTGCGAGCGGACCACGTCACCCGGTCGGTACGCCGTGCCGGAGACCATGTTCTCGGCGCTCGGGACGAGGCCGATCACGTTGCGCGCCAGCCCGAGGCGCCCGACGGCCTCCATCGTGCCGAGGACAGCGGCCGCCCCCGACATGTCGTACTTCATCTCCTCCATGCCGGCGGCGGGCTTGATCGAGATGCCGCCGGCATCGAAGGTGACGCCCTTCCCCACCAGGACGACCGGCGCCTCGCTGCCACCGCCACGATGCTCCAGCACGATGAACCGCGGCTCGTTGGCGCTGCCCTGGCCGACGGCGAGGATCGCGTGCATCCCCTCCTGCTCGAGCGCGGCTCGGTCGAGCACCGTGAGCGCCATGCCGTGGCGGCTGGCGATCTCCCCGGCCCGCTCGGCGAGGAACGCGGGGGTGCAGGTGTCGGCCGGCAGGACCTGAAGGTCCCGGGTGAGCGCCTGGCCCGCGGCGATCGCGCTGCCCCGCGCCACACCCGCCTCGAATGCGGGGTCGGCCGCGGCGACGATCAGTTCGACACTGGCCAGCTCCGGCTTCGGCGGATCGACCGGGCGCTTCAGTGCGCCGTAGTACCAGGCGCCGTACGGCAGGCCCTCCGCGAGCGCCTGCCCTGCGCGGCCGGCCTCCACCGGGCTCGTGGGGACGACGAGGGCCGCCGTGGCCACCCCGATCGTGCGGGCGCGCTTCCCCCCGGCCATCGCCGCACGGCGGAGCCCGCCGGCGTCCACCTTCGCCGCGTCGCCGAGGCCGAGCAGGAGCACCCGCGCGATCGATCCGGCACCATGCACCAGCGCCGATTCATCAACCTTTCCGCCGAAATCCCCCGAGTTCCAGACCGCCGCGAGGGCACCCGACATCGCCGCATCGAGCGCGGCGAGCGAGTCGGGAAGCCGACCGGCGGCGGTCACCGGCACGAGGAGGAGGGGGGTCGTCAGCGTGGACGGGTCCGCAGCGCGGATCGAGACGGTGCAGGTCATGGGGCTCCGGGAGCAACGGGAGGATGCGAAGCGCGCAAGATAACGGAGCAGGTCTGGAGGAGGTGCCCATGCCCGAGGTGGGAGTCGAACCCACACGCCGTTGCCGGCTGCGGATTTTGAGTCCGCTGCGTCTGCCATTCCGCCACTCGGGCCGCGGGGAAGGATGTCGGGACCGCCGGGCGGGGGCAAGCGCAAGAGCGGTGAGTCGTGAGTCCTGAGTCGTGAGGGGTGTCGGGCTGCCTCCCAGGAGGTGAGGTTGTCCCGCCCCCGGTCGGCCTCACTTCTCAGGACTCAGGACTCCCACCTAGACTTCCTCGCTCACCCCACCCACCATCGGGCCACCATGATCTCCCCGCGACCGTTCCACCCCTGGCATGACATCCCCGCCGGCGCCGAACCACCCGCGATCGTCACCGCGGTGATCGAGATCCCGGCGCACGGCCGCAACAAGTACGAGCTCGACAAGGAGCTCGGCGTCTTCCGCCTCGACCGGGTGCTCCACAGCGCGGTGCACTACCCCGGCGACTACGGCTTCATCCCCCGCACCCTCGGCGACGATGGCGACCCGCTCGACATCATCGTCCTGATGAGCGAGCCGGTGTTCACCGGCTGCCTCGTCGACGTGCGTCCGGTCGGGGTGTTCGAGTTGATCGATCGGGGCGAGAACGACGAGAAGATCATCGCGGTGCCGACCAAGGACCCGTTTGCCGGCTCGATCGTCGACCTGCAGGACATCCGCCCGCACGCACTCCGGGAGATCGAGCACTTCTTCCAGGTGTACAAGGACCTCGAGGGGACCCGCACCGAGAGTCGCGGCTTCCGCGACCGCCAGGCGGCGGAGGCGCTCATCGGACAGGCGATGCGATCGTACGAGGCGGCATTTCCGGCCGCTGACGCGGCCGGTTAGTCGCGCTCGGGCGGCTGACGCCGCCCGACTATTCGTCGCGCAACGCGACGGGTGGGCCGAGGACCTCGCGCCAGATCATCATCTCGCGGAGCCGCCGAGCGTGCGGCGCGCTCGGTGTCACGGCGGCCTTCGGGCGACGGATCCGCGCATCGAACGCGCGATGGTCGCTCGCCTGCCAGCCCCGGTTGCGCAGCTCGGCCTCCCGGATGCGGCGCGCCGCCACGATCTCGACCTGGTCGTCGAGGTCGATGATCTCGCGACCGACGACGGGTGCCGGCACCTCGAGCGACACCGCCTCCCGTTCGATCTCGAGCGTTGCGCGCTCCTCGACCTCTTCCGCACTCGGCAACGGCTGGCGCGCCGGGCGACCGATCCGCGGCCGCTCGGCCGACTCCTCCATCGTGCGCGCCCGATCGAGCTGGCCGCGCATCTCGGCGAGCAGGTCCTCCAGCGTCTCGGGCTTGCCGGGGACCCGCTCGCGCGGCGGCCCCTG
>ERZ795053.1722-NODE-1722-length-27396-cov-6.427746_pt1 | contig 27396 bp, 15 predicted proteins | sample MGYA00375137_ERZ795053 | MGnify/ENA primary metagenome ERZ795053 (study PRJEB30182, sample SAMN05720284) | activated sludge metagenome | isolation source: Anaerobic digester | place: Hong Kong | collected 2014-12-17 ...
GGTTCACGCCGCGGCGAAAGACCAGCCGCTGGAGCGCGGTGAACGTCCGGATGATGGCGGAGCTGGAGGCGGCCGGAAAGATGACCGCCGCGGGGCGCGCCATCTTCGAGGCCCGCAAGGACCCGGCGGACGCCGGCTACGCGACAAGACACCACGACGCCGAACTCGACACGCTGCGGCTCGCCGCGTTCCGAAAGAACAAGGCGGCGTGGAAGTCCTTCCACGCGCAGCCACCGGGCTATCAGCGCCGCATTCGCCACTGGATCATGAGCGCCAAGCGCGACGAGACGCGCGACAAGCGCCTCGCCACGCTGATCGAAAAGTCGGCGGCGGGGGAGCGGCTCTTCTGATCCGCGTCAGGGGCCGAGCAGCGCCGTGATAAACGCGTCGATGTCCAGGCCATTCTCCTGTCCGTCACTATTCAGATCGGATCGCGCCACATGCCCGGGCGCCAGCGGGGCGTCGAGCAGGACGGCGACGAGGGCGTTGGCGTCGTCGAGATCAACGTCGCCGTCCGCATCGATATCGCCCGGGAGATCCTGCGGCTCGCATCGCCTGAACAGGTAGACCGCGTCGCGGTCCGCCGACGCTACGGCGAGATAACTGCCCTTGAGGGCGACGGCCCTTCCGAAATCGCTGAAGCCGGACGCTTCAGGCTCGTCGATGATCGCATCCGTCGTCCAGGCGTCGCCCGTCCATCGCCGAACATCGACAAAGCCCGAGTGGGGAAATGGCATAGGGGGTGACAGGGTGAAACTGAAAGAGGATGACGTGGCCGCGATACCGCTCGAGATCGACACGCTTGCGCCGTAGTCACGAATCAGGTCTGGCGCCGGATCCAGCGTCGGGAAATCAAAGGCCGTTTCTTCCCCCCAGTTGGCGCCGTCATAGTGAAAGACGTGAGGGATCGTAGCGCTCCCGACAGGAACCAACGTGACAGTCGGCGGCGTGCCCACGATAATTCGATCGCGATCGATGGACACGCGTTCGCCGAATGGACCACCGTCAGCCGTGCTGTCGGCCGTGATCACGGTCTCCTCCAGCCACGTCTCGCCAACGAGCCGGAACACATAGAGGGCGCCGCCGCCGGAATGTCTCGGCGCCGTGATCGCGAGCGTATTTCCCTCGATCGCAAGCCCTGCGCCGAAACGAGCGTCGGCGGACGCGTCGGATGCGCTCAGCCGCTGGTGTTGGACGTAGTCATAGTCATACAAGGGGGGACCGTTGGGCTCAGGCCGGAAGAGGTAGACGGCGCCGGCATCTGTTGCTTCATTGTCGTCCCCGGGCGCCCCGACAGCATACTGATCGTAGCTGGAAGCGCCGTGGACGCGAGAAAATCCGACGGCGTGGCCGAATTCACCGGACGGACCCTGTGGGGAGAATCCGGTGATGAACACCTCGTCGGAATGCGCGCAGTCATAGTAGTTGAGGGTCGCGGGTCCGCCCGTTTCGCCGACGTTTTGGGGAGCGCCGACGAGCAGACGTTCCTGGCGCCCCGCGACGGCGTATCCGAACCTCAGACTGGCGCTGCCGCTGAATGTGTGAAACGCCTCCCCCTGCGGGTTCGCCCACTCGCACACGTTCTCCCAGACATGGACTTGCCCATGCTCAGGATCGCCAACCAGGAATTTACCGGGGGAAACGATGGCCAGTGAGATCGACGCCCCGAAATCCACACCTACGGGCGCATCCACGCGTTGCTGGAATGTCCACGCCAGGGATTCGCAGGAATCGAGAACATCATTGTTGTTGCAATCGTTGGAGTCGTCGATTTCGCAGATATCGGGGACGCCGTTCTGGTCGCAGTCCGCCAGGGCTTCACACTCATCCGGCACGCCGTTGTGATTGCAGTCTGTCTCGCAATCGTCGGGGATCCCATTGTTATTGCAATCGTTGTCCGTGAGTTCGCAATCGTCCGGAATCCGGTTGAGGTTGCAATCAATGTAGGATTCGCAGTCGTCCGTCACGCCGTTTCCGTTGCAGTCGTTCTGGCAATCGTCAGGAATCCCGTTTCCGTCGCAGTCGTTGTCAATCAGTTCACAGCCGTCGGGGATCAGATTGTTGTTGCAGTCATAGGACGCCAGGAGATCGAACACGTACACGCCGCCCGATCGCTGGCCGTGGACATTCAGATCCGGATCGGCGGCGAGAAGCTGATTTCCGCTGATCGCTATGTCGTCGAGAAACTGACCCGACGGAATGTTCTCACCGTACACGATTTTGTCATACTCGAATCCCTGGGCGGTCCTCCGAAACACGCGGACGCCGCTGCGAGTGTAGCCCGAGTATGCGAAGCCGCCGTAGCCCGCGGCCGCATAGTCGTCGGTCACGGCGACGGACAGCGATGTCGCCGAAGGAAAATCGCCGGACGGCGTTAACTGACGGATCCATGCGCCGCTGTCATACCGAAAGAACGTATAACCGGGATGTGCGTCGAAGATCGTGGCGCTGCCGACGATGATGTCATTGCCACGGATGGCGACGTCGTATCCGAAATCCTGAACGATGATGCCCGCTGTGAGCGTCGCTTCCTTTTGCCATTCGCCCGCGGCAAATCGGTACACAAACGCCCGTCCGTCCGGGATGTTGGTGAGATCATCAGTCCCCCGGGCGCCGACAACAGCGACGTCGCCAGCCAGCGACAGCGAGCTGCAGTAGCTGATGGAGCTGTTCAACGGTTCCTCCAGGACATCCATCTGCAACCAGCTCGAGCCGTCGTATTGATATGCGATGAGCAAGCCGGTGTAGTTGGAGGCCGGCCCTTGGGGAACACATAAGGCGATCAGATTGCCTGAGATCGCGACCCGATGACCGCCCTGAAGGAGGTCGCCCGTCGGGACGAGTTTCTGCTCTTCGATCCACGTTGCGCCGTTGAATCGGAAGACATAGGCGCCGGCGCTGCTGGCGCCATTGGTTAGGAAGGACGAAACGACGGCGACGTCCCCCTCGATGGCCACCGACTTCCCGAAAAACGTTTGCTGCGCCGCATCCGAGGCGACAAGTTTCTGCTCTTGGATCCACGTTGCGCCATCGAAGCGATAGATGTACGCGGCGCCGGCGTTGAGACCGCCGTCGTCATCGCCCGTTGCGCCAAAAATGGCGAACTGTCCTGATGCGGCGAGCGTCGTACCGAACTCGTCGTTCGCCTCGCCGTCGGCCGGCGCGAGGAGGCCCTTTTCAACGCCGATGTCGCACTCGTCCGGGCGGAGATTGCCGTCGCAGTCGGGGCTGACTTCGCCGTTGCCGTCGGGATCGGCCGGGTCGATGTCCAGGGCGTCGTCGACGCCGTTGTTGTTGCAGTCAGAGAGGCCGCGGGGGCCCGTCGCGGGGCCGTCGGCGATAACAGGGAGGGCGGACGTCGCCGCCAGAAGTGTCGCGAGGGACATCGTGAATCGGATTGAGGTGATTTGATGGGCCGGCCTTGAACGCATCGTATACCCTCCCAACAGAAGACTGTTGTGTCTGAGGCCCCAGTCTCCGTTAACTTACCGGCGGACCGCGGCGAATGCACGCCGGGCGGGCGGCCATTCCTGCGAATCTCGAGTTTTCATGCCCTGCGAGCCCCGATCGCGCTGATTGTATAGTCCTGATGCGCACCGGAAGCGCAACGCGCGCCGACGGATTCATCGGGCGCCCGGGGGATGGCGCCAGGCAATCGCTCCGCGCAGGGGGCGGCGCGAGTTGGGCGCGTCGACGCACAGGGTTCCTCGACGACGCTCCGTCCACATTCAGCGTGAGACTCACCATCGATGGACGAGGCGATGGTGACGCACATCGGTGCGCAACGTCGACACATTTCAATCCCGTGCGCGGATGCAATGGCGGTCGCCACACGTCATCGCGCTGGCGCCCGGCCCGTCTTCCGAGTTCACGTGTGCGCGACGTCTGTCGCGTTCACATGATCCAAGATGGACAAAGGCGGGCGTCAACGTCAACGCCTGCTCGGCGCATCGTGATCGGTCGCGCCAGGCGCCGCGGTGCGCGGCGCCCGCGCGTGACGTTGTGAGTGCCATACGGGTGGCGGTTTGATTCATGATGTCAGGAGTTCAGGCGGCGGGAATTCGCGTGACTTCTGCGCGAGCGTCCTCGATTGCGTCCAATGTCAAAAAAAATGTTGAATGACAAATGTATAAATCGAGGCGCGCAAGCAAATGTCGCTGCGGACAATAGGCAATCACGATTCGTGTTGTACGTAATGCGCTTCGGGATTAATGCCGATTGTCGCTTGTCCGGCTCAATATGCGCGTATATGTTTATTCCACGGGAAGGTGCGGAGGAGAGTTCATCAGAATTGTCACTGTCTCAATGTGTCACTCACGTGGCGCACTCGAGGATTTCTCAAGTGATCCGCATCGTGTTGATTCAGGCTTGAATTAACCGAGCGACGGGGTGAAGGGAAAAACGGGTGCGCCGCCGGACTGCAGGGTCGGCGGCGCGGCGGGAGAGTGTGCGCCTGCACATCGAGCGGGGCCTGAGGGCGGCGAGAAGCTCGCCTTCCCGGGCCGCCGGATCAGACGAGGCTGGAGCGATGAATCGCCGCCATCGTCAGATTGATCGGTGCGCGCATGGGTCGGGCCGGCGACGTGGTTGAGTCCGGGTGAGTGGGTGTTGTGAGCGACAGCGTCTCGGCTGTCGCGCGATCTGTGATTGCGCGCCTCGCGCGGCCTCCGCAGGAATGACGGAGACCGCGGGGCGTGCGGATGGGAATCAAGGCGTCGATCAGGCCGAGTGGACGGCCGGGCGCTGATGGCGTGACGGAGTCCGATTTGTTGTCGGGACCGTCAATCAGAAGCTGGAGGAAAACATGAACGGAATCTCAGGGAAAAATGCCACTCGCCGCAGTGACGGCGGAGCGTGGCGCTGGAGTATCGCACTGGCGATCGTCGGAACATTGAGTGTCCGTCCCGCCATGGCGACGGTCTATCTCGTGGACGGGAGCCGGCTGACGGATGGGCCGGGGGGGACCAGTTGGGCGACGGCGTTCAACAACATTGATTCCGCGATCGGCGCCGCGGGGTCGGGTGACGAGATCTGGGTGAAGGGCGGTTCGTATTCGCCAGGCAATACGACGTCCGGGTACGCGTTGAATGGAGGCGTCAGCCTTTACGGCGGGTTTGCCGGAACCGAGAACCCGGCGTCCTTCGATCCGGACACGGGGACACGCGATCAGCTGACGATCCTGGAAGGAGAAATCGGCTCCGCGGGTTACAGTGACAATGTCGAGACGCTGGTTTCGCTGGCAAGCGGGACGACACGATTGCTGGACGGATTCACGATCCGCAATGCGAAGTACGTTGCGCTGGCGACACCGACGGTCATGACGCCGGCATCGGCGACGTTGCGCAATCTCAAGTTCGAAACGAACCAGGGCTTCTCCGGTGTCGTCAGTTCGGCCATTGTGATCATTGGTCCGAGCGGCGGCGTGTACCTCATTGAGGACTGCGAATTCAACTACAACGGCGATACGTCGGTCGGCGGTGCGGGAGCGATCTTCGCTGAATATTCCACTGTGACGATCGAGGGTTGTCAGTTCACGGGCAACGCGACAGTCGGCGGTGGCGGGGCCATGTGGATCGCTGACTGCGATCTGACCGTGAACAATTGCGGTTTCACGGAGAACATGAGTCTCGAATCGAATGGTGGCGCCGTTCTGCTTTCGGGGCTCTCCGCCAGCGCCCGTTTCGAGGACTGCACATTCTATCAGAACTATGCCGAGTGTGATGTCTGCAACACAAACCTGAAGGGAGGCGCCGTATACGATCTCATCGGCGGCTGCTACACGGATTGCATGTTTGTCGGGAACTACATTTTCGCGCATTTCGGTGATGATCTGTTCATTGATGGCGACGGTGGGGCGCTCGCGGTCGAGGGCGGCGTCGCGTTTACTGTCAACAACTCGCTGTTCTCGCAGAATGAGAGCGAGTTCGGCGCGGCCATCTACATGGCGGACACGTTCGGTGAAGTCCACCGCGTCATCCATGGCGATATCGTCAACAGCACGATTGCGGACAACCATGCGGCCTATGAACTCGGCGGTGGCGGTATCTATCATGTCGGCGATGGTGACGAACTCGTTGTGGAGAATTCCATTCTCTGGAACAACACGCGTCCCAGTGGTTCTCCGCCCGCCGATGTGCACGATCTCACCGCACAGTTGGTGAATCCCATCGATTCAATCACGGAAGTGTATTATTCGTGCGTGGATGACGGAACGCCCGGTGGTTCCATTCCCTACAACGGCACGAATATCGACAGCGACCCGCTGTTCATCGTTCCCGGAAGCAATTACCGACTCGCCTCGACGTCGCCCTGTATCGACGTCGGCGACAACAATCGCGTGATCGACTCGGGCTGCGCGCATATCATCAGTTCGGTTGTGGTCGATCTTGACCACGACGATCGCATCCAGGATGGCGATGGCGACAATACCGATATCGTGGACATGGGCGCCTACGAGTATCCTGAAGATGAAACGCCTCCCGGGCCCATTTACGTGGACGCCGATTCTCCGGCGTTGATGCCCAACGGTGATTCATGGGCGCTCGCTTATCGCAACCTGCAGGACGGACTGACCGAGGCGGCGACGCGCACCTCGGCCGTGACGATCTACGTGGCGCAGGGAACCTACCTGCCGGACGGCGGCTACATCGGTGACGCCGGACTGACGGCGGGTTCGGGTTCGCGCACGGCGACCTTCGGCATGCTCGACGATGTAACGCTGGAAGGTGGCTACGCCGGCTATGGCGAGACGAATCCCGACGATCGCGATCCGGACATGTATCTGACGATCCTGAGCGGTGACGTCGGAACCGTGTCGGACGATACGGACAACAGCCATCACATCCTGACGGCGTCGAGCGTGACCAACTCGGCGAAGATTGACGGATTCACGATCACCAAGGCGAACGCCCAGGGCGGATCGACGGACGATGGCGGCGGCATGCTGATCCTCAGCGGCAGTCCGGCCGTGGACGATTGCACGTTTGTCGGCAACAAGGCCGGCCTCACGGGCGGCATCGGCCTTGGCGGCGCGGTCTATCTGAACCTCGGTTCGCCGGTCTTCAAGCAGTGCAAGTTCTTCGGCAATACGGCGTTCGGCGGCTCGGCCGTCTGGGCGCAGGATGGTTCGCAGATCTACTTCAGCTGCGTCTTCGCCAACAACACCAGCGCCGGAAACAGCGTGTGGGCGGTCGGCGCCCTGGTTCAGGTTCTGGGCAGCCTGAACGTCACGAACTGTACGATTGCGAACAACGCGGCCTTCTTCACGAGCGGCGGTTTGTTCGGTACAGCGCCTGATGTCGACGTTCGAAACTCGATCCTGTGGGGCAATACGGCGACATACGCAAGTTCGGTGGAAGACGAGCAGATTCGCGTCAACCCGACTGCGCCGGATGTGGATTACTGCTGCATCCAGGGGCTGTCCGGAAGTCTCGGCGGGACCGGCAATATTGATCTGGATCCGCGGTTCGTGGATCCCGACGGCGCCGACAACACGGCCGGGACGGCGGACGACGACGTGAGTCTCGAATTGTGGTCACCTTGCATTGACGCGGGCAACCAGCTCTATGTCGCGTTTCTGTCGGAGGATGTCGATGGCGATCCGCGGACAGTCGTCGAGACGGACATCGGCGCCTACGAGACGCAGTACACGGCGATCTACGTCGATGCGGATTCGACGGCGGTATCCCCGGACGGCAGCGCATGGTCGCTGGCCTTCCAGGATCTCCAGGACGGTCTCTCCGCGGCGTCCACGGCGCTGTCGGGCGGCGCCGCTGGCGTGAAGATCCGCGTTGCGAAGGGGACTTACTTCCCCGATGGCGGCTATCTCGGTGACACGGGTTCCGCGTCGGGCGGCGGCGCCCGGGGCGACTCGTTCGAACTTCTCGACGATGTGAAGATCGAAGGCGGCTACAAGGGCGTCGACGGACTCGGCACAGGTACGGCGGATGACCGGGATCTGTCTACGTTCGAGACGATCCTCAGCGGTGACATCAATACCTCGAGTGTGATCACGGACAATTCGTACACAGTCGTCCATGCGACCGGCGTCAGCGAGACATCGGTCGTGGAGGGTGTGACGATCACAAAGGGCTACGCCGAGGAGATCACCAGCGTGAACTTCGGCTACGGCGGCGGCGTGCTCAATCAAGGGGCGGCGACGCCGGTCTTCGTGAACTGCCGGATCGTCGACAACCTCGCGTATCACCCGTCCGGATACAGCAACGGCGCGGGCGCGTACACGGAGAGCGGTCTTCTGCGACTGGTGAACTGTGTGATCGCCGACAACGAGGCGGATGGCGGCGCCGGTGTGTTCATCGCGGCGGGCGGCTTCTCGGCCGTGAACTGCCTCTTCACGGGTAACAACGCCACAGGCGACAACATCTATGAAACGGGCGGGGCGATTGGTGGTTCCGGAACGTCCACGGAACTCGTCAACTGCACGTTCACGGCGAACACGGCGACCTACTCCATGGGTGGCGGCGTCGCGTTGCCGCTGTCCTACCTGTTCGGAACCCACAGCGTCACGAACTGCATCTTCTGGGGTAACACGGCGAATGGTGTCTCGGCGGACGCCGACGCCCAGTTCTTCGACGGCGGTGGCGCCGTCGTGACCTACAGCTGCATCCAGGACGACGATGACAGCGACGCGTCGATACCGTTCAACACGGGCGGCGTGACGAGCAACATCGACGATGATCCCGAGTTCGTGAACGCCGGCAGTGGCGACTATCGACTCGACGATTCCGTTCCGTCGCCGTGCATCGACACCGGCGACAACTCGGTCATACCGACTGATGGGACGGTTGACCTGGACGGCAATTCCCGAATCGTGAACACCACTGTCGACATGGGGGCCTATGAGGATCAGTAGTCTCTTCGTTGTCTGACGCGAAGACTGAATCGGGCCCGGTTGAGCATTCTCGCTCGGCCGGGCCTTTTTTCGTTCTGGTGGATGACGGAACTGAAGGACGCGTGGATCCTGCGACAGGTCGTCGTCCGATGGTCAGCGAGGCGCGGACGGTTGCGTCGTTGCGCGCGATCACCGCGGGCGCGGGGTGATGGGCCTGTGCGGTTGCGGGGAGTCGGCGGTCGATCAGCGATCCGGCGAGAGAATGCGTTCGAGCTTGCGAAGCGCTTCGGCCTCGAGCTGGCGGACGCGTTCGCGCGTCAGGTTGATGCGCTGACCGATCTCCTTGAGGGTCAGCGGGTCCTCGTCGGAGAGGCCGTACCGCAGCCGGAGAATCGTGGCCTCGCGCTCATCCAGCGCGTCGAGGAGCTTGCCGATCATGTCGGATTCGGCGGCGCTGAAGACGGCCTCTTCCGGCGTCTTCATTCGCTCATCCGGAAGGATCTCCGAGAGTGAGAGGCTGCCGTCGGGTGATTCCGTCTGCGTCGGTGCGCTGAAGGCGCGAACGGCCAGCTTGATGATGCGGACCTTCTTTTCCGGCAATTCCATCGCCTTGGCGACTTCCGGAATGGAAGGGGATCGGCCCAGTCTTTCCTCGAGCTTGCGATGCACCTGTTTCCATCGCGTGATCATTTCGACCATGTACGCGGGAATGTGAACCGGCTGCACGGAGTTGATGAGCGATCGCTTGATCGCCTGCTTGATCCACCAGCTCGAATAGGTGCTGAATCGCGAGCCCATGTCCGGGTCGAAACCCTCGACGGCGCGGAGAAGTCCGAGATTGCCTTCCTCGATCAGGTCGCTCAGCGGCATGCCCCGGTTGGAGTAGGCCTTGGCGATGCTGACGACGAGACGCAGGTTGGATCGAATCATGCGCTCGCGAGCTTCGTTGCCCTTGCGCTCCAGCGTTTCCTTGTCGGCAAGGTTGATCTCGCCGCGCGCGAACTGACCCGCCGCGGCGGTGCCGCGATGAATGGCGCGCGCCAGGTCTTTTTCCTGCTGCGCTGTCAGCAGATCGCATTCATTGATCTGCTTGAGGTACTGTTGTAATCCGGGTTCGACAGCGATGGCTGTATCCTCCTGCAGGTGCCTGCGCCTGGATCCTGGTCTTGCGCAGGGTTCACCCTCCTACATCGGCCATGGCGGCCGCCGTATTCTGACGAAATCCATAGCGGATTCCGATGCGCGGCGACACACACCGACGGCGCCCTTATAGGGCCTTCCCCTGGGGCCGGATACGCAGAATATGCCGCTTTATCGTCCAATTCTGCTCAGCGCTCGGCGCAGCACAACCGTCGCCACCCCGTAACAGGACTGCGCGCCGGGAGGTCGCGCAACGAATCTCGGTCAATAAAAGGGCCCGGAACGCGTGTTCCGGGCCCGCTGAGGATCCAGTTTCGGGGGCGTCGTCGCCTGGGTATCAGGCGTCAGGCGAGCCGGCGTCCGGAACGAGCCTTACTCGCTCTTTTCCGACTCGTCCTCTTCTTCCTTCGCCGCGGATTCGCCGGCGGCGCCGGGGATCTGCGACTTGTCGCTGAAGAGAACGGTCGCCGAGATCATGTCGGTCGTGTCTTCGCCGCTGCTGCCGTGGAGACCGCCGCGTCGAGGCTTGAAGGCGCCGCCGGACTTGCCGCCACCGCCGCCTTCGCCTTCGTCGCCCTGCGTCGCCCAGTCGGCGCGCTTCTTGGAGAGACCGATCTTGCGATCCTGCGTATCGACACGAAGGATCTTGACCTCGAGCTCCTGGCCAATCTCGACGGCCTGATGCGGATCGTCGATGTGCTCGTCGGAGAGCTCGGAAACGTGGAGCAGACCTTCGAGGTCTTCTTCCAGTTCGACGAAGACACCGAAGTTGGTGATCTTCGTGACCTTGCCCTTGACGATCATGCCCGGGATGTAGCGCTCGGGCACCGCGTGGAGCCACGGGTCTTCCGTGAGCTGCTTGAGGCCGAGGGCGATTCGCGCCTTCTCCTGGTCGACCGAGAGGACGACACACTTGATCTCCTCGCCCTTCTTCAGCAGTTCGGACGGATGGCTGATCTTCTTGGTCCAGCTCATGTCGGAGACGTGAAGCAGACCGTCGATGCCTTCCTCGATCTCGATGAACGCGCCGTAGTTCGTCAGGTTGCGGACCGTGCCCGTGACGACGGTGTTCGGCGGGTACTTCTCGGCGACGAGCGTCCACGGATTGGTTTCCGTCTGCTTGATGCCGAGCGAGATCTCCTGCTTGTCCTTGTCGATTTCCAGGACGACAACTTCAATGTCCTGATCCGGCTGGAGGATCTCCGACGGATGGTTGATGCGTCGCGTCCAGGACATTTCGGAAATGTGGACAAGACCTTCGATGCCGCTCTCAAGCCGCACGAACGCGCCGTAGGGCGTGATGTTGACGACAGTGCCCGTGATCTTCGATCCGACGGGGTACTTCTCGCCGACCTTCTCCCACGGATTTTCCGTCGTCTGCTTGAGGCCGAGGGCGATCTTCTCCTTTTCCTTGTCGATGTTGAGGACCTTGATGTTGACCTTCTGGTCGATCTTGAGCATTTCGCTCGGATGACCGATGCGGTCCCAGCTCATGTCCGTGATGTGGAGCAGACCGTCGATGCCGCCGAGGTCGATGAACGCGCCGAAGTCGGCGATGTTCTTGACGATACCCTCGCGGATCTGGCCGACTTCGATCTCGGCCATCAGCTTGCTCTTCGCCGCGGCGCGCTCGGTCTCGATGAGCTTGCGTCGCGAGATGACGATGTTGCGTCGGGCCTCGTCGATCTTGAGGACGACGGCCTCGATCGTCTTGCCGATGAAGTGGCCGACATCGCCGGGGCGGCGCGTGTCCACCTGGCTGGCCGGCAGGAAGACGGGCACGCCGATGTCGACGAGCAGGCCGCCCTTGATCTTCCGCATGACTTTGCCTTCGACCTTGTCGCCTTCCTTGCATTCGCTGAGGAGGCGCTCCCAGCCGCGGATGCGATCGGCCTTGCGCTTCGAGAGCATGAGGCCGCCGGAGTCCGTCTCGAGCGCTTCGAGGAGGACCTCGATTTCATCGCCCGCGTCGATTTCCGAAGGATCGTCCCATTCCGTCACGGGCACGTAGCCTTCGCTCTTCAGACCGACATCGACGACGACTTCGTTGCCGCTGATGCCGATGATCTTGCCCTTGAGGATGCTGTCGGCCTTGAAGTCGCCGACGGACGTTTCGATGTTCTGATCGATGGACTCGTCCGTGATCGTATCACCAAACACGGCCGCGAGTTCTTTCTTCAACTCGTCATCGGAAACATCGATTAGGTCCAGAGTTGCATTGTCGAGTTTAAGCATGCGTGTGGATACCTGATTGCGTTCGGAAGCCGGTAGATGCGAAAAGAGTATCGTGAGGGCGCCGAAGGCATGCGATGGAGGGGTTTCTTCCCGAGCGGCGCGAATCTGCGAATTCGCCGAGAAGCGGATCGCGCCGTCGCACGCGATCCCTGCCAGTGTCGTCGACCCGCGTCAGAGATGACGGGTCGACGTCAGAACCGCTACATCGCGGCTCGAAACCTCGAAATATACAGCAATTCTATCGGTCCGGCAAACCGCGCGTTCCAGTGGGGGTTACCCGTTGCGCTTCGATTTTGGCGTGTTTTTCACAGGCGTCGGCGCCGTGGGGGTGGACTTCCCATGCGGCTCCAGGCGAACGCTCGGGGGGGCCGTGGCGCCGCCGGAGAGGATCATCGAGAGCGCCTCTTCCATCGTCCAGTCCGTCAGGGTAATCCGATCCACGGGGACGATTTCCATGTAACCGCTGGTGGGATTGGGAGTTGTGGGCACATAAACGGTGGCCATCTTCTGGCCGCTGTTGAGATCTTCGAGCGTGTTGGTCATGAATGCGATGGCTTTCATGTGCTCGTGCGGGAAATCGACCAGCACCACGCGCTGGTCCTTCTCATCCTTGCCGACGCCGCTGAGGGCGTGGACCATCCGCTTCATGGCGCCGTAGACCGTGTCCACGAGGGGGATTTTTTCGAGCAGGAACTCGAAGGCCTCGATGATGCGGCGTCCGACGACATTCGTACCCAGCCAGCCCAGCATATAGAGGAGGCAGATGGTCAGGGCGACCGCCATGACCTTGTAGTACCAGCCAGGGGCTTTCGGATCGATGAAGGGCGTGACATTCTGGACATTCCCGGTGTTGATCCAGGTGATCCCGAGATGAATCCAGTTGACGACCTGCGTGCCGAAGATCAGGGCGGCGGAATAGACGTAGCGGATCAGGATGGCCGTGACGGCCAGGGGGATGATCAGCAGGACACCGGCCACGAGGCGACCGCGCAGGGATGTTGGCGCCACGGGCTTCGGCCGAGTCTGAGCGGTGTCCGCGTTGTCGGGTAATCCGGACGTCATATCGTCTTCCTACCGCGCTGGCTCGCCGCGGGATGCGGGTGGAGTATATCGTGTCATCGTCACAAGATCGGTCGCGGCTTCGATTTATGCCCAAACTCGAGAGAGGACGCTGGAACCGTTGGGGGGCCTCGAACGTTTAAACAATGGTGGCTCGGCCGTTGAAGAGACGGACGCTGCGCCGCCGTCGCCGATCGCAGACGGACACGTCGACGGGTCTGCAGGGCGAATTTGGTTTGCTCGTCAAAAGGGCGAGTCCTAGAATACGTTATAACTCTCTGTGCGGTATTGGGTTGGGCCGGATGGCCAATCCGCAGTTCTGGAGGTTTCCAACGATGTCCCATCTCGATCGCGAAGTGCGACGTTTGCAGCGGCGGCTTTGGCTCAATCGATGGTTGAATTCGTTCGGCTGGTGCCTGGTCATCGGTATCGGACTTTGGATTGCCCTGTGGGTCCCGCATCGGCTCTTCAGCATGAAGTGGCCGATGGAGACTGTTGCGCTCGGCATGCTGGGCGGTGTCGTCGTCGCTTCGATCATCTGGCTGATGGCGCGTCGGGAAGACAAGCTGGCGGCGGCCGCCGCGCTGGACGAGGCGGCGGGACTGCGCGAGCGGACGTCGACGTCCGTCGCCCTGAATGGCGGCGGCGCAGATGAATTCACGGCGGCGGTCCACTACGACGCCGAACGATCGGTCACGGGGATCAATGGCCGGCGACTTGCGCCTGTGCGTTGGAGCGGTTCGCTGTCACTCAGCGCGATGATGCTGGTCATCGCCGCCCTGAGCCTGCTGATTCCGGAGCTGGATCTGCTGGGGCGGGACGACGAGAAGCCGGGCGCCGTGGTGAGCGCGGCCGAAATGCGGGCGAAGACCGAAGCGCTGAAGCGACCTGTCAGCATCATCGAGAAAATCGCCGAGCAGAATCCCGACGTCGACCTCGAAAACGCTCGCAAGATGGATGCGAAGGATCTCAGTCGGATGAAGTCCGACCCGGGGTTCATCCGGCGCGAGGCGAAGAAGCAGCTCAACACACTCAAGGACGCGTTGAAGAACAAGGCGAACGCCGACAAGTTCCGCGCGCAGCGTGAGGTCAACAAGCGACTTCGACAGATCGGCCAGCCGGAGGATCCGAAGAGCGAACTCCGTCAGCTGATGAATCACATGTCGGCGGGTGACTTCGCCGAGGCGCAGGAAGAGGTGAAGAAGCTTCAGGAGAAGCTCGCCAAGAATGCGCGCGACGGGAAGATGGATCCGGAGGCGGCCAGGAAACTCAAGAGCCAGCTCAACGATCTCTCCAAGAAGCTGAAGGAGGCCGCCGAGAAACAGCAGGCGGCCCAGGACAAGGCGGCGCAGCAGCAGCTTCAGAACACAGGGATGACAAAAGAGGAGGCGCAGCGCGCCCTGAGCGATCTGGCCAAGAAGGATCCCGAGCAACTCAAGAAGATGGCCGAGGACCTGGCCAAGCGAATGCAGGACAAGGGCGTGACGAAGGAGCAGATGGAGAAGCTGCTCGACAAGCTCCAGAAGGAACAGAAGGCCCAGCAGAAGGCGAATCAGCAGTGCAACAAGATGGGCGACTCGATGGAGAAGGCCTCCAAGTCGATGGAAGAGGGCAAGTGCGAGCAGGCGAAGAAAGATCTTGAAGACGCCGGTGAGCAGCTCAGCGACATGGAGCAGATGGAGCAGTCCCTGAACGACCTTGAGTCGCAGATGGATGATCTGCAGGACGCCGAGGAATCGCTTGAGGACTTCGACCCGAAAGACCAGGAAGGCAAATGCGATCAGTGCAACGGCTCCGGATTTCTGCCGGATGGCGCTCCCTGTCCGAAGTGTCAGGGAAATGGCCAGGGCCAGGGTCAGGGTCAGGGCCAGGGGCAGGGGCAGGGGCAGGGCAACGGGAATGGTCAGGGCCAGGGGCGTGGCCGGGCCTTCGGCCAGCGCGATCGAAATGACAACGTCGATACGGATACGCGTAACGTCCGCGCCAAGACGCGGAACGGTCGGGGCGGTTCCGTGATTGGTCAGCAGTTCGTCAAAGGCTCGCAGGAGAAGGGCGAATCGGCGGTTGAATTCTCCGAGGCGTTTCAGGCGGGCGAGATCGACGCGACGGACTCGATCAATCGCGGCCACATCCCTCGAAAGTACAAGAGCGGCGTCCGTCACTACTTCGATCGGATTCGTGAGGATCTCGACTCCGGCGCCGCTCCGACGGAAGGTGGCGAGGCGCCGGACGAGGGAAGCGCGTCCTCCGGAGGCGATGGCGATTCGGACGCCGCGGGGGATTCCTGAGCTCCGCACGGGCGCCCGCCGCGTCGTGAACTGCGCGAGTGAATCAACACGCGTCACTGCGAACGGACTCGACGCAACGCGTCGGGACCGAGATTCCGAGGGAAGAATTTGCACGCCACGCATCGCCGGCGCCGCCGGTTTTACGAAATAGCGACGATCTGCGCACTCATCGTGGTCCCCTTGGGCTGCGAGTCGACGTCCGGCCGTTCGACCTCAACGGCGCCCGCTCAGAGCGTCGTCATCTACTGTTCGGTCGACCGCATGTTCGCGGAACCCCTGCTGGACGCGTTTTCGAAAGAGACGGGGATCGACGTCAGCGCGCGCTACGACACGGAGGCCGGCAAGACGACGGGGCTGGTCAACAAGCTGCTCGCCGAGAAATCGCAGCCCCGGGCCGATGTGTGGTGGTCGAGCGAAGTCTTCGGGACGATCGATCTCGCCAACGCCGGCGCGCTGGCGCCGTATCGACCTGCGACAGCAACGGATATTCCCGACATGTTTGTCGATCCCGAGGGCCGTTGGACGGCGTTCGGCCTGCGCGGTCGCGTCATCGCTTTCGATCCGAAACGCACGAAACGCGAAGACGCGCCGCCCACGTGGCTGTCGCTTTCAGACGCGCGATACCACGGGCGCGTCGCCATGGCGGATCCGAGATTCGGCACGACGCGCGGGCATTTTGCGTGCATGTTGTCGGCGTGGGGGGAAGACGTCTTCGACATGTACCTGAGGCTGATCAAGTCCAACGCGTTCATCCGCGCCGACGGTAACAGCCACGCCACGCTGCTGCTCGCCCAGGGGCGCGTCGACTTCGCGGCCACGGACACGGACGACGTCGTTGTCGCCAGGGCCCGCGGTGATTCGATCGAAGCCATCTATCCGGACATGACGGTCCCCAACGGCGACGATCGGCTCCACGGCACGTTGTGGATCCCGTGTTCCGTCGGTCTCGTCAGGGGCGCCCGCAATGAGGCGGCGGCCCGACGACTGATCGACTACATCGCCTCGGCGAAGATGGAAGAAGCGCTGTATTCAAGCGAGTCCCGCAACATCCCCGTGCGGACAGCGCTGCGGACGCGGCTCGGCGTAACGGACATCCGGGCCGCCGAGGTGGACTACGCGAAGGCGGCCGCCGCCATGAAACAGTCGGGGGAAATGATCGACGACGTCGATCCGTTCCGCAAAGAATGACGCCAATGGTCCCGGCCGGCGCAATGTCGATCGCGAAACCTCATCGTTCGCGTCCGGAGAATCCGCCGCTTATGTTGAACGACGCCGCATGATTTCGACCGCCTTCTATCGAAGCGCGCAATGCGCCGGCTGGGTTGCGCTGCTGGCGGCGCACGGCGTCGTCCTCGGCACGGCGATGTCGCAGGCGATGGGCGGACCGGGGCCAGGTGTCGACGCGGTCCCCGGCGCCGGCGCCATGCTGTCGCTGCGGAATTCCCTTGGCATCGCCTGCGGGGCGACGATCGTGGCGCTCGTGATCGCGATCCCTGTCGCCTGCGTGATCGCCCAGAGTCGCCGGCGTTTCGTGCGATGGGGGCTGACGGGCCTGATGCTCATCTCGATTCTCACGATGCCGAGCATTCACGCCTACGCGTGGCAGCTACAGTTGACGTGCGATGTGTCTGTTGCGCGATGGCTCAATGCGACGCTTGTGGCCGCCGGTCCCTGGGGCGCTCGCGGTATGGCCTCGATCGTGCTCGCGATGTGGCTGTGGCCCATTCCGGCCGCGGTCATCGTTGACGGTCTGCGTCGCGGCGGGGGCGAGCTGATGGAACTGGCGCTGCTGGACGCCGCGCCGGCCACGGCGTTGTGGCGGGGGGCGGCGCCGGCGATTCGGGGACCTGTCCTTGCGGCGTGTGTCGCCGTTTTTGTCGCGGCGGCGCTGGACGCCGTCGTCGCGCCGCTGACGCTGGCGTCGGATGTGTGGGCAGTCGACATGGTGCGCGAGGCGGAACTGGCGATGGCGACGCCGCGGCCCGCGGGGCGGCTCATCTGGGAGGCGTGGCCGATGCTTGGGGCGATTGCGCTCCTGGCGCTGGTGGCGACGCCGGGTATTCGGCGAATCAGGTCATGGCATGTCGTCGAGTCGATGTCGCGTGAGACGCGGAGATTGGGTGGTCGATCCCTTTCCGTTGCCGCCGTGATCCTGGCGGCGTTTGCGGCGATGACACCGATCGCTGTGTTCCTCGGGATGCTGGCGACGGACAGCCGGTATTCCATCGGCGGCGCGATGTCGAGTGTGTGGCGCTCGGCGAAGGGGCCCGCCGAGGCGACTGCGATCGTGGCGATGGCGACGTTCGTCCTTGCGCTGGCGATTGCGATCGCGTGCGAGCTGGGACATCGTCGTGACAGCAGCGCGAACTTCTCAAGGCGCCTGATCGTTGTGATGACGATCGTGGCGGCGGCGCTGCCGGCGTCGCTGGTGTCGACGAGCCTGATTTCGTTTTACGCCAGTCGCGCCATGGGCGCCGCGTCGGGTTGGAATGTGTACGACGATACGCCGATCGTCTGGATTGCGGCGATGCTGGCGCGCTACGCGTTCATTCCTGTCTGCCTCGCCATTGCGGCGGGCTGGGCGGCGCCGAGCGTGGTTCAGGATCAGGCGGATGTGGATGGCGCGACGGGTGTCGTCGCCTGGCGCGCCGCCCGATGGCCGTTTGTTCGCGGCGCGGCGATTGTCGGCGCGTTGATCGCCGCTGTTCTGGCGTTTTCAGAGGTGCAGGCGTCGCTTCTGGCGAAGGCGCCGCGATGGGGGGACGACAGCCTGGCCGTGTACCTTGATTCGCAGATGCACTACGGTCGACACGGGCAGACGCTGGCGCTGGCGCTGTTGATGTACATCCCTGTCACTGTCGTCTGCGTTGTCCTCGCGATTCGAAGCCGCTGGCGGGCGCGCGTCGCGTGAATCTCGATGACAGAATTCGTTGGGAATCGAGGGGCGGAGCGGCCGGAGCGCAGGCGCCTCGTCCGCTCGATGCGGTTCGCTTAGAATCATGAACATGGGCCTTCGGCAGACCATTCAGATCGGCGCGTGTCTTGGCGCCGTCGGCGTGTGCTACCTCGTCGCGGGAACTGTCACGGCGCCGCGCGGCGACCTGGCGGCTGTCGAGTTCGTCTTCGGCAAGGTGGGCCTGCGCGACGGGGAATTCTCCTACCCGCGCGCGATGGCGATCAGCCCCGTTGACGGTCGTGTGTTTGTCATCGACAAGACGGCTCGCGTGCAGCGCTTCAGCCCCAAGGGGAAACATGAAAAGACCTGGCGGATGCCGGCGTGGGACAATGGCAAGCCCACAGGCGTGTACGCGGATTCCGAGGGCCGCATCTGGGTCGCCGACACGCACTACGCGCGGATCATCGTGTACGATCGCGACGGCGCAGAGCAGTTCCGATTCGGCGAGCGTGGCGAAGGGCCCGGGCAGTTCATCTTTCCGACGGCCATTGCGCGGGACGCCGATGGCAACGTCTTCGTGTCGGAATACGGCGGGAACGATCGGATCAGCAAGTTCACGCCGGACCTGAAGTACATCAAGAGCTTCGCCAATCGCGCGTCAGGCGAAGGCTGGACGGATCGACCGCAGTCGATGGTGATTGACGGCGATGGCGTGATCTGGGTCGCGGACTCCTGCGGTCATCGAATCTGCAGGTACGATCTGGAGGGACGATTCCTGGGCGAGCTTCGGCCCACGCGGGATGGAACGATCGATGAGCTCAACTATCCCTTCGGTCTGGCCTTCGACGGGGACGGGAATCTGCTGATCGCCGATCGCGGTCACAGTCGCATCGTTCGAATGGCGAAGGACGGGCGGATGCTCGGGAGCTGGGGCGCTGTCGGCCGGGAAGTCGGTCGGCTGGCGCAGCCGTGGGCCGTCGCCATGGGCGCGAATGGACTGATTTACTGCCTTGATTCGTGGAACAATCGCGTCGAGGTGATAGACTGGTGAGAATCCTGGGGCCGGGGCGTGTGTCCACGGGGTCATGTGTTTGATGCGACGATCATGAAGACGATCAGTGATCTATTCACATTGAGTCGATTCGATCGGCCCTGGGCGCTGCTGATCCTGCTCGCCATCGTGCTGTTCTGGTGGATGTCGCGCCGTTCGATGGCGGGGCTGGGACCGGTCCGCGGCAGAGTCTCCATGGCGATGCGCTTTGTCGTCCTGGCGCTGCTGGTGCTGGCCCTGGCGGGCACGCACAAGATTCTGCGGAACGACGACCTGAACGTCATGTACCTGCTCGACCTGTCGCGCTCCGTCCCGCTGGATGTGCGGCGCACGGCCGAGAGCTTTGTCGTTGATTCCACCCGGTTCATGGAGGACAAGGACAAGGCGACGCTGCTGACCTTCGACGGCCGGACGAACATCGAGCAGCTTCCGATGGGCAAGGCGCCCGACGGCGACGGCATTCGAACCGATCCGCCATTCCCCGATGGTCAGCGTCCCGATCAGACGAATATCGCCCAGGCCCTGCGCATGTCGATCGCCTGCATGGCGCCGGGCATGAACAACCGTCTCGTCATCCTGTCCGACGGCAACCAGAACGTCGGCGACGCCGTCGAGGAAGCGAAGGCGGCGAAGGCGAACAATCTCTCCGTCGACGTGATTCCGCTTCGATACGAGCACGGCGCCGAAGTCGTGTTCGAGCAGCTCAAGGCGCCGCCCTACGCGAACCTGCATGAGCAGGTCACGCTTCGGCCGATTATCCGAAGCGACAAGGAGACGACGGGCGAGATTCGGATCTACCAACGCGTCGGCGAAGACTCAAAGCTGATCGATCTCGATCCGGAGAGCGATGCGTTCGGCCAGCGCATTCGGCTGAAACCCGGCCGCAATCCGTTCGTCGTGCGTCTGCCGATCACGACGCGCCAGTCGCACGAATTCACGGCCGAGTTCATCCCGGACGATCCCCGCGCGGATGTCATCAGCGAGAACAACAAGACCGTCGCCTACACGACGGTTGAAGGACCGCCGAAGGTGTTGTTCGTCGGCAAGCGGGCGTCTCAGGAGGAAGACACGCTGCTGATCGAGGCGTTGGCGCGCGAGAACATCGAAGTCCGCTGGGCCGACGCCGAGAATCTGCACCTGTCGACGTCCGTGCTTCAGGACTATTCCGCGATCATCATTGCCAACGCCGGCGCCGACAATTTCAGCGCCGACCAGCAGCGTATGCTGGCGACCTACGTCCGCGACCTTGGCGGCGGTCTCGTCATGATCGGCGGCGACGACAGCTTCGGCGCAGGTGGCTGGCAGGGATCGCCCGTCGAAGACGTCATGCCCGTGAAGTTCGACGTGGACAACGTACGCCAGATCCCGAAGGGTGCGCTGGCGATCGTGATGCACTCCTGTGAGATGCCCAACGGCAATAAGTGGGGGATTGAGACCGCCGTTGCGGCGCTGGATACCGTCAGCAGCCTCGACTACTACGGTGTCATGGGATGGGGCTTTTCGGGGTTCGCCTGGGAAGTGCCGCTCCAGCAGGCCAAGGACAAGGATGCGATCAAGGGCAAGATTCGCAAGATGATGAATGGCGACATGATGGACTACGACACGCCGATGAGTCAGGCGTACAAAGCCCTCATGTCGAAGTCCGACGCGGCGCAGCGCCACATGATCATCATTTCCGATGGCGACGCGCAGCCGCCGTCATCGGGATTGCTTCAGAAAATGGTCGCCAACAAAGTGACCTGTTCGACAGTGTCGATTTTTCCGCACGGCTCGCAGGAGATCGGCACCCTCAAGCGCATCGCCAAGATCACGAAGGGCAAGTATTACAACCTGAGCAAACCCGGCGACGAAAAACGACTTCCGAAGATCTTCATCAAGGAGGCGAAGGTCGTTCGCCGACCGCTGCTCCGCGAAGAGACGTTCGAGCCCCGTCTGAATCCGAATCAGCTGTCAGATCTGATGGCGGGCATCGACGGACCGTTCCCTGAGCTCAACGGCTATGTCGTCACGACGCCGCGAAAGGACGTGCCCGACGTCGAGATCCCACTGCTGACGAAGAAGGGTGATCCGCTGCTGGCGCACTGGCTGTGCGGCTCGGGTCGCGCCGTGGCGTTCACAAGCGGCTGGTGGAATCGCTGGGGCGCCAAGTGGCCGGAGTGGCCCGCCTTCAGCAAGTTGTGGGCGCAGACGATCCGCTGGTGCATGCAGCAGGGCTCGGCCGCGAATTACGATGTGACGACAGTCGTTGACGGCGATCGAGGGCATCTCATCATCGAGAGCATGGAAGAGGGGGCGAGTGTCGCCAACTTCCGGCAGTTCGCAGGAACCCTGGTTCGACCGGACGCCACGAGCCTTCCGATGGAGATCAAGCAGACGGGGCCCGGCCGGTTCGAGGCGTTCTTCACGGTCGATCAGCGTGGCGCCTACATCGTCAACGTGGCGGCGCCGGGGACGCGCTCGCAGAAGGCGGCGCGGATTCGAACCGGCGTGACTGTCGCGTATTCGCCCGAGTATCGCGATCTCAAGCTGAACGAAGCGCTGCTGCGGGAAGTGGCGGATCTCACGGAGGGCCGCGTTCTTTCGCCGGATGGCGAGGAGAATCGAAAAGCCGTCTTCGCCCACAACCTGCCGGATACCGTGTCGCGGCGACCGATCTGGGACACGCTGCTGAAGCTGGCCATCGTCGCCTTCCTGCTGGACATCGCCGTGCGGCGAATCGCCATCGATCCGCTCAAATGGCTGGCGACGGCGAGCAGCTACGTTGCGAGTCTGGCCCGCGTCGGTCGCGGTCGAAAGTCTGAGCAGACGCTCAAGGATCTGCGCGGTGTGCGCGAGCGCATCCGCGAACAGCGCACGGCGTCCGGCGAAACGACGACCGTCGGGCGAGCCACGCCGCCACCCATGGAAGGACCGACGCTCGACACGAGCGCCAAGTTCGACGCGGGGGCGACCAAACAGCCCGCCAGGGACCTGACGGAGGCGATGGGTGGCGCCGGCGCGAAGACGGATGCGCCGCCGCCGAAGCCTGACACACCGAAGCCGGCGGACGCGGGACCGCAGGAAAGCATGACGGCGCGCCTGCTGAAGGCGAAGCGCCGCGCCCGGGATGAGGGCGATGAGAACAAGTAGGGGGCGCCTGGCGTCCGAAGGTTCGCGCGTCGCCGATGGTTCGGCGGTTCGGCGCGACAGGGATGACAGCGAGACACGTGGTTTGAACGCGGGCGCGCCGTGGGCGTCGCACGAGAGATTTTTCGGAGAGGCGAATGACTGATCAGATCGATCCCGCCATTCAGAAGGCGACGGAAGAATTTCGGCACAAGTTCAACGCCGTGAAGGCGGAGATCGGCAAGGCGATCGTCGGCCACGACGAAATCGTTCAGGGCGTTCTGATCTGTCTCTTCACGGGGGGGCACGCGCTGCTCGAAGGCGTGCCGGGCCTGGGCAAGACCTATCTGATCCGGACGATGGCCGACGCGCTGAGCCTCGAGTTCTCGCGCGTCCAGTTCACGCCCGACCTGATGCCCGCCGACATCCTCGGCACGAACATCATCGTCGAGGATCCCGACACGGGGCGGCGCGGCTTTGAATTCCAGAAGGGACCGATCTTTGCGCAGCTGGTGCTGGCGGACGAAATCAACCGCGCCACGCCGAAGACGCAGTCGGCCCTGCTGGAGGCGATGCAGGAGAAGCACATCACGGCGGGCGGTCAGCACTTCGAGCTGAAGCCGCCGTTCTTCGTCATGGCGACGCAGAATCCGATTGAGCAGGAGGGCACGTACCCGCTGCCCGAAGCCCAGCTCGATCGCTTCTTCTTCAAGCTCGTCGTGAACTATTCGAATCGCCAGGAGCTGAACACGATCGTCGAGCGCACGACGAGCGGTCACAAGGCCGAGATTCAGCCGATCATGACGGGTGAGCAGATCATCGGCGCCCAGCGGCTCGTCCGCCGCGTCGTTGTCGCGCCGCACGTGCAGGATTACGCGATTCGCCTGATCCTGGCGACGCATCCGCAGGGCGAGTTCGCAACGGACCAGACGAATCGCTATGTGCGCTGGGGCTCGTCGCCGCGCGGCGCCCAGGCGCTGATTCTCGCCGCCAAGGTGATGGCGCTGCTCGACGGCCGCTACAACGTCGCCTTCGAGGACATCGTCAAGGTCTACAAGCCTGCGATCCGCCATCGCCTGCTGCTGAACTTCGAGGCGCAGGCCGAAGGCATCGATCCGGATTCCGTGCTCGGCGATGTTCTCGACAAGACGCCGACGAAGGCGGAACTGGCGGCTTGAGGAAGCTGAAAGGCGAAAGCTGAAAGCCGAAATCTGGAATTCGGAATCTCAAATCTCAAATCCGGCACACTCAGGCGTGCGGCCGGAGGTATGCCCGCCATGGATGATTGAAGTCGTCGCAACGTCGTCGGCTCGCGATCAGCTCACGGATTCGGCGCGTTCAGCGTCTGGCCGCATTCCGGGCAGCGGTCCGTCTTGTTTCCGTACAGGTTGTATTGGCAGTTGGCGCAGTAGCGGCGGGGAAACGATGTCCCGTCGTCGAGCGGTCTGCGCATGGGACGGCGCCAGGCGTACACGGCGATCAGCAGCCAGGGCGGAACGTAATGTGCGGACAGGACCAGGAGCCAGATGAAATCATGCTTGGTCCATGAGTAGGGCCTCTCGACAGGCGTGGAAAACGGGACGCGGTACAGCAGCGCATTCGTGGCGATGTTGATGAGCCATGCGAGGACAAACCAGTTGGCGACCACGGCGCAGGCGCTGAGCGTGGCCATCATCAGGGCGGTCGATCGCGCAACCACTGAGGCGCGGAGCAGAAGGACGGCGGTCGCAAGAAGCAGGGCCGAGGTCACGATGAGCGCGGCGTGCTGAGCGCCGGAGATTGACAGCACGTCTGCGACGGCCGGACCGAACGCCATCTGGATGGGCGTTTGCTCGAAACACTCCATGACGATCCATGCGACGCAGTACGCTGCGGCGCAATACACCCAGAGCGCCCTGTCATGTCGACGCCATCGCCCGCTCGTGGCAAGTCGCAGGACGATGAGCGCCGAAAGAAGCGGCAGGTGGAATGAGGCCGCCTGGAGACCCGCCCCGACGGCGGTCGCCATTGAGGTCGGCGATGCGCCGGTGAGTTGGGTGTTCCAGCTTCCAGTGTTCATGGTCAGAAGCGTCGCCGCGATACCGTCGATCAGCAGGATGGCGCTGACGCCGAGGATGCCCATGATGTGCCAGAGACTCTGTCGACGGCCGCCGAGCCAGAGACTTCGACCGCAGAGGTAGAGGAGCGTTGTGCAGGCGAAGAGTGTGATGCGCGTCCACTCGGCGTAGAGATTGACGCTGAAGGGACCGTCCCAGAAATCCCCGTTTGTATTCCAGAGGGTCACGCCGAATGAGACAAACAGGGCGTAAAAATCCATGAAGCAGAGGATGGCTACGAACCGCTTCGCCGTTCGCTCGTCATCTGATTCATGGACAACGAGGATGGAGGATGCGCTGGCCAACGTGTCGAAGTCTCCGAATTCGGAATTCTAGGGCGCCGCCCGAAGGCTGTCCCTTGGTCTTTGCGGTCAATTGAAAACCCCGTGGCGCAACGATATATATCGAGATATGTACAAAATCGCCGCCTTCTATCGATTCCTCCGGCTCGACGATATCCCGGCGCTGCGACGCGAGATTCGCGACGCCGGATCGGCGCTGACGGGGCTGTGCGGCACGATTCTGCTCGCGCCCGAGGGGGTGAACGGGACGATCGCCGCGGCGCCCGACGCGCTCGATCAGATGATCGCGTATCTCGACGAACGATTCGGTATTCGCGAGAACGGCGTGAAGTACTCGACGAGTGAGGAGAAGCCATTCAATCGCTTCAAGGTCCGGCCCAAGAGGGAAATCATCACGATGCGGCGCGACGACGCCGATCCGACGCGGCGGGTCGGGGAGTATGTATCGCCGTCGGAATGGAACGCCCTGATCGACGATCCGGATGTGGTCGTGCTCGACACGCGGAATGACTACGAGACGCGTGTCGGCGTCTTCGAGGGCGCGATCGATCCGAAGATCGGCGTCTTCACGGAGTTCGCGGATTACGTCGAGGCGAATCTCGATCCGCAACGGCACAGGAAGATCGCGATGTACTGCACGGGCGGTATCCGCTGCGAAAAGGCGAGCGCCTACATGCTGGCGCGCGGCTTCGAGCGGGTCTTCCATTTGCAGGGCGGCATCCTGAGGTACCTGGAAGAGGTTCCCGAGGACGAGTCCAGATGGCGGGGCGACTGCTTCGTGTTCGACAAGCGCGTCGCCGTGGGACCGGCGCTTCGAGAAGCCGAGTGGTCGATGTGCTTCGGCTGCCGCGAGCCGCTCTGCGCCGAGGATCGACAGCGCGATGACTACGAAGAGGGCGTTTCCTGCCTTCATTGCGTCGATCGGCTGACGCCGGAGCACGCGGCGTCGCTTCGAATGCGCCATCGACAGATGGCGGATCGATGAGTCGAGATTGGTCGTGGGCTGGCCCGCCCCCCTTTCGTCTCCGAGCCGCCGCCGTGATGCGGCGGTCGACATGCAATCGTCATCGCGACTGACGGAGGGATCGGGCCATGACTGGCCCGGCTCGGAATTGGCTCGTCACAACCCGCGATGCGTGTCACGTTCGGGCGGGAAGGGATTCCCGCCGTCAGTGGGTACGAGATGAGAATCTCGTACCAGCGGTCCATCCGAGCCGTCGCAGTGATGCGGCGGTAGACATGCAATCGTCATCGCGACTGACGGAGGGATCGGTCCATGACTGGCTCGGCTCGGAATTGGTTCCTCTAATTTTGATCCTGCAGAATGACCTTTGCGTCGCTCGCCTGGCCGAAGATCAGGTTGCAGACCTTCCCGGTGCCGAGACAGTCGCCGTTCCAGGTCACGAAGACATAGCAGGGGCCGAGGCTCGGGTCGTCACAGGGGGCGGGGGCGTTGTCGTGATAATCCCTGACGGTCAATGTCAGCACGGCGCCATCGCGAAAGTACCCCCAGAGGACATTTTCATCCGCCAGGCTGTTGACGCTTGCCCCTGACGATTCGACGGGGCGCGGCGGAACGATATAGCGGTCGACGGCAACATCGATGAGCACGCCGCTGTGGGCGCCGCCGCCTTCGCAGGTGATCAGGACCGGATGCATGGGGGCAAACGCGGCTTCGATCGTGCGATCGGAATCGAGCGTGAAATAGAGCGTCGCCGGGTTGGGGCCAATGTCAGCCGTGACGTTGTCGCCTTCCCAGCTGACGAACTGCATCGGAACGCTGTCGATCGGATCCGGGGGACCACCCGGGGCCAGGAATCCGTCTCCCTCGACGGCCACGAGGGCGATCTGCGTTCCCTTCTCGAACTGATAGGACTGTTCAATCACTCCGGTCCCGATGGCCTTTCCGAGTGACAGGTGGAAGTCGGACTGCGGGACGCGGCCATCGAGGTCGGCGTGGGTCTGTGGTCCGTCATTCTTGACGCCGTAGACGCGGGCGAATCCGCCGTCGACGGGACCCGTGATGCGCAGCGTCAGTGTGACGCTGTCGCCCGACGTCGATCCGTTGTCATTGTTGTTCGAGGGGAACATGTCGCCGTTTCCCACGCCGGTCATGGACGATTGGCAGTCCATTCCGACAGAAAGCGGCGCCAGCATGATCAGCAGCCAGGTTGAACGCATGATTCTCTCCGATCCGGGCCAGGCGGTGCGAGTGAGGAACGCCCGGGACCGGCGTCGTCGCCATGGGCGGGCTTCAATAGGGAAGCGCCATCGGGCGGGATGGGGGGCCATGCAATCGAGGAGATTTCGGATTTGAGATCAGTACTGTCCGGCTGAGGAGTGCGATCAAGCCTGTAAGCCTTTGGGTTCTAT
>ERZ795053.1726-NODE-1726-length-27335-cov-7.555792_pt1 | contig 27335 bp, 20 predicted proteins | sample MGYA00375137_ERZ795053 | MGnify/ENA primary metagenome ERZ795053 (study PRJEB30182, sample SAMN05720284) | activated sludge metagenome | isolation source: Anaerobic digester | place: Hong Kong | collected 2014-12-17 ...
CGATCAGCGATCGGTCGAAGGTCTCGGAGGATACCGCCATCGGCGTCTTCTGGGCCGCGGGGATGTCTCTTGGGATCGTCTTTGTGAGCATAAGCCCCGGCCGGGCCCCCGACCTCTTCGATTACCTCTTCGGAAACATCCTCGCCGTATCCTGGGCAGACGTCCTCTTGATATCGGCCCTGACCCTCGCCATGCTCATTCTCGTGGCCCTATTCTACAAGGACCTTCTCATCCTCTCCTTTGACGCCGGCTACGGCGAGGCGGTGGGCCTCCCGACGAGAGAGCTTCGCCTCCTCCTCCTCTGCATGGTTGCCCTCTCCGTAGTGGTCCTGATAAAGATCGTGGGGATAATCCTGGTGATCGCCCTTCTCACCATCCCCGGAGCCATAGGACGGCAGCACGCGCGAAGCCTCAAGAGGATCATGGCCATCTCCATCCTCCTCGGGGCATCCTTCGTCCTGGCGGGGCTCGTCATCTCCTACCAGCTGAACATCCCCTCGGGGGCGACGATAATCCTCGCCGCTGCCGGGACGTTCTTTGCCAGCACCATCCTATGCCGGTGATAAAACGATCGGAGGCAAAACGTTCCGGGTCCAACTGATCCGGAGCCAAACCGACCCAGGTCTCCAGCTTTTTGGAGGACTTGTACAACAAACTTATACGCAGAAGATGACAAAGGGCGGATCGAGATGCGAAAAGAAACGATCCGCCCCATCCTCGTCCTCCTCGTCCTCCTCCTGATCCCGTCGGCAGCGATCCTCGCCGGGGCCGAAGGTGTCCAGTTCGCCGGGGACTTCTACAAGGTTGAGGGGGGTCCCAAAATCGACGTCTCCGTCGTCAATCCCGTATTCGCCCCCGGCACATCCGGGACCCTTCGGCTGGTCCTGGCCAACGACGGGGTGGTGACTCGGCTCGTTCCGGGGGACGTTCCTTTGGGCTCCGAAGAAGAGGCGACCCGGGAGATGCTGGCGGAGTTCGGCTGCCTTGACGCCTCAAACCTCAGGGCAACTCTCAGTTCAACCGGGCCGGTCCAGGTCCTCTCCGGGCCGGTCCCCATCGACCTTCTCGGGCCTGGAGAGACCACCACCATCGAGTACGATATCGAGATCGATGATGGCGCCGAGGGTCCGCTCCTCCTCAGCCTCGACGTCGAGTACGAGCACCAGATCGACGTCAGCTTCAACGGCGGGACCGCATCGCCCCTCTACCTCCCTTCAAGCCTCCAGCTTGACCTGATCGTATCGGTGGAGGGCGAACCGGCCACCCTCGCGCTTCTGGGGTCGAGGTCTGACCTCGCTCCCGGCGAGAAGGGCTCGGTCAGCCTCATCGTCGGCAACGCCGGCAAGGCCGCCGCCTCGAACTGCACCGCCCGCCTGGTGACGGCTCCGCCCTTCACCCCGCTGAGGGATCGATCAAATCTCGGAGACATACCTCCCAGAGGGGTCGCAGTCGCCCGATTTGACCTGCTGGTGGGGGGGTCCGCCCCGGCCCAGGAGTACAGCATCGGCTGCGAGATCAGCTTCGACGGCGGGGAGGCGTCCCTCTCCGTCCCTGTGACGGTGACCTCGCCCGACAGAACGCGCCTTTTCAAAATCGCCCTGGTGGGTATAACGGTTTTAACCGCAGCCGTTGCAACGATATGGCTTCTCCGCCGGAGAAAAAACAGATCGCTTCGGAGCCGCAGCCCTCTCCGTCCCCGGAGATAGTCCCGGACGCCCGACGGGTTCGCTTCACCGCCGCCCCTGCCTTGCCGCTGCCGCCCCACCAACATTGATATCTTCAACCTCAGCTTTTACCGTGACCCATGGCAGCGCTCCGGGCCGAGAAGATCTCCAAGAGCTTCCGAGGGCTCTTCACGAAGAAAGAGGTTCTTTCCGAGGTATCCCTGACGATCGAGGAGGGGGAGGTCTTCGGCATCCTCGGTCCCAACGGCGCCGGAAAGACCACCCTCATGTCCATCTTCTCCACCCTGATCCGGCCCGACGGCGGCAGCCTTGAGGTTCTCGGTCTCGACGCCCGAAAAAAGACCCACGCCGTCAGGGAGAGGATCAACATCAGCAGCGGTAACCCCAACTTCCCCTGGAGCCTCACCGTTCGGGAGAACCTGAACCATTCGGCGATGCTCTACGGCCTCTACGGTCGAGACTTGAGACGATCTGTAGACGAGGCGATCTCGGCCTTCGAGCTGGAAGCTCACGCCGATTCGAAGTTCGAGACCCTCTCTACGGGGACCAAGCAGAGAGTCTCTCTCGCAAAGTCGATCCTAAACCGGCCAGAGATCCTCTTCCTCGACGAGCCCACCTCGGGCCTCGACCCGGACATGGCGATGAAGACGAGGGCCCTCATCCAGAAGATCTACGAGGAGGAGGAGATCACCGTCGTCCTGACGACCCATTACATGCCCGAGGCCGAAGAGCTCTGCGACCGGATAGCATTCCTCCGGGAGGGAAGCCTGATCGCCCTCGGGACTCCAGCGGAGCTGAAGCGTGCCCTGAAGATCGGACATCGGATCTTCGTCAAGTACGAGGGGGATATCGACTCCAGGAAGCTTCGGATAATCCCGGGGGTGATGGAGGTCAGAGAGGCTCCCGGCAGATTTGAGATGGTCTTCGACCATTCTGAGAGGGCCGTCAGCAGGATAATAAAGGCCTTCGAGGGTGCAGATATACTGGACATTGGGATAGAAACGCCCGATCTGGAGGATGTCTTCCTTGAGCTGGCGAGGTGAGCTGAACAAGTTCCTCTCTGCGACGTACAAGAACTGGATCACGTCCAGGCGTAACGTCTTCACCCTCTTCGAGCTGGTCTTCTGGCCGTTCATCGGCCTTCTCTCCATCGGCCTTCTCACCCGGTTTCTGGAGGTGACTGGCGAGATGGTGGCCTTCGTCCTGGTGGGGGCGATAGCCCTCAGCATCCTCCAGATCAGCCAGATCGACGTCGCCTACATCCTCCTCTTCGACCTCTGGAGTAAGAGCATAAAGCAGACCTTCGTCGCCCCGGTCCGGGGATACCACCTCGTTTTGGGGGCTATGCTCTTCGGCGTCGCCAGAGGGTCGGTAGTCTTCCTCATCCTGGCAGCGGCCAGCTCCCGCTTCTTCGGGTTCGACTTTCTCGCGGGAGGAATCGTCACCGTCATCGTCTTCCTTGCGGGGATCTTCGTCACCGCCGCGTCCATCGGGATGGCGGTCTGCATATCGATCCTCCTCTTCGGCCAGAGGGCGGACGTGGCGGCCTGGAGCCTAAGCGGCATAATGATGCTGGTGAGCGGGGTCTACTATCCGGTGGAGATCCTCCCCGCCCCTCTCCAGCTCCTATCGAAGTCGATACCTCTGACCTACTTTCTCGAGTACTACCGTTCTGCCTACGGCTACGGCTCCCATCACGTCCTCCTGGGGATGGGGCTTGCCCTCCTCTACTTTTTTGCCGGCCTTCTGATCCTAAACCTCGCCATCGAGAGGGCGAGGGAGACGGGGATGATGCTGAGGCTCTCGGAGTGAGAGAGGTCCCTGGAATAACGTTTTAAAGTCGACATGTCTACTTCACTGGGGCGTTGAACTTGACCATCGATGGGTTCATCGGCAAGATCAGATTGGGGGACCTCCAACCCGTCCGGGTTATGGGGGTGATCAACCTCAGCCGCGAGTCGTTCTACCAGGAGTCTTTCGCAGGGCATGATGCGGTCCTCGGGCGTGCCCTCTCCTTATCTGAGGAGGGTGCCGAGGTCCTGGACCTGGGCGCCGTCTCCACGGCTCCGGGATCGCCAGCGATCTCCGAGGATGAAGAGCGGAGAAGGCTATTTCCCGCCCTCGAAGCCGTCCTCGACGGCCTAGGAGACGACGTCGTCATATCCATCGATACCCAGAGGGCAACGGTTGCGGCCGACGCCCTCAGCATGGGTGCCCATTGCATAAACGACGTCTCGGGGCTTTCCGACTCGGAGATGGCCCGAACCGTCGCCGACCACGACGGCTCCCTCATAATCATGGCTTCAAAGGAGAGGCCCGGCGACCTCCTCGATCTTGGTGATATAATCGCAAACCTCGGCCAGCGGCTGGGTGTCGCCGAAGAGGCTGGCGTCACCATCGATAAGGTGACGGTAGATCCGGGGATCGGCCACTGGACGCAGCTCAAGGGGCCGGGGCACGACCTCGCCATCCTCGACGGCCACCCCCGTCTGAGGGTGCTTAAGAGGCCTGTGATGGTGGCAGTCTCAAGGAAGTCGTTCATCGGCGCGGTCCTGGATCGACGAAGCCCCGCCGAGAGGCTTCAGGGGTCTCTTGCCGCCACCGCCATCGCCGTCTACAACGGCGCTCACCTTGTCAGGACCCACGATGTCGCGGCATCGATGGAGACTATCAGGATGGCGGAGGCGATTCGGGGCGGCCCCGCCATCGCCCGAGCCGACGGGATCGAGGTGGAGGTGTTCGCGCATTGGGGTCAGCCTCGGGACCTCCATCAGACCTTCGCCAGGCTCGGGGTTGGGGATGGAGGCTCTCGGGCCCTCGGGGGGAAAGGCTCCTTTCGAGCCCTCTCCATCCGGGGCATCACATCAATGGAGGCGATAGTGATCAAGCAGGAGATGCTCGCCCGGGGCGGAGACGCCGCGATACCCATGGGCGCCCTCCGCTGCGACCCGGGCGAGATGGAGGTCCTCGTCCTGGGAACATCGGCCGCGGTCCGGGGGCTCTCGAAGAACCTCGCAGGCCAGCCCTTCAACCTCCCGGCGGTGGCCCGAGCCATCGAAGACGCCCTTGAGCGGATTGAGGATCCCAAAAGGTATTGGTGAGGGTTTTGGAAGTTCTCGGAATTAAGACGGATCTGGTGAGGCCTGGGGAGGATCTGGTGGAGGCGCTCCTCCGTGGAATGGAGAGGTCGGGCCTGAGGCTTGCCGACGGCGACGTCCTGGTGGTCGCCGAGAGCGTCGTCGCCACCGCCGAGGGCGGCGTCGTTAGCCTATCGGAGGTGACCCCTGGGCCCCGCGCCCGAGAGCTGGCGGAGAAGTACGAGAAAGATCCGCGGGAGATGGAGCTCGTCATCGGCACCTCCGACTGGATCATGGGCGGGATTCCCGGGGTCATTCTGACGGTCAAGGACGGTTTTCTCTACCCCAACGCCGGGATAGATCACTCCAACGCGCCGCCCGGGTCTGTCGTCCTGTTCCCGAAAGAGCCCCAAAAGTCGGCGGCTCTCATAAGAAAGAGGATGGAGGAGGCGTCGGGAAAGAGGATCGGGGTCATAATCGGCGACAGCAGGACCCACCCCCTCCGTCTCGGGTGCGTCGGCGTCGCCCTCGCCTGCGACGGCATAGTCCCCGTGGAGGACGCGAGGGGTCAGAAGGACCTCTACGGAAGGCCCCTCGAGGTGACGAGAAAGGCCGTCGCCGACAACCTCGTCTCCGCGGCAGAGGTGGTCATGGGGGAGGGGGACGAGGGGGTACCCGCGGTGATCATAAGGGGGGCTCCCGTGAAGTTCGCCGAAGACGGAGAGGAGATGGCGATTCCCAGCATCGCTCCCGAGGAGTGCATGTACATCGGATCTCTCCGGTGCGGCCCCCACCCATACCAGGGCGGCTACGATCGGCTGATCGAAGAGGCGAAGAAGGCGATGAAGAGATCTTACGCCCCCTACTCGAGCTTTCGGGTTGGAGCGGCCCTCCTCACCAGGGGCGGGAACGTATACTCCGCCGCCAACGTCGAGAGCGCCTCTTCCGGGGCTGCCATCTGCGCCGAGAGGGCGGCGATCGCGAAGGCCGTATCCGAGGGGGAGATGGAGTTTGAGGCCCTGGCCGTCGTCGCGGATGCAGAGGAGCCGGTCGCACCCTGTGGGATATGCAGGCAGAACCTGATCGAGTTCGGGGAGAATATCAAGGTGATAATGGCAAACACCCGAGGGGATGCCGAGATCGCGACGGCGGAGGAGCTTCTCCCGCGGGGATTTAAAAGAGATTATATTATATAGTCGAATAAAAAGTGGAGACTTATCTAACGCTTTTGGAGTCACAAACACCTATGCTATGAGTTCTTTGTACAAATTGTCGATTCCCCGATTTCTATCAAATTTATCAATGAGATCCTGGTAATTAGCTTCTAGATTTTCTTTATATTTATCTGATTGGATCAACTCCAATAGGGCATCATCCATATTCTCAAGAGAGTTCCAGCTCACAAAACAACCTATCCCCCATTGTTCGACGAAGTTTGATATCGCATCACCTTCATTTGCTACCACTAGCATAGGAAGTTTGCATCCTACATATTCGTATACTTTCGTACCTATAGCATGTTTTGATTGTGGATAGGAACTCTGTGAACAGTAAAATGCCACATCAGAAGCTACCAAGATTTCCATTGCTTCTCTATGTGTCCTTTTTCCAATAAGATAAACGCTACTCTGTAAATTCATGTCATTTATCATCTTCTCTATGAGGTTTCTACGTTTTCCATCTCCGACAATTACATAAATCAATCGGTGTCCTGATGCATTAATTTTATTTAAATATCCCAATAGCATTTCTGGCATATGGTAGGGAACATTCAAATCACCAAGATAAACAATTATCTTTGAATTCATATCTGATATACCGATATTTCTCAATACATCCTCTCGGTTGCAACTTCGCATAGTTTCGTTTATTTCTTTGAGGTCTAATCCATTCGAAACAAGTATGACCTTTTTATTTAGATCCAAAAGGTCTTTCTGTAATACTTCATTTACCGTACTCACTATAGAAGCTTTATTTAACGATCGAGATAACATGTATGACATAAAACCATTAGCCCCTTTTAATAACCATCTGGTAATAAAAGTCTTCGAATCTGCTATGCCATTAATCACACTGGTTAGATCGTCTCTGTAATCGACGATATAGGGGATGGTTTTCCCAAAGAATTTTGATACGATGTAAATTGATATAGCTGGGGCAAATGGGGGAGAAGATGTCAATACAAAATCGGGGTTGAACTTCACGATCTCGTTTGTAGTAATCCTAATCCAATAGATAAGATTTATTGGGTTAATACTCTGAGGAACGAAGATAAAGGATGGTAACACTCTTCTCGAATATCTATGTATATCAATACCAGCACTATCTACAGCTGGCTCGATATTTTGATTATATAATGGATTGAAAACTGCCATTTTTATAGTTATTTTATCATTATTTTCTAAAAATCTTTTAGCTATTTGAGAGATCCTTACACTTGCTGCATTTACCTCTGGGGGGTAATAAGTTGTTAGTATAAGTAGTTTCATCTCAATCGTACTCTAATACACGGGATTAATGGTGGAATAACCTGTTACTATAAGATCGTTACCCATCAAAGTTTCAGTCGCTTTTGGGAAGGTATTTATAGATTGATGAAGGGGATATGGTGCGGGGTTACTTAGTTTATAAAGGTGAAGGAACATGGGAAAGAGTATCAATGTATGCATGATATCCACGAATCATTCACCATTTGATAGTAGGATCTTTTATAAAGAAGCAAAAAGCCTTCTCAGAGCGGGATTCGCAGTTACCGTTATTGGAAAAAATAATCCTGAAATGGAAGTAATTTCTGAAGGTATTAATGTTATTGGGATTAGGCGGGGAAGTGGAGCCATTTCATACTTTAAAATACTGAAAATGCTACTAAAAAGAGCCCGAGATGTCGATGCCGATATATATCATTGCCATGAGCCAGAATCATTACCTATTTTAATATATTTAAAGTTAACCAAGAGTAAGAAAGTTGTATATGATGTACATGAATACTATCCTGAAGTAGTTTCTTTATCAGATTTTAATACCAGACTTTTTTTAAGATTTATGTTATATATATTTGAGCCAATATTTTGTGGATGTGTCGATGCAATTATTACTGCCACCGAACAAATCGAGGATAGATACAAGAAATTTAACCATAATGTATATACGATATTCAATTTCCCAACACTTGACTTCGAATCTTCAAGCAATCTTGACCTAAAAAATAATTACCAAAATAAATCTTTGGTCATATATGTTGGAGGGATGTATAAAGAAAGAGGGATAATCGAGCTTATAAAGGCAGTTCATATGGTTGCAGGCATACGTCCCTCAATAAAGTTATTGCTTCTCGGAACATTTGCATCTGAAGAGTTTGAGAAGGAATGTAAAGAATATGTTAACATAAATAATCTGGCTGAAAATGTCGAGTTCCTAGGATTTGTCCCACACGAAAATGTAGCCGATTATATAAAAATATCAGATATCGGGGCCGTTCTATTAAAACCTATTTTGAAATTTTTTAATAGCATTCCCATTAAACAGTTTGAATATATGATATGTGGAATACCCATTATTGGAAGCCGATTGCCCCCAATTGAGAACGTTGTTGGTAAGGAAGGAGCAGGGATTTTAGTCGATCCTAATAATATCGATGAAGTATCCAATACAATTATATACTTGTTAGATCACCCAGAAGTTCGAGATGAGATGGGTCGGAAAGGAAGGCACGCCATCGAACGAGAGTATAACTGGGATAGGATGGAAGAAATTTTGGTCAGGATATATTCAGAAATGAAGAACAATCTACTGTATGATAATGCACCCCAAAAATAGTTGATACATTAGTCATCTGTTAAGGATAGGTTTAAATCAAACAGCGCGCGCCCAGTTTTCCGGAATTCAGAAATAGTCAAATTTTGTTGCCCAGATTCCATGAACAGTCACTAATGCTTTATCGATTTAAAGGAGCAGGAATATGTGTTTAGTTTCCCCTGAATCGATTGCTTGATATTGGTTTTAGTCGCTGAATTCACGCTGACAAGTAACTTGTGGCAAGTAGAAAAACAACATCAATCGCTGCATTTACTCGAGATGACTCGCCAGAACTAACTACAGGAGTGACAAAGAAATGGCTTTGATGATGTTGATTGAGATGAGCTAAACACGGGTCCACTTCATCCCCAACCTAAAGGTTGGGGTATTCGTGACCCTCTGCGCTCCCGAAGTAATAATTGAGCAGTTCCCTAGGACGAGAATAGTCCTTTAAAGAATTGGAGCTCTTCTCTATTCATTCCTCCCAAGAGCAATAGAGCTCCCAGATAGATAATGACACAGATTCCTACCACAACCATCACGCTTGATAATCCTTCCGGTTCCCACATGACGATTACGAGAGACATCACCGCCGATGCGAATACGCATTTTGATAAGAACCCGAGACCGAGGTCGAACTTGAGATGCCTAAAAGAATAGATGGTTCCGACCGTGAAGAGGAAGAAAAAAGCAACAAGGGTCGCAATAGCAGCGCCTACTATTCCGACGTATGGGATTAACGCCAGATTCAGACCGAGGTTCAACAAAGCTGCTGCGGTGTACAGGAACCCCATGATACCGGTATTCTTCTCCATTATTATTACATGAGTAATTATTACGGCGGCTCCAAAAAAGACCGTTCCGAAGGCTACGAGCGGAGTGATAAGATACCCCTCCTTAGCGATCTCCGATGTAGAGAGTATGGTCAAGATCGGCTTTGAGAGAAGAGAGAGGCCGAAGGCGGATGGTATCGCAAATAATAAAAAATATTTCAATGAGTATTTCAGAAAGGCCCCGGACGTTGCTTTATCATTTGAATCATAATACTTAGATAACGTTGCAGGCAATATAAATCTAAGGGGAGCCACGAACATGCTTATCATAAACCCTAATGTATACCCTGGCGAATAATAAGCGACAAATGCCGTACCCATTAATATTCCGATGATGTATCTGTCGCTCGAATTTATCAGCCAGCTCGAAAGATTCGCCGGGACGGTGGGGATGCCAAAAGCCAGATATTCTCTAGTATTCGCAAACTCGGGGATCTTGACCCCGATCTTTGCAATGATAGGGATGGCCATAACAATAAATATCGATACCCTCGTGATTAAAATGCCGATGGCAACGCCCTTGATCCCGTATCCCGAAAGGACAAAATAGGCGATAAGAAGCATATTTAAAATTGTTTGTATTAACATGAACAAAGAATATCTTTTCATCTGTTGAAATGTTCTGAAATAATTATACAGTGATGTGTTGGAGCATTCTACAAAAATAATTCCAGATAAAATCTTTACAACAGTTTGATCTCCGTCGAAGAGAAGCGAAGCGATGAGATTGGAGGATAGGAACAACGCCAGAGCGGCGATGGCGCCCATGAATAATACGATAAAATATATAGAATAGAAGCCCTCCCGGATCCTCTCCCGATCTTTCTCCTCCGCTAAGAATCTGACCATAGTGTATGGGAGCCCTAGGAGGGCGATAGATGGTATCAACCCGATGGTAACGATTATCTGTGCATAAACGCCGTATTCTTCGATGGGAAGGTTCTTGGTGAGGATCGGCAGAAGTATGACTCCGCTGAGGTTGACGAGGAGGTTTGATAATCCTATGAGCCCTATCCTCTTTGCAAAGAGTTTGTACTCACCCATATTCACACCTTTCTATGCCCTTGAGTCATAACTACAATAGAGAGATGGATAGATAAGTTCAAATTAGTATAACTAATAACCATGGTTCTATTGCTTTGTTGTGGCTATAAGTTCTGTCTATATAGCATTTCCCCTCATTGGTCATCGGCAGCGTACCGAATTTTCTGTAATTTCGGACGCCCTGTGATCCCACATCTCAATCAGCATCCATTAATAAATATCTTTTAGTTATCATCCACACATCATTGATATCTATCAGAATAGACACGCCAAGCCTCATGAACGACTCATCACTTGGAAATGCTCCCACTACTCTCGATCTCCGTTTGAGTTCCTTGTTGATTCTCTCCAATCCATTGGTGGTCCGGATTCGTTTTCAGTGGGCTCTGGGGAACGACCTATGGTTCCATAATCCGAATTGAAAACGCTCAACAGTGCCCACAGATTTGGAGTAAACTCTACTTTCCAATTCCTGGGACAACTCTTTCATCTCGGTCTCGTCTCCCAGGGAATCCTTGAGCTTACCTGCTATCTCCTTTTGGTATTTCTTTTGTCAACGCCGGTCTAAAATTGTCCAATTATGGCGGAATCAAACTGCGCGCGTCCACCCCGCCCTAAAGGGCGGGGTATGCTTCGGGCCGCGCGCTCCGGTTTGACGGAATCCGAAATCGTCGAGTCTTCGTTTGCCCAAATCTCAACCACAGAAATTATTGTGACTCTGCTTTCGGGGCGAGGGTTCACTTCATCCCCAACCTAAAGGTTGGGGTATTCGTGACCCTCCGCGCTCCCGATGTAGTAAAGATATTGCTACTGCGCTTTTAATCCTCAGAGATTTTATAAATCCGTTTAAACCCAGTTAAATCAATTCGATTCCGAAAAATTATTTCCCAAGACCTATTAATACTCCTTCCGCTTCATCAAAAAAATCCCTGGTATCGATGACAATCTTTCCTCTTAAATTGAGAATATTTCTAAAATAATCGTGATCTGTAATTAATAAAATGCAATCGCTTCTCTTAATTGCGTCATTTAAATCCTCTTCGGAATTCAATCCTTCGAATTCCTTCACATAAGGATCGAAATATCCGACGTTCCAGTTATCATTAAGAAGTTTTTTAATAATTGGCCTTGCGGGCGAATTTCGTGTATCAGAAACGTTTTTCTTATATGCAACACCTAATACCAATACCCTCTGATTTTTATTGGCATTGTTCTCTATTAATTCGATAACGTGCATAGGCATTCTCTGGTTCAATTTACCGGCTAATTCTATAAATTCTGTATTCATTCCGTATTGTTTTGCCTTCCAAGATAGATAAAACGGATCTACAGGAATGCAATGGCCACCAACTCCCGGACCAGGATAAAAAGGCATGAATCCAAATGGCTTAGTAGCTGCTGCTTTTATGACGCTGAAAGAATTAATTCCCATTTTTTCAAATAATAATGCCAATTCGTTAACAAGAGATATGTTAACGGCTCTAAAAATATTCTCTACTATTTTTACGGCCTCAGCAGTTTTTATATCATCGACTATAACAACTGTGTCAATTATATTCTCATAAAGTTCTCTAACTTTAATCGCAGTATTTTCATCGCTCGCACCAACGATTTTAGGAATTCTCTCCAAAGGATATAACTTATTTCCTGGATCTATTCTCTCAGGTGAATATGCCAACCCAAAGCCTATTCCTACAGACAGCCCTGATTCCTCTAATATTGGCTTCACAAATTCTTCTGTTGTTCCGGGATATGTAGTGCTTTCTATAATTATTATTTGACCGGATTTTATAAAAGTCTTAACAGCTTTTGCTGCAGATTCTAAATACTTCAAGTTTGGCTCATTATCATTAGTTAATGGTGTTGGGACACAAATTATTACAAAATCTGACTTTGGTAAGCATTCAGAAGGATTAGTGGTCGTCTTGATTGGGACCGGGCAAAAAGATGTATCTACAGAAAATGGGTACTTTCCTTCGGCTACCTCTTTGACTCTTTGCGCGTTTGTGTCATAACCAAACACATTGAATCCCTTTGATTTGAATGCGATTGCTAAAGGCAATCCTACATATCCTAATCCAATAACCGTTACTGTAGCCATCTTAGTCTCCTATTTCTGAATATATCCCGATCAAAATGTTCTCCATCCTATCCCAGTTGTATTTTCGTTCGATTGCTTTCTTTCCCCGCCCTCCCATTTCATCTCGCGATTTTGGATGATCCAACAAGTATATAATGGCTTCGGATATCTCATCAATATCGTTTGGGTCAACTAAAATCCCTGCCCCTTCCTTGCCTACAAAGTTCTCAATTGGAGGTAATCGGCTTCCGATAACAGGTTTTCCGCAAGCCATGTATTCAAACTGTTTTATAGGAATATTTTTTAAAAATTTTGGGATCGGTTTTAATAAAACAATACCGATGTCAGACGCATTTATATAATCTGGTATATCCTGATGTGGAATGAATCCTAAGAATTCTATCATATCATTTAGGTTATTTGAGTTGATATATTCGGTACATTCCTCCTCGAATTCCTTTGTAGAGAATGTCCCAAGTAGTAATAATTTTATTGATGGGTATACCTCTGATACCTTATGAACCGCTTTTATGAGTTCGAGTATCCCTCTTTCTTTGTACATCCCGCCAACATATATTAACAAAGATTTTTTTTCATATTTCATAACAAGCTCCGGGTTATAGATATCGGTTGATTTAAAGATTTCTTTTGATGGGAAGTTAAATACCGTATAAACGTTAGAATTAAATTTTTTATATCGTTTACAGATTTCATCATCGGTGGCAATTATAGCGTCGGCGCATTTACAAAATAAAGGTTCAAAAATATACATCATAAATATTAAAAAAAATTTAATCTTTAGATTTGCTAACGGGATTACATCAGGATAGTACTCATGTACGTCATATATTACGTTCTTACCTTTGATTAGCTTCAAACATATTAAAACTAGAAACGATTCTGGCTCGTGGCAATGATATATATCAGCGTCAATGTCTCGAGCGGTTTTATATAATTTTTTAAGTATTTTAAAAAATGAAATCCGTTCGATCCCAATAACGTTAATACCTTCTGAAATTAAGTCTATTTCAACATTATTTTTTCCGATAACAGTAACTCCGAATCCAGCTCTGAGAAGGCTTTTTGCTTCTTTATGAAAGACCCTACTATCAAATGGTGAATGTTGTGTAGATATCATGCATACATTGATAATCTTTCCCATGTTTCAGCACCTTTTTGGACCAGATCTAACAACCCAGCGCTTTTTCTCCTCCATCCACCTATAAATACCATTCCCAAAAGCGACTGAAACTTGACGGGTAACGATCTTATAGCAACAGGTTATCCAACTGTAGAGGACTTCGATTATCCCGCGATAAGCTTTGGAGGGCTTTAGGAAACGATCTGTAGTTCCATAATCCGAATTGAAAACGCTCGGCAAGAGCACCCAGGGCCGTTTTGGCAGCCTATTGTTTCTGGTCAGATCCATGCCAATTCGGTTTGACGTAATCGATATATACTCATTAGTTGAGGGGATCACCGAGCATGGAAGGACGTATATAATCATCGTGGTTATCTTTGCCATAAGAATAGGTCAGAAGAATCAGCTCATCTTCGCCTTAGTTGATGGCGTCCAGTAGCATGGGCGCAATGGGCTGTGAGGTCGATTTGATGATTCCCGTAGCAAAACCGATACTTTCCGGCGAGGAGATGAAAGAGATTGCGGCGGTTCTCGATAGTGGAATCCTCGCCCAGGGAGATGTGGTGGCCAGGTTCGAAGAGAAGTTCGCCGGGTACGTGGACGCGCCCTGCGGAATCGCGACGAACAACGGGACCTCGGCCCTCCACACCGCCCTGGCAGCCCTGGGCGTAAGCGAGGGCGACGAGGTTATCACCACACCTTTCACCTTCATCGCGACCGCAACGAGCATCCTGATGCAGAGGGCGAGGCCGGTCTTCTGCGACGTAGATCCAAAGACCTACAATATCGATCCCGATCTCATCGCGGAGGCGGTGACGAAAAAGACAAAGGCCATCATCGCGGTCCACCTCTATGGCCTTCCCTGCGATATGAGGCCGATCATGGAGACGGCCCAGGACTATGGCCTGAAGGTGGTGGAAGACGCATGTCAGGCCCACGGCGCAGAATACCGCGGCCGGAAGGTCGGGACGATAGGAGATGCGGGAGTCTTCAGCTTCTACCCCACCAAGAACATGACCACCGGCGAGGGCGGGATGATCACCACATCCGATCCTGAGGTAGCCGAGAGGGCGAGGATGATAAGAAACCACGGCCAGAGCCAGAGGTACGTCCACGTGATGATGGGCTACAACTACCGGATGACAAATATCGCTGCGGCCATCGGCCTGGCCCAGCTGGGGATGCTGGACCGATTCAACGCCAAGAGAAGGGAGAACGCCGACTATTACGACAGAAACCTGAAGGTCAAAACTCCTATCGTTCCCGAGGGGATGAAGCACGTCTACCACCAGTACACCATTGAGGTGGAGGAGCGAGATGAGTTCCTGAAGCACCTCGAAAGCCACAGTGTGGGTTACGGAGTCTATTATCCCATCCCGGTCCATAAACAGCCCCTCTTCAAAGATTACAACCACATCGCTCTCCCATGCGCAGAAGAGGCCGGCGAGAGGGCGGTATCAATTCCGGTCCATCCAGGCCTCACCGAAGATGAGAGATATATGGTGGTTCAGACGGTGAACAGCTATGAGTGAGCCCATCTTCCTCGGAGAGGTCCGACTGGGAACGGGATGCGTCGTCCAGAACGGCGTGATCATCGGAGCTGAAGACGGGGTTGCCGTCATCGGCGACCATGCTACGATAAGGAGCGGAACCGTGATATACCCCGCCACCAGGATCGGAGACGGGTTTCGGACCGGCCACAACGTCCTGATCCGGGAAAATACGGAGATTGGAGACGACGTCCTCATCGGCACCAACTCTGTGGTGGACGGAAACTGCAAGATTGGCGACAGGGTCAGCGTCCAGACGAACGTCTACATCACCACCAACACCACCATCGAAGACGAGGTCTTCATGGGGCCCTGCTCGGTCACCTCCAACGACAAGTACATGGTCAGAGGGGCGGAGCTGATCGGACCATTGATAAAGAGGGGAGCCAGGATAGGGGCGAACGCCACCCTGCTGCCGGGCGTGGTCGTGGGCGAGGGCGCGGTTGTAGGCGCGGGATCGGTGGTCAGCCGGGATGTAGGAGATGGGGAGACGGTGGTGGGAAATCCGGCGAGAAGGCTCGATTCAAAAAGTCAGGGCAGGCCAAAACAGTTCTGAACTTTCGCTTAAATATTCCTCGTATGATGACCTTGCATTTTTGGCACCTGGATCACCCGGCGGAGAAGATTTGTTTGCTGACTTCATTAAAATGATTGGTGGACGGCATGAGAATTGGGGTAATTGGAACCGGAAACATGGGAAGAAACCATGTGCGCATATATTCCGAATTGAGGGATGTTGAGAGGGTTTATGTCTACGACCCCGACGAGAGGGCTGCAAACAAGATGAGCGAAACCTCGGGCGCCCTCCCCTGCAGTTCGATCGGGTCTTTGCTGGAGAAGGTCGATCTAGTGAGCATATGCGTCCCGACAAGATACCATTTCGACGTCGCAGAGGAGGCCATCGAGACCAAAGTAAGCTGCCTGATCGAGAAGCCCATAACCTCCAATTCAAAAGAGGGTGAGAAGCTCCTCAAGATCATTCCAGACGACCTGGTGGTGGGCGTAGGCCACATCGAGAGGTTCAACCCGATAGTCGAAGAGATCAAGAAACTCATAAAAAATCCGAGATACGTGGACATAAGAAGGCATAATCCCGCCTCATCGAGGATAACCGACGCGGGCGTGGTGGTGGATCTGATGATCCACGATATCGACCTCATCTGGAACTACTTTTTCAAGGGTAAGGAAAGCTCTGACCTGTGTTCCCTCGGAGACGACGATCTTCGTAAGATGATCACCAGATTCGACGACTGCGTCGTATCGCTGTCCTCGAGCAGGCTCGCCTGCCGGAAGATAAGAAAGATTCACGTCGAAGAGGCGGAGATCACCATCGATGGCGACTTCATGAACCAGGAGCTGTACATCTACAGAAAGCCGGATAAATACGAGGTGGAGAACACTCGATATGCCCAGGAGAACATCATCGAGAAGGTTCAGGTCAACAAGGTCGAACCCCTGAAAGAGGAGCTGAAGACCTTCATCGATTGCGTCAAAGCGGGAAGACAGTTTCCCGTCACCCCGGATCAGGCTGTTCTCAACCTGAAGATCGCGGAACGGAATGGATAGTATGATTTCAGGATTCTGATGAAAATATTCTGAAAAGGATGGAGGAAAAAATGAAGATCGCGGTCGTTGGGTTGGGCAAAGCCGGCCTGCCTCTGGCCTCAGTGATAGCTGAAAGCGGCCTTGAGGTGGTGGGGATCGACGTCGACGAAAGAAGGTGCGAGATGATCAATGACGGGATAAATCCTGTCCCGGAGGAGACGGGGCTGGACGAGCTGATTAAAAAACACGGAGGCAAGAGGCTATTCGCATCTCCGAGATACGAAGACGCCGGCGATTGCAACAAATTCATAATAATCGTCCCCCTGTTCATCGATGAACGTCACCATCCGGACTTCGGGATCCTCGAAAGTGCTTTTCGGTCCGTTGGCAAGATCCTCAAACGGGGAGACCTGGCAGTGTTGGAGACGACGGTTCCGCCGAGAACGACTGAAACCATGGTCCGAAGCTGGCTGGAAGACGAGAGCGGGCTCCAGCTTGGTGATTTCCACCTGGCCCATTCTCCGGAGAGGATAATGACCGGCTATAGCATATCCCGCCTGAGGGAGTTTCCCAAGATAGTGGGAGGCGCAGATGACGAGAGCGGACGGTGCGCCTTCGATCTCTACCGAAAATTCATCCCAAACCTTCAGATGGTCTCCAGCTCCAGGGTTGCGGAGTTCGTCAAGATAATCGAGGGCAGCTACAGAGACGTCAACATCGCATTGGCCAACGAGATCCTGAAGATATCAGATGAGTTGGATATCGACTTTCATGAGGCGAGGGAGTATGCAAACCACGATTACTGTCACATTCATCTCCCGTCGACGGGCGTAGGTGGGCACTGCATCCCCGTATATCCCTGGTTTTTGATCAACGAGATGGAGAAGAGGGAGAAGTTCGGGTTTGCCGAGCTGCAGAGGAACTCGCGGAAGATCAACGACGAGATGGTCGGCCATTGGGCGGAGAAGATAATCCTCGAAGGTCTGAAGATTGATAAGCCGTTGAGCCAGATCAGGATCTGCCTCAAGGGGATCACATATCGAAAGGGAGTGAAAGGGCTATACCACAGCAGAAACCTCGCCCTGGCCAAGCTCTTGGCTCAGAAGGGTCTCCAGATCGGAGTCTACGACGAACTGTTCTCTGAAGAAGAGATCGAGAACCTCAGCTTGAGGTTCATGGACCCAAAGGATGCTGATGTGGTCTTCGACTGCTTTGAGCTGAGGTTCTCCAGAAGTCCGTTCACTCCACAGTAACGCTCTTAGCCAGGTTGCGCGGCTTGTCTATCGGCAGCCCTCGAGCATCGGCGGTGTAGTAGGCGAGGAGCTGGAGCGCCACTGTGCAGAGGATCGAAGAGAATACGGGCCGCGCCTCCGGGACCTCCACCACGGTGGTGGCGATCTTGGATATGTCGGGATCTCCTTCCGAGGCGAAAGCGATGACATCTGCTCCCCTCGCCCTCACCTCCTTGATGTTGGCCTGGACCTTCTTTCCGTGAGTTGCAAGAGCCACCACGGGCGTTCCATCGGTGATCAGAGCCAGGGGACCGTGCTTCAGCTCTCCGGCAGGATAGCCCTCTGCGGAGATGTAAGAGATCTCCTTCATCTTGAGGGCTCCTTCAAGGGCGATGGGGTAGAGGATATCCCGACCGATGAAGAAGTACCGGTTACTTTCGGCGTACTGCTCTGCAATCTCTCGTATGGAGTCCCGCTCGTCCAGAATATACTGGATCTGGCCCGGGAGCCTCGTCAGTTCCACCAGCATCTTTCTTGCCATCTCATAGCTCAGATAATTCCTGGCCCTGCCGAGCTTTATGGCCAGAAGTATCATAGCCACCAGCTGGCCTGTGAAGGTCTTGGTGGCTGCGACTCCGATCTCTGGGCCGCATCGGGTGTAGATGGTGCCGTCAACCATATTCGTAACCGTGCTGCCCACCACATTGGTTATGGCAAGCCGCTTTACACCGAAGGTGCTGGCCTTCTTAAGGGCGCCGAGGGTGTCGGCGGTCTCGCCGGACTGGGTGACGCTCAAGAGGAGGGTTCCGGGCTTCAGAAGGAGATGCTGGAACTCCGAGGCGACCTCGACGTCCACGGGAAGGCCTGCGGCCCTGGGAAGTAGATACTTGGCCATGAGGCCCGCGTGGTAAGAGGTGCCACAGGCGATGATCGAGACCCGGTCGAGGGCCCTCATCTCTGAATCTGTGAGCCCTATCTCCATCCGAACTTCTCCATCGATCTCCGAAGTCCTGGATGCGAAGGTCTCCTGAATAGCCCTGGGCTGCTCGTGAATCTCTTTGAGCATGAAATGTGGATATCCCGCCTTCTCGGCGGCGTCGACGTCCCAATCTACCCTCTCCACATCCAGTGGCAGATTTCTTCCGGCAACGTCCCTCAGAGTTACGGTCTCGGCGTCGATTACGGCGATCTCACCATCCTTCATCCTGACGACATCTCGGGTATAAGGAAGGAGGGCGGAGACGTCGGAAGCCACGTAGTTCGCACCTTCGCCTACGCCTATAACCAGGGGGCTGTCCTTCCTGGCGCAGACTAGCCGCGGCGAGCCTTTGGCCAGGACCGCAATCGCGAAGGACCCCTCCACAAGAGATATGGCCGAAGCAACCGCCTCTGCCAGGTCCCCTCTATAACAGGATCCGATCAGGTGGGCCAGAACCTCGGTATCCGTCTCGGACTGAAACTCGAATCCCTGCCCCATAAGCTGTTCTTTCAATGTCAGATAGTTCTCGATTATGCCGTTGTGGACGACGGCAACGTCATTGGAGATGTGAGGATGGGCGTTGACCACTGTGGGAGGGCCGTGGGTGGCCCATCGAGTATGACCGATGCCCATGTTATCTCCGGGAGATCCGACCTCAAAATAAATCTTCTCAAGATCTGCTATCCTGCCTGAGGATTTGATAACCTGAACCTCGCCATTGGATATTACCGCTACCCCGGCAGAATCGTATCCACGGTACTCCAACCTTTTAAGAGTGTTGAGGAGGATGGGTCCAGCCTTATCGTGGCCTGCATATCCGACTATGCCGCACATCTCATATCACCCTGCTGCCTCTTTCGATCCATCCGCGGATCTCAGTCCCCGATCCTATCTTCGATCCGGTCCCAACCATCGTCCCCGGATGCATCAGCACCCTCCCACCTACGATCACGTTGTCGGCTACCACCGCACCAAACTCCGCACGATGAAACTCGTCTTCTATCGGCACCACCGCTTCGCCCGATTCCACCGTCAGATGATCGCCGAATCTGGTGCTGGCGCCGAAGATCGAGTTTGTTATGATGGCCCCAGCTCCTATCCTTGCCCCATTCATAATTATGCTGTTTCTGATCTCGGTGTGAGAGCCCACCTTCACCGAGTCGCCTACGGAGGTCGTGGGAAGGATTGTGACGTTCGGCCCAAGCTCGCAGTTTTTGCCTATGGAGACGGGACCTACTATGTAAGATCCCGACATCACGACGCTCCCCTCACCGATCTCCACCTGGCCTCGGAGCCGGACACCCTCCTCAATCTCGCCCTTCACCCTGGGCTCACCAATATCGAGAATGCTGCTGTTCGCCTCCAGGAGGTCCCAGGCGAATACGGCGTCCGCCCACAGACCGTCGGTTATCCTGGCCCTCACATCGCGCCCCTCCTCGATCATGTGAGCAATGGTCTGGGTCAGCTCGTAAGATCCTCTCTCAGATATGGGCGTTTTGGGGATCTCTTCAAAGATCTCCGGCCCGAACCTGTAGACCCCGGTATTGAGGATGCCTGCACATGGGCGACCCGGCTTCTCTAGTATTTTGGTCACCTTCCCACCCACCACGGTCAGGACACCGTAATCTCCAGCATGCTCTCGGAGAGCGGCGAGTATGACGTTCTCGCCTTCTGCCATCAGTACGTCGTCTATTGCGCGTTTGTCCACCAGATTGTCGCCGTTGACCACCAGGATGGAACCATCGACGTGGGGTCTCGCCTTGCTCAGGGCGTCGGCTGTGCCCAGCTGCTCTTCCTGGACCACGTATTCGATCTTGACGCCATAGTGGACGCCGTCGCCGAAGTAGTTCATGATCCGCTCTTTCTGGTAGCCGACGACGACCACCAGGTCACGCACCCCTTTCGCTGCCAGCGCCTGGATGACGTGCTCCATGATGGGCCTGTTCCTCACGGAGAGCATGACCTTGGACCGAGTCTGGGTCAGAGGCCTGCATCTCCTGCCCTCTCCCGCCGCCAATATAACCGCTTTCAACAAATACCACAGCCAGTGCAATCCGTTAAAGGCTAAATTTTCTGTATTCGGCTTTATACTTTTCCGGAAGATTTTAGTGTCGGGCCTTCACAGGGCCGGGAGGCGCCTCTCATCGATGCTGCTCCCGCTCACCAGCGCTGACCCAACCTCGGATCAGCTCGCCGGGATCGCCTCGATAACCCGAATCTATAACCGTTCCGGGGTATATGGTCGAATTTATGCCCGTTTTGACATCGTCCCCCATTATGACCCCGAGCTTATGTCTTTCGGAGTTAACCTCCACCCCCTTGATGTAGGACCGGATGTCTCCGCGATCGTGCCTGAGGTTTGCAACTATCGTCCCTGCCCCGAAGTTGCAGCTCGACCCTATGACGCTATCTCCGACGTAGCTGAGGTGGGCGATATTCGTATCGTCCATAATAGTGCTGTTTTTGATCTCTACAGCGTTCCCCACACGTACGTTATCACCTATGAACGAATAAGGCCTGATGAAACAATTCGGACCGATATCGCAGTCTTCCCCTATGACCACCGGCCCCTGGATGTATGATCCCGACCTTATCCTCGTCCCGATGCCGACCGATACCCTGCCGGATAAGCTGGCGTTAGTCTCCACCTCTCCCGATACTGAATAATCCTCGAAGAGGGCGAGCTGTTCACTTGCGCTCAAGAGGTCCCATGGTCTACCGATCTCGATCCATTCGTCGATCTCAGCCATCCGGACCTCCCTTCCCTCAGATACCAGGGCGTTTAACCCGTCGGTCAGCTCGTACTCGCCCCGCTCAGAGATGGAGATATCCCTCAACAGGTCGAAGATCTCCCCACCCATAAGATAGATGCCGGCGTTGGCCAGATCTGATGGAGGCGAAGGGCTCTTCTCCGTCACCGACTTGAGCCGCCCCGCTTCGGCCTCGAAGACCCCGTACCTTGAGGGATCGGCTACTCGTTTCGAGGCGACGGCGAGCCCCCCCCCATCCACCATCCTCTTTAGAGATGGAGTGTCGGTCAACACGTCGCCGTTCAGGACCAAAAACTCATCTTCCGCCATCTCTTCTGCGGCCATGAGGGCGTCGCCGGTGCCTCGTCTATCTCTCTGGATCGCGTACTTTATGGAGACCCCCATATCTCTTCCGTCTTTGAACTTCTGGATGACGGATTCGGATCGGTAGCCCACGACGAAGACGAATTCCGTTATTCCGGCCCTTTTGGATCTTTCGATCACGTGTTCGAGAAAAGGCCTTCCGCAAACAGGAAGCATCACCTTCGGCCGTGAATAGGTGAGAGGCCGCATTCGTGATCCCTCTCCCGCCGCTAAAACTATAGCCTGCATAGATTGATCGGCACCTCAGATCTTAATTTTGAATAGGTTCTATGCACTCGTCCCTATCTTGCCATCGGTTCTCTGATGGAAAGTGCAATTTCATCCCCGGATATTTCATCCCCGGATTCTTCCATATTCAGCCCCTGATATTCGCGTCCGGCTCCCAGAAGACCGTCGCCTTCTTCGAGAGGAGCCGTCCTATGCCCAGGAGGAGGAACTGCTCCGTCTCCAGGAGGGTCCCGCCCCGGACTCCCAGCTTCATCATCGGCAGGAGGAGGGGCGAGAGGAGGATGGGCAGAACAACTATCGTTGAGAAGTTGAACGGAAAGACCACCAGGCCATAAAGGCCGTACTTCGGGTTGAGGAAGAGGGTCTTGTTCCTCCACATCAGCCTGACGAGGCCTGAAGCCCGTCTCGCCTTCTGCTCTTCCCTCCCCTCCTCGGATGTCTTCTCGTAGAAGATCACCTCTGGATTGAGGATCGACCTGTACCCCTGCTTTCTAATCTTCAGGGAGAGTTCACTGTCGTCGGCCAGGGAGTCGTCGTCGATCTTCTTGAGAAGCCGCCTCCTGAAAGCTGTAAAGGGACCATGGGCGATGATGGTCGAATCGATCCTCGACTCCAGAAGCTGGATTCTGGCGTTCAGGTCCCTGTAGCTCTCCTCGGACTTTGAGCCTATTGGTACTGCCCTGCCGGTGACACAGCCGATTCGATCGTCCTCGAAGGAGGAGAGGGCGTGCTTGAGGGCGTCCTCATCCAGCATGGCGTCGCAGTCGGTCTTGACGATTATGTCACCCGTCGCCATGGAGTAGCCTTTGTTCAGGCTGTAGGGAAGGCCTTGCCGCTCCTCCTCGTGATCGAGGATCAGCCGTATCTCCCCTAGACCTCCTAAGCACTCCTCGACGATCTTGGGGGTCCTGTCGTCGGAGCAGTCGACGACGATAAGTTCCATATCTTTTTTTGGATAATTCATCTCTAATGTATTTTTCAGCTTTTTAAGGATCGTCTTCTCTTCGTTGTAAGTTGGGACTACTATCGAGACCTTCAAATCTTCAATCCCCCATTGCCAGAAAGATGATTCATATGTGTTTCGATTACAACTCCTTTACTCTATTTATATTAATCCTAAAGCGGATGCATAATCTGAGTGTAAAAATTCATCCATCTTAGATTAGAGATATTCAAAGTATTCAAAGTCGTTTCCATAATATATAAGAGAAGAATTCATTTTAACAGTCCAAATCTGGTTTCTTTGCCCTGACCCAAAGAACACCCCGGTGTCCTTTTTGATAATTAGCTTTTCCTTCGATCAATCTAACATATGGATCTTCACCAGAATTATAGTTCGTAATTCGATACGATTTTATTTCTAAACAATCGAGTAAACTTTCTTTAATAGAGTCTTCTGTTAGCCTTTGTGGTTCACACGGAGTTTCGGGTTCGTTCAGATTAAAACTGCCAATAAATTCTCCCCCAGGTTTTAGAATTCTAATTATTTCTCCGCATATTTCACCAAAATTATCTACATGGTCCATAGCATTTATAGTAAATACGATATCAATATAATTTGAAGGTATTGGTATTACAGATTCTGTTGATTTTATGTAGATCATGCCATGAGAAATGATGTTACTTTTAAATTTTTCGGCATATATATCCGCAAGCACATCGATCCCTATCTTAAGATTTGCAGAACTTATCCATGCTAAACTTCCACGTGGGCCGCAACCAAAATCAGCGATAATTTTTCCCTTTAAAAAAATCTCGTCGCTCTCTCCTGCCATTGCCAGCATTAATTTTTTATAATGTGAATTTTTGAAACATCCTTTTTCCTTTTCGAACCGCCCCTCCCAGAAGATTTGTTCGCAATAATATTTATTTGGATTAAATATTGAATAATATACTGGACGTAAAATAGTTTTTAGTGATTCTGGTAAGTTTTTTGATAATTTTAAAATTAGTTTTTCGAACACGTTCACACCTCTCGTTCATGAACAACTATACCACTTTGCCTCGCCATTTGATCCGTTCTTGCCATTTTTATTTTCCTTTGTTGACTCAACCTCCATTTATTACCATGATAATGGTTCTCCGATAATATACGAGATGATTCGCATAATATGTGATTTATTCTATCGCCTCGTTGCATACCCTTCCCCATTTTCCCAAGCCACCTATTTTGAGGTCAATTTTGCAGGGATGAAATTCTCCATCTCCTTCGATATAGACTCATACGAACTTCTGCCATCTCGAACTCGACACCGGAGCGTGCGAGAGCGTTCATAAAATGAAATACGCAAAATGGCTATGCTCCAGCGGAGGGCTCTACGAAGCCATACTCAAAGGATTACGATGGAGGTTCAACCCAAACTCCCCTCCACTCTAATCCTATCCACTCTAAGGGTGAAAGAGCCAACTTTCTCCTCGGCATCTTAGCTTATACGATCGTGCTTTATTCAGAATGCTCCTTTAGGTTCCCAAGCGCTGGATTGTGCTTTTGATATAAATATCAATCGCTCAACATCATCGATTAGCCTGATCATCGGTACTATCCCGATCCCCCCACCGTCGCCTCCTCGATGAGGAGGTGGGGCGAGCCGTCGCTTACGGGGACGAGCTGGCCCGACTTTCCGCATCTGCCGCTGTTGAACGAGAGATCGTCTCCGACGACCTTCACCCTCTCCAGGATCTCCAGGATGTGGCCTGAGAGGGATACGTCCCGGAGAAGCGACGTCATCTCGCCCCCCTCCACCAGGTAGCCTCGCTTGGCGTTGAACTGGAATACCCCCTCGGCGGTGGACACCTGGCCGCCTCTGCTCCCCAGAAGGTAGACCCCGTCTTTCATCTCTTCCAGGATCTCGGGAAGCTTCCAGCCCTCTTTTCCAGGGGCGATGTAGGTGTTGCTCATCCTAACCACCGGCCTTGCGCTCCCCTGGGCCCGGGCGTTTCGAGGGTTTCCGCCGAGCCGTCCGGCCGTCTCTCGGGAGTGGAGGTAGGATCGGAGGATGCCGTTCTCGACCAGGATCGTCTCGCCGGAGGCGCTCCCCTCGTCGTCGAAGGGGTAGTGGCCGTAGAGGGGGAGGCTCGGGTCGTCTTTGACCGTCACCAGCTCTGAGCCGATCACATCGCCGATCTTCCCCTCCAGGATCGAGCCGCCCTCAAGGACGATGTCCGCCTCGACGGCGTGGCCCACCGCCTCGTGGACGAAGACGCCGCCGAGCTCCTGGTCGACGACGACGGGATAGGTCCCCCCTTTCGGGGCCTTCGCGTCCAGCAGTGCCACAGCAGTCTCTCCAGCCCGCCGGGCGAGGGCCGGTGCATCGACGTCGTCGAAGAGCTCAAGGCCGCAGGTTCCGGCTCTGCTCTCCATCCCAGCCTGGTAGACGCCGGAGCGGCTGGCGACGGCGGTGACGTAGAACCCGACCCTCGTCGTCTCGCCCTCGATATCCCTGCCGTCGGAGCTGGTATAATTGGTCTTCACCAGGACCTCGTTGTAGACCGCCTGGGTGCTGGAGACCCCCTCGACCTTGGCGGCGTCCTCTATCTCCCGGAGAAGGCCGACCTTCTCCTCCAAAGAGAGGTCGCCCGGGTCCTTCTTCACGGGAACCTTCGCGCTCTTGCCGGGAAGAGACTGAGCCAGATCCAGCCGCTCGGCTCCGGCGATCCTCCTCGCGGCCCGTTTTGCCGTCTTTAGATCTTTCGCCAGGTCGTCGAGGCTCTCGGTCTGGACGAATCCCCAGGACCCTCCCGAAAGGGCCCTGACGGCAGCTCCCAGAAAGAAACTCTCCGAGATCTCGTCCAGCTCCCCGTTGTCCAGGACCACCCTCGTGCTCTTGCCCCTTATAATTCGCTGATCGTGAAATTCGTCCATCTGATGCGCCTCTACAGACTTCTCCGACGAGAGGAGGGTGCTGGTATGACTTAACCCTGTCTGTCAGCAGAGATCAAAACATGTCTGTCAGAGCCGACGGCACGATAAATGTGCAAAACTCAAAAAGAACGGCTGCGAGGGGAGCGGCCGCGGTATTTCGGCCGCGCCTCGGATGATGTGAGAGACCTGCTCCGCAAAAAGGTGCTTTTTCCGCTATCTCTCCCTCGTTCCACCAACTACAGACTTTTGCTCGGAGTCGGGATCGTCTCGGGGAGGACGATCCCAAGCTTCTTCTCCGCGGCGAACTTCTTCAGCTTCTCAAGAAGCTTCGGCTTCTGGCCCGAGAAGCTGTACTCGAAGACCTCGCTGATGGAGGTCACCGGGATGATCTTGATCCTGTCCCTGAAGGTCTCATCGATCAGGACGTCCCCCTCGTTGGACTTGGGGATGAGGACTGTGGTGATACCGGCCTGGGCTGCGGCCTCGATCTTCTGGGTGACGCCTCCGACGGGGAGGACGTCGCCCCTCACCGAGAGGGAGCCGGTCATGGCTATGTTCTGCTTGATGGGGACGCTTTCGAGGGCGGAGATCACCGCTGTCGCTATCGATATCGATGCGCTGTCACCTTCGACCCCCTCGTAGGTTCCTATGAACTGGATGTGTACATCTTTGTTGGTGATGTCCTCTCCGAGGAACTTCTTGATCAGGGCCGAGACGTTCTGGACCGCCTCTTTTGCGATCTCCTGGAGCCGGCCTGTGGCGATCACCTTCCCCTCCTCCTTGGACTGAGCTGGCGTCACCTCGGCCATTATGGGCAGGACTATACCCGAGTCTCCGACGACTGCGAGGCCGTTGACCCTCCCGATCTCGGCTCCGGCGTTCTTGAACATGCTGTAGTCCTTCCTCCGCTCCAGGTACATGTCGGCGAGCTGCTGCTCGACGGACCGGGCCATCTTCTTGGCTTCGAGGACGTGCCTGGCGTCGGTGAGGGCTGCTCCTTCGGACCGGGCGACGTCGCCTGCCACCCTGATCAGGCCGCCCAGATCCCGCAGGAGGAGGGTCAAGTGGCCCTTCCTCCCGGCCCGCCTCTTCGCCTCTCTCACGATCTCGGCGACGGCGTCCCTGGTGAAGTGGGGGATCTTCCCGTCCC
>ERZ795053.1729-NODE-1729-length-27311-cov-8.516877_pt1 | contig 27311 bp, 24 predicted proteins | sample MGYA00375137_ERZ795053 | MGnify/ENA primary metagenome ERZ795053 (study PRJEB30182, sample SAMN05720284) | activated sludge metagenome | isolation source: Anaerobic digester | place: Hong Kong | collected 2014-12-17 ...
GCCTTCAGGCTCTCGCCGAGCCTCGCGGCGGCGATGTCGTCGCTCACCGCCCGCACCGAGACCAGCGTGGCATTGACGTTCTCGATGGTGCCGCCGTCGCGCAGGTCGGCGATGAGGCCGCGCAGTTCCGCCAGGGCATCGGTTACCGCCGGCGGGATCGCGGCGACCTCGTCGCTCCGGACCAGCGCGTTGACGTCGTCGATCAGGGTCGTGGCCGAAGCGACGATATCCTCGAGCGGAAGCTCCCGCGCCCGGTCGGACAGCGCGCCCACCTCCTCGAGCATGGCCGGGACGCCTTCGGCGGCCACGGTGATGCTGTCGAGCGTCGCGGTGGCCGATTGCAGGGTCGTCGCGATCTCCTCCGCGAGCTGGCGCTCGGCGAAGCCGTCGAGCAGGGCGCGCGCCGAGGCCAGCGTCGCGGCAAGATCCTGTGGCGCCTGCTGGACCGCTTCGCTGCCCACCAGCGCGCGCAGGTCGGCGAGCAGGAGGCCGAGGTTCTCGGGGGCCTTGCGCACTCGCTCGTCGGTGATCAGCCGGTTGGCATTGCCGAGCAGCGTGATGACGGAGTTCATCACTTCCTCGACCGGCAGCGACTGCACGCGGTCGAGCACGCCCTCCGCCGAGGCGGCGAGGCTGCCGCTCGGCGTCGCGACGCTGGGAACCTCCGGGAAGGGTTCGGCGTCGCGACCGAGTGTCGCGGGTTCGGCGTCGGGGATCTCGGCGAATTCGACGAAGAGGCTGCCGGTCAGGATATTGGCACTGGCCAGCCGCGCGCGCACCCCGCGCTGGACGGCATCGGCGAGCAGGTCGAGCGCCTCCTCGCGCATGTCGCCATCGGACGGCAGGCCCACCCGGGCGGGGTTGAGCGTCAGCACGGCGCGGACGCGCACGACGGGGCGATCGTCCACGCGCACGACTTCCGATTGCAGCTCGGTCACTTCGCCGACGGTGATGCCGAGATATTCAACCGGCGCGCCGGTCTGGAGGCCGCGCACCGAGCCCTCGAAGAAGGTCATCACCCGCAGCAGCTCGGCCGGGTCGTCGTTGAGGATGACGTTCCGCGCCGTCTTCTCGTTGGCGTAGAGCCGATAGAGATGGCCGGATTCGATCGGCTCGCCGCCGCTGGTGACGGTATCGAAGGTGATGCCGCCCTGGACCAGCGCGGCGAGGCTCTCGACGTTGAGCGAGGCGCCGCCGGTGCCGAGCTCGATGGAGAAGCCGGAGGCGTTCCAGAACCTTGTGGCCGAGGTCAGCCGGCGGTCGTTCGGCGCGTCGACGAAGGCGGTCACCATGACGTCGCCCGCCTCGGTCAGCTCGACCGCCTCGATCTTGCCGACCGGGATCTGCTTGAAGAGGATCGGCGCGCCCACCGAGAGCGAGCCGCCGTCGGGCGCGCTGAGCCGGATGCGCAGGCCGGGCTGGCCGGCCGGCGTCAGCGGTGGGGCGCTCAGGGCGGTGAAATGGTCCTGCGGCGCGCCGGGCGCGTCGCCGAGCTCGGCGCCGATGAAGGCGCCCGAAAGCACGGTCTCGAGCCCGGAGATGCCGCGCGGCCCGACCTGAGCGCGGACGAGCCAGAACTTCGTGTTGCTGTCCACGTGCCTTGCGGCATCCTTGTGCAGCCGCGCGGAGACCACCACCTGGCTGAGATCGTCGGTGAAGCGCACGTCCTCGACCATGCCGATGGCGAAATCCTTGTAGCGCACCGTCGTCTCGCCGGCGACGATGCCGCTGGCGCTGTCGAAGAGGATCTCGATGAGCGGGCCGCGGTCGGAATAGCTCCGCCAGGCGACCCCGAGCGCGATCGCCAGCGCGACGATCGGCACGAGCCAGACCGCCGAGGCCACCGGGATCCAGCGCCGCGGCACCTCCACCACCGGCTCGCTGGGCTTGAGCTCATCCATGGTCCGGCCCGTCTCGCTCCACTGCATCCCAGATCAGTCGGGGGTCGAGCGATAGCGCGGAGACCATCGTGCATGCAACGGACAAAGCGAAGAAGACCGCCGCCGGGCCCGGACGGAAGCCCACGACGAAGCCGAGATTGACCAGCGCGGCGAGGATCGCCACCACGAAGACATCGACCATCGACCAGCGCCCGATGAATTCCACGACCTCGTAGAGCAGGGTGCGCATGTGCCCCGAGAGCTGCACCCGGTAGCGCAGCGAATAGGCGAGATAGCCCACGGCGATGAACTTCCCGACCGGGATCAGCACGCTGGCGAAGAAGACGACCCCGGCGATGAAATAGGCGCCGTGATGCACGAGGTCGACGACCCCGCCGACGATGGTGGAATCGGTCCTGCGGCCGAGGAAGGTGCTTTCCAGCATCGGAAAGAGATTGGCCGGGACATAGGCGATGAGGCCCGCCAGCCACCAGGCCCAGACCTTCGAGAGGCTGCCGGGCCGGCGGCTGTGGAGCACCGAGCCGCAGCGCGGGCAATGCGCCGTGCCGGGCCGCGACACGCAGCCGCAGGTGGCGCAGCCGATCAGGCCCGCCGCCCGGGCGGTCAGGACCGGCTGCGGGTTTCCAGCATGCGCCATATGGTCTTCTCGCAGAGGCTCGTGGATTCGAGTGCGACGATGAGCACGATCAGCGTGAGTTCCCAGAAGGCCGGGCCGAGGCTCACCGTCGCCATGCCGCCGATCTTCACCAGGGCCACGACCACACCGATGATGAAGACCTCGGCCATCGACCAGGGCTTGAGCCGGCTGGCGAAGCGGAAGGCGCGCTTCGCGCCCGGCAGGGCGGGCCGGCCCAGCCGCAGCGGCACCAGCGCCCAGCCGAGCGCCGCGGCGCGGACCACCGGCAGCACCACGATCATCAGGATCACCGCCAGCGCCAGCGGGGCGGTGATCCCTTCGGAGAAGGCGAAGGCCACGTCCACCAGCGAGGCGGCGCTGCGCAGCCCCTTGGCCGAGATCTCAAGGAAGGGAAAGAACACCGCAGAAATCACCAGGATCACCGTCGCGAGCGCGCCCCCGAGGATGCTGTCGAGCGCGCCACGCGGGGCGCGCAGGAGCACGCTGCCGCAACGGGTGCAGCGCAGCCTTCCATGCATGGGCGGGCCGGCGCCCACGGAATGCAGCGCGTCGCAGACGGTGCAGGCGATCACCTCGCCGCCGGCGTCGAGGACCCGGGCAGCGCGGTCACCCCCGGCCGTTCCTGCTGCAATCCCGCCGGCGTCCGCGATCGCGGCCGTACCGGTCATCCGGGGCTCATGCCCCGCAGCTTCTCGGAACGCCGGCGCAGCAGTTCGAGCACCGTCAGCAGCACCACCGAGATGGCGATGAGGATGGTGGCGACCGCGAGGATGGTGGGCGAGATCTGCTCGCGCAGGCCGATGAACATCTGCCAGGGCAGGGTCTTCTGCGCCGCCGAGCCGACGAAGAGCACCACCACCACCTCGTCGAAGGAGGTGATGAAGGCGAAGAGCGCCCCGGAGATAACCCCCGGCAGGATCAGCGGCATCTGCACCTTGAAGAACGTCCGCACCGGGCCCGCGCCCATGTTGGCGGCGGCGCGCACCAGGCTGCGGTCGAAGCCGACCAGCGTCGCGGTGACGGTGATGATCACGAAGGGGATGCCGAGGGCGGCATGGGCCAGCACCACGCCCCAATAGGTGCCCTGCAGGCCGATGCGCGAATAGAAGAAATACATCCCCGCCGCCGAGATGATCAGCGGCACGATCATCGGCGAGATCAGGATCGCCATGATCGCGCCGCGGAACGGCACATGCGGCTGGCTCAGGCCCACGGCGGCCAGCGTCCCGAGCGCCACCGCGAGCAGGGTTGCCACCGGCGCGATGGTCACCGAATTGCGCAGCGCCTGCTGCCAGTCGGGGTTCGAGAAGAAGTCCTGGTAGTGCTTGAGCGAATAGGCCGCGGGGTCGAGCGCCAGCATCCCCTTGGTGAAGGTGAAGAAGTCCTCGGCGTTGAAGCTCAGGGGGATGATCACCAGGATCGGCATGATCAGGAAGAACAGCACCGCCACGCAGATGGCGCGGAAGCCCCAGTACCAGAGGCGCTGGCCGGTGGAGGCATAGGGCGGGAGAGCGGCCATGTCGCGTTACCCCAGCTTGACGTTGTCGATGCCGACCATGCGGTCGTAGACCCAGTAGAGCGCCAGCACCACGATGAGCAGCATCGTCGCCAGCGCCGCCGCCAGTCCCCAGTTGAGCGAGATGGAGATGTGGTAGGCGATGCGGTTGGAGATGAAGATGCCCGAGGTGCCGCCGACCAGTTCCGGCGTGATGTAATAGCCGATCGACAGGATGAAGACGAGGATCGCCCCGGCGCCGACGCCGGGCACCGACTGCGGGAAATAGACCCGCCAGAACGCGGTCCAGTCGTTGGCACCCAGCGATTTCGCGGCGCGCAGATACGAGGGCGGGATGGTCTTCATCACCGAATAGAGCGGCAGGATCATGAAGGGCAGCAGGATGTGGGTCATGGCGATGATCGTGCCGGTGGCGTTGTTGATCATCACAAGCCGGTTCGCATCCGAGATGAGACCGACCCAGACCAGCAGGTCGTTGATCACGCCCTGCTGCTGGAGCAGCACCTTCCAGGAGGCGGTGCGCACCAGAAGCGAGGTCCAGAACGGCAGCAGCACCAGGATCATGATCAGGTTCGAGGTCCTGAGCGGCAGGATCGCCAGGAGGTAGGCGATCGGATAGCCGAGCAGCAGGGTGAAGAAGGTGATCGTCAGGCTGAGGAGCATGGTGCGCAGGAACAGCATCACGTAGATGCGCTGGGATGCGGGCTTCAGCTCCGGCCCGTCGACGGTCTTCTGCATGTCGATCGCGTTGAGCAGATAGCCGTCCGTATAGGCGCCGGAATAGAGCTTGATGGTGCGCCAAGTCTCGATGTCGCCCCAGTCCTTGTCCATGTCGATGAACTGGGCCTCGTAGGGCTCGTCCGCACTCATCTTGCGCACGCCGCGGCCGGCGGCGCGCAGCAGCGAGGACATGCCGGAATCCTCGTAGTTCAGCCGCGATCCGAGCCGCGTGTGGGTCTTCGCCTCCGCCGCCACGACCAGGTCGTCATGCAGGGCTGCGAAGACCGGCTCGCCCGGAAGCGCGTCGCCCTTGGCGTCCCAGTCCTCCAGAGCAACGACGGTCTTCGGCAGCGTGTCCGGCACGATCTGGTTCTCGACCGAGCGGAAGAGCATGTCGGCGATCGGCATCAGGAAGGCGACGATGATGAAGGCGAGGAGCGGCGCGATCAGCATCAGCGCCCGCAGCTTCTGCGCGCGCAGCGCCCGGCGTAGGCTGACCTTGAGCGGGGTGCCGTCGGCGGCCAGCACCGACCCCTTCGCCTGATCCGCGGTGGCTTGGGTCATGGCTCTGCCGCCTTTCCTGGTTTGGGCGGGCGGGGTGCGCCCCGCCCGCCCGATAAGGTCCTACTGGGTCAGCCAGGCCTGGAACTTGGCGTCCAGGTCGTCGCGATGGTCCGCCCACCAGCCGTAGTCGTAGAGATGGCTGTTGGTGGCATTGGCCGGATCCGTGGGCATGTGCGGCGCCATGTCGACGCCGAGCACGTCGCTGAAGCCCACCAGCGGTGCCGAGGAACTGCGCGCCGGGCCATAGGAGATGTATTGCGCCTGGTCGGCGAGCCGCTGGGTGTCGGTGGCGAAATAGAGGAAGTCCAGCACCCGGTTCAGCCGGTCTTCGGGGAGATCCGCCGGGATCGTCCAGCCGTCGAGATCGAAGTCCTGCATGTCCCAGAGCATGGCGATCGGCTGGTTCTGCTCGACGATCGCCGAGAACAGGCGCCCGTTGAAGGTCGAGCCGATCACCACCTCGCCGTCGGCGAGCAGCTGCGGCGTCTCGGCGCCGGCGGTCCACCAGACCACCTGGTCCTTGATGCCATTGAGCTTGTTGAACGCGCGCTCGACGCCCTCGTCGGTCCCGAGGACGTCGTAGATGTCCTCCTTGGCGACGCCGTCGCAGTAGAGCGCCCATTCCATGTTGTCGATCGGGCGCTTCTGGAGCGCGCGCTTGCCCGGGAAGGTCTCGAGGTCGAAGACGTCGCAGACCGTGCTCGGCACCTTGCCGCCCCAGTCGGCCACGTCGGTGCGGTAGCCGAAGGTGGTCGAATAGACGATCTGCGGGACGAAGCAGTCGTTGATGAGCAGGTCGCCGAAATCCTCCGATGCCGGCGTGCCGTCCGGCGCCGGCGCCAGCACGGCGTCGATGTCGTCGAACTCCATCACCAGGCCCTCGTCGCACATGCGGATGGCGTCGGAGGCCAGCGTGTCGACGACGTCCCAGGTGACGTTGCCCGCCTCGGCCATGGCGCGCATCTTGGCGACCGATTCCGCGGAGCTCTCGTCCATCACCACCGTCAGCTCGGGGTGCAGCGCCTTGTAGGGCTCGATATAGGCCTTGACCTGGCTGTTCTGGTAGGCGCCGCCCCAGGAGACCACGGTCATGGTATTGGCGCAATTCTCGCAGGTCGCCGTGTCCTGCGCCATCATGGCGGCCGCCGGCAGGAGGGCGAGAGCGGTCGCTCCGAATAGGTGTCTGGTTTTCATATGATACTCCCTGTGTACTGTACCCGGACTTCTTCTCGGCCGGCTGCGCGCCTCCGGTCGGGCACGCGGCCGGCGTTCGTCATGCTGCTTCCAGCGCGCGGCAATCCTGCGGCAGCCAGCCGACGTCGATGACCTCGCCCGGCCGGAGCCGGCGCTGTCCGACCGCATTGCGGCACTTGATGACGAAGTTCTCGTTTCCGGCGATCCGCAGGCGAATGCGGAAGATGTCGCCCATGTAGATGAATTCGAGCACCTCGGCCTTGACGGTATGGGTGCCCTCCGGCAGCCGGTCGAGGTTGAACTCCGCCCGCTCGGGCCGGATCGAGAGCAGGGTCCGCTCCCCGGCCCTGGAGACGTTGACCGGCAGCGCGTCGATCACCGAGCCGTCGCCGAGGCGCACCGTGCAATTGCCCTGGCCGATGGTCTCGACCGTTCCTTCGAGGGTGTTGTTCTCGCCGATGAACTGCGCGACGAACCCGTTCTCCGGCCGCTCGTAGAGATCCTCGGGCGGCGCCAGCTGCTGGATGCGCCCGTCGTTGAAGACGGCGATCCGGTCCGACATGGTCAGCGCCTCGCCCTGGTCGTGGGTGACATAGACCACCGTCACGCCGAGCCGCTCGTGGATGTGCTTGATCTCGAACTGCATGTGCTCGCGCAGCTGCTTGTCGAGGGCGCCGAGCGGCTCGTCCATCAGCACCAGCTCGGCATCGAAGACCAGGGCCCGGGCGAGCGCGATGCGCTGCTGCTGGCCGCCCGAGAGCTGCGCCGGGCGGCGGCCGGCGAAGGCGCCCATCTGCACCATGTCGAGGGCGCGCTTGACCTTGGCCTCGATCTCGGCCTTCGACATCTTGCGCACCTCGAGCGGGAAGGCGAGGTTCTCGCCCACGGTCATGTGCGGGAAGAGCGCGTAGTTCTGGAACACCATGCCGATGCCGCGCTTGTGCGGCGGAATGTTGTTGATCGGCCGGCCGGCGAGTCGGATCTCGCCGTGGGTCGCGGTCTCGAAGCCCGCGAGCATCATCAGGCAGGTGGTCTTGCCCGATCCGGAGGGCCCCAGCATGGTCAGGAACTCGCCCTGGCCGATCTTCAGGTTCAGATCCTTTACGACGAGGGTCTCGCCGTCATAGCTCTTCTGGACGTGTTCGAAGGCGACGAACGCCTCGTTGCCGTGTCCGGCATTCATGGAGCCACCCTGTGTTCCGCTCGTTTCGCTGGTCGGATCCTAAATTGGCGGAATGTTAATCACATCGCCGCGCAGGACGCAATTACCATGCAGAATGGCGCCTCCCGCGCTCCCCGGCGCCGATTTCGCTCGCCGTCGCGCTTGCGTTTTGGCCTGCGAGCGAATCTATTGTTCCGCAAGGCCGAGGGGGGAGTGAGCCATCAGTACTTTCAACGAAATGTATGATGGAAAGCGGGTGCGGCCGGCCTATGCCAAGCTGCTGGACTGGGTGGAATCGACCTCGCCCGAGGCGCTTTCGCAGAAGCAGCGGCAGGCCGAGGCGCTGTTCCGGCGCATCGGCATCACCTTCGCGGTCTATGGCGAAGGCGGCGACACCGAGCGACTGATCCCCTTCGACATGATGCCCCGGGTCTTCACCGAATACGAGTGGCGGCGGCTGGAGAGGGGGGTCAAGCAGCGGGCGCGCGCGCTCAACGCCTTCCTCTACGACGTCTATCACCGCGCCGAGATCACCCGCGCCGGGATCATCCCCGCGGATCTGGTGTTCCGCAACGAGGCCTACGAGCCGGCGGTGGTTGGGATCGACCCGCCCGCCGGGGTCTATTCCCATATCGTCGGCATCGACCTCGTGCGCACCGGGCCCGAGGAATTCTTCGTGCTGGAGGACAATTGCCGGACGCCCTCGGGCGTGAGCTACATGCTCGAGAACCGCGAGATCATGATGCGGATGTTCCCCGACCTCTTCCGGGCGACGCGCATCGCGCCGGTGGACGACTACCCCGACCGGCTGCGCCGCACCCTGGCGAGCGTGGCGCCGGCGAGCTGCGAGGGGCAGCCGGTGAGCGTGCTCCTCTCGCCCGGCGCGTTCAACAGCGCCTATTACGAGCATTCCTTCCTCGCCGACCAGATGGGCATCGAACTGGTCGAGGGACAGGACCTCTTCGTGCAGGGCGATTTCGTCTACATGCGCACCACCGAGGGCCCGAAGCGCGTGCATGTGATCTACCGGCGGCTCGACGATTCCTTCCTCGACCCGCTCTGCTTCCGGCCCGAATCGATGCTCGGCGTTCCGGGGCTGATGAACGTCTACCGCTCGGGCGGGGTGGCGATCGCCTCGGCGCCGGGGGCGGGCGTGGCCGACGACAAGGCGGTCTATATCTACGTGCCCGAGATGATCCGCTTCTATCTCGGCGAGGAGCCGATCCTGAAGAACGTGCAGACCTGGAAATGCGCCGATCCCTCGGACCGCAAGTTCGTGCTGGAGAACCTCGCGGATCTGGTGGTCAAGGAGGTGCACGGCTCGGGCGGCTACGGCATGCTCGTGGGGCCGAAATCGACCAAGGAGCAGGTCGCCGCCTATGCCGAGCGCATCAAGGGCGACCCGGCGGCCTTCATCGCCCAGCCGACGCTGGCACTCTCGACCTGCCCGACCTTCGTCGACGAGGGGCTCGCGCCGCGCCACGTGGACCTGCGCCCCTTCTGCCTGGTGGGGCGCGAGGTGCATCTCTGCCCCGGCGGCCTGACCCGGGTGGCGCTGAAGGAAGGCTCGCTCGTGGTGAACTCGTCGCAGGGCGGCGGGGTCAAGGACACCTGGGTTCTGGCGGATTGACGGCATGCTGAGCAGGACCGCGGAAAATCTCTTCTGGCTCGCGCGCTACATGGAGCGGGCCGAAACCATGGCGCGGCTTCTCGAGGTCGGCTACCGCATGGGGCTCATGCCCTCGGCGGGCACGGGCTACCGCAACGAATGGGCCTCGCTGGTCTCGGCCGCCGGCTCGGCCAGGGGCTTCGGCGCGAAGTTCGGCGAGGAATTCCACCAGCGCGACGTAGAGACCTGGCTCTTCTTCGACCGCGAGAACCCCTCGAGCGTGATCTCCTGCATCGAGACCGCGCGCCAGAACGGCCGCGCGGTGCGCACTGCGCTCACCACCGAGATGTGGGACGCGCTCAACGGTGCCTATCTCGACCTGCGCGAGATCGAGCGGCGGCCGCGGTCGGAGGCGCTGCTGCCGGAACTCTGCGAATGGACCAAGCGCCAGGGCGCGCTCTTCCGGGGCGCCACCGAAGGCACGCATCTGCAGAACGACGGCTACGATTTCCTGAACCTCGGCTGGTATCTCGAACGCGGCGACAACACCGCGCGGCTGCTCGACGTCAAATACTACGTGCTCTTGCCGACGACCGACATGGTCGGCGGCTCGATCGACACCTATCAATGGACGACGCTCCTGCGCGCGCTCTCGGCCTATCGCGCCTTCCACTGGGCCTATGGCGGCGAATATTCGCCCCGCAAGATCGCGCATTTCCTGATCCTGAACCCGGCCTGCCCGCGCTCGCTGCTGCATTGCCTCGATACCGTCGAATACCACCTCGACCGGCTGGCGAAGGCATACGGCAGCCGGACCGCCGCCCACGACCGGGCGGAGGCCGCGCTGGGCGAGCTGACCGCCGCCAAGGTCGAGGACGTGATCGGCGAGGGCCTGCACGAGTTCCTCACCCGCTTCGTCAACCAGAACGCCGCGCTCGGCCAGGACGTGGCGGACGGCTATCTCTTCGGGATCCAGTAGATGCGCCTGTCGGTCCGGCACACGACGATCTACCGTTTCGACGCGCCGATGCGCTTCGTCACCCAGAGCCACCGGCTCACGCCCTCGACCTGCACCAGCCAGCGGATCGTCGCCTGGGAGGTCGGGGCCGAGGGGGCGGTCTTCGGCGCGAGCTTCGTGGACGGCGCCGGCGACCGGGTGACCACCATGACCGTGGAGGGGCCGGTCGAGCGCATCGACGTGACCGTGACCGGCGAGGTCGAGACCTTCGACGCGGCGGGCGTGCTGCGCGGCCATCGCGAGATCGTCTCGCCGCGGACCTACCTGCGGCCGACCCAGAGGACCAAGGCGAACGGCGCGCTCGGGGAACTCGCCGCCGGGGCGCTGGCCGCCGCCGGCGAGGAGGGCGATCTGGCCCGGGCGCATCTGCTGGCCGCGGCGGTGGCCGAGGCGATCGCCTATGCGCCGGGCACCACCGAGGCCCATACCACCGCCGCGGAGGCGCTCGAGCAGGGGCGGGGGGTCTGCCAGGATCACGCCCATGCGATGATCGCGCTGGCCCAGAGCGTGGGCCTGCCGGCGCGCTACGTCACCGGCTATCTGCTGACCGGCGGCGAGGAGGGGATCGGCGAGGCCAGCCACGCCTGGGCCGAGCTGCATGTCGAGGGCCTCGGCTGGGTCGGATTCGACCCCGCCAACCGCTGCTGCCCTGACGACCGCTACATCCGCCTGGGATCGGGCCGCGACGCCCTTGATGCCGCGCCCATTCGTGGGGTATCGCGCGGGGGTGGGACGGAGGCGATGGACGTCACGGTGGTCGTGGCGGCGCAGCAGTAATCCGGGGCCGGAGCGGGGAAATGACCTATTGCGTGGGCCTTCTGCTCGACGCCGGCATCGTGATGCTGTCGGACACGCGGACCAATGCCGGCGTCGACAACATCGCGATCTATCGCAAGATGTTCGTCTACGAGGAGCCCGGCGAGCGCGCCCTGGTGATGCTGACCTCGGGCAATCTCTCCATCACCCAGACGGTCATGGCCAAGCTCGAGCATGCGATCGAGGATCCGGAGGCCACGGGCGCCACCTCGATCCTGCTCGCCGAGACCATGCTCGAGATCGCCGAGATCGTCGGCCGCACCCTCAACGAGGTCAGCGTCGCCGTGGGCGACCGCATGAGCAAGATGAACCAGTCGGTGACCGCGCTGATCCTGCTCGGCGGCCAGCGCAAGGGCGGCCAGATGCGGCTCTTCATGATCTATCCCGAGGGGAATTTCATCGAGGCCACCGAGGACACGCCCTATCTCCAGATCGGCGAGCACAAATACGGCAAGCCGATCCTCGACCGCGTGGTGACGCGGGAGACCTCGCTCGAGGACGGGCGCAAGGCGGTGCTGCTCTCGATGGATTCGACGCTGCGCTCCAACCTCTCGGTCGGCATGCCGCTCGATCTCGCGATCATCCGCGCCGGATCCTGCCGGATCGACCAGCGCGAACGCATCATGCCAGGCGACCCGGATTTCAGCGCCATGTCGGAGGCCTGGAGCCAGGCCCTGCGCGACGGCTTCCTCAACCTCCCGTAACCGCCGCCCCAGGCGGGGATGGTCGAGCGGGCCGCGCCGGCCCTGCCGGGGGCCGGCGCGCTTCGCACGCCGTCCAGGACCGACCCATCCCGATCCTCAACCGACGGTGACGCTGCACTTCCCTCGCCCTGCGGCCTTTTCCATGTCCCGAGAGTCGGACTCGGACCGTAGAGCGGTTATTCAGGATTATCTATTAAGTACAATGTGTTACGAAATGTCCCGCTGCGGGACGCGCTCCCCGGCCGCCGCTTCAGGCCGCGGGCATCGCCGTCTCGACCAGCCGCACCCAGTAGGAACAGCCGACCGGGATCAGCGCATCGTCGAAATCGTATTCCGGGTGGTGCAGCCTCGCGCTGTCGCCGTTGCCGAGGGAGATGAAGGCGCCGGGGCGGGCGTTCAGCATGTAGGAGAAATCCTCGCCGCCCATGATCGGCGGCGTCTCGGTGTCGACCTCACCCGCGACCTCCGCCGCGACCTGCGCCGCGAAAGCCGCGCGCCCGGAGTCGTTGGCGGTGACCGGATAGCCCGGCCGGAAATCCAGCACCGCCTCCGCGCCATAGGCCCGGCCGACGTTCGGGACGATCACGGCGATGCGCTCCGCGATGAGCGCGCGGATCCCGGGGTCCAGCGCGCGGCACGTGCCGCGCAACTCGACCCGGCTGGGAATGACGTTGAAGGCGTCGCTCTCGGAGCGGAACGACGTCACCGAGACGACCGCGGCCTTCAGCGGATCGGTGTTGCGCGCCACGATCCCCTGGAGCGCCGCGACGATCTGGCTTGCCGCGAGGATCGGATCGATGCAGTCATGCGGCTGCGCCGCATGGCCGCCCCGCCCGGTGACATGGATGGTGAAGAGGTCGGTGGAGGCCAGCATCGGGCCCGGCCGGATGCCGAAGGCGCCGAGCGGCAGGCCGGGCATGTTGTGGAGCCCGTAGACCTCCTCGATGCCGAAGCGCTCCATCATGCCTTCCTCGACCATCTCGCGCCCGCCGCCGCCGCCTTCCTCGGCCGGCTGGAAGATCACCACTGCGGTGCCGTCGAAATTGCGCGTCTCCGCGAGATATTGCGCCGCCCCGAGCAGCATGGCGGTATGGCCGTCGTGGCCGCAGGCATGCATGGCGCCGGGCGTCCTCGAGGCATGCGGCAGGCCGGTCTCCTCGGCCATGGGCAGCGCGTCCATGTCGGCCCGGAGCGCGATCACCCGCCCCGAGGCGCTCGACCGGCCGCGGATCACGCCGACGACCCCGGTCCGGCCGATCCCCGTCGCCACTTCGTCGCAGCCGAAGCCGCGCAGCTTCTCCGCCACGAAGGCGCTGGTGCGGTGGGTCTCGAAGAGGATTTCCGGATGGGCATGAAGGTCCCGGCGCCATTCGGCGATCGCCGGGGAGAGCTCGGCGAAGCGGTTCACGACAGGCATGGGCTCACCTCCGGATGGTCCCGGCAATCTGCGGGCCGGGCGGGGCAGCGTCAAGCGGCGCCGCGAGGCGCCGGTAGTTGGGAAGCCTGAGCGCAAAGGCAATGGCGATGCGGGCCCCACGACCGGACCTTCCCTGTGCGCCGGCACAAGGTCGGGGGCGGTGCCTGCGATCCTGACGCAGGGCGACCTTCCAAGAGCGACAGGCGCCTCGATGTGAATTTTCCGTGTCCAGGCTTGCCGGGCTGCGGATGGACCCCCAAATTGTGCGGTTGCGAAGGAAATGCTGCGGCTGCACAATGTTCCGGCGGTGGTTTCCGGCGCCCGAGCGAGCCTGACCGAAAGGGTGAACCATGGTCTACGGGCTGCCCAATATCAGCTTCATCGGCTATCCGGTGCCGGTTCCCTGCGCCGCGCATGCCGGCCTGGGGTTCCGCGAGGCCCGTCCCGCGGATGCGCCCGGCATGATCGCGCATCTGCTGGCGCTCAGCCCCGAGGATCGCCGCATGCGCTTCTGCACCGCGGTTAACGACGGCCATGTCGAGCGCCATGTGCGGTCGAACTGGGACCGCAGCGGTCTCGTCCTTGCCGCCCATGACGGCCCGCTCTGGTCGGGGCCGTTCCACGAGCCCGGCCCGGTGCGGGCCCTGGCGGAATTTGCGGTCGAGGGCGGCGATGCCGAGCTCGGCATCAGCGTCGACGGCTCGCTGCGCCGTCGCGGCGTGGGCACCTATCTGGTCCAGACCGGCGCGCGGCTGCTCGCCCGGCGCGGCGTCAGGCGCATCCTGGCCTATACCATGAGCGCGAACACCTCGTTCCTGGTGCTGGCGCGCAAGTCCGGCGCCACGATCGAGATCGATGGCGGCGAGGCCTTCATCACCTTCGATGTCGCGGAGCTGACCCGGGGATACCTGCGGCGCCGCTTGTCCGAGCAGGTGTTCCGCGCGGTTCCCGCCGCGGCCGCCCCGTGACGGCGCGCCTCGCCTGGGCTTGATCCGGGGCGCGGAAGGGCGCATAAGCGCGGCCATGAAGACGTGCCGCAGCATCGCGATCTGCATTATCCGCTGACCCCAGTCCGCGGCGCGCTTCCCGTTCCCAAATCCGGTCCGACGTGATAGCCCGCCCGCGGCAAACCCGCGAGACGCACAGATGACCGAGATCACGCTCTACAACACCCGCACCCGCCGCAAGGACCGGCTCGTGCCGACCGACCCGGGCAGGATCGGCATGTATGTCTGCGGCCCCACGGTCTACGACCGCGCCCATATTGGCAATGCAAGGCCGGTGGTGGTCTTCGACGTGCTCTTCCGGCTGCTGCGCCATGTCTACGGACAGGGGCAGGTGACGTATGTGCGCAACATCACCGACGTCGACGACAAGATCAACGCGCGGGCGGCCGAGTCGGGGCGCGACATCCGCGCGATCACCGACGAGACCATCCGGTGGTATCACGAGGATATGGCCGCGCTCGGCGCGCTTTCCCCGACGCGCGAGCCCCGGGCCACCGAGTTCATCGCGCCCATGGTGGCGATGATCGAGACGCTGATCGCCCGCGGCCATGCCTATGCCGCCGAGGGGCATGTGCTCTTTTCGGTCGCGAGCTTTTCGGAATACGGCCGGCTTGCCCGCCGCTCGCTCGACGAGATGCGCGCCGGCGCCCGCGTCGAGGTGGCGCCCTACAAGCGCGACCCGATGGATTTTGTGCTCTGGAAACCCTCCGAGGCGGGCCTGCCCGGCTGGGAAAGCCCCTGGGGCCGCGGCCGCCCCGGCTGGCATATCGAATGCTCGGCCATGGCGCACGAATTGCTCGGGCCCTCCTTCGACATCCACGGCGGCGGCATCGACCTCGTCTTTCCCCATCACGAGAACGAGGTGGCGCAGTCCCGCTGCGCGCATCCCGAAGGATCCTTCGCCAACATCTGGATGCACAACGGCTTTCTCAACGTGGAAGGCGAGAAGATGTCCAAGTCCCTGGGCAACTTTTTCACCGTGCGCGACCTGCTCGACCGCGGCATCCCCGGCGAGGTGATCCGCTTCGTGCTGCTCTCGACGCATTACCGCCAGCCTATGGACTGGACGGAGGAAAAGGTAGCGCAAGCGAAGGAGACGCTTCTCGGGTGGTACCGCCTGACGGATGGCCTCGAAGCGGATCCCGAGCCGGACGGGCGGGTCGCTCAGGAACTCGCGGACGACCTCAACACGCCCGCCGCCATCGCCAAGCTGCACCAGTTGGCGAGCGGTTCGAGCGCACGACAACTGAAGTCTGGGATGCGCCTGATCGGACTTCCGGATGCCGAGCAAGTCGATTGGTTCCGAACTTTGAGGGTAACTCTGGCGAGCACTGCCGCGACCGGACATACGCCGCTCTATGCCAAGGAGATCGCGCCGTTTCTTCAGGCATGGGAGGACCTTCGCAACGCACGGAAGTACGAGGATGCCGACCGCCTCAAGATGCAGCTGGAGGCTCTGGGACTTAGGGTTGCCGCCACCAAGTTCGGCCCCCACGCCGATGTTCCGCACGATTTCGATGCCACCAAGCTGGAGGCGCTGGAATGACCGTGCTCTGGGAGCCGTTTTCGACGACGGAGGGCGGCGCCCGGCCCGGGCGGGTGCGAAGCGCCCGCCTTGGGGGCGGGGCGGGCACTGCCCGGGCCGCCGGCCCGGGCGGTTCTGATGCGACCGGAGGAGTATCATGACCCGCGAGCGGCTCTTCCTCTACGACACCACCCTGCGCGACGGGCAGCAGACGCAGGGCGTCGATTTCTCCGCCGAGGACAAGGGACGGATCGCCGAGGCGCTGGACGGGCTCGGGATCGACTATGTCGAGGGCGGCTGGCCGGGGGCCAATCCCACCGACAGCACCTTCTTCGAGGCGGCGCCGACGCTCGGGCGGGCCACCATGACCGCCTTCGGCATGACCAAGCGCGCCGGGCGCTCGGCGGCGAACGACGAGGTGCTGGCCGGTGTCGTCAATGCCGGCACCCCGGCGGTCTGCCTCGTCGGCAAGACCCACGACTTCCACGTGGCGACCGCGCTCGGCATCACGCTTGCGGAGAACCTCGACAACATCCGCGAGAGCCTCGTGCATCTGGTGAGCCTCGGCCGGGAAGCCCTTTTCGACGCGGAGCATTTCTTCGACGGCTACCGGGCGAACCCCGGCTATGCGCTCGACTGCCTGCGCGCCGCCCGCGACGCCGGGGCGCGCTGGATCGTGCTCTGCGACACCAACGGCGGCACGCTGCCCGCCGAGGTGCGCGCCGTCACCGAGACGGTGATCGCCGCCGGCATCCCCGGCGAGCGGCTCGGCATCCACACCCACGACGACACCGGCAACGCCGTCGCCAATACGCTCGCCGCCGTCGATGCCGGCGCGCGGCAGATCCAGGGCACGCTGAACGGCCTCGGCGAGCGGTGCGGCAATGCCAATCTCGTCAGCCTGATCCCGACGCTGATGCTCAAGGAACCCTATGCAAGCCGCTTCGAGATCGGCGTCGACCGGGACGGGCTCGGGCGGCTCACCCGCGTCAGCCGCCTGCTCGACGACATCCTCAACCGCGTGCCGAACGCCGCCGCGCCTTACGTCGGCGCCTCGGCCTTCACCCACAAGGCGGGGCTGCACGCCTCCGCGATTCTCAAGGATCCGACCACCTACGAGCATGTGGCCCCCGAGGTGGTGGGCAACGCCCGTTTCGTGCCGGTCTCCAACCAGGCCGGCCAGTCGAACCTGCGCGACCGGCTGGCAAAGGCCGGCATCGAGGTGCCGGGCTCGAACGGCGCGCTCGCGGCGATCCTCGCCGAGGTCAAGGAGCGCGAGGATCGCGGCTATGCCTATGACGCGGCGGCGGCGAGCTTCGAGCTTCTCGCCCGCCGGCTTCTCGGCACCATGCCCGCCTTCTTCGAGGTCGAGCGCTACCGGGTGACGGTCGAGCGGCGGATGAACGCGAAGGGTGCCATGGTGACCGTCTCCGAGGCGGTGGTGGTGGCGCGCTTCGGCACCGAGCGCGTCATGAGCGTCAGCGAGAGCCAGGATCCGGTGACCCATGCGGACCAGGGCCCGGTGAACGCGCTCAGCCGGGCGCTGCGCAAGGATCTCGGCCCCTACCAATCCTATATCGACGACATGAAGCTCGTGGATTTCCGCGTGCGCATCACCTCCGGCGGCACCGAGGCGGTGACCCGCGTGCTCATCGACAGCGAGGACGGGCAGGGGCGGCGCTGGTCGACGGTCGGGGTCTCGGCCAATGTGGTCGATGCGAGCTTCCAGGCACTCCAGGACGCGATCCTCTGGAAGCTCGTGCGCGACGGCGCGCCGGTGGCGTGATGGACCCGGTCTTCCGGGAGCTGCATTCCGGGCTCGATCGCGAGGCGCCGGGCGACGAGGCCACCACCCGCGCCGCGCTGCGGCTGACCGGGTTGTCCGGGCCGGTCGACATTCTCGATCTCGGCTGCGGGCCCGGGGCCTCGGCGCTGACCCTGCTCGCGGCGCTGCCCGAGGCGCGGGTGACCGGGCTCGACCTGCACGCCCCCTTCCTCGAGACCGCGGGCCGCCGCGCCGCCGAGGCCGGGTTCGGTGACCGCTTCACCGCTGTCGAGGCCGACATGGCAGCGCCGCCGTTTCCGCTCGCCTCGTTCGACCTCGTCTGGAGCGAGGGCGCGGCCTATTCCATCGGCCTCGAGGCCGCGCTCGCTGCCTGGAAGCCGCTGCTGCGGCCCGGCGGCCGTCTCGCCTTCAGCGACGCGGTCTGGCTGACCGACAGACCCGACCCGCGCGCCGCCGCGATCTGGGCGGAATATCCCGCCATGACCGACCCTGCCGGGGTCTGGTCCAGGATCGAAGCTGCGGGTTTTGCGCGGCTCGGCGACCTGATGCTTTCCGACGCGGCCTGGGACGATTACTACCGCCCGCTTGCCGCCCGCCTGGCGGCGTTGGAGGGAAGGCACGGCGCCGGCCATCCGGCACTGCGCGAGGCCCGCGAGGAGATCGCGGTGCGCCGCGCCCACTCCGGCGAATACGCCTACATGTTCTTCGTGGCGGCAAGGTGACGGCGCAGGCCTGCGCCGATCTCGTCCGGCGCGGGGATCCCGACCGCTGGCGCACGGCGATGACGGCGCCGCCGGAACGCCGCGCCGGGCTGATGGCGCTCTATGCCTTCAACCTCGAGATCGCCCGCGCCCCCTGGCTGGCCTCCGAGCCGATGCTCGCCGAGATCCGTCTGCAATGGTGGCAGGATGCGGTGGCCGAGATCTATGCGGGGACAAGGCCACGCCGGCACGAGGTGGTGGAACCGCTCGCCGGGGCCATCCGCGCCGGCGATCTGCCGCGGGGGCTCTTCGAGGAGACCATCGCGGCGAGGCTCTTCGATGCCGGATCCGCGCCCCACGCCGACCGGCCGGCGCTCCTGCGGCAGATCGACCGGACCGCGGGGCATGTCATGGTGCTGGCCGCGCTGCATCTCGGGGCGCCTGAGGCGGCGCTGGACGTGGTGCGCCGCTTCGCCCTCGGCACCGGCATCGCCGCGCTGCTGCGCGCCCTGCCGGAGCTGCGGGCGCGGGGGCATGCGACCCTGCCGGCGACGGTCCCGATCGAGGCGCTCGCCGCCGAGGGGCTGCAGGCGCTGGCCGAGGCCCGCGCCGCGCGGCACCTCGTGCCACGGGCGGTCCTGCCGGCGCTGCTGCCCGGCTGGCTCGCCGGTCTGCGCCTCGGCCGGGCGGCCGCCGATCCCGAAGCGGTCTGGCGCGGCGAGCTCGAGGTCGCGCCCATCCGCGCCCGCGCGGCGCTCCTGCGGGCGGCGGCGACCGGACGCTGGTAGGGCCGCGCGGCTCCCTTGGCCGCGGATCCCCGCGGAGGAGGCATCCCCGCTTTACCGGAGGCCGCGCGACCGGCATGCTGGCGGGCGGCATCCGACAGGGAGCGATCCCATGGTGAACGTGCACATCCATCGGTTCGCCGCCGACGGCGCGCCGGACGATCCCGAGACCGTCCGCTTCTTCCATGCGCAATGGACGATCTACCAGAAGCTCGTCGATGCGAATGTCCTGCGGCATCGCGAGATCGCGCAGCTCATCCACGAGGCGCTGAACGCGCGTTTCATGGGCGCCTTCACCTTCCTCGACATCGCCTGCGGCGATGCGAGCCTCGCGAAGCGCGCCCTGGAGGGTACCCGTGTCGCCCGCTACCACGGCGTCGACCTGGCCATGCCCGCGATCGAATTCGCGGCGGCGAATCTCGACGGGGTGCCCTACGAGGTGGATCTGGACTACCGCGACTATGCCGCGGATCTGGCCGAACGCGCGCTCCGTGCCGATGCCGTCTGGTGCGGCCTTTCGATGCATCACCTCGACACCGACGCCAAGCTGCGGGTGATGCGCGAGATCCGCGCCCTGATCGCACCGGGCGGGCTCTTCATGCTCTACGAGCCGACACTGGCCGACGGCGAGACGCGCGCGGATTACATGCGGCGCATAAGGCCCTATGTCCTCTCCGAATGGGTGATGCTGTCCGGCGAGGAACTCGCGCAGATCCTCGAGCATATCGAGACCTGCGACCTTCCCGAGACGTCCGAAAGCTGGATTTCGCTCGGCCGCTCCGCGGGTTTCTCGCAAGGTCAGGAGGTCTATGCCGTCCCGGGCGGCGTCTTCCGGGTATACCGCTTCCTTCCCTGACCGGCTGCATTCCAGACCAGCGGCGGCATCTTCCCAAGGGCAATTCCGCCTGACCGACGCTGCAACCGAGACCGACTCTCGGGCCTGGGAAAAGGCCGCACCCCGCGCGGCCCGCGAAGCATGCCCCTGGACCGAAGAGGCGAGGCGCCGGTGGCGCGTCGCCCGGTCCGGTCGCCCGAAGGCGCAAGCCGCAGGGCGGGGGAGGTGCAGCCTTCCCGCCGATCGCCACGGGTCGATCGGGTCGGGGCCCTTGGCCCGCATGGGACGAGAGGCGACGGCGAATGGCGCGGCCATCGCCGTCACCCCACACGCGGCCGCGCCGCGAAAGCGGTTTGGCGCTCCAAGCCCGGGGCCGGCATCACTTCACCGCGCCGGCCGCCATGCCCTTGATGATGTAGCGTTCGAGAACGATGCCGATGATCACCAGCGGCAGGATCGCTGCGGTGGAGAGCGCGGCCATGGACCACCAGTTGATGCCCTGGCTGCCGGTCTGGCTCGCCACCATCACCGGCAGGGTATTGGCCGAGGTGGAGGTCAGCAGCGCGGCGAAGAAATATTCGTTCCAGCACAGCACCAGGCTGAGGATGAAGGCCGCGACCATGCCGGGCAGGGCGATGGGCAGGACGATCTGGAAGAACGCCCCCCAGATCGAGAGCCCGTCGACCAGCGCCGCCTCCTCGAGCTCCACCGGGATGCCGTGGAACTGGTCGCGCATGATCCAGATGACGATCGGCAGCACGGTCAGCGTGTAGATCAGGATGATGCCCAGGCGGCTGTCGAGCAGGGCAAGCTCCTTGTAGAGCACCAGGAAGGGCAGGGCGAGCACCACCGGCGGCAGGATCAGCTGGCTGAGGAAGAAGAAGGAGATGTCCTTGTTGCGCATGAAGCCGAAGCTGTAGCTGAAGCGGCTGAGCCCGTAGGCCGCCAGCGAGCCCAGCACCACGGCGAGCGCCGAGGCGCTGGTCGCGACGATGACGCTGTTCCAGAACCGCTTGAGGAATTCCGCGCGCGGGGTGGAGATCTCGCCGATCGTGTCCGGCGAGAGCCCGAGCGAGCGCCAGCCCCGCCAGTCCGGCTGGAAATCGACGAAGGGGATCAGATGGCCCTGCGTGACGTCGGGCGCGGTCTTGAACGAGGTGGTGACCGTCCAGAAGATCGGAAAGAGGCAGATGACCGACCAGAGGATCAGCGCCGCATAGATCGCGGTGCGCGAGGCCCAGGCGCCGCGGCTCCCCGGCACGGTTTCCTCCGCGCTCATTGACTTACCCCGTGCGACCTGGCGAGCAGGCGGTTGAAGAGGCTCAGGAGCGCCGTCACCGAGATAACGATCAGCACCAGATAGACCATGGCGAGCAGCGTGCCGTAGCCGACGTTCGAGCGGTCGCGGTATTCGCGGAAGATGAAGCTCGTCACCGAATCCGTGGCGCCGCCCGGGCCGCCGGAGGTCACGGTGATGATGATGTCGGCGAGCTTCAGCTTGAAGATGATGCGGATGACGATAACCGTGACGCTGACGGGCAGCATCAGCGGAAAGATCACCTCCCGGAAGGATTGCCAGCGCGTGGCGCCGTCGACGCGGACGGCCTCGAGCACCTCGCGGGGCAGGGACTGGAGCCCGGCCAGCAGCATGATCATCATGAAGGGGATGAAGGTCCAGGCGTCCATCACCATGATGGTGGCCCGCGCGATCTCGGGCGTGCCGAAGAAGGAGGGGCTGTCCCAGCCGAGCCAGCGGGCGAAGCTCGCGACGGGGCCGAAGCGAATCTCCAGCATGGACTTGCCGACCATCCAGCTCACCGCCACCGGCGAGAGCATCAGCGGCATCAGGAACACCACCCTCCAGAACTTGCGCGCGCGGATGTCGGCATTGAGCAGCATCGCGAGGCCGAAGGCGATGGCGTATTCCACCAGGATCGCGAGCACATACCAGAGCATGTTCCGGAGCGCGTTCCAGTAGAACGGATCGGTCCACATCTGGCGCAGATTGTCGAGCCCGTTGAACCGCCGCCCCGTGGCGCCGCTGAGGTTCCAGTCGGAGAAGGCGATCCAGAGACCGAAGAGCAGCGGGAAGATCACCATCGCGACGGTGAAAAGCACCGCCGGAAGCACGAAGAGCACCCGCTTGCCCTGTTCGCCGCGCATCAGGACCTGCGCGATCCCGAGCGCGATGCCCCAGGCGACATAGGCATAGACCACCGGCCGCCAGGTCGCGAAGCCGGGGGCGAGCATGCCCGCGGCGTGGAGGGCCTGGAGGAGGAAGGTCCCGACCAGCACCGCACTCGCCAGCCAGATCAGGATCCGCCCCGCGCGGACCCGCCCGGCAGGAAGATCGTCGGGCGAGACGGTGTGGAGGCGGTCGGCATCGACGGCGGTCATCGCGGCAGCCTAGCCGCGGGCAGGGGCCAAGTTAACTCGATTCTTCGCCGGCCGTTTCGCGGTCACGAACTCTGAGGATCGCGGTGGAGGCGACGATTGCAATGGCCCGTCCCTGACCACAGATTGAAGCCGCGGGGACGGCCGGCGGCACCGGCATGGCATTGCTCCCCGCGGAGGGTGGAGACATGGACGCGGGTTTCTGGCATCGGCGCTGGGAGAGCAACGAGATCGGCTTTCACCAGGGCAAGGCCAATGCGCTTCTGGTGCGGCATTTCGCGGCGCTCGCGCTGCCCGAGCATGCGCGCATCTTCGTGCCGCTCTGCGGCAAGACGCGCGACATCGCCTGGCTCCTGTCCCGAGGCTATCGCGTCGTCGGCGCGGAACTGAGCCGGCTCGCGGTCGAGCAGCTCTTCGAGGAGCTCGGGGTTGAACCCGAGACATCGCCTTCCGGGCCGCTCCTGCGCTTCGCCGCCGGCGCGGTCGAGGTCTTCGTGGGCGACGTCTTCGATCTCACCGCCGAGATGCTCGGAGCCGTGGACGCGGTCTATGACCGCGCGGCCCTGGTCGCCCTGCCCGCCGGGCTGCGCGAGCGATATGCCACCCATGTCGCCGCGATCACCCGATCCGCACCGCAGTTTCTGATCTGCATGGAATACGACCAGTCCGTGCGGCAAGGCCCGCCCTTCTCGATCGACGGCGCGGAGGTGAGGCGCGTGCACGGCGCGCGCTACCAGGTGACGGAACTGGCCCGCACCGACCTGGAGGGCGGGCTGAAGGCGGCGGGCTCGGTGCAGGAGACCGTCTGGCTGCTGCGGTGATGCTCGACGGTAGCATAGCACCCTGGCCTGGCCGCGCCTGGACTTGACCCGGGTGGCTGCACCGATAGGTTGAGGGGCGGGCTTCCCGCGAGGCCATCCGGAAGGCCATCATGGCGCAAGCCACCGATCCCGACGCGCGGCGTTCCGCGCCGGCGTCCGCCGCCGGCCACGCGCCGGTGATGACCGAGCGGCGGGTGGCGCTGATCGGCGGGCTGATGGTGGCGATCGGGCCGATCTCCATGGCGCTCTACACGCCCGCGATGACCGAGATCATGCGCACCTTCGGCACCACCGAGGCCGCGGTGAAGATGACGCTGACGCTCTATTTCGGCGGCTTCGCCTGCGCGCAACTGATCGCGGGGCCGCTCTCGGACGCGCTGGGGCGGCGTCCGGTGACCTTCGCCTTCATGGGCGTCTATTGCCTGGCGAGCCTCGCGGCGCTGGCCGCACCCTCGGTCGAGGCGCTGATGGTGGCGCGCTTCCTGCAGGGCATCGGCGCCTCGGCGGGGGTGGCGATCAGCCGTGCCATCGTGCGCGACCTCTTCACCGGCGAGCGGTCGTCGCGGATCATGAACCTGGTCGGCATCATCCTCGCCCTCGGCCCGGCGCTGGCGCCGACCATCGGAGGCCTCCTGCTGATCGCGGCGGGATGGCGGTCGATCTTCGTCGCCATGGCGGTCTTCGGCGCCGTCGTCGTCGCGGTCACCGGGCTGGCGATGCGCGAGACGGTGCCGGCGGATCGCGCGCGGCTGCGTTTCGGCTCGCTCTGGGCATCCTATCGCGAGTTGCTCGGCAGCCGGCATTTCCTCGCCTGCTCCGGCGTGGTCGCCGGGTCGATCGGCGCGCTCTATGCCCAGGCAACCTTCCTGCCCTTCATCCTCATGCAGCGGGTCGGCCTCAGCCCCGCGGAATTCGGCCTCAGCATGCTCTTCCAGTCGGGCAGCTTCTTCGCCGGCTCGCTGCTGGTCCGCGCGCTGATGCGCCGCGTGAGCGCCTATGGCCTCGTCGCGCCGGGGCTGGGGTTGATCGCGCTCGGCAGTCTCGGGGTGCTGACGCTGCTGGTCCGGCCGCCCTCGCTGCTGCATGTGATGCTGCCGGTGGCAGTCTATGCCGCGGGCATCGCCTTCGTGATGCCGGCGATGACCACGGCGGCGCTGGCGCCCTTTCCGCGCATCGCCGGGGCGGCGGCGGCGCTGATGGGGTTCCTGCAGATGGGCGCGGGGCTGGTGATGGGCTCGCTCGGGGCGCTGATGGGCGATCCGCTGCTCGCCATGGGCACGCTCATCCCGCTCATGGGCGCGTTCGCCTGCCTCGCCTATGTCGATTATCGCCGCCACCCGCAGCGCGCCGGGCCCGAGCCGCGCCGCGACGCGATCGCGGGCCTGCCGGTGGGCCGCACGCTGCTGCCGGAGGAGCCGCCCGGCCCGCGCTGAAGGCGGCCGCGCTCAGAGCCGGATGTCGTAGGTCACCCAGCGGGTGCGGTCGGCCAGGCGGTCGTAGACGGCGCGGGCGCGGGCATTGTCCTCGGCGGTGATCCAGCGGATCACGCTCCAGCCGCGCGCGATGCCCTCGGCCCGGATCGAGGCGATCAGCGCCTCGGCGGCGCCGTGGCCGCGGGCCTCGGGCGCGACGAAGAGATCGTCGAGAAAGCCGCCGGTGCTCGCCGCGAGCGGCCGGGCGAAGGGGCGGAAATGCGCGAGCCCGACCAGATCGCCCTCGGCATCCACCGCGACGCGGCCCTCGACCTCATGCGCCGGATCCATGAGCCAGGACCAGACGGTTGCGCGCATCGCCGCGGTCTGGGTGACCCGGTAGAAGTCGGCATAGCCCTGGTAGAGCCGCTCCCATTCGGGGCGGTCCGTGGCGCGGGGCGCGCGGATCCGAAGCGTCATGACAGCCTCCGGGTTGCGGGACCGCCATCGGTATCATGGTGGCAGGGGCGCGGTCGAGCCCGGCGGGAACAGGCCGGGCAGCCGGGGCCGGCCCGGAGGGGCGGCGACCGGTCCGGGGCGGGATGTGCGCGCGCGCACATCGAGCTATCCTGCTGATATCATGCGGGAAACGCGCGCACGTTTACCGGATGTCAACACCTGAACGCATGCCGCTCTCGAGCGGGAGATTTCCGTCATATCGCCCGTGCGGAAGCACCGGCAGATTGGGCTGGGGTCGCGGCAGGAGATTGGCATTTGTCGTGTGCCGGCCCGGACCCTTGGCTCTCCGTCCGAAATGGCCGGGCCACCCGCTGACGGGCGGCCCCTGCAGTGGACTCACGTGAGGCCGAGCGAGGCCTTGTAGAGCGCGATCTGGCTCTCGCGGCCGATCTGGTCGGTGATCTTCTCCCAGGCGGCGGCGATGTTGTCGGCCCCTTCCTGCGCGGTGAACTGGCCGGCATAGACCTTGGCCAGCTCGTCCTCGGCGATCGAATAATACTGGAAGATGCCGGGGATGCGCGGCTCGATCGCGGCATTGGGGTGGTTGTAGCTGTCCAGATTCGAGCCGAGATAATCCTCGATGAAGGCGCGGTCGTAGCCCGCCGCTTCCCATTCGTCGTAGTTGAACTGCGAGTTGCGGTAGGGCTGGAAGCCGGAAGGATAGGCGGCCATCCAGAGCGCGATGTCCTTGCCGCCGAGATGTGCGGCGGCCGACCAGGCGGCCTTCTTCTTCTTCTCGTCGCCGTCGACCCGGGCCATGACATAGATGCCCCAGCCGATATAGGCCATGTTCGGCGCGTAGTTGGGGCCGTCCGGCAATTCCTCCCATTCGCCGGTCTTGGTGTTGTAGACCTCCTCGGCGCCGGGCAGGATCGAAAAGCCGATGACGTCCCCGACCACCGATGTGTCGAGGGTTCGCGCATTCGAGCCGACGTCCCCCCACCAGGTGCACATCGAACCGGTGCCGGCGAGGAACTGCTGCCAGGCGACGCCGCCGGGATCGGTGTTGATCTGGTCGACAGGGAGCGTGTCGATGGTATCGAGCACGTCCTGGATCGCGCGCACGAAGGCCGGGTTGTTGACCCGCGGCTTCATCGTGTCGGGATCGAAGAGCCAGGCCGGGTCGCCCGGGTACTTGGCGTAGCCGGTGGCGCGGTCTTCGAGGAAGTAGAAGCCGAAGCCGCCCCAGCCCTTCAGCGGGTCCAGGAAGCCGTTCATCGGGTTGCCGAAGGTGGGGTCGGTCTTGTCCTTGAGGAACTTCGACGCCTCCTGCACCTGCGACCAGGTGGTCGGCACCCCCCATTCGCCGTCCTTGCCTTCCGCCTTCCACGCCTCGGCGAGCGCCGGATCGGAGAAGATGTCCGTGCGGTAGCTGAAGGTGTGGCAGTCGCCGTCGATGGAGATGCGGTAGGTCTTGCCGTCCCAGGTGCCGACCGGCGCCTTGAGGTAGTTGACGTAGTCGTCCATGTCGATCAGGTCGCGCACCCAGTCCGGCATCTCGGACGTGAGGCCCTTGGCGCAGACGTCGCCCTCGAAGGGCGCGCCCATCTCGATGATGTCGAAATCGATCGTGCCGGTGGCGATCGCCTGCTGCAGGCGGGCGTTGAAATCGGCCTGGGCGAGGTCGATCCAGTTGATGGTGGCGCCGGTATAGGTCTCCCAGGACTTGAGGAAACCGCGGAACAGGAAATTGTGCTGGTTCTGGTTGTTGAGCCCCATGAAAGTCAGCTCGACGCCGGCGAATTCGCCCTCGGCCACGGTCTCCCTGGTCCCGCCGAGGCACATCTCGCCGACCTTCTGCCAGTCGGCGTCGGTGGGTGAGCCCATGCCCACGCCCGGGATCTGCAGGATCTCGGCGCGCAGGTCGCCCTGCGCCCGCGCGGGCGTGCCCGCCAGCGTCAGCGCCCCGCCGGAGGCGAACGCCAGCGCGGCGGTGCTGGCCGCGCCCTTGATCAGCGCCCGGCGGCTCGCCTGGAGCGCCGTCAGGCGTTCGAAATCTTCGACTTTCATGGATCTCCTCCCCTGGATCGGTCGCTTTCGGCCCCTTCGCGGGCGGGTCCGGATGCTGCAGGCCGCGCCTGCCGGATTCCGGCCTTCTTTCCAAGCATTTGCCACTATGGACCAAGCGCGGCCCCTGTCAACCGGATCGCACCCCCGCGCCGGGGCTATCGCCTCTGGGACTCAGTCTTTTCATCTTCGACCGTCCCGCCACGAGACGAGGGCAGCGCCCGGCCCGGGCGGAAGCGAAGCGCCCGCGTCGTGCCGGAG
>ERZ795053.1730-NODE-1730-length-27304-cov-5.027340_pt1 | contig 27304 bp, 19 predicted proteins | sample MGYA00375137_ERZ795053 | MGnify/ENA primary metagenome ERZ795053 (study PRJEB30182, sample SAMN05720284) | activated sludge metagenome | isolation source: Anaerobic digester | place: Hong Kong | collected 2014-12-17 ...
ATTCGGCGCACTCGAGGTGGACGGCGACCGCCTGATCACCTTCGAGCACGGGGTCCTGGGCTTTCCCAACGAGAAGCGTTACGCGCTGATCCAGACCGGGGAAGGCAGCGGCTTTTACTGGCTGCAGGCGGTGGACCGGCCGGAGCTGGCGTTCGTGGTTTGTGATCCGCGGTTGTTCGTCGCGGACTACAACGCGCCGATCAAGGCGGAGGAACTGGAGCAGCTCGGCCTGGAGGACGTGGACGGCGCGCAGGTGTTCGTCATCGTCAACAAGGTGGACGATCTGCTGACCGGCAACCTGCAGGGTCCGCTGGTGGTGAACGTGGCGACGCGCCACGCGCGGCAGCTCGTGCTCAGCGACCGGCGCTTCTCGACGCGGCATCCGCTGATGCGGGTTCCGCAGCGCGAGGCCGTGATGGGCCGGACGGGATAGTACCAGTACCAGACTCGGAGAGTACTCAGTGTAAACGCAACGAGACGAGTGCCATGGATGAACGCTGAACGCTGAGCGAGGGTGGCGGCGCCGCGCGTGCCGTATGGACCGGCTGACCGATGACGCCGCCGGCCGACCACGAGAAGCTCGCGAATTCGCGTCCATCATTCCAAGGAAGGAGCCGAGGATGTTGGTGCTATCGAGGACCCGCGACGAGTCCATCATGATCGGTGATCACATTCAGATCACCGTGGTGGACGTTCGCGGCGACAAGGTGCGTCTGGGCATTGACGCCCCGATGACCATACCCGTACACCGCAAGGAAGTCTACGACGCCATCAAGGCGGAGAACCATCAGGCAGCGCAGTTGCGGCCTGAAGAGATAGCCATTGTGTCCGAAAACAGGAAACCGATTCCGGCGCTGCGGTAGAGGAAAACCGCGCCCAAGAAGCGTGTCGCCCGCGGCCTGAGGGTTGGGGACACGCGGCAATCAAGGAGGATTGCTCATGAGTCGAATCACCAACAACATTCCCGCTGTCATATCCCAACGCGAACTGAGCGGTTCGCAGCGTGCCCTGAGCACGTCGCTGCAGCGCCTCTCGAGCGGTCTGCAGATCAATCGCGGCGCCGACGACCCTGCCGGCCTGATCGTGTCCGAGCGCTTGCGCAGCGAGATCTCGGCGGTCAACCAGGCGATCGACAACTCCGAGCGGGCGATCAACGTCATCGCCACGACGGAAGGCGCGATCAACGAGGTCAACCGGCTCCTGACGGACATCCAGTCGCTGGTCGTCGAGGCGGCCAACCGCGGCGCGTTCAGCGACGAGGAGGTCAACGCCAACCAGTTGCAGATCGACGAGGCGATCGAGGCGATCACGCGGATCGCCAACACGACGACCTTCGCCGGGCGCAAGCTGCTCGACGGCTCGCTCGACTACGTGACCAGCGGCATCAACTACAACGCGCTGGCCGACGTGGACGTGGTCGCGGCCAACTTCGGCCGATCGGACTACATCCCCATCAACGTCGCGGTCGCGTCCGCGCCGTTGCAGGCGGAGGTGATCTACCCGGCGGGCAGTCTCGGCGCCAGCGGCGTGTCGATCGACATGCAGGGCCCGAAGGGCATCGTCACGCTGAACTTCCCGGCGAACACGTCGGTGAACGACATCGTCACGGCGATCAACAACCAGGGCGAGGCCACCGGTGTCGAGGCGGCGCTGGTCAGCGCCACCGATCCGTCGCAGGGCATGCGCATCTTCAGCACCGAGTACGGCAGCAAGTCGTTCGTGAGCATCGGCACGCTGGAGGGCAGCGCGCCGCTGAACCTGCAGGACATCTCCGGCCAGCCGGTCGCGGACGGCAGCCGCGTGCAGGGGCACGACGCCGTGGCGTTCATCAACGGTGCCGCCACGACCTCCGACGGGCTCAAGCTGTCGCTGCGCAACTACCAGGCCAAGCTGGACATCCTGCTGGACCCGGCGATGGGGGTCGGCTCGACCGATTTCTCCATCACCGGCGGCGGGTCGCTGTTCCAGCTCGGACCGCGGGTCAACACCAACCAACAGCTCAACGTGGGCGTGCCCGCGATGCAGGCCAACAAGCTGGGGAATCGCAACATCGGGTTCCTCTCCCAGTTGACCAGCGGGCAGGAGTTCGCGCTGCAGACCGACAACTTCGACAAGGCGTCCGACATCGTCGACGCGGTGATCACGCAGGTCGCGTCGCTGCGTGGCCGGTTGGGTGCGTTCGAGCGCAACAACCTGCGCCCGAACATCACGCAGTTGCAGATCACCGCGGAGAACCTGACCTCTTCCGAGTCGGTGATTCGCGACACGGACTTTGCCAAGGAGACGACCGAGCTGACCCGGGCGCAGATCCTGGTGCAGGCGGGCACGAGCGTGCTGGCGATCGCGAACGCCCAGCAGCAGAACGTGCTGTCGCTGCTCGGCGGCTAGCCGGTCGGATAGTGCAGTGACCCGCGGCGGGGGCCGCTGATCGCGGGCTAATGAACGATGAACGGCAGCGTTTCGCCGGCGCTGCCGTCATCGTTCATTTTCGTTGCGAATTCTACGCTGATGTGGCACCTTGGCCGCGTCAGTCGGCGAGCGGCTTGTTGCCGAGGCTCTGCCAGAGGTACCAGGCCGCCACGCTGCGGTAGGGACGCCAGGGTTCGGCGATGGCGGTCAGCGCACCGTCCACGGGTTTTTCCGCGAGGTCGTAGTTGATCTGCAGGGCGCGGCGGATGCCGAGATCACCGGTGGGCCACACGTCGGGGCGGCCGAGCACGAAGATCAGGAACATGTGCGCCGTCCACTCGCCGATGCCCTTGACCCGGGTGAGGGCGGCGATCACCTCGTCGTCGCTCATCCGCGCGAGCCGGCGGACCGGGATTTCGCCATCGACAAAGTTCCGGGCGAGGTCGCGCAGGTAGCCGCGTTTCTGGGGCGAGATGCCGGCGGAGGCGAACTGGGCGTCGGAGAGTTCGAGGGTGCGCGGCGGCGTGGGCGTGCCGCGGGGAAAGAGCTTGCGGAAGCGGGCGAAGATCGTGGCGGCGGCCTTGACCGCGAGCTGCTGGGAGACGATGGCCTCGCAGAGCGCGAAGTAGTAGCGGCTCGACGGCGCGAGCGCGCAGGGGCCGATGGACTTGATCAGCGCCCCGAGCCGCGCGTCGGCCCGGCGCAGGTGGCGCAGGGCGGGAGCGTGCGGATCGACTTTCCGCGCCGGTGCTTTCTTCTGGTTATCGTACATGGACTCGGTTTCCGGGACCGCTGGCCGGCTGCTTGGCACGCCGGGTCCGTGTCGATCTACCGCGGGTACGTCATGCGGTCAAGGCGCTCGCCTCTCGCTCGGCCATGCCCAGCTCAGGGCTTCCAGCCCGCGGCTCGGGCCACCTCGCTCGTGTCGGCGATGAACGTGGCTGCGTCGGGGTAATCGCTGATCTTGTAGGGGCCGGCGAAAGACCCGTCGCTCTTCACGTCGACGAACGAACCGTCGTCCGTCAAGGTGATTGTGCCGAGGCTCGTCTTGACGGTCACTCCCTTGGTCGTGTCCTTCTTCACGTAGAAAATGCGGTTGCGGGTGTTCGCATGTTCGACGATCTGGACCGCGATGGTGGTGCCCTCAGCCGCGATCGAGCTGATCTTGGTACGCGCGGCTGGGCAGTCGCCCCACATGAAGATCCAGCCGTCGTAGATCGAGAACGTCCCCTCGGTCTTGCTGAATTCACCGACGCCCACGCCGGGATTGGGAGATGCGCCGAGCACGAAGGTGAAATCTTCTGCGCGCTCCTTCCTGCGGTCGAGCCGCAGGGTGCGCTCGACCTCGATGCGCACGGCGGTGTCCGTTTCCACTTCCTCTCCGAGCCGGAGGGGGATGGCGAGGGCGTTGCCGTCCACGCGCACCAGCGCGAACGAGCCGAAGGTCCCGAGTTTGTTGGCGGCTTCCTGCGCGGTCAGGCCCGAGATGTGCGCCTTGAACGTCAGGCGGCTGTCGTAACGGGCGGGAAGAACGCAGCTGCCGTCGTATGCCTTTCGCTTGGCACAGCAGCCGGCGAGGGTGATGAGCAGGATGGCGACGATGAGACGACGTGAGAGGCTCATGAGAGTCGGCTCCTTTCTGAGGCAGGAATGGGTCGGTAACGCGTGAAGCACCTGACGGCTGCCGCGAGTTCGACAGCGCACCCCAACCCGACGAGCGCGGGCAGAGGGTTGATGAGGTAGCCTCGGGACGCGAACAGCACGACGTGCCCGATGACGACAAGCACAGCGAGGGCCAGGGCGGCTGCCCAGCGCGCCAGGCGGCGTGCGCCGAGACGGTAGCCGAGCACGACTCCGGCGACGATCAATCCGAGCAGCAGCGGGGCGTACCGCCGTGGACGGGCGTCCGCCGCGTTGCCGCCGACGCGCAGGGGCGCGGTGTTGAGCATGCTGGCCATGCTGGCGATCTTGGCGTAGCAACCGGGCAGGGTGCGGCCGTCGGGGTGCGCGTGGCGGTCCACGCCGGCGCGCAGGTCCGCGACGAGGATCAGCCGGTCGGCGAACCACTTCCGCAACGCTTGCGGGGAGGCGTTCATCACTTCGCCGTATTTCAGCGTGATGTTTTCGAACGCGGCTGTGGCGGGGATATCCACGAGCAGCAGGCCAAGGCTGTCGTCGGGCTGCAAGCCGTAGTCCGGATCGTGATTGCCCGAGCCATCATCGCTTGGCAGGAGAAGCGAGAACGCGACGTGGTCCGTGGCTGAGAGGCTTTGCGGCAGGTCGCTGGCCGGCATGGTTTGCCAGTAGACCACGTCGATGGCGTCACGGTCGGCGTTGAGCTTGAACTCGGCGCGGGCTGCGGGCTGGCGGAAAGCGGCGAACGCCGCGAGGGCCAGCGACGGGTAGGGGTCGCGCGCGCCGCGCTTGGCGAAGAGCTGGATGCGCCAGGGAGCGTCGGCGGTGCAGCCGCCGGTGGCGCAGCCGAAGAGGGTGTGGCGCGCGATCGCGGGGCTCAGCGCGACGGGTGATGCACTGTCGAGCCACCAGCGGGGGACCGCGACGAGGACGGGGGTTCCGGCGTCGCGCAGCGCCTGCGCGCCGCGTGCAAAGGCCTCGTCGTACGGCGAGGCCGCGACGAAGGTGATATCGTAGGCCACGGCGCGCGGATGGGCGTCGACGAGTTTTTCCATGAGGCGGCCGTGCAGGCCGCGCAGACTGCGCGGCACACCAGCGTCGACGTCGGTGAGGCCCTCGGATCGCGCCAGGGCTTTGACATCGGTCTGATCGGACAATGCGATGAGGCGGATGTCGGCCAGCGCGTGGGGATCGGCCGGCGCCGGCAGAGCGTTGGTGAGGGCGCGTTGATACCACTCGTTGAAGTGCGTCCAGCGGTACGCGAGCGGCATGCCGACGAGTCTGGTGAACAGGAGTGCCGTGACGAAGCAGGCGGCGAGCGACAGCACGCGGTGACGCTGGCTGACGCTGCGCAGGCGCGTCTTGAGCACGTAGGCGATGCTGTCGCGCCGGGCGGCGATGGGCTCGCCGGCGAGGTAAAGTTCGAGGTCCTGGGCGAGATCCTCGGCGGTCGCGTAGCGCCGGTGACTCTCCTTGGCGAGCGTCTTGAGCACGATCGTCTCGAGGTCGGTGTCGATGGGGTTGCCGGGTGAGCGGGCGGCGGAATCGGCCTCTCGGGAAATCCCTGCCGCGGGCGTCCAGGCCTCGCTGGGCGGAAGCGGCGGGGCGGTCGCGAACTGCTCCACGAGCCGCTCGAGCTCGCCCGGCTGGACAAACGGGTAGCGGCCGGTGAGCAGCTCGTAGAGCATGACGCCGAGCGAGTAGATGTCGCTGCGCTGGTCGACTTCGTCGAGGCGGCCGCGAAGCTGCTCGGGGGCGGTGTAGGCGAGGGTGCCGATGAACTGGCCGGTCGTCGAGACGACGGTGTCGATCGCGGCGACGAGCGACTTGGCCAGACCGAAGTCGAGCACCTTGACGATCCCGTCGGCGGTGACGAGCACGTTGCTCGGTTTCAGGTCGCGGTGGACGACGCCGCGCAGATGGGCGTGGTGCACGGCGCGGCAGAGGTTGCAGAACAGCCGCAGGGTGGCCTCGAGGGGCACTTGGTTGCGCCGGACGTAGTCGCGCAGCGGGAGTCCGCGGATGTAGTCCATGATGAAGTAGCGGCGGTTGTCCCGGGTGATGCCGGAGTCGAACACGGCGACGATGTTGGGGTGTTGCAGTTGGGCGACGAGCTGAATTTCGCGTTCGAAGCGTTTGCGACTGACGCCGGCGGGGTCACGGTCATCCAGCGGCAGCTTGATGGCGACTTTGCGCTGGGTGGAACGTTGCACGGCCTGGTAGACGATGCCCTGGCCGCCACGGTGGATCTCACGGAAGCCGTGGTAACCGGCAATGTGTGGCGGACCGGGTGGATCGCCCTCGTGGAAATCTGAACCGGGTCCAGCGTGGGGCCGTCCGGCGGCGGGTGATGCTCCGGGCGACGCTGGGACGGTGGAGGCGGACGATGCGCATCCCGTATTGGTGTCGATGATTCGCGTCGCGGATGTGTCTTCGCCGTGCGGCAGGGCATCGAGGAAACGGGCGGTGTTGCGCTGACGGCAGCGGGCGCAAGTGGTGAGATGGGAGGCGACGCGCTGCGCAGCGGTGGCGTCGAGCGCGTGCGCGCGATACCGATCGAGTTCATCATCGCTCGGGCAGTTTTTCATGGTCAACCGGGTGCGGCGAGCAGTTCGCACGCCGCGGGCACGAACCGGCCGGCACCGCGCAAGGACTTGGAAACGCCGGCCCGCGTTCAGGGGGCGGATTTTACCCCTGCCGAGGGGGGCTCGCAACCGGCGGTTGGGGTGGATGCTCCAGCCGGTCGGGCCTGGGGGGTAACCCTTATGGCGGATACACCTTGCGCCGCGGCGGGCGACGAGCAGGTGCGAGGACGGCGGGCTTACCGGCGGTACTCGGCTGCCACCTTGGCGATGCCGTCGAAGGCCCGTTCGAGGACGTCCTCCGGGGGGAGGAAGACCACGCGGAAGTGCTGGGTGCCGGGGCGCTGGCCAAAACCGCTGCCGTGAACGCAGACTGTGCCGGTTTTTTCAATGAGGCGCTCGACGAAGACCTTGTCCTCAACGCCCAGCTCGATCCGCGGGAACGCGTAGAACGCGGCCTGTGGGGGCACGCAACTGATGCCGTCGATCGCGTTCAGCCGCTCGACGGTGAGGTCGCGCCGGCGGCGCAACTTGGCCAGCACAGGCTCGAGGTAGGCGTGCGACCCGTCGAGCGCGGCGGCGATCGCGTACTGCTCCGGGTGGTTGGCGGAAAGCCGCGCCCGCTCCAGCTTGCGGATCGCGTCGCAGTACGCGCCGACCACGTCGGGCTTGCCGCTGACCATGCCCCACCCGATCCGCCACCCGGGGACGATGTACGCCTTGCTCATGCCGTTGAAGGTGACGACCGGCACGTCCGCCGCCAGCGAGGCGATCGACGTGAACGCGGCGCCGTCGAGAATGAGCTTGTCGTATATCTCGTCGCTGAAGACGACGAGGCTGTGCTCGGCAGCCAGTTCGAGGATGGCCTTGAGCGTCTCCGGCGAGTAAACCGTGCCGGTGGGGTTGTTCGGGTTGAGCACGATGATCGCCCGCGTCTGCGCGTTGATCTTGGCGCGGATGTCCGCGATGTCGGGCTCCCAGTTGTTCGCCTCGTCGAGGTAGTACGGGTTGTTGACCGCGCCGAGCTTGGCGAGCACAGCCGTGTAGAGCGGGTAGACCGGTGAGGGCGTGAGCACGTTCTCGCCGGGGTTGACGAGCGCGGTGAGGGCCAACTCGATCGCCTCGCTCGCTCCGCTGGTGACGAAGACGTGCTGCACGTCGCGGATCTGGCTGCGGTCGGCCTGGCGGCGGATGGCGGCGACGGCGCCCTTGATGCCGGAGGAGGGCGCGTAACCGTTGCGGTTCGCGCGCATGGCCTCATGACAGGCCGCGATGATGTGCGGCGGCGTCTCGAAGTCGAACAGGTTGGGGTCGCCGATGTTGAGGTACGACATCTTCATGCCGCTGGCGGCGACTCTCTCGGCGAGGACGACGACGTCGCGCACGGCGTAGGTGACGTTGTCGGTGCGGTGGGCGGGGACGATCGGTGCAAAGTTCACGTCGCGGCATCCTTCTTCAGAGCTGTTCGATACACTTACACAGGAGCGAGCGTACGACGGGGCACCCGAGGGGTCAAGATGTGCTGGTCAACGTTCGCAGACGAAAGCTACTTGAGCAATGCCGTGAATCCGGCCTGCTCAAAGTGGCGATCTCCGGTCAACGCATCGACAACGGCCCATTTCTCCATCGTTGCAAAGGAAATGCAGTCGGTCAGCGACCACTCCTTGTCCGGACGCTGCTGGTAGAGGTGCCACCCCGCTTCAAAGAGTCCGCGCGAAGCATGCACGATTTCAACACGTGGTGAACGCCGGAGATCCTCAATCAGCGCGACGCAACCTGCACGATTCGCAGCCCCGCTCAGTGCATCCGCCGTTTCGGTCAGCACCCAGTCAGTCGTGATTAGCGTACCCTGAATCGACTGTGCCTCGTGAACGGCGCGCTCGTGGGCGAAATCGCGCGGATTGAACAACGCGAGCAGGTAAAAGCTATCTACGAAGGTCCGCTTCACGGATTGGGTTTGCCATGCGCGTAACGATCATGCTGGGCCGCCAGATCTGCGGGCAACTCGACACCCTTGCCCGCGTGGCGCAGGAGGAGATCGGCGAGATCGTCATTGGGGCCCTGCTCGGGCGCGGACACCACCTCCACGACGACACTCGCGCCTTCAGGCAAACGGGCGGGCTCGTCCAGCGTGATCTGGCCGTTCTTGATGCGTCCGCGAAACGTCATGGTTTAAGCCTACTCTGCGCATAGGCGGAAAGCAAGAACAACTGGCTCGTGACTGTCACTTGCAGCGATTCCAGGACGATTGGGGGACGTCCGTTTCACGGACGCACACCCGATTCGATGACCGGCCGTCTAGAATCTAGCCAACCGACCAGACATGCACGACGGCTGCGTTGAGTTCGCCATCGCCGAAGCCGCGTTCGACCATGAAGAGGCGGCGGCCCGCGGAGTCATAGGCGACGCCGCCGGCGTTCCAGCAGACGCTGCCCGCGAGAAGGAACTCGGCCGGACGCCAGACGGCGTAGGGCACGACGACCCAGGGGTTCTGGCCGCCCTGGGCGGTGCGGCCGAGTTCGTGCACGTCGTAGAAGATGACCTGCCGCTCGTATGGCTGGCAGTGGTACCCGTGGGCGTCGCTGCAGGGGTCGTGGCACTCGACGGGCGGTTCGTCGTAACAGTTTTCCCCAAGACCCTTGTAGCCGAGCAGCACGACCGCCCGCCGGGTGCCGTTGTCCACGAAGGCTCCGCCCGACCACTCGTCGCACATGGTGAAGTCGGGATAGTCGCAGTTGGCCGGCGCGCCGACGTTCGGCCCGCCGCAGGCGGGGAACGCCACGCGGTAGTAGAGCATGGGCAGGGCGTCGAGGTTGCCGGCGGGCGTGTCGGAGTCGAACGGTGCGAAGGCAAAGAGCGTCGGACCCTGCGATCCGCCGCGGATGGTCAGCGGTTCCGTGCCGTCCGCGGGCGTGCCGCGCGAGCGTCCGGTGACGAGCGTGCGGCCGCCGAGGTACTGGTCGGCGTACCAGGTGGGCACGGTGAACAGGTAGGCGCCGCTCTTGCGGCCGTGGAAGGGTGTTTCGTCGGGACCGACGTGGAACATGCCGCGGGCGTTGGCGCCGGTGAGGTCGGACATCCAGATCGTGGGAAACGTTCCTTCGCCGATGACGCCCTCGGCGTACCAGAGGTTGAGCGAACCGTAAATCTTGTCGGTGGTTTGGGTGCCGCGGCGCGGCACGTAGGCGATGTCGTCGACGAAGAGGTACTCGCGGTGGACGGTGGAGGCGAGTCCGCCGTCGAACGCGGTGAGCGGCGTGAGCAACTCCGCGGCGGGCAGATCCTCGAAGTCCCCGCCGGTTGCCGGCGTGGGAATCGCGACCTCACCGAAGTAGGCCGAGCAGGTCCAGGAGGGATCCCAGCAGGTTTCGCCGGGGTGGGCGGGGTCGCTGAGCAGTTCGAACCCGGTGACGAGCAGGGAGCCGGCGCCGCCGTTACCCGCGGGGTAATAGGCGATGCCACGCGCGCCCCAGTTGAACTCGTCCGGCAGGCGGAAGGCGCCGACGTGGGTGAGATCCGCCGGCATCAGCCGCTCAGCCAGGACGCCGCCCGCGGCCACGCCGGTCGAGTTGATGTCGATCGTGCCGGGCGTCGTGTCGCCGTTGCTGTTGACGTCGCCGCCGGGCGGGTCGCCGTTCGTACCCGGCGTGGCGGGCGTGCATCCCGCAAACGGGTTGAGTGCAATGACGAGTGCAGCCACCAGCGCCGCACCGACGAGGCTGATCTGGAGCGATCGGTTCATCGAGATGTCCTCACAAGTTCCGTGTCATCGCGCGTGCTTGTGCCGCGGGCGCACGCACCGCCACAGATTTGCTACCGAGCTGCGGATGGACAGATTCGACGACGTGCACAGGCTGCCGGCCCGACTGGCGTGCGGGATACGATGTTCGCCGCCAGCAATCCCCAGACTTGGCTTCGCGGGCGAAGCTATCCGGGCAGCCACGTTGACTAAATTCCAGTGTAGACGCACGATACGCGCGCTGCAAGCGCGTTCACGTTCGCTTTTCGCTCGCGCTGCCGGCAGCAAGTGGCACTGAAGACTCGACCGATTGCCTGGTCGCCGGAATCGGGAATCGACTTAGAATGCTCGCCCCATGCATGTGAATAAACCACGCATTGATGCCGACGGCAACGCATTGCTATCGGGTCCGGTCGGGCCCGGGTTGCCGCGGGTGACGGGCCTGGCTGGCCTGCTCGTGTGCCTGCTGACGCTGGCCACGTTTCTGCCGGCGCTGCGCTGCGGGTTCGTGAACTGGGACGACGATCTCAACATCGTTGAGAACGTCGGCTTTCGCGGGTTCGACGGGCCGCATTTGAAGTGGATGTTCACGACGTTCTTCGGCGGGCACTATCAGCCGCTGACTTGGCTGACGTTTGCGGCGGACCACGCCGTCTGGCGTCTCGAGCCGGTGGGGTATCACCTGACCAACGCGATCTGGCACGCGGTCGGGGCGCTCCTTTTCTTCGTGCTCGCGCTGCGGCTTCTGCGGATGGCGCTGCCGGCGCACGCGGCGCTGCCGGGCGGCGCGACGGTGCTGACGTGGTGCGCGGCGTTCGCGGCGCTGGTATTTTCCGTACACCCGCTGCGTGTCGAGTCGGTGGCGTGGGTGACGGAGCGGCGCGACGTCGTGTCCGGAGTCCTCTTCTTCGCCTGCCTGCTGGCGTACCTGCGCGCGATCCAGGCGCCGCGACGCGCGTGGGCCTGGCACGTGCTGGCCTGGGGTTGCATGGCGCTGTCGCTCGGGGCCAAGGCGGTCGGCGTGACGCTCCCGGTGATCATGCTGATCATCGACGTCTATCCCGCGCGGCGGATGGCGGCGCAGGGCGCGCGCTGGGGGCGATTGCTCGTCGAGAAACTGCCGTACGTCGTGCTGGCCCTGGCGGCTGGTGGAGTCGCGGTTCAGGCGCAACAGTCCGCGGGCGCGTGGCGAACATTGGCGACGTTCGGTCCATTCGACCGGATGGTGACGGCGTGCTACGGCGTGTGCTTTTACCTGTGGAAGTGGATCGCGCCGCACGAGCTTTCGCCGCTGTACCCGCTGCCGGCGGACGCCGTGCTGCACGGCTGGCCGTACGTACTGGCGGTGCCAGCCGTCGGCGTGCTGCTGACCCTGATCGTCCTGCTGCGCTGGCGGGTGCCGGCGCTGGCACCGGCGTTTCTAGCGTACTGTGTGCTGCTGGCACCGGTGTCGGGCATTGCGCAGAGCGGCAAGCATCTGGTGGCGGATCGATACAGCTACCTGGCGCTGCTGCCGTTCGCGCTGCTCGCCGGCGGGGGACTGATGTACTGGGTGATGCGCCTGCGGATGGCGGAGGGGCAGCGCGGGCGGACGCCAGCGGTGCTGGCGAGCCTGCTGGTGTTCGGGCTCGCGCTGCTGACGATCCAGCAGATCGGCGTCTGGCGGAATTCACAATCGCTTTGGCAGCACGTGCTGCGGCTCTACCCGCAGAGCAGCGTGGCGGCCGTCAACCTGGGCAATGTGATCGCCGCGGACGACCCGCAGCAGGCCCTGAAGTTGTACGAGCGGGCTGTTCGGTCCGATCCGCGCGATGCGAAGGCGTACAACGGCCTGGGCCGCGTGCTGCTGACGCAGAATCAGCCGGCGGCTGCCCTGGATGCGTTCGCAAAGGCGGTGGAACTCGCGCCCGACGAGGCGGGCTATCGCACGAACCTGGGCTACACGCTCGCTGGCTTTGGCCGGCTCGAGGAGGCGGCTGATGCGTATCGTGCAGCGCTGAACCGCGACGCAGGTGATGCGGCTGCGACCGACATGCTGGCGTCGCTGCTCGAGCAGCTCGGCCGCGCCGGGGAGGCCCGGGTGGTGCTGGAAGACGGACTGCGCGCGTCGCCGAATAACCCGGTGCTGGCGGGGGATCTGGCCTGGTTGCTGGCGACGACGCCCGACGACGCGGTGCGCGACGGTAAGCGTGCGGTCGAGATGGCGCAGGCGCTCGCGGAGCGCACCGGTTACGAGGATCCCAATGCGCTCGACACGCTGGCTGCGGCCTACGCCGCGGCGGGCAAGATGCAGCAGGCGGTCGCGACGGCGGATGCCGCGATCGAGCTGGCCCAGGCAGCGGACGACGCGGAGTTCGTCGCGGCTTTGCAGCAGCGGCGCAGTCTCTACGAATCCGGACAGGCATACCACCAGCAGTAGGGCGCGGGGCTCGACCTGGCGCCGTGACTACTCACCTGCGTCGACGAGCGGGTACGAACGCCAGTCGGGCGCGTCGAAGTGCCACCACTCGGTGGACAGGCCGCTGAACCCCTCGGCGGTCATCACTTCTTCGAGCAGCGCGCGGTTGGCGAGCGCGGTTTCCGAGCCGCCGGTGTAGTCGCGATGGGCTGCGTCGGTGAAGTCATCGTACGGCGTGGGCATCTCTACCTCGCAGCCGTTCAGGTCCACGAGCGTCACGTCGACGGCTGCTCCGCGGTTGTGCCGCGAGCCCTTGGCGGGGTCCGCGACGTAGTGCGGGTCGGGCATGATCGACCACATCGTCCGCTGTACCGACATCGGCCGCAGCCCGTCGTAGATCTTCAGTCCGAGTCCGCGGGCGGCTAGCTGGTCTTCTACGCGCCGCAGCCGCTCGGCCACTGACTGGCGCAGGCGGCAGCGCATGTCCTCGGGATAGAGCACCTGCTTCGTAAAGTTGTCCGGCGTCGCGTAGCGCAGATCGACGATGATGCGCGGGTCCACGTCGGTGATTTCCACCAGCGGCTCGTTGGCCAGGTCCGCGGGCGGCGACACCGGAGCGGACGCCTGCGGATTGAGCAGCACGTAGGCGGTGCCGCCGCGCGCCTCCCACCAGACTTTTTCCAGGTCGCTGCGGCGATACGCGACCTGGCCCTTGGCGGCGTCCCCGGCTGCCGGGTCATTCACGAGCACGTCGCCGTGGGCGTCGAATCCGGCGAGCACGAGCAGGTGACCCTCGGTGGCGCGGTAGGGCGCGTTGGGCAGATCACCCTCCGCGGCCTCGATGGAGATGACGAGCGGCTGGCCGACGGCGATGCAGCGTTCCACGTCGACCCAGCGGCTGAAGCGATCGAGAAAACCAGGCACGCCGAAGCGGTACGCGCCCTGTACGGCGCGGGGCCAGTTGCCGTAGATGCCGCTGGTCGTGTCGTAGATCACGTCGGCGACCTGCTCGGTTGGACGGGACACGCCGCGGTAGGCGAGCACCATGCTGACCGAGGTGGGGCTGCAGATGCGCCCGCGGATCTCCTTGCGTTCGACCTTCTGGCTGCGGTAGGGCACGTCGAGGCGGCGCTGGAAGGCGCTGGCTGCGGGTTCGGCGAAGGGTTCCGGCTTCGGCACGGAGGTGATCGTGCGGGTCGTGTCGCTGAGCGTGAGATCGACGCGGCGGATGCGCAGTTTCGCCTGCGGCGGCGCCGGGCTGTTCGGCACGGCGTTGCAGAGCGCGCGGACGCGGTACTGCACGCGATCGAAGCGGGTATCGGCGCGGAAGTAGTCGACATCGATGTAGCCGTCATCGCACTTCATGGGCGCGGCCTCACCGCCGAAGTGCCCGTTGCCGGAAATATGCAGGTAGGGCGTCCAGAAGTCGTCGCGCTGGCGGCCGACGCGCAACTCCACGACGTAGCCGACGTGCGGTGGCGCGTCGATGTTCCAGGAGATCAGCGCCTCGTTGAAGAGCCGGTCGGTGGTGATTATGTCGGACTCGAAGGTGCCCGGCGGGCCGTTGCTGTCCACCGGGCAGGGCACGAGCACGTTCATGTTCGCGTGCGCCAGGTGCTGATGCTGGAAGGGGCGCACGTCCGCGGCTCCGCAGAGCACGTCGTCGATCTGCGCCGCCACCTGCGCCAGGTAATCCGCCCCCTGGGGGTGCTGGGTCGCGCCAGCCAGCAGGTAGACCTCGTCGCCGTGTTCGATGCGGGCGATGTCGAGGTGCCAGTCCTCCCATGTGCCGCTCTTGCGGATTGCGATTACGTCGCGACCCTGCAGGCCGCGGATGGAACTCTGGTTGTGAAGTTCCAGTTCGGGCGTAGCGAAGATGTCGCGCATCTGCCGCGACGCCGCAGCGCTGACGAGCTTGCCCTGCTCGAGCAGCAGCAGGTAGCGCAGGCACTGCCGCACGGTGACGGCGTGGGAGAAATCGTGCACCGGGTCGCCGTAGCGCGGCTCTGCCACGCCGTAGTGCTTGCCGAACCACAGGCCGGTCTGCGCGTCCTTGTCGTAGAAGCCGTATTCCTTCGACTGGATGACTTCCTGGATCTTGTCGATGCCGATGAGCTGGCTGTACTTCGCCGCCATGGCGTTGTCCGAGACCTTGATCATGCGGCCGAGTTCGGCGCGCACGTCGTCGGGCAGATCGGTCGCGGCTTCGGGATGGGTCGCGAAGTAGGCGAGCAGGATGCAGATCTTCGGGACGCTCGCGCCGTAGAACATCGCGTCGGGGTGAACCATGGCGAGCCGCTGGTCGTTCAGGCTGAGCACGCCGATGGCGCGCTGCTCCGCGGCCATGCCCAGCGCCTCGCCGACCGCGCGGTCGATCCGTTCGAGTTCCTGCTGGAGTTTCGCGTCGGTGGGCGTGTCGGCGTCCAGCCGGTAGGCCTGGAGGTGCGACGCCTGCTTCCAGTCGAGCTTCGGGTAGCGCACGTAGGGCGAGCCCTGCGCCCGTCGGGCAGCGAGCGCCGCGTTCATGGCCGAGGCGGAGACGGGGGTGGCCTCGGGCGCGTCGGCGAGGGCGTCGGCCATGCGCTGCGCGGCGTCGTCGCGGAGGCGCAGGACCTTGATGCCGAGGCAGCCCTTGTTGTGCATGACGTAGTCGACGAGCGGCTGCTCGCGCGACTTCGGGCTCGCGGAGTGGAGGAAGTCGACGGTGCCGTCGTCGGCGATGGCGATCATGCCGAAGTGGCCGCTGTACTGGGACGCGGCGTTGCCGCGGATGATGTTGACGAGGTCGGCGTTGCGGAACTCGTGCTCGACCTCGGGGATGCGCTCCTTGGGAATATACCAGTCGTGGACCGGTTCGTCGGGGATGTCCTGGCCGATGCCGAATTTCGCGAAGAAACGCGCCCGGCGGCACACCTGCTTCAGCGGCACGGCCACGTCGCCGCCGCCAACCGCGGCGGTGATGTCCTCGAAGAGGAACGCGTTGTTGCGGTCCCAGTCGGCGATGCCGTAGTGGTTGCGGGTGAGCATGCCGATCGTGCCGTGCTTGTAGCGGATGCGCTGCAGCGTGCGCATGAAGCTCCACCAGTCGTGGGCGAGGGCCATGGAATAGAGATGTTCAACCGAGACCACGCAGTCGCCGCGGGTGAGGCAGTAGATCGGCTCGACGTCGTAGGTCTCGTAGGGAAATTCGCCCAGGAGGTAGATGTCGTAGGGCTGGCCGAGGTTCTGGCGGGCGAGCCGCACGACCCGGCGGTGCAGGTCGGGCTCGAGCGTGGGCAGCACCTCGAGGTAGCGGTCGAGTTCGTCCTCGCTGAGCGTGTAGAGCGGACGTTGGGTCAGGTCGCTCACATCGGCGTCAGGCGTTCGATCGCCGCCGGTCGTCGCAGCAGTGCGCGGCTCACTGGCCCGATCGTACCGGGCTTGCTCCGGCGTACAGGAGCCCGCCGCCATCGTCGCAGCCAGGGCGGGCAGCAGCGTCCATCGTCCTAACCGTTCGCGGGTGCGCATCGCCGGCACAGGGGCCTCCTCTCGAGCAAGGGTCAAGGCGCACTATAAAGCGCAGTGGCACAGCCACGCCAGCGGCTGTGCCACCCGTTTCATTCGATTCGCCGATGTCTCGACCGACCGTGCAGGGATTCTGCCGGGGGCCTACGTGACTTTCCCGATCATTCGCGGAATCAGCTGCTTCTTCTGAGCGTACACCCAGCGATAGTAATCCGCGCGTTTGAGCTTCGCGCCGGCTTCCGCATCCACGATGACGGTCACGTGCGGGTGCATCTGCAGCACGCTCGCTGACAACTGGGCGGTCACCGGACCCTCGATGGCTTCGGCCAGAATCTCCGCCTTCTTCTTCCCGTTCGCCAGCAGGATGATCTGGCGGGCCTCCATGATGGTGCCTACACCCATGGTGATGGCGAAGCGGGGAACCTCCGTCTCGTCCCGGAAGAACCGGGCATTGTCATCGATGGTCTGCTGGGTCAGGGTCTTCAGCCGCGTGCGCGAGCCCAGGGATGATCCCGGCTCGTTGAAGGCGATGTGGCCGTCCCCCCCGATGCCCAGGATCTGCAGGTCGATCCCGCCGACGCGCCGGATCTCGCTCTCGTACCAGTCGCAGAACTCCTCGACATCCTCGGCGTGACCGTACGGCACGTGGATGTTCTTCGGGTCGACGTTGATGTGCTGGAACAGGTTGTGGTCCATGAAGTATCGGTAACTCTGCTCATGTGTGGGCGGGAGATCCAGGTATTCGTCGAGGTTAAAGGTAATCACCTTGGAGAAATCCAGGCCCATTTCCTTGTGCCGGCGCGCCAAATCCTGATACAGGCCCACGGGTGTCGAACCCGTCGCGAGTCCCAGCACACTGCTCGGCTTCTTGAGCAGCTGCCGCTCGACCATAGCCCCCGCCAGTTGACTCATGTCCTCGTAAGTCTTGGTGATGATGATCTCCACGACTGTCTCCTCTTACATGTGGACAAGTTCCCGGAACGAACCGACAGGCCGATTTTCCTCCGAGGATCTGAAGTGGGTGGAACTGCCTGCCGCATGATGGCATCAGGTCCAGCGCAATTCTAGGCGCCCCGCGCGCCGTCGCCGCAAACATTGTCGAGCGGATTTCAAAATCACGACTACGATTAATAGACGGACCATCTCGCACCCACCTCAGGAGATTCGGACATGTCGACGCGGCTGATCGTCTTCGAAGATGACCAATTTGATCACTTCCTGCCTTTGGCCTGGGTACGTGCTGTCTTCGAACTGAAGACCGGCGCCACCACACTGGCGCACAAGATCGAGCGTGCGGCGGGGCGGGCTGTGGACGCCCTGCTCGCACGCGACTACCTGGCCCCGGTGATCCAACGGCGGTTCCCGCAGGCGAAGGTCAACACGCTGGAGTCTCTCCGGGACGAAGAAACGCTCTTCGTCAACGCGCGGGTGTGCGGCAGTGGCTGGACCCCGCCAGCGGATCGCCTGGCGCTCTGGCACGGCGACACGCTGGCCTGCTGGCGAACCGCCTCCGACGTCACCGCGATCCGCGACTACGCCTCCCTGTGCGCCGCGGCCCGCGGGGCCGACCGGGCGGACTTCACCGGACAGTGGTTTGATTACATCTGGGACGCCATGTTGGCCAACCCCGCCCAGATCACCGCGGACTTTGCGGCGGAAGGCCGGAAGGGAATCGAAGGGACGATGCACGCGAGTGCCGTGATCTTCGGCCCGCAGGACCAGTTGTATGTGGGTGCTGGTGCGGAAATCCACCCATTCGTCTGCGTGGATACGCGCAACGGGCCAGTGACCATCGAGGCGGGTTGTGAAATCCACCCGTACACGCGCATCGAGGGTCCGTGCTATGTCGGACCCAAGTCCATCCTGCTCGGCGCGAAGGTGCGCGAGGGCTGCAGCATCGGGCCGATGTGTCGCGTCGGCGGCGAGGTGGAGGAGAGCATCATCCACGGCTACTCCAACAAGTACCACGATGGATTTCTGGGGCACGCCTACGTCGGTGAATGGGTCAACCTGGGGGCGCTGACGACCAACAGTGACCTGAAGAACGACTACACGCCAGTGAGCGTGATGATGAACGGCGTGGCGGTGAATACCGGCTCGAACAAGGTGGGCAGCTTCATCGCCGATCACGCCAAGACGAGCATCGGCACGCTGCTCAACACCGGTTCGGTCGTGGGCACCATGGCCATCCTGGTTGCGAACGGCGCGCCCCTGCCCAAGTACATTCCGCCGTTCGCCTGGTTCCTCAACGGCGTTGTCTCCAAGGGCTTCGGCCTCAACGGGCTCATCGACACCGCCCGCGTCGCCATGTCGCGCCGCAAGGTGCAGATGACGGATGAGGACGAGGTGCTGCTGCGGCACGTCTACGAGCTGACCAGCGCGGACCGCATGGAATACGTGCGCAAGGGCCGGCGTGCCGCCGCGCGGAAGTAGGGTCCGCATGGCAGCGCCCGTGCCCGCGGGCGGTCAATACCCAGCCGGCGCGTCACATTGTGCCGGATATTGACGTGAACCGAGGACTCTTAGGCAGGAGATGATTCCATGGAACGTACGTACGCTCTCCAGGATACGCCGGAGCCTGCACTGATCGAGGACATCTTTCCGTACGCGCTGCCGCCGCTGATCAAATTCGCCGGCACGTGGGTGGAGGATATCGACGGGCGCAAGATAGTCTTCGACCCTGCCGCGCGCATCAACGACGATATCCACGTTACCGACACCACGTTTCGCGACGGCCAGCAGGCGCGGCCGCCGTATACGGTCGCCCAGCAGGTCAAACTCTATCAGATGTTGTCGAAGCTAGGCGGGCCCCAGGGCGTCATCCGCCAGACCGAATTTTTCCTGTACACCAAGAATGACCGGGAGACCCTCGAGAAGTGTCGCGAACTGGGTCTCAAGTACCCCGAGATCACCGGTTGGATTCGCGCCGTCAAGGGTGATTTCCGCCTGGTCAAGGAAGCCGGCCTGAAGGAATCCGGCATGCTGACCAGCAGCAGTGACTACCACATATTCTACAAGCAGAAACAGACGCGGCAGCAGGCATTTGACCAGTACGTCGAGGTCGTGGAGGCCGCGCTGGAGACGGGCGTCCGGCCGCGCTGCCACCTGGAGGACGTGACGCGCGCCGACTGGAAGGGCTTCGTCTTCCCGTTCGTCCAGAAACTCGCCCGGCTGAGCGAGCAGGTGCCGGACCATCTCAAGGTGAAGGTGCGGCTCTGCGACACCATGGGATTCGGCCTGGGCTGGCCGAACGTCGCCGCGCCGCGGTCCATCGCGAAGCTCTGCTGGTACATGATCAACGAATGCGGCATCCCGCCGGCCCGGCTCGAGTGGCACGGGCACAACGATTTCCACCGCGTGCACATCAACGGCGCGACCGCGTGGCTCTACGGCTGCAACGCCCTGAACGCCACGCTGCTCGGCTACGGCGAGCGGACCGGCAATCCGCCGCTGGAGGCTGCGCTGCTGGAGTACATCGCGCTCAAGGGCGATCTTTGTGGCATCGAGACGCAGATGATCACGGAGATTGCTGCCTACATGCAGTCGATCGGTCTGCCCGTGCCGGACAACTATCCGTTCGTGGGCAAACACTTCAACACCACGCGCGCCGGCATCCACGCGGGCGGACTGCGCCGCAACGAGCGCATTTACAACATCATGGACACCACGGCGCTGCTCAATCGCCCGCCGCGCGTCGCCATTACCGACAAGACCGGAACCGACGGCATCGCCATCTGGGTCAATGACTTCCTGGGGGTCAAGGGCACGCCCGACGAGGTCAAGCTCACCCAGATCGTCAAAATCCAGAAGTGGGTCATGGACCAGTACAACGTGCACGGCCGCATGTCCACGATCACGGATGAGGAACTCGAACAGCAGGTCAAGACCCACCTGCCGGACCTGTATGCCCAGCACCGGATGGCGGCGAGTCGTTAGCCGCAGGGCGGCGAGCGCGGGCGAACGTACGCTCCGCATCGTGCAATCTTGCAGGGCAGGCCCCGCCTGCTCGAAAACTGGAGAATACGCACATGGCCAACAAAGACGTACTGGACCGAGTGATCAAAGTCACCGCCCGGGTGCTCAACCTCGACCCCGGCGAAATCCGGCCCGAGCACAGCTTCTCCTTCGACTTGGGCGCCGAGTCGGTGCAGAGCGTCGAGCTCATCGCCGCGTTCGAGGAGGAGTTCGGCATCGAAATGGATGAAGACGCCGCGCTCGCCGTGGAGCGGGTCGGTGCCGCGGCCGACTTCATCGGCAAGCAGTTGTAGGCCGGGCGCGCTGCACGCAGGGGTCGTCGGGCCGCGGGTCTACCCGCCGCGCGCCTGCCGGCAGCACCGGCGTCGGCAGGGTGATCCGCTCCCCGGTTCCGCCCGTGCGGCGGGGGGCGGACCACTGCAACTTCCTAATGGTTTCCACAACCGAGGCGCACACCATGGCTACCCTGTCACCGAACGTCCCCACTCAAACGCTTCCCCGGCAAGTCTCTGCCAACGGGATGGACGCCATCTTCAGCCCCCAGTCCATCGCCGTCCTCGGCGTGACCAACACGGCGGGCACCGTCCCGCACGACATCTTTGTCAACCTGCTTTCCGGCCGGTTCAACGGTGTGGTCTATCCCGTGGCGCCGCGCAAGAAACACATCGCCGGCGTGCGCGCCTACGACTACGTGCTCGATATTCCCGATCCGATCGATCTGGCCATCCTGGTCTTTCCGGGCAACGTTTGCGAGTTGGCCCTGCAGCAGTGCGTCGAGAAGGGCATCCGCGCCGCGATCATCATCTCCGCGGGCTTTCGCGAAGTGGGCCCCGCCGGGGCCGCGCGCGAGCAGCGCATCCGGGCCATGGCCGCCGAGGCGGGCATGCGCCTCATCGGCCCGAACTGCCTGGGGGTGATCAACACCGACCCCGCCGTCCGGCTCAACGCCAGCTTCGCGCGGGCCATGCCCGCGCCAGGACACATCGGCTTCCTGTCGCAGAGCGGAGCGCTATGCACCGCCGTGCTTGACTACGCCGCCGGCAAGAACATCGGCTTTTCCAAGTTCGTCAGCCTCGGCAACAAGGCCGACGTCAGCGAAATCGACCTGCTCCGCTACCTCGCCGACGACGCCGAGACATCGGTCATCCTCATGTATCTGGAGGAAATGTCCCGCGGCTACGAACTGATGGAAGTCGCCCACCGCATCTCCGGCGAAAACGACCACCCCAAGCCGATCCTGGCGATCAAAGGAGGGCGAACGGCCGCGGGCGCCGCCGCCGCGCAGTCGCACACCGGCGCCCTCGCCTCCTCCGACGTCGTCTGCGACGCCGTCATGCGCCAGTCGGGCATCATCCGCTGCAATTCCATCGAGGAAATGTTCAACACCGCCCAATTGCTGGCGTACCAGCCGCTCCCGCGCGGACCCCGGCTCGCCATCATCACCAACGCCGGCGGCCCCGGCGTGATGGCCACCGATGCCGCCGTCGATCGTGGCCTCCAACTGCCTTCCTTCAGTGAAGATACCACCCGGAAACTCGCGGCGGCCCTCCCCGCCGCCGCCAACATCAAGAATCCCGTCGATGTCATCGGGGATGCGCGTGACGACCGCTACGTCGCCGCCCTGCAGGCGGTGCTCGACGACGACAACGTCGACATGGCCCTGGTCATCCTCACGCCGCAATCCATGACCAACATCAACGCGATCGCCGAGGCGGTGTGCCGCGTGCGCGGGCAGTTTGCCGACGCCGGAAAAACCCTGGTGTGCTCCTTCATGGGCGCCAAGGACGTCGCCGCCGGCATCCGGATCCTCCAGGAATACCGCATCCCGCACTACCTGCTCCCCGAGTGGGCGGTGGATGCCCTGCGCGACGGCGTGCGCTACCGCCGCTGGCTCGAACGCGAGCGCACCGGCGTCAAGCGCTTCCCGGTCGACCAGGCGCGCGCCGCCGCCGTCATCGCCGAGGCCGCGGACGGGTACCTGACCGAGCCGCAGGCGCTGGCGGTGCTCGACGCGTACGGATTCCCCGTCGTGGAACACACGCTGGCCACGTCCGTCGACGAAGCGGTGGCTGCGGCCCGCCGGCTCGGCTTCCCCGTGGTGCTCCGCGTGGTTGCGCCCAAGATCATCCACAAATTCGACGTCAAGGGTGTCGTCCTCAATCTCCAGAACGCCGACGAGGTCCGCTCGGCCTACGCGACGATGCGCGCCAATCTGCTCGAGCACGTGGCGCCCGAGGACCTCCTCGGCATTCTGGTCCGGCCGATGATCCCGGCGGGCAAGGAGGTCATTCTCGGCGTCAGTCGCGACCCCGTCTTCGGGCACGTGCTCATGTTCGGACTGGGCGGCATCTACGTCGAAGCCTTCAAGGACGTGACGTTCCGCGTCATCCCGATCCGCGAGGCCGCCGCGCGCAACATGGTCCGCGGCCTGCGCCTCTCGTCGGTTCTGCAGGGGCTGCGTGGTGAAAAACCCAGTGACCTGGACGCCATCGAGCAGGCGCTGAAGCGCCTCTCGCAGCTGGCCGCCGACTTCCCCGCGATCGCCGAACTGGACATCAACCCCCTGATTGTCCATCCCGCGGGCGAGGGCTGCCACGTGGCCGATGTCCGCATCCGCGTCCAGCGCTAGCGGGTCAGGCCGCGGATCCATCCCGGCGCCACCGGTAGCGCCAGAATACGCGCGTGACGCGGCAATCCGCGTGGTACGCGTAGAAGGCGATGGGGCCCACCCACGGGATGATCGACGTGCGGTGGCCCGCCGCGCGCAGATCGTTGAGACAGTGGCGCAGCAGCACGCGCCCGATGCCCAGACCGCGCGTCTCCGGCAGCGTACCCATCGGACCGAAGAATCCCCACTCGCGGTTCTGCGACGAGTGGCCGCTGAACGCGATCACGCGCTCGCCGCGTAGCGCGAGATGCAGCGCCGGCGGATCGTTGCGCATGGCCAGTTCCGACTCGAGCCGCCAGCCGGCGCCGAACGCCTCGTCGAAGAACGCGTCCAGCCGCTTATCGTCGTCGCGGGCGGCCCGGCGGATGGTCACGCCGGCTGCGGCGAGCCGCTGCTCATCGGCCTCGGTCGGAAACGGCGCGGAGAGGTCCGCCTCGAGATTGGCGCAGTCCTTGAACCGGGTGAACCCCCGCCGCTCGAGAAAACACAGTGCCTCGGTATAGCGCGGATCGAGGCCCGGCGTGAAGTAGTTTCCGGGAATTGCCAGCACTTCGACCTCGTCGGCCCCGAGTAAGCGCAGCTCGCCGAGGGCGCGCTCCAACAGCGCGGTCGCGACGCCGCGCCGGCGCACGCCGTCGGCAACGGCGAACATGCCGATCCACCCGCGGCGTTCGGCGGGATTGACCACCGATTGCATGAAGCCCACCAGCCGGCCTTCCGCCCGCGCGGCGTACGTGCGGTAGCTCGTGATGTCCGGTTGCGGATTGGCGAACAGTTTCTCCGCGAGCAGATCGCGGCTGAAGCGGTCCAGCGGCAGCGCCGCCTGGGCCAAGGCGTGCAGTTCCGCCAGCGCCGTCGCGTCAACGACATCGATCTGCGGTTGCGGTGCGGACGCGCTCATGATGACGACCTTTCCAGGTTACTCGACCAGCAGCGTGAAGTTGGGATTCAGAACCGCGTTCTTGAACAGGTTGGCGAAGTGCACCGTCACGACGTGTTCGCCGGCGGCGACGTCGTCCGGCAGTTCCGCCGTCAGCACGTAGCCCTCGTTACGGAAGGTGAAGGGCAGCGGCGCGCCGTCGAGGCGCACGCCGATCGAATCGCTGACGATCATCTGCCGATCCGCGCCCCACGAGCCGCGGGCCCGCAGGCCGTCATCGAGCGTGAAGACGAGGGCCCGCTCCGCATCCGCGGACAGCACGCCGTCGGCCGGGGCGGTCAGCTCCGCGCGGGGCAGGCCGCCGAACGCGTACCACGCGAGGCCCATGAACATCCCGTACGCCTCGCGCAGGTTGTGCTCCGGGTCCCGCAGCCGCTGTTCCTCCTCCGGGTTCGTGAAGAACGACGTTTCGCAGAGCGCGGCGGTCACTTTGGCGGCGCGCAGCACGCCGAAACCGCTTTCGTACATGAGCTGATCGCTCTTCAGCGGAACGGCTGTGATCTCTTCGAAGTCGAGCGCGTCCATCAGACCGTGGCACAGATGACGGGCGAGATCGACGTCGGAGGGGCGGAAATCGATATCCGCGTGGTACCACACGGTAGTGTGGTTGACCTGAGGCTTGTTGCCGATCGCGTTGTGGTGGCAGGAGATGAACAGGTCGGCGCCCCAATCGTTGGCCACCTGGGCGCGTTCGGCGAGCGACAGATCAGTGTCACCCTCGCGCGTGAGCTTCACCTCTGCGCCGGCGTATTCCAGCAGGTCGCGCAGGTACTGGGCGACGCGCAGGTTCATTTCGGCCTCGCGTACGCCGGTGGGGCCGCGCTTGTAGCCGCGCTTGTGTGCGTCGCCGCCGTGGCCGGGGTCGAGGCATATCCGTACACCCTTGAGGTATTCTGCGTACGCCGGGACGGGGAATTCCGCGGTATCGATGCGCTGGCGAGCGTAGTCGTCCGGCGCCGGCAGCAGCGTGTTGGTGGAGACCATCACGTCCTCGGCTTCGTCAGCGATCGCCGGCGCAGGTGTGGTCTGCTGGTCCCCGCGCACGGTCGCGTGGTCGGTCTGCGGTCGCGGCGCGCGGCACGCACCGGCGCAAAGGGCCAGAATTACCGGGGAAAAACGAGCGATCTGCCAAGTGACGGCGCGCATGGGCTACCCCTTTGCAACGAGTATGGAATGTGCCTGCACATATACCCGCCCGCACAGTTTCATTCCAGAGTTCCATTCCTATAATGGCGGCTCGTCGCTGCGCGCTGACGGCGGTCGTCACGCGGGCGCGTTCCGGAGTATCTCCCGTGCAGGATCGCGGTCACCTTCTCACCGAATTGCGCAACCCCAACTCGCTGCACGTGGACACGATGTCCACCGAGCAGGCCTTCGACATGATGAACCGCGAGGACGCGGGCGTCATCGCGGCGGTCGCTGCGGTCAAGAAGGAAGTCTGCGCCACAATCGATGTCGTGGTCGACGCGTTTCGACGCGGCGGCCGCCTGATCTACGTGGGCGCGGGCACCAGCGGCCGGCTCGGCGTGCTCGACGCCTCCGAATGCCCGCCGACGTTTCTGTCCGACCCGCGGATGGTGCAGGGCATCATCGCCGGCGGGTGGGACGCCCTGCGCCGGGCCATCGAGGGCGCGGAAGACTCGCCGGACGACGGTGCCGCAGCCATCGACGAGAAGGAAGTGGACGAGCGCGACGTCGTTTTTGGCATCGCCACGGGGGGCACGACGCCGTACATCCACGGCGCGATCGATCGGGCGAAGGCGCGGGGGGCCCGTACGGTCTTCTTCGCCTGCGTCACGGCTGAGCACGTACCCGACAACGCGGACATCTCGATCCGCGTACTCGTCGGGCCGGAGGTGGTCACCGGCAGCACGCGGCTGAAGGCCGGCACCGCGACCAAGCTCGTGCTGAACATGGTCACGACGCTGGCGATGGTGCAGCTCGGCAAGGTGTACCAGAACCTGATGGTGGACGTGAACACGCGTTCGAACCGCAAGCTGGTCGATCGCGGCACGCGGATGATCCAGACGGTGACGGGGCTGGAGCGGTCAGCCGCTCACGCGCTGCTCGATGCCTCGGAGGGGCACGTGAAGACCGCGCTGGTGATGCACGCCCGCGGCGTCGACCGACCGGCTGCCGAGCGCCTGCTGGCCGAACACGACGGCCGCCTGGCACCGATTCTCGATACGGAGCGATCATGAACACCGCCTGCCTGGCCTCGTTGAGCGGTCATTTCACCTGGATCGACTGGCTGGTCGTGGTCGGTTACCTCGCGTTCACGACCGTGCTCGGCGCCAAGCTGGCGGGCCGTCAGGCGACGATTCGCGATTTCTTCCTGGGCGGGCGGAAGCTGCCCTGGTACGCGGTGAGTGGTTCCATCATCGCGACGGAGATCAGCGCGCTGACCTTCGTCAGCGTTCCGTCCATCGTCTTCAAGCCGGGTATTGAGGGGAATTTCAAGTACCTCCAGCTCGGCGTGATCGGCTCGTTTCTCGCCCGGGTGATCGTGGGCTACGTGCTGGTGCCCGCGTACTACAAGCGCGAGATCTACAGCCCCTACGACTACATGGGCAACCAGCTTGGCGGCCGCGTCCGCTCGATGACGAGCGTGCTGTTCTCGCTGGGCGGCATCCTCGGCCAGAGCGCCCGCGTGTACCTCACCGCCGAGGTGCTCATGGTCGTGCTCCACGATCAGCTCGTGGGGCTGCAGGCCTGGTCGGGCATGCCCGCGCTGGCGTGGGCGATCTTCTTCATCGGTGTCGTCTCGGTCGGCTGGACGCTGATCGGCGGCATCACCACGGTGATCTGGACCGACGTGCTGCTCTTCCTCGTGTTCCTGCTTGGCGCCGTGGTGGCGCTGGGCACGGTCGCGTTTCACCTGGACGGCGGCATCGCCGAGATGTTCCGGGTGGGCTGGGCGGCGAAGGACTCGGGGCCGTGGGGCAAGTTCACGTTCTTCGACTTCAGCCTCGACCCCGCGCGGCAGTACACGATCTGGACCGCCGCCATTCTGAGCACTTGGGGCGGCCTGGGCGCCTACGGCACGGATCAGTTGCTCGCCCAGCGCATGTTCTGCTGCAAGAACGAGCGCGACGCCCGCTGGGCGATCATCTCGAGCACGGCGAGCCAGGTCGTGACGCTGACGGTGATGCTCGTCGGCGTCGGCCTGTACGCCTACTACAAGCAGCCCCCGGCAGAGCCGGTGACCAACGTCGTCTGCAACGCGGACTACCCGGCGTTGTGCGGCGAGGCCGCCACGATGTTCAAGGAGAGCGCTGATAGAATTTTCCCCATCTTCATCCTGCAGAAGATTCCGACCGGCCTGCGCGGGTTGATCATCGCCGCGATCTTCGCGGCGGCGATCTCCAGCCTGATGGGCATTCTCACGGCGCTCAGCCAGGTGGTGATGTCCGCGTTCTACAACCCGCTGCGCGAGCGACAACTGCGCAAGCGC
>ERZ795053.1732-NODE-1732-length-27275-cov-7.394563_pt1 | contig 27275 bp, 26 predicted proteins | sample MGYA00375137_ERZ795053 | MGnify/ENA primary metagenome ERZ795053 (study PRJEB30182, sample SAMN05720284) | activated sludge metagenome | isolation source: Anaerobic digester | place: Hong Kong | collected 2014-12-17 ...
GAGGGGATGACCGAGACCGAGGCCGCTTCCTCCAGCTTCTTCAGGCCATCGGTGAGGTCGAAAAGCTCGGTGCCGATCGAGATCGGCCGGCTCGAGGCGACCGAGACGAGCTCGTCGGTCAAGAGCGTCAGCACGACCTCGGTTTCCAGCTCCTTGGTGATGCCGTGCAGGTCGAGCTCGAACGGCAGGGTCAGGTTCAGCCGGCGGCGGCTCTCGAGGTCGCCGAGCATCGCCCGGTCGAGCTGCACGGTGACGACCGCTTCAGGATATTTGAACGTCTCGAAGAAGAGGAAGCGCATGCGGACATTGCGCAGGTCGACGCCCGTGTCGATGCTGTTGAGCTGGATGGTGACGGTCGCCTGGCCATCCGGCGCGATGGCGCCCTCGAAGGCGGCAAACGTGCTGGATTCGACCTTGGTCTCGTTCTTCACCGACTGGACGTCGAGCTTGGAGAGCTCGGGCGCCATGGTCCAGCCCGGGGCGAAGGGTTCTTGTGCCACGGCACCGGCACCGGAGAGCACCAGCAGCGCGGCGAGAAGAAGAGCTGCGGGGCCGCGACCGCGCGCGGCAATCGCAGCAGGACTGGCAGAAATCATCCGTTCACTCCCTGAACGTCGTTCGCCGGATTGTCGAGACTAGAGAGGTCGCACGGTCGACCCGTGCATGCAAGTCGTCGGCGGCACTTGATTTTCCGGTAGTGCCAGCGATACCTTGGGGCATGCGCTGGTTGGCATTGAAGTCAGGATTCTTTCGTTGCGTCGGGGTGGTGCTGGCCGCCCTGGCCGGGGTGGCGACTCTGGCGCATGCCGGCACGGCGCGGGCCGAGCAGCGCATCGCCCTGGTGATCGGCAACGCCGCCTACGAGATCAACCCCGCCCTGGACAACCCGGCGCATGACGCGCGGCTGATGGCGGAGACGCTCGGCTCCCTCGGCTTCGAGGTGATCCAGCTCATCGACGCCGACCAGGCGACGATGAAGGACGCCATCGCCAATTTCGGTCGCAGCCTCAGGGCGGGCGGCCCGGACACGGTCGGGCTCTTCTACTATGCCGGGCACGCGGTGCAGGCGAAGGGCAACAACTACCTGATCCCGATCCGCAGCACGATCCGCGACGAGGCGGATCTCGACCTCGTCGGGGTCGAGGGGCGCTGGGTGCTGCGGCAGATGGAATCGGCGCGCAACATCACCAATATCGTCATTCTCGATGCCTGCCGCGACAACCCGTTCGCCGAGGTGGGCGCGGTCGAGCAGGGCCTGGCGCGCATGGATGCGCCGACCGGGACCTTCATCACCTATGCGACCGCGCCCGGCAGGGTGGCTTACGACGGCACCGGCATGAACAGCCCGTTCACGGCCGCCCTCGCCCAGGCGATGACCCAGCCCGGCGTGCCGATCGAGCAGATGTTCAAGGATGTCCGGGTGGCGGTGCTGGAGGCGACCAACGGCGCCCAGACGCCCTGGGACAGCTCGTCGCTGGTGCGCGACTTCACCTTCCGGCCGGCCGAGATGCCGACGGCCCAGGAGCAGGCCGAGCGGCGGCTGTGGGAGGCGGTCAGCGCCACGCGCGACCCGGTCCAGCTCGTGCTCTTCCTGCGCAATTACCCGGACAGCCCCTATGCCGACGAGGCGCGGAGCCTCGTCAACGAGGCGCTGCTCGGCGTGTCGGCCGAGCCTGTCCCGGCGCCCGGAGAGACGGGGTCGGGCGCTGCCGAGGTGGAGGTCGAGCTCGCCGCGGTGCCGGGTGCCCTCGGCTTCAGCCTGCCGCTCGTCAGCGACGACCCCTCGATCTCCGGCCGGTCGATCGAGCAGATCATCAAGGGCTCGCCGAAGTTCACCCCAGTCGAGGGTCTCGACGACGCGGCCTGGAAGGGCCAGACCTGCAGCACCTGCCACCAGTGGACGAAGGAGGCGCTCTGCGACCAAGGCAAGTTCTACGTCAAGGAGGGCGAGGCGCGCACGCAGTCGAAGCTGCATCCGCTGGGCGGCGCCTTCAAGCTGGCGCTGTTCGAGTGGGCCGGCGCCGACTGCCCCTGAGGTCGTTGGCCGCCAATTCATCCATCCGGCAGAGCGCCAGCCACGCCTCGATGACCGCGCGGCCGAAGCGCTCGGCGCGCTCCTGGTGGCGGACGGTCTCGGCGCCGATGCGCACACGAATGGCGGGGTTGTTGCTGGCGGCACTGCGGATCGCGGTCCAGCGGCGGATGATCTCGGCCGTCGCACCCGGATGGAAGCGCAGACCGTAGACGCGATGGCCGACGCGGAAGGCCTGGGAGCGGGCGCGGCCGCAGACGGCCAGGATCGCGACTTCGTCCGGCAGATCCACTGCATCGTCGTGCCATTCCATGAACGGCAGGCCGGAGCCGAGGGCACGGAGAACCGGGTCGGCTTCGGTCAGGGCGGTCGGGGTCAGGTCGACATAGTTGAACTCGTGCGACCCGCCGGCCCGGACCGTCCCGCCGCAGGCGAGGGCCAGGAGGGCGGCGCCGGTATCGAGGGCGAGGACAGGCTGGTCTTGGCGGACCCGCTCCCGGAGGACTGCCACGAGCGGGCTTCCCGGGTCGAGGGCAACGGCGGCACTACCGAGGACGATCAGGCCGGCGGCACTGCCCAGGACGTCGAGGGGTGTTTCGTCACGGGCGTCGATCATCGTCAGATGCCGACCGGACGCCTCGGCGACGGCTTCGATCAGGCCCGGTGGCGCTTCCGTGTCGAGCTGGACGAGCAGGATGTCCGCGGGATCGGGCATGCTCAATCGGCCAGCCGGTAGTCGATGGTGGTCACCACACGCACCGTCTTGGTCACCTGCAGCTCCTCGCTCTGGCCGGGCGCGTTGTCGCGCGGCAGGATCTGGAAGAGGCCCTGGCTGGCGCGCTGGATGCCCTGGATGGCGCTGCCGCTGTCGCGGGCGAACTGCTCGGCCCCGGCGCGGGCATTGGCGGTGGCCTCGGCGATCATGCCGGGCTTGACGTCGTTCAGGCCGGTGAAGAGGTAGAAGGGGCCGCGCAGGCCCTCGCTGGTGAGAACGACGCCGGCCTCGACCAGCTTGCCGACGTCCTGCGAGAGCGCCTTGATGGCATCCACGTCGGCGAAGCGGACCATCAGGTTCTCGCCGAGGATGTAGCGGCTTTCGACCGGGCCGCTGCGATAGGCCTGGGCCAAAAGGTCCGTGACGTCGATGCCCTGCACCTCGATGGCGTCGCGCTGGATCCCGCCCGCGGCGAGGAAGGCGAGCACGGCGGCCTCGGCCCGGGCGAGCGTGGCCTGGGCCTCGGCCAGATCGTCGCTGGTGGCGACGAAGCGCATGGGCCAGAGGGCAAGATCGGCCCGGACCTCGCGCTCGGCGAGCCCCTTGACCGTCACCACGCGCTCGGCGGTACGGCCCTGGCGGAAGCCCTCGCCGACGAACCAGCCGGCGGCGGCGAGGCCGGCGCCGACGAGGGCGGCAGCAACGAGACGAACGACCGGCTGCATGGGCGGGCTCACTCCTGCAAGGCTTCGAGGTCGCGATAGAGGTCGAGGGCCTCGGGGTTGGCCAGGGCCTCGGTGTTCTTGACCGGCCGGCCATGGACCACGTCGCGCACGGCGATCTCGCTGATCTTGCCCGAGCGCGTGCGCGGGATGTCGCCGACGGCGACGATCCGGGCCGGGACGTGGCGCGGCGTGCAGTTGGCGCGGATGCGGCTGCGGATCGCCTGCTCGAGTGCTGCATTCAGCACGGCGCCCTGGGCGAGGCGGACGAAGAGGACGACGCGGACGTCGCCTTCCCAGTCCTGGCCGACGCAAATGCTCTCCTGGATTTCGGGGATCTGCTCGACCTGGCGGTAGATCTCGGCCGTGCCGATGCGCACGCCGCCCGGGTTCAGCACGGCGTCCGAGCGGCCGTGGATGACGATGCCGCCCGTTGGCGTCAGCTCGGCGAAGTCGCCGTGGCACCACACACCGGGGAAGCGCGCGAAATAGGCGTCGTGATAGCGGCTGCCGTCCGGGTCGTTCCAGAAGCCGACCGGCATGCAGGGAAAGGGTGCCGTGCAGACGAGCTCGCCCTTCTCGCCGGTGACGGGCCGGCCCTCCTCGTTCCAGACCTCGACCGCCATGCCGAGGCCGCGCATCTGGATCTCGCCCCGATGCACGGGTCCGGCCGGGTTGCCGAGGACGAAGCAGGAGACGATGTCGGTGCCGCCGGAGATCGACGCGAGCTGCACGTCCGATTTTATCGCGTCGTAGACGTAGTCGAAGCTTTCCGGGACGAGCGGCGAGCCGGTCGAGAGGATGGCGCGCAACCTCCCGAGGTCGTGGGTATCCTTCGGCCGCAGGCCGGCCTTCTTGCAGGCGTCGATATACTTGGCACTGGTGCCGAAGACAGCGACCTTTTCCTCCTCGGCGAGGTCGAAGAGGGCGGCGGGCTCGGGATGGAAGGGCGAGCCGTCGAAAAGGACGAGCGTCTCCTCCGCGGCGAGGCCGCCGACCAGCCAGTTCCACATCATCCAGCCGCAGGTGGTGAAGTAGAAGACGCGGTCGCCGGGCCGCGTGTCGCAGTGCAGGAGGTGCTCCTTCAGGTGCTGGAGCAGCGTGCCGCCGGCGCCGTGGACGATGGCCTTGGGCTTGCCGGTCGTGCCGGAGGAATAGAGGATGTAGACCGGGTGGTCGAAGGGGAGCTGGACGAAGGTCAGTGGCTTATCGACGTTGATGCAATAGTCGCCCCAGGACACGCCCCGGGGGATGCCGCCGAGGTTCGGGTCGCTCTCGAGGAAGGGGGCGACGACGGTGCGGCGGAGGCCCGGCAGGCCGGCCGCGACATCCCTCACCTTCTGGCGGATGTCGAGGCGCTTGCCGGCATAGTGGTAGCCGTCGACGGTCACCAGCACCCTGGGCTCGATCTGGCCGAAGCGGTCGAGCACGCCGGCGACGCCGAAATCGGGCGAGGCGGAGGACCAGATGGCGCCGAGCGCGGTCGTCGCCAGCATGGCGATGATGGCCTCGGGGCAGTTCGGGAGATAGCCCGCGACCCGGTCGCCGACGCCCACGCCGTCGGCCGCGAGCTCCGCCGCGAGGGCGCGGACCTCGGCCTGGAGCGCCGACCACGAGAGCTCGCGCCGCGTGCCGTCCTCGCCCCGGAAGATCAGGGCCGGCGTCGCGTCGTCGCGGCGAAGCAGGTTCGCTGCGAAGTTCAGCCTGGCACCCTCGAACCAGCGCGCACCGGGCATCTTGTCGGCTTCGGCGAGCACTGTCCCGGCCGGCACGCTCGCCTGCACGCCACCCAGCTCCCAGACCCCGGCCCAGAAGGCGGCGGGCTCGGCCACCGACCAGCGGCGCAGCTCCTCCACCGCATCGGCGCCGGTGAAGCCCTGGCGCCTCGCCATCGTCATGATCGCCGTGCCGTTTGCCCGCTCGGCACCCGGCTGCCAGAGAATGCCGTTCATGCCTCTCCTCCCCGCTCGCCGCCCCCATCAAGCGCGCCCGGCGCCTGACGGCAAGCCCGGGATGAAGTGGCGCCGTTCTTGCATCGAATTGGCGGCTTCTCTACCAGCAGCACGACAAACCAACAGGAGCGCCAGCCCGTGATCCGCCGCACCCTTCTCGCGACCACCCTCTTCGCCGGCCTCGCCGCGACCACCACACTCGCCCTGGCCCAGGACGATCCGTTCAAGGTCGGCTTCGTCTATGTCGGGCCGGTGGGCGATCATGGCTGGTCCTACCAGCACGACCAGGGGCGGCAGGCGCTGGAGGCGCATTTCGGCGATGCGGTCGAGACCACCTTCGTCGAGAACGTCAGCGAGGGCGCCGATGCCGAGCGGGTGATCCGCCAGCTCGCCAGCTCCGGCCACGACATGATCTTCACGACCTCCTTCGGCTTCATGAACGCCACGGCCAAGGTCGCCCAGCAGTTCCCGGACGTGATCTTCGAGCATGCGACCGGCTACCAGCAGGCGGACAATCTCGCGACCTATCTCTCGACCACCTATCAGGGCCGCTACGTCTCGGGCTTCCTCGCCGGCAAGGTGAGCCAGACCGGCAAGATCGGCTACATCGCCTCCTTCCCGATCCCCGAGGTGATCCGCGACATCAATGCCGTGATGCTCGGCCTGCAGGAGGTGCGCGACGATGCCGAGCTGGTCGTGATCTGGGTCAACACCTGGTACGACCCGGCCAAGGAATCCGACACGGCGCGCGTGATGATCGACCAGGGCGTCGACGTCATCATCCAGCACACCGACAGCCCGGCCGCCATGCAGGTCGCCGAGGAGCGCGGCATCTGGGCGGTCGGCCAGGCCTCCGACATGAGCCGCTTCGGGCCGAAGGCGCAGCTGACCGCGGTGATCGACGACTGGTCGCCCTACTATATCGAGCGGGTCCAGGCGGCGATGGACGGCACCTGGGAGACGCACGACATCTGGGGCGGCATGCACGAGGGCATGATCGTGATGGGCCCGATCAACGCCGCCGTGCCGGCCGAGGTCGCCGACGAGGCCACGGCGATCGCCGCCTCGATCGCCGATGGCAGCTTCCACCCGTTCACCGGGCCGATCAGGAACCAGGCAGGCGAGGTGGTGATCCCCGAAGGCACCGTCATGTCGAACGAGGAGCTTGCCGGCATGAACTGGTATGTCGAGGGCATCGAGGGCAGCGTGCCGCAGTAGCGGGGATCAGGCGTCGAGCTCGAGGCGGAGGCAGACCGAGCCGACCGCCCGCTGCATGGTCGCGAGCTCGGCCCCCGGCACTTGCAGCGTCATGGCGCGCCCAGGCGACGAGGGGCGCTCGGCCGGCACGAGCACCGGCACCGTCGTGGCGCGCCGGAGGAAAAGTACCAGCCTGAGCTCGTCATAGCTCGCCTCGACGGTCAGGCGGGAATGACCCTGCGGCGCCGCGCCGTCGCAGCGGAGGAGATGGCCGAGAGCCAGGACCGCCCGGGCGAGCAGCTCCTGGCGCAGGCCCCAAAGACCCGCCTGTACGGCGAGAAAGGCGGCGATCTCCCTCTCCGCCTGCGAGAGGTCGGCCACGACGAGCCGGGCGCGCCGGTGAATGCCGATGCGAAAGACGAGGTTGAGGACGACCGCAACGACCATGCCGAGCGCTAGGCCCGAGCTCGCGAAAGGCTGCAGTGCCACCGGCAGGGCCAAGGCGAGCTCCGGCATTGCCCGAAAGCTGGTGGCGGCGATAATGGCGGCCCCGACCACGAGCGCCCGGCGCCGGTCGAGCACGCGCGAGCCGATCAGCTCAATGCCGTTGGCCACCATGTAGATCGCGGCGAAGGCGAGCACCCCGCCGAGCACCATGCCGAGCATGAGCTCGAACAGTGCGGCGAGCTTCGGCATGCAGGCCATGGCGGCCAGCCAGCCTGCCAGGGTGAGCGCGATCCAGCGGCTCGTGGCGCCGGTGGCACCGGAGATGCCGACGGCGCTCGTCGCCGAGTTCTGGCCGGTGCTGCCGAGGAGCCCGGCACAGATCGAGGCGAGCCCGTCGCCGAAGACGCCCCGCCGGAGGTTGCCGGCGTCGGGTCGGCTCCAGTCGGCATCGTTCAGGCGCTGCGCCGTGCTGACGGCACCTATGGTCTTGAGGGTGGCGGCAAAGGCGGCGAGCCCGAAGGCAAGAAGCAGGGTCGGGTCCGGGCTGATGGTCCAGGTGAGATGACCGAGGCGCGGCAGGGCAAGCCATGGCTCGGCGTCGAGATGCCGCCAGCCATCCGGGGCGATGGCGCCCAGCGACGCCGCGAGCACGACCCCGGCCGCCATGCCGATGAGGGCCGCATAGAGCCGGAAGGCCGGGCCGCCGAAGACGCTGACGGCGGCCGCCACGCCGAAGGTGGCGAGGCCGATGCCGAAAACGATCGCGGCGAGCGTCGCCGAATCGACGCCGGCTGCCCGGGCGACGAAGACCGGGACCACGAGCGAGGAGGCGACGATCGCCATGTGCTGCAGGCCGAGCAGGACCAGCGGTGCGGCCGGCGGCCGTTCGTCGACCGCATAGATCAAGGCGGGTGGTCGTGCGCCGCGCATCGACGGAGACGGGGTGTCGACTGCATCCGGCAGGGAAAGCGAAAGACCTCCCGGATCGAGCGAGCTTCTTGTCGTCATCGTTGTTCTTGCTCCTGCCGAACAAAGTAGTCAGGAGATCGCTTCGATTTCCCGGTTATCTGTCGACAAGAGCAGGATGCTGGCTGTGCGATTTGTCACATAAGAACAATTGATGAGGCTTACGACTCAACTCCCGTTGCCGGCCGGTTTCTGCCGACGCCGAGCCGATGGAATGTCACCGGCCGATCCAGGCCGTGCAGCCGGGTCGTCTCCTTCTGCTGCTCGAGCCCGGCCAGGACTGCGGCCACCGCCGGATCGTCGTGCAGGGTTGCCGAGACGACGATGTCGTGGCCGCGGCTCTGTCCCTGAAGGCGCGCCGCGAGGTTCACCGCGGCGCCGAAATAGTCGAGCGTGCCGGCCGTGGTCACGGCGATGCATTCGCCGCGATGCAGGCCGAGCTTGATGGTGATGGCGTTGGCCGCGTGCGCGGCGTTGAATTCGGCGACACGCGACTGGATGGCGAGGGCGGCCCGGGCGGCATTGGCCGGCTCGGCGAAAGCCGCCATCACGGCGTCGCCGATGGTCTTGACCAGGATGCCGTCATGCTCGCGCACGTGGGTCGCGAAGAAGGCGAAGTGGTCGCGGATCAGGCTGTAGGCTGCGCTGTCGCCGATGCTCTCGTAGAGGGCGGTCGAGCCCTCGAGGTCGGAGAACATGATGGTGACCTGGCCGATGACGACGTCGTCGCCGGGCCTGAGCACCTGGGTCGGGCACAGCTCGCGGAAGACCGGCATGGCGATCACCCGGTCGCCGGTGAGCGCGTCCTTCGACCAGCTCCGCTCCTCGATCACGAGGTTGAGCGGCCGGTCGCTCGCGTTGCGCAGCAGGACCGTCCCGGGCCCGGCCAGGGGGCCGGCCACGACCGTGCCGCCGCTGGCCACGACCTCTGGAAAGGCGCCGCCCGGATGGTCGACGTCGCTCTCCCCCCCGGCCTCGACCGTGCGCAGCCGGTAGGCGCCGGGCTCGATCACGAGCGGCAGCGCCAGGGCGGCACCGGCCGCCACCGCGTGCTGGACCAGCACATGCGGCGTCGCGGCCGGGCTCATCATGCAGAAATCGGCGGCGGGCAGCGCCCGGAGCCAGCCGGCGGGCTGGAAGACGAGCTCCACATTGGCGGCGAAGTCCCGCTCGTAATCGATGTTGCAGCTCTCGCAGTGCACGCCGCGCGGCATCTCGTAGAGATTGGTCACCACGGATTTGCCGACCCGGCAGCGCGGGCAGAGGATGGCCCAGCGCATCTCCAGGAGCCCGGCGGCCTGGGCCGCGACGCAGAGCTCGACCACCGCCGTCTCCGGCGCACCCCAGGCCCTTGCCAGGGCCAGTGGGCGGATGCGCTTGAGGTCGGCGCGCGCGGCGGTGGTGAGGTAGCCGGCGAGGCGTGACGTCAGGCCATGACCAAAGGGCCCGCGCTCGATCACGGCCAAGGCTTCCCGCAGCCGCGCCTCGCTCGCCGCCTCGAGCGGGTGCGGCTTCGGCACGGGTGCGAGGGCCGGATCGTCGAGGGCGGCGATGCGCCGGTCGTTGGTCCCGATCAGGTTCGTGGCGACGCGGGCGAGCACGCCGAGGCGGTCGATGACGTTGCCGAGCAGGGAGTTCCAGAAGGCCTCGAACACATAGGTCACGCGCGTGCCGCCGCCGTCCGCATCGAGGCGGACATGCATGCCGATCGTGTCGACGGGCCCCTTCGTGTAGCGGCGCACCTGCGAGAACGAGCGCTGCTCGACCCACTCGCCGAAGCCCTCCTCCCATTCCACATCGAACGGCCCGAGCCGGCCGCGGCCGCGACGCAAGACCGTGCCGTCCGGCCGGGCGGTGTCCTCGATGGTGTAGGCGTTGAGCCCCTCGGTCAGCTCGTTGCCGCGCTCGGTGTCGGCGACGATGGCCCAGATGTCGACCGGCGGCCGCGCGTAGCGCCGCTCGAACTCGAGGCGGCGTTGGCGCATCGCCGGCGGCCTAGGCCCCGCCCTGAGCCCGCTCCATGGCGACGCTCAGCTTCGGCCCCTTGGCGATGGTCTGGTAGACGACGCAGTAGCGCTCGGTGAGCTTGAGAAGCGTGTCGAGCTGCTCCTGCGAAGCGTCGGTGGCGACGTCGAAGCGCAGGCGGATGGCCTCGAAGCCGACCGGGGCCTCGCGCTCGACGCCGAGCGTGCCGCGAAAGTCGAGATCGCCCTCGGCGGTGACCCGGCCGGAGCGCAGCTCGATGCCGAGGGCCGTCGCCACCGCCTTCAGGGTCACCCCGGCGCAGGCGACCAGCGCCTCGAGCAGCATGTCGCCGGAGCAGAGCTCCTGGCCGGTGCCGCCGGTGGCCGGGTGGAGCCCGGCGATCTGGATGGCACGGCCGGTCTCGACCTTGCAGGCGATGGCCTGGTCGTCGATCTCGCCCGAGGCCTTGAGTGTGATCCGGGCGGCCTCTGCGTCCTCCCGGTAGCGGCTCTTCAAGGGGGCCTGGAGCGCCTTCAGGGCGGCGGCGTCGAGCATCGGCTGGTCTCCCGTGGTTTCGTGAGGCGACTGCTACCAGCCGCCGACAGCGACATTGGCCTGGGTGCTGGCGCGCTGGCGGGCGAGGCCGAGCGAGCCGTCCAGAGCATGCAGCACCCGGCGCTCGATGGCGATGAAGGCGTCGTCGAGCCGGTGGCGCGGGCGCGGCAGGTCGATGCGGATCTCCTTGAAGACGCGGCCCGGGCTCGGCTGCATGACCACCACCCGGTCGGCGAGGAGAATGGCCTCCTCGACGTCGTGGGTGACCAGCGCCAGGGTCGGCCGGCTGGCCTCCCAGAGGGCCAGCAGCGCGTGCTGCAGGTCGGCCCGGGTGAAGGCGTCGAGGGCCGAGAAGGGCTCGTCGAGGAGCAGCACCTTGGGGCGGGCGACGAGGGCGCGGGCGATGGAGACGCGCTGCGCCTGGCCGCCCGAGAGCTCGCGCGGCCAGGCGCTCTCGTAGCCGGCGAGGCCGATGCGCTCGAGGGCGCGGACAACGCGTTCATGACGCTCGGCCCTGGGCAGGTGGGTGAGGCCGAAACCGATATTGCCCGCGACGTCGAGCCAGGGGAGCAGGCGCGGCTCCTGGAACACGATGCCGACCGCCTCGTGCGGGGTGGTGATGACCGTGTCCTCGACCGAGACCGTGCCCGAGCTCGGCCGGTCGAGGCCGGCGGCGAGCCTGAGCAAGGTGGACTTGCCGCAGCCCGAGCCGCCGATCACCGCCACGATCTCGCCGGCGTCGAGCTCGAGCGAAAGGTGCGTCAGGGCGTGGGTGCCGTTGGGGTAGATCTTCTCGATCTGGTCGAAGCGCAGCATGGCGGCGGGCGGGGCGGCGGCTCAACCGGCCGGCGCGTAGCCGTCCTTCCAGCGGAGGAAGGGCCGGGTGGCGGCCACGAGCAGCGCGTCGGTGAGCTTGCCGAGCACGGCGAAGACCAGGATCGAGGCGATGATCTGGTCCGGCTTGCCGAGCTGCTGGCCGTCGACGAGCAGGTAGCCCAGCCCCTGCGAGGCGCCCATGAACTCGGCGGCCACGACGAACATCCACCCCAGGCCGAGGCCGGCCCGGAGTGCGAGGATGTAGGCCGGCAGGATCGCCGGCAGGAGGATGCGCCGGACCAGGGCCGGGCCGGAGAGCCGAAAGACCCGGCCGACCTCGACGATCTTGCGGTCGACCGAGAGGATCTCGCCCATCACGCCGAGATAGACCGGGAAGAAGACGCCGACGGCGATCAGCGCCACCTTGGATTCCTCGAAGATGCCGAGCCAGAGGATGAAGAGCGGCACCCAGGCGATCGACGGCACGGCCCGCAGCCCCTGCAGGGTCGGGTCGACCAGCCGGCGCGTCAAACCCGAATAGCCTGCGGCGGCGCCCACCAGCGTGCCGGCGATGGTGCCGATGACGAAGCCGACGGCGACGCGCCAGGTGGTGATCCAGATGTGCTCCCAGAGGTCGCCATTGGCGGCGAGCTTGAAGAGCGTCGCGAAGATCGTGCTCGGCGGCGGCATCAGGCGGCGCGAGGTGAGACCGAGCGCCGCCGCCGCTTCCCAGACCAGGGCGAGCAGGACGGGCAGCGCCAGGCCGAGCACGAGCGGGCTGGTGAGGATGGCGGCGAGGCCACCACCCGCCCTGGCACGCCGGGCGGCGGGCGCGGGACGCCCGACCAGATCAGCGGTCAGCTCGGCTCTGGCCATCGATCCGGTTCTTTCTCCGCCCCCGCGCACGCACCCATCCCGTTATCGGCTCAATCGGCGAGCGCTTCACCGAAGCTCGGCTCGATCAGCTCGTCGAGCACCGCCTCGACATCGACCGATTCCTCGATGACGCCCGCCTGCTGGAGCGCCAGGCCCGCCTCGAGAATGGTCGCCCGCTGCTCCGCGCCGATCCGGTTATGGGTCAGCTCGGTCCGCTCACCAAGCTGCTTTTGCGCCACCTCGACGGGAATCCCGGCCTCCTCGGCGAGGAGCGCGGCCAGCTCGTCCGGGTGCTCGAGCGCCCATTTGCGGCCCTCCTCATAGACGGCGAGGACCCGGGCGATGATCTCCGGATGCTCGGCCGCGAACTCCTCGCGGACGTTGAGGATGCCCCAGCTGTTGGCGTCGGCGTTGCGGTAGAAGAGGCGCGCACCCTCCTCGAGCTCGGCCGAGGCCATCATCGGGTCGAGCCCGGCCCAGGCGTCGACATCGCCGCGCGACAGGGCGGCGCGGCCGTCGGCGTGCTGCAGAAGGACGAAGTCGACATCGTCCTCGCCGAGCCCCGCATCGGCGAGTGCACGCATCAGGAAGATGTGCGGGTCGGTGCCGCGGGTGACCGCCACGCTCTTGCCCTGGAGGTCCTCGACCTTCTCGATCGGGCTGTCGGCGGTGGTGACCAGGGCGGTCCATTCCGGCTTGGAATAGACGTAGATCGACTTGATCGGGTTGCCGTTGATGCGCCCGACGAGCGAGGCGGCACCGGCGGTCGAGCCGAACTGGATGGCGTCGGCGCTGAGAAACTCGAGCGCCTTGTTCGAGCCATGCGACTGCACCCAGCGCACCTCGATGTCGTCCTTGGCGAACTCCTCCTCGATCAGCCCCTGGTTCTTCAGGACCAGGCTCACCGGGTTGTAGAAGGCCCAGTCGACGACCAGCTCGTCGATGTCGGCGGCTCCGGCCGAATGCCAGGGTTGCAGCAGGAACGCCGCGGCGGCGGCGGAAAGGAGCAGGCGGCGGGCGAACGTCGGCATGGCGTGTCTCCCAATTACTCTATTTTGGCTGTAAAATTTATTTTTCACAGCTCCGAGGTGGTGGAGAGCTAGGAGTCGGCCCTTCTCTTGTCAAGCGGCGGTGCCGGCCGGCGGGGGGCTTGCGGTCGCGCCGACGATGGGCGACGCTGCGCCGAGCTTCACGTGTCGAAGGTAAATGTAGCGCCATGTCGTCGACCGAAAAAGTCGAGCTAGACCCTGCCATCCGCGACGCCTGGCACGTCTGCGCCGTCGCTGCCGATATTGCCCCGGGGGCGACCGCCATGCATTGCCTCTTCGGCCAGCGGCTCGAGGTGGCGCGGGACGCCGCCGGGCGCCCGGTCGTCAGAGGTGACGGCCGGGTCCTGCCCGCGCTCGAGCGCTACGGCTTCATCTGGACCTCGCCCGGCACGCCGCCCGAAGATCTCTTCCCCCTGCCCGGCTACGACGAGCCCGATCGCAAGAACGTGGTGACCGGCTCGGTCGGCATCCGGGTCTCCGCACCCCGGGCAGTCGAGAACTTCCTCGACATGGGGCATTTCCCCTTCGTGCATACCGGCATCCTCGGCGAGGAGCCGCATACCGAGGTCAAGGAGTATGCGGTCGCGATCGACCCGGTGGCCGACGAGGTGGTGGCGACCGAGTGCCAGTTCTACCAGCCGCGCGCGGCGGTAGGTTCGAGCGGCGGGGCGAAGACGGAATATGTCTACCGCGTGCCGCACCCGTTCTGCGCCATCCTCTACAAGACGAGCCCGTTCGACGCGGTGCGCATGGACATCGTCGCCCTCTTCGTCCAGCCGGTGGGCGAGGAGGAGATCATCGGCCACACCATGATGTCGATCATCGACGACAGGAGCACGGCGACCGAGGTGCGCCATTTCCAGCTCACCATCTTCGGCCAGGACAAGCCGATCCTGGAGAACCAGCGCCCGCGCAAGCTGCCGCTCGACCCGCGCGCCGAGACGCCGATCCGCGCCGACAAGTCCTCGATCATGTATCGCCGCTGGCTGACGTCAAAGGGCGTCGCCTATGGCGTGATCCCCGCACCCTGATGCTGATCGCCCTCCAATGCTGAACGACGAGCAGCGCCGGGCCTGGCAGCCGGTGGCGTCGAGCACCGATCTGGTGGCCCGCCACGTCTTCGCCGGCGCGATCTGGGGCCAGGAGCTGGCCCTTTGGCGGGCCGATGACGGCCATGTCAATGCCTGGGAGAACCGCTGCCTGCATCGTGGCGTCAGGCTGACCATCGGCGTCAATCTCGGCAGCGAGCTGATGTGCCAGTATCACGGCTGGCGCTACGCCAACCGCACGGCGGGCTGCACCTATATCCCGGCGCACCCGGCCGACGCGCCGGCGCGCACCATCTGCAACCGGGTCTACCCGGCGGTCGAGCGCCACGGCCTCGTCTGGGCGGCGCTCGAAGGCACGGTCGAGGGGGCGGCCCTGCCCGAGCTGCCGATGGACGGGCTCGTGCTGCGGCCCGTCCCGGTCGACGTGCCGCCGGCCGAGGTCGAGGCGGCGCTGGCAGCGGAATTCGGCCGGGACCGCGTGCGCTGGCTGGTCCAGCCGGTCGATGCCGGAAGATCGATCATCCGCGGTGTCCTGGCCGAGCAACCGGCGGAGCCCCTGCCCGTGCTGCGGCGGTGGTCGGCCCGGCTCGGCCGGCTGCGGGATCGGCTGGAGGCCCTGCCCCGGCCGCCCGTCGCGCCAATTCCGCCTGAGCTGCACCGGGTCGATCCTGCCTTGGCCGGCCTGCCCGAGCCCGGGCCGGCCGGGACGAGCCTGCGCCTCCGGGTGGCGCGCAAATGGCCGGTGGCGGAGGACGTGACGGCCTTTCGCCTGGCCCCGCTCGCCGGCGAGCTGCCGGCCTTCCAGCCGGGTGCCCATATCGATGTCGCCCTGCCCAACGGCCTGACCCGCCAGTACTCGCTGACCAACGGCCCGGACGACACGGCGGCCTGGGTGATCGGCGTCAAGCGCGAGCCAGCCGGGCTCGGCGGCTCGACCTGCCTGCACGATGCGGTGCGCGAGGGTGACGTGCTGGCCGTTTCGCCGCCGCGCAACAACTTCCCCCTCCGCCGCGACGGGCTCCTCACCCTTTTCATCGCCGGCGGCATCGGTCTGACACCGCTGCTCGCCATGGCGCGAACGCTGCACCTCGCCCGCCTGCCCTACCACTTCCACGCCTTCGCCCGCTCCGTCGCCCACCTGCCGTTCGTCGATGTGCTGGACGGCCTCGGCGACGCGGTCGAGCGCCACATCGGCCTCGACCCGGCCGCCACCACGGCAAAGCTGGAGGCGATCATCGGCACCCAGGGCGAGAAGCACGAGCTCTATGTCTGCGGGCCGACCCCCTTCCTCGATGCCGCCCGGGCCATCGCCGCCGCCAAAGGCTGGCCCGATACGGCCGTGCATTTCGAGTACTTCAAGAACGAGCGCCCACGCGACGCTTCGAACGCCTTCGAGGTGGCGCTGGCACGCTCCGCACTCACCCTCGACGTCGCTCCGGGCCAGAGCATCGTCGAGGCCGTGGCCGCCCACGGCATCCACATTCCGACGTCCTGCGCCCAGGGTGCCTGCGGCACCTGCCGGGTCGGCGTGATAGAGGGGGCGATCGACCATCAGGACGTGCACCTGACCCCGTCCGAGAAGGCCAGGGGCGACTGCCTCATGGCCTGCGTCAGCCGGGCGGCGGCCGGTCGGCTGGTTCTGGATCTTTGACAGCCATGCTGACGCTTTACGACTACGAGCTCTCGGGCAGCTGCTACAAGGTGCGGCTGATGCTGGGCTTTCTCGGGCTGCCGCACGAGACGCGGCATGTCGATTTCCATCCCGGCCGCGAGCACAAGTCGGACGCGTTCCTCGCGATCAACCCGCTCGGCCAGCTCCCGGTGCTCGACGATGACGGCTACGTGCTCAGGGACGCCAATGCCATCCTGACCTACCTCGCCTCGGCGCATGACCCGGGCGGGCGCTGGGGTTTCGGCGGCGACGCGGCGAGGAACGGGCGGATCGCCGAATGGCTCGGCTTCGCCAGCGACCTCACGGGGACGATCGGTGCTGCCCGGCTGCACGATGCCTTCTTCCACGACATCGACGCCGATGCCGCCCGAGCGGGCGGCAAGCGCCTGCTCCGCATCCTCGACGAGCATCTCTGGTTCCAGGAGCGGCAGGGTGCGGCCTGGCTGGCGCCCGGCGATCATCCGTCGATCGCCGACATCGCCTGCTTCCCCTACACGGCCCTCGCCCAGGACGCCGATCTCGACCTCGCGGACTGTCCAGCGATCCGCCGCTGGCACGATCGCTTCAAGCGCGTGCCTGGTTTCACGGTCATGCCGGGGGTGTTCCCGGCGCGGGAGTGAAAGACGCTCTCAAGCCTCGGCGTCAGCCGCCTCGAGCGTCGCCCATTCGAAAACGCGCTCCTGCTGTTCCCTGAGGAACGCCGACTCGTCGGTCACCTCGTGACCGAGCTCTCGCGCGGCGGCAACGAAGCCCTGCAGGGTGTCCGGCTCCATCTTGCCGCTCTTGACGTTGGGCTTGTTGACGACGATCGCACTCAGCATCGGCCAGTCGCGGCGCTCGGCATACTCGACCAGGCGGCCGAGATGCTGGCCCATCGTCAGATGCACCCGGTTCCAGGTCGTGCCGCTGGCGTCGGCCAGCTCCTTGTAGCTGACGAACCGCCGCTCCCGGGCCGCCGCCTGGATGACGTCGAACGATTTCTGGAACTCCAGCCCCTTCCCCTTGCGCCGATCGAACTCAGCCAGTGCCGCCAGATACAGGTCGGCCTGGACGGCTCCCTGCCGGCGGTGATTCTCGATCAGGTTCTTGAGCTGTTGGTCGGTCTGTTCCTGCAGGTCGGTAGACATCTTGACTTCCAATTGCGCAAGCGCCGCGGAATCGCGGCGCGATCTTCGGCTCAGCCCACGAACTCGGCCACCAGCCGGTTGAACTTCGTCGGGTTCTCCATGAACATGAAGTGGTTGCCGCCCTCGTCCTCCTCGAAGATCTCGAGCTTCGAGCCCGCGATGACGCTCTGGATCCAGACTTGCGAGCGCCAGTCGATCAGGCTCTTGCGGCCGCCGATGACCAGGGTCGGCAGCTCGATGCGGCGGATGACGTCGCGCCAGTCCTGGGTGGCGTGGTTGTAGAGCAGCGTGGCGGCGTGGCGGCGCGGCAGCTTCAGGTTCTGCTCGATCGCCCAGTCGACCCTCGCACGGTCATAGGCGTCGGTGAACATCCCGCCGACGAACTGCCTGGTGACTTCGGCCCCGCCCTGGCTGGCGAGGCCGTTGATGGTGGGGTAGAGGCTCTCGTGGTCGAGGATCGGGCCGGCGGCGAGGCGCTCCTCCTCGGCCCACACGGGATTGGCCATGATGCAGGGCATCTGGTCCACCAGCACGAGACGGCTCACGCGCTCGGGGCCGAACGTGTCCAGGTAGCTCCAGATCACCGAGCAGCCCATGGAATGGCCGAGCAGCGTCACCTCGTCGAGATCGAGCGCTTCGAGCACGTCCCGCACGTCCTTCGCCAGCCGGGCGATGCGGTAGCCGTGCTCGGGCTTCTCGGATTCGCCGTGGCCGCGATGGTCGAGGGCGATCAGCCGGTAGCGATCCTGCAGGCCCTCGAGCTGGGCGCCGAACTGGGCCGCGGTCTGCGACCAGCCCGGGATCAGCAGGATCGGCGGACCGCTGCCGGCCTCGTCATAGTGAAGAGCAACACCGTCGCTCGTTCTGACACTCGGCACCGTGAGCCTCCCTCGCCAGTCGGTCCCTTCATTTGGACCTACCAGTCGTGCCACGGATCGGTGGTATCTCCAAGCCCGGCGGCCACGGTTCACGCGCGCCGGGCAGCGGTTTCGAGCTCGTGCCGGTGGTCGTCGTCGAGGCCGTGGATGTGCAGCGCCGGCGTCGGGCACGGGTGGCGGTGGATGATGGCGGGCTCGAGCCGGCCGCCCTGCAGCACGACCGCGCGGGTGGCGAGCCGCTCGAGCGCCGGGCGGTCGTGCGAGACGATCAGCATGGTGGCGTCGAGCCCGGCCAGAAGGTCCAGCATGCGGGCCCGGTTGGCGTCGTCGAGGGCGTTGGTCGGCTCGTCCAGCAGCAGCACCTCGGGCGCCATGGCGAGCAGGCCGGCGAGGGCCACCAGCCGTTTCTCGCCGCCGGAAAGGCGGTGGGTGATGCGCTCCGCCAGATGGTCGAGGCCGAGCCGGTCGAGGGTCGCCCTCGCCGTGGCGAAGGCGGCCTTCGGCGTCTCGCCCAGGTTGAGCGGGCCGAAGGCGACGTCCTCCTGCACTGTCGGGCAGAAGAGCTGGTCGTCCGGGTCCTGGAAGAGCAGGCCGACCCGTCGGCGCACGGTGCGGAAATCGGGCTCGTCGGCGCAGGGGCGGCCGAAGGCGCCAACGCGGCCGGCCGTGGGCTTCTCCAGGCCGACGAGGGCGCGCAGCAGCGTGGTCTTGCCGGCGCCGTTGGCGCCGACCAGCGCCAGCCGCTCTCCCCGTTCGAGGCGGAGGTCGGCACCATCGAGCACGCGGCTCCCGCCCCGCGCGAGCACGACGCCGTCGAGGGCAAGGACGGCGCTCACCGGATCCCGATCACGGCGAGCAGGGCAAGGGCGAGAACGCCCGTGCCGAAGGCGGCATCGGCCCGGCCGAGCCGGCCGGGTGCCGCCACCGGCAACGCCCCCTGCCAGAGGCGCAGGCGCATGCCCTCCTCGACCCGCTCCGCCCGTTCGAGGGCGCGCACCAGCGTCATGCCGGCGAGCCAGCCGAAGCTGCGCAGCGCGTGGATGGAGAGCCCGCCCCGAAAGCCGCGCGCCCGCGCCGCCTCGCGCATCCGGCGGAGCTCCGCCCGCAGGAGGGCGCCGTAGCGGAGGACCAGGAGGAGGAGCTGGACCAGGCGCACGGGCGTGCGCAGCCGGGCCAGCGCCTGGCCGAGGCGGATGGGCTCGACGGTGGCGAGGAGGGCCAGGACGATGAGCGCCGAGGCGGTGACCCGCAGCATCAGGCCGAGCGCCAGCAGGAGCCCGTCGCTGGTCGCGGCCAGCGGCCCTAGGTGAAGCACGGTCGTGCCGGGCGTGGTGAAGGGCAGGACGAGGAAGAGCGCTGCCATGATCCCCTCGACATGCGCGAGCCGCCGGGCGAGGCCGGCCGGGCGCCAGCCGGCCGCCAGCGCCAGGCCGAAGGCGGCGGCGACGGCAAGGAGGCCCGCGGCCGGGCCATCGAGGCTGAGCACGGCCAGGATGAGGGCAAGTGCCCCGAGCAGGCGGGTGCGCGGGTCGAGCGGTGCGAGGAGATCCCGGCTCAAGACGTGCTGCCACGGCGGCGGGCGGTCGCCCACAGGGCGGCCCCGGCGATGCCGGCGATCATGCCGATCCCGGCCATGACGTCGCTGAAGCGCAGCCGCGCCTCGGCTTCGGCCAGGGCCTCGAGCAGGGGCCTCGTCTGGCGCGCCACGGCGGCCTCGACCCGCGCCTCGATCAGCTCGGCGAGGCCGTCGGCGTCGGCGGTGCAGGCCTGATCCTCGCCGGTGTCGGACGGGGCGAAGCGTTCGGCTGCCAGGGTGGTCTCCGCCCGGTGCCCCTCCCCCGCGTCGAGCGCCAGGCGGAGCGGGCCGGGCCCCTCATAAGCGAAGGCGAAGCTGCCGTCGGCATCGACCGGCAGGCCGGCCACGACCGGCGCCTCGCCGACCGCGGCGGTCACCAGGGCATTCGCCGCACGGCCGCCACCGACGAAGAAGCCGTAGCCGGTGACCGTGCCGGCCTCGACCGTGGCGAAGAGCTTCAGTTGATGGGCGGTGGCGGATGCCGGATGGCCCGCGACGAGGAGCGTCCCGAGAAGCAGGGCCAGCCTCATGCGGCGAGCGCCGCCGATGGTGCCAGCAGCTCCGGCCGGACCTTCTTCAGGAAGCCCACGGCGAAGGCCGTGACCACGCCCTCGACCAGCATCAGCGGCAGGTTGGCGAAGCCGACCAGCGGGGCGGCGCCGGCGAGGCCCTCGCCCGAGAGGGTGAGCGCCAGCGCCACGCCGAGGGTGGTGAGGGCCACGGCGAGCGCCGCACCCAGCCCCGCCGCGAGCATGGCCGGGCCGGGGGCGGCGCGGGCGACGAAATTGCGCAGGAGGGCGCCGACCAGCACGCCGGGCAGGGCGATGTCGAGCGTGTTGATGCCGAGCGTCGTCAGCCCGCCGACGCCCGCCAGCACGAGCTGCAGGACGAGACCGACCAGAACGGCCGGAAAGGCGGCGCTGCCGATGGTGAGGCCCATCAGCGTCGCGAGGAGCAGATGCACGCTCGACGGGCCGAGCGGGATCATGACCAGCGAAACGGCGAAGAAGGCGGCGGCGAGGATGGCCGTGCGGGCAAGCCGCGTCTCGTCGAGCTGGCGCAGGCCGATGGCCACGCCGATGCCGGCCGCGGCTGTCCCGGCGAGGAGGACCGGCCAGGCGAGCACGCCGTCGGCGATGTGCGCCATGGCCCGGCTCAGTCCGCGCGCACGACGTCGGTGGCGCGAACCCAGATGAGCCCGCCGAGCTCGACCGTGGCGGGGGTGCCGTCGGGCGCCGGCAGCGTCTCGTCGGCCTCGGTCAGGGCGGCGAAGCCCCACCAGCCGGCGAACGGCATGGCGTAGGCGAAGACACCCTGGGCGTCCGCCTTGATCACCTGCGAGCCGAAAGCGTCGTTCGGCAGGGCGATGCGGCCGTCGTTGACGAACGCCACCTCGATCTCGGCGTAGGGCACGGGCTCGCCATGGGCCCGGACAACGCCCCGGAAGAGATTGCCGGTCCAGAGCCCGGTCGGGCGGGCCAGAGGCTCGATCTCGACCGGCAGGCCGAGCTGCTCGTCCCAGCCTTCGCCCGAGGCCCAGCTGTCGACCACCACCTTCGCGTAATGGACGATGTGGCGCCCCTCGGCCGGCTCGAAATAGGGCTCGGGCTCGACGAAGAGCACCGCGGCACCCGGCTCGGGCAAGGCGACCTCGGCCCGCCAGGCCGAAGCGCCGTCGACGGTGAAGGGCTCGAGGCTGGCGAGAAGATCGACGGTTTCGCCGCCCCGCACCATGCCGAAGCGCCGCGGTGCCGCCATGGCCATGGCCGGGCCGTCGAAGGCGGGGTGCGTGAACACCAGATCGATCGTCACCGTGCCGCCCTCGGGCAGCACGTCGGCGCTCGGCAGGATGGTCTGGAAATGCGCGGCGGCGGGCGACGCCACGAGCCACAGGACGCCGACGAGACCGAGGCGAAACGACAAGAGGCTCTCCCGAGGCTGCCGGCGCGTATGAAGTTTCAAGCGAAAGCTCACACACGCCGCGAGGCCCGTCAAGGCGGCCAGCGGCGGAACGAGCCGATTGTGCGGACCACCGGACCGTTCGACAATCCGGGCGAAGCCCGCTATCGCTCGGCAGCTTTCCGACCCCAGCCTCGAGGACTTCCGCCATGGCCGATCCATCCCCGCTCCGTATCGGCATGATCGGCCATGGCATGATGGGGGTCTGGCACAGCCAGAACCTCGACGATCTCGCCGCCGTGAAAGGGACGATCGTCGGCCGCCGCCAGGAGCCGACGGAGGCCTTCGCAGCCGAGCACGGCTATGCCAGGGCGACGACCGATCTGGACTCGATGCTGGCCGATCCCGCCATCGATGCCGTGGTGGTGGCGAGCCCGTCCGAGGCGCATGTCGAGCATTGCCTCGCCGTGCTCGCCGCCGGCAAGCACGTGCTGCTCGAGATCCCGATCGCCCTCGACCTCGCCGGCGCCGAGCGCGTGGCGGCGGCCGCGGCGGCGAGCGACCGGGTGGTCGCCGTCTGCCATCCCTGGCGGCACCGGCCGGAGTTCATAGCACTCCGGGAACGGCTCGCCGCCGGCGAGGAGAAGCTCGGCATGATCGAGGGCCGCTTTCTGATCCACCGGCTCGAGAATGTCGGCGCCACCGGCTACCGGCGAAGCTGGACCGACAACATCCTCTGGCACCACGGGGCGCACCTGATCGATCTCGCCTGCTGGCTGATGGGCGAGGTCGACGAGGTCACGGGCTACATGGCGCCGGTCGACCCCCGGACCGGCATCCCGATGACCACTGCGATCAATATGGCCCAGAAGGACGGCACCTCGGCGCACCTCCTGCTGACCTATCTGAGCCAGCTCAAGCACAACGAGGCCATGGCGCTGACCGATCGGGACAGCTACCGGATCGACGTCCCCAGGCACGAGCTGCTGACCGCTTCGGGCACCCTCAAGATCGATGCCGAGCCGGACCTCTGCCGGCGCGTCATCGAGGATTTCGTCGACGCCTGCCGCCACGGCCGGCGGCCGCGCGCGACGCCGGCCGACGTCATGCCGGCGATGCGGGCGATGCAGGTCGTGCAGGACGCCTGGGACGCCCGGCATGGCGTGCAGAGCCTGCCGGGGCGCGACCTGGCGCGGCTGGGTCAGGGCCGGTAGGTGCCGAAGCTCCACAAGCGGCCCTCGCAGTCCCGGGCGGAGTACTCGCGCGAGCCGTAGTCGGTATCGCGGGGCTCGATGACGATTTCCGCCCCGGCGGCGCGGGCGCGCGCGCAATGGGCGTCGACGTCGTCGACGACGACATAGATGCCGATGGGGTTGGCGGCCCAGGGGTTGCCGGGCTCGTCGCGGGCGCTCCCGACCATCAGGATGCCGTTGCCGAAGCTGAGCTCGGCGTGGGCGATCTTGCCGTCCTCGGTCGGATAGACGGCCTTCTCCGCAAAGCCGAAGGCGTCCTGCAGCCAGCGCACGGCGTGCGGCGCGTCGGCGTAGGTCGTCGCGGGAAAGAGGCTCGCTGTCACGGTCGCCTTCTCGCTCATTTTCGCTCCTCCATCCGGAGGGCCGGTAGCGGCCAGCTCGTTCGTCGATCCCTCTAGTAGAACATCTGCGGAATCGCCAGCGACAGCGCGGGTATGTAGGTCACCAGCATCAGCACGATGAACATGGTGAGCCAGAAGGGCCAGAGCGCCCTCGCCACCTCGTCGACCCTGACCTTGCCGATGGCGCAGCCGACGAAGAGCGTCGTGCCGACCGGTGGCGTGACGAGCCCGATGCCGAGATTGAGCAGCATGACGATGCCGAAATGGACGGGGTCGACGCCGATCGCCTTCATCACCGGCAGCAGGATCGGCGTGCAGATGAGGATGAGCGGCGCCATGTCCATGAACATGCCGAGCACGAGCAGCATCAGGTTGATGAGCAGCAGGATGACGATCCTGTTGTCAGAGATGGTGAGGAAGAAGCCCGTCACCTTGGCCGGGATCTGCATCAGCGTCATCAGGTAGGCGAAGGACGAGGCGAAGCCGATCAGGATCATCACCATGGCGACGGTCTTGGTGACCTCGACCATCATGCCGGGCATCTCGCGCCAGCGCAGCTCGCGATAGGCGAAGGCGGCGACGAGGAAGGCGTAGATGACGGCGATCGCCGCCGATTCGGTGGCGGTGAAGATGCCGCCGATGACGCCGCCGACGATGATGACGACGGTGAAGAGGCCCAAGAGCGCGCCGGCCATGGTGCGCACCGCCTCGCCGAGCGGCACCAGCTCGCCCTTCGGGTAGCCGCGCCGGACGGAGAGGATGTAGGTGAGGATCATCAGCGCCACGCCGACCATCACGCCCGGCACGATGCCGGCGAGGAAGAGCTGGGCGATCGAGACCGTGCCGCCGGCGGCGTAGGCGTAGATGATGGCGTTGTGCGACGGCGGGATGATGATGCCCTGGGTCGAGCTGGTGATGGTGACGTTGACAGAGAACGCATCGTCGTAGCCCTGGCGCTTCATCATCGGGATCATGATCGAGCCGATCGAGCTCGTGTCGGCGACCGAGCTGCCGGAGATCCCGCCGAAGAACATCGAGGCCAGGATGTTGACCATGGCGAGCCCGCCACGGATGAAGCCGACGAAGACGTTGGCGAGGTTGACGAGGCGCACGGCGATGCCGCCCTGCGCCATGATCGCCCCGGCCAGCACGAAGAACGGGATGGCGAGGAGCGCGAAATTGTCGACGCCGTCGGAGACCTTGAGCATCATCGCCTCCGCCGGGATGCCGATGTAGAGAGCGGTGGCGAGCGAGGCGAGGCCGAGCGCATAGGCGACCGGCACGTTGATGAGGATCATCAGGAAGAGGCCGCCGATCAGGATGATCGGGCCCACGGCGCCGCCCATCAGACCGCCTCCCCGGCACTCGGCGGTGCGCCGAGGACGAGGCGCTCCCCGGCGAAGAGCAGGGTGACGAGGCCGCTCAACGGCACGGCCGTGTAGACGAGGCCGACGCGGATCTGCTGGAACTCGGGATAGACCTGGAACCAGGTCGTCCGCACCAGTCCGGTGCCGTACCAGATCATGGCGAGCCCCAGGACCATGACGAGCAGGTCCACGAGCCGCTCCGCGGCGCGGTGCATTCCGTTGTCGGGCAGCAGGCGCGTCACGACGTCGATGCTGATGTGGCCGCCGACCCGGTAGCAGGCCGCCGCCCCGAAGAAGGTCATCTGCACGGCCAGCATGATGGCGATCGGCTCGGCCCAGAACGAGCCGAGATTGAGCCAGTAGCGTGTGTAGACGCTCCAGGCGATGATCAGCGTCATGCCGATGATCGCGAGTGCTGCGAAGCCCATGCAGAGAGCCTGCAGCAGCTCCATGGCGCGGAGATAGGCGTGCTTGGTGGACGGCATCGAACTGGTCCAGCGGCGGGCGGGGTGCAGAAGCGAACGGGGTGGCGCGAGCCACCCCGTCAGAGATTTTCGAAAGGCTCTTCCGTCCCCGTTACTGGACCGCCTCGATCTTGCCGAGAATTTCGGCGTATTGCTCGCCGAACTTCTCGCGCACCGGCGCGGTCGCCTCGATGAACGGCTGCTTGTCGACCTCGTTGATCTGGACGCCCATTTCCTGAAGCTTGGCCATCGCCTGGTCCTCCATCGCCTTCCAGAGCTCGCGCTCCTTCTCGGTGGCGACCTTGGAGCATTCGCGGATGGCCTGCTGCTGCGCCTCGTCGAGCGTTTCCCAGACGTTCTTCGAGAAGACGAAGATCTCGGGCACGATCAGATGCTCGGTGAGCGAGTAGTAGCCGGCCTGCTCGTAGTGGTTCTGGGTCAGGTAGGAGGGCGGGTTGTTCTCGGCACCGTCGACCACGCCCGTCTGCAAGGCCGTGTAGAGCTCGTTGAAGGCGATCGGGATGCCGTTGCCGCCCATCGCCGTCATCATGTCGATGAAGATCGGATTCTGCATGACCCGGACCTTGAGGCCCTGAAGATCCTCGGGCTTCTCGATCGGCCGCTCCTTGTTGTAGAAGGACCGGGCGCCGGCATCCATGAAGCCGAGCCCAATGAGGCCGCCGGCCTCGAGCCGGGCCAGCAGGTCCTGGCCGATCTCGCCGTCGACGACCTCGTGCGAATGGTCGATCGAGCGGAAGACGTAGGGCAGGTTGAAGGCGTTGAAGTCGTCGACGATGGGCCCGACCACGCCGACCGAGACGCGGGTCATCTCGAGCGCGCCGAGCTGCACCTGCTCGAGCGCCTCCTTCTCGCCGCCGAGTTGCATCGAGTGGAAGATCTCGATGGACATGTCGCCGTTCGTCTTCTCTTCGAGGCACTCACCCATGGCGGCGATGGCGTCAGTGGTCGGGTAGCCCATGGCGTGGACGTCGCTCGACTTGATCACGAGCGCCTCGGCCGAAGTCGCCGCGGCGAACGTCACGGCGACCGCCGCGACCGTGCCCTGCAATGCCAGTCGCATGACCAGCCTCCCTGTTGCTTGTTTGCGATGCCGCGTTATTGCACCTGACGTCATGCTCGTCGAGAGCTGCCGTGCCGCGCCGGCGGCACTCCTTGATGCGCCTCTTGCCCGCATAACGATGCTGCGCCACAAGGGCGCGGAGCCGGACGACCGCCAGGGAGCCGCGTTGCTTTTCGCCGATCCGCCAGCGATGCCCGGACCTTGAGCCGGGCACGGACGAGCCCGCGACAGCTCCTGGCCTGGGCGGTCTACGACTGGGCGAGCTCGCCCTATTTCGCGGTGATCCTCACCTTCGTCTTCGCCGCCTACTTCACGCAGGGCGTGGCGGCGAACCCGATCGACGGCACCGCCCAGTGGGGCCTCGCCATGTCGATCTCGGCCCTGCTGATCGCGTGCCTGAGCCCGGTGCTCGGGGCCGTCGCCGACGCGGGCGGCCGGCGCAAGCCCTGGCTCGCCCTCTGCACCGGCGTCGCCGCCGTCGCCATCGGCCTGCTCTGGCTGGTCCGGCCCGAGCCCGGCTTCGTTCTCCTGGCGCTCGTTCTCATGGTGATCGCCAACACCGTGCTCGAGCTCGGCCAGGCCTTCTACAACGCCATGCTCGCCGACCTCGCCGACCCTACACAGCTCGGTCGCTGGTCCGGCTGGGGCTGGGGCCTCGGCTATCTCGCCGGCATCGCCGCCCTCGGCCTCGTGCTCGTCCTCTTCATCCAGCCGGACCCGCCGCCCTTCGGCCTCGATGCGGCGACGGCCGAGCCTGTCCGCATCGTCGGCCCGCTGATCGGCCTCTGGCTCGTCGTCTTCGCCCTGCCGCTCTTCCTGTTCACGCCGGACACGCCGACACGCGGCATCGGCTTCGGCGCCAGTGTGCGGGCCGGCCTCGGCCGGCTGCTGGAGACGCTGCGGGCGCTTCGCCAGGGCAGCCAGGTGACGCGCTTTCTCGTCGCCCGGCTGATCTACAATGACGGGCTGAACACGCTCTTCGCCTTCGGCGGCATCTACGCCGCCGGCACGTTCGGCATGGCGACGGACGAGATCATCCTCTTCGCCATCGCCCTCAACGTCACGGCCGGCATCGGCTCCTTCGCCTTCGGCTTCCTCGACGATCGGCTGGGCTCCAAGCGGACCATCCTGCTGGCGCTTGCCGGGCTCGTTGTCTTCGGTACGGCAGCGCTCCTCGCCCCGGACAAGGCGACCTTCTGGACGGTCGGCGTCATGGTCGGAATCTTCGTCGGCCCCGCCCAGTCGGCCAGCCGCACGCTGATGGCGCGGCTCTCGC